>WNEZ01002775.1_pt1 | contig 18647 bp, 16 predicted proteins | sample 5400521 | NCBI WGS metagenome assembly WNEZ01 (sample SAMN13153339, study PRJNA577476) | soil metagenome | isolation source: 120 cm saprolite under Douglas fir tree site 2 hole 1 replicate 1 | place: USA:California | collected 2015-04-18
TAGTATTTAGGTGAATCATGCCATTTCTTACCACGCCCGCTACCACAATGTACTACGATATTTTTGAGCCTGATATCACCGGCATGCCCCTTTCCGCCCAGCCACAAACAGTGCTGCTGATCCACGGCTTTGGAGGAACCCCTACAAGCGACTTCGGGGGACAATTGCCTGCTTTACGCGGTCATTATCGTGTGATAGCTCCGCATCTTCATGGCTATGGGCGTTCGACCCAGCGCAGCAGCTATACGCTCTCCTTCTATCGTGATGATGTGGCAGACCTCGTCGCTCTACTCGACATGCTTGAAATCAAGAAAGTGCTGGTACTGGGTTTTAGCGATGGAGGCATTGCCGGCCTGCTGCTGGCAGCTTTACACCCACAGCGCGTGATTGCCCTGGCAGTGATGGGTGCACAACCGGCAATCAATGCTCAAAATACAGCGGCCATCCGCCACTGGTTACTTGAAGCGCCGCTTTCTGAGGAATGGCAAAAGGAACTGGCGCAATTGCACGGAGAACCCTACTGGCGGTCGCTGCCACGCATGTATGTCGAGGGTCAGGAAGCGCTGGTCGCTGCTGGAGGTGTGATTATTACCGATAAAGAACTGGCTTCTATTCGCTGCCCGGCACTGCTTATGCATGGCAAGCGTGATCGCATTGTCCCTGCCGGGTATGCGCAGATCCTGTCGGAACGTATTCCAGGCTCGCAGTTGCTGCTGTTTGACGCGGGACACGCTGCGCACTTGCGCTGTGAGCAGGAATATACATCTGCTGTCATGAATTTTTTCCTCAATCAAACACGCCCGGCTGATGAGACTGGCTGACAGCAGATTCGTGCTATTGTGCTTGAATTTGCGCGTTCTTTTCTTGTCTAATCTTTGTACGCAAGCGCAAGTATAACAGGTAGCCGAGCAATAAGGCCTCGGCGGTTATTGCGCCTGATGCAGCCAGGGAAATGGCTATGAGCGCAGATTTGCCAACGAATAGCTTGAGCAGGAAGATGATGAGGCCAGTACGTACCAGCAAAGAGAAGATGTTGGTAAAGAGGGGAGTGCGTGCATCTTTGAGCGCGTAAAAGCCCCTTGATAGTAAGTCGCCGGCAACATGCCCAGTTAGACCCACAAGATAGCCAATCAACGCCAGGTAGGTCAGGCTGGACGAATGCTTGTTGAAAGCGCCGTGCTGGAAGAGCAGGCGGATCAAGGGTTGGCCCAGCACGCCCAACCCGATTGCCGTTGGGATACTCAACAAGACAGCAGCACCGACTACTTTCACGGTCAATTGGCGTAAACGTAGATAGCGGCCATCGGTGGCGAGCAATGACATACGTGGTAAGGCTGCCTGTGCGACTGCCTGTGCGAGTAACGCGACAGGCAAATTATAGAAAAGCTGGGCATTATGCAGCGCTGCGAGGCTAGCCTTGTCCGTGAGAAACGAAGTAAAAGCGGTATCTATCGTGAAACCGATGGTGAGAATGATGACGGAGATGGCGCTGGGAATGAGCAAGCGCAGGACCTGGTGCAGGCCGGGATCTCTCAAATCCCAGACAAACTTGTAGCGTATTTTTTGTTTCAAGAGACCGGGGATCTGCACAAGCACTTGCAGTACAGCCGAGACCACTACGCCGAATGTAGGACCATAGATGCCAACCCCCGGAATAGCCAGTGTAACCAGCAACCCTCCAATTAAACCAACATCATAGATCGCGATTGAAATGGCGGGCAATAGAAACTGGCGTTTACTACTCAAGATGGCGGTGACAACGGTGCCTGTGCCCAGGATTAACGGCTGGAAGAGCATTATGCGCGTCAGTGATATAGTCAGCGCCTGTGTTGCTGGAGAATAGCCGGGAACCAGAAACCTGGTTACATAGGTAGGAGCAATAAACTCAGCAACAAGCAATAAAGCGCTGAGAGTAACGAGCATTACATTGAAGACCAGGCTTGCGAGCCGCCAGGTTTCTGCCTGGCTGTGCTGCTTTTCGTAGGAGACAAAGACGGGCACAAATGCTTGAATGAGCGCACCACCCGCAATCAGCGCGAAAAGGGTATCGGGCAGCCGGAAAGCGGCATAATAAGCATTTGCTGCGGGACCGGTACCAAAGACGGCATTGAAAATGATCTGGCGAATTACGCCCAGTATACGTGAGGCGATATAGGCCATCATGAGTAAGAGTGATGCTTCCGCTATGCTAAAGCGCCTTAAAGAGAAGCCGCGCCCGAGGCGAAAACTCGACAGGCTAAAGCGAAAACGAAACATCCCTACGCCCACATACTTGTGTTGATCGAGCGTATCTTCCTCTTCTTCTTCGATGAGCGTAACAGGTTCTTCCAATTTGGCGTCAACGACAGTCGCTGCTGATGTTTTTTCTGGATGCTCTACGTCGTGTGAAATCTTCTACTTCTCCTCTTAACCCATTGCCCACGGTCAGGCTTCGTCTTTGATTACTATACCAGCGAATGGTTCGATCGTCTCAGATTTGTGCAGAAAGTACTTTTTACCGGCTGCCCAAAAGTTTAGTGGTATGCGCTACCATTACAACGATTGTTTGCGCCTATGATCACACATCAGTATGCAAAGTGCCAGCGAGACCCAATCATGTCAACGCACTTGATAGACGGGGAGGGACAAATCCTCATCGAAAGCCCATCCAACCTTTCCTATGCCTCTGCAAATCTCTTCAATACACCCGTTCAATTCCAATAGCCGGCAAGCAATCGGTGTGAGCAAACAATGGTTAAGATGCGATTGGGCCACTAGCCCATTTTCGCTATCTTGCAGGCAAAACTAGCAACCGGTGATATTTTCAAGTAAAGTGTCATTGAGTATCAAGCACAACAATATATTTGTTCACTGTAGAGCGAGGTTTCAGCAGTATGTTATCTTCACCGGACCCCCACGTAACCAAACCCCTAACTGGTGGAAATGAGCGACCTGAAAACACAGGAAAACTTTCCAGCGGAATACAGGCAGGACAATTCAACAACCCGACTACCAGTACAAAACTGCCTATAGTCATTCCGGCATCAACAAAGCGCATACGCACCGAACCCCTGGAGCAGCCCCGGCATGGAAGGCGCCGCTTCGTGCTGCCAGGTGTACTGGTGGGAAGCATGCTAGCCATCATCTTTGCTGGCTTATTTGTCGTTCCACTGGATAATAACAGCCAGCATTCAGGCACCATCGCACAGGCGATTGGGAATCTGATTTCAACGGGGCATTTTGGTACCATTGACCCTTTACAACACATGGCGGTGCCCACATCGTCACTCGTCACAGGTCAGGGCCTCTGCGGGGGTACTGATATCTGGGGTACATGTGCAACCTACATTACTGCCAGCGGCGTGATGGGGACAGGACAAATGCAAAGGCCAATCCTGGGAGCTGTAATTACACAACCCTTTGGGCATCCCGAGTACCAACTATGGTGCGGATGTTGGAGGCCGCACACGGGCATCGACCTGGCCGCACCCTATGGCACAGCGGTGATGGCTGCTGATAGCGGGCAGGTCATCTGGACCGGTTGGGATTGGTCGGGATTAGGCTGGGCGGTCAAGATCAATCATGGCTATTACATTGCCACTATCTATGGGCATCTTGATCATTTCATCGTGAAAGTTGGTCAGAATGTGAAAAAAGGCCAGTTGATTGGCTACGAGGGCAGTACTGGAGCCTCAACAGGCCCACACGTGCATTTTATGGTCCTGGTCTATAATATCTTTGTAAATCCTACGAAATATGTACAGCTCCCCTAAAACAAAAGGCAAGGCTGGCTTAAAAAAGCCAGCCCCGTCAAAAGTAATTAAAGTACTGTACTACGCTTGAGCAACACTCTTAGGGCGACGGCGGCTGATAGAGCCACCTTTGCGTCCCGCGGCTTGCGCCTCTTCACTCGTCCATCTAAGTTTTAACAGCTTCCATCAGAACACCTCAATGCAGTTGTAGCTGTGACCAGTTATGCGACGGCTACGACCGCAAACGCCGAAAGTCTATAGAAGTGTTCAACATTAGTAAGCATAACAGGCTCTGTACACAAGAACAAGTCAACAATAACAAGACCCAGCATTTTCTAATGTTTGCCTGGTTGCTCCAAGGATGAGCTAACCTTTGGCAAGCGGCAAAGCCTGGCCTATGGTCCCCGGTTTAGATTGATATCGCCACTAACAGTACTCAGTGTCACAGTTGCGCCCTGTCCCTGTGAGACGTTCCCCACATTTCCAGTTGCCTGAGCGCCTGCCTGGTTTTTAGTCTGCTTCACGCTGGGAAAGTCAGGGGTATTGATCGTACCTGAGCTGGTGAAGGCCTTGAGATGAAATGCCGAGCCACCCGACACGGTGAGATCGATTGTACCGCTAGATGTAGTAAACTGGTCTGTTCCACCTGTTCCAATGGGTCCATTGAAGCTGATATTTCCAGAACTGGTACTGAGCTGGAGGTCGGCTCCCTGGGGAACGGTTACCGTGAAATCGACAGAGCCTTGCCCATTGTCTAGCACACTAGCGTTGATTGTGTTCCCATCTGAGCTTTGATTGTAGTTTACCTGTGTATCATTAGGATTGCCCGAAAAACCCGGGCTCCCTGTGTCCTGTATAGTGACAGTGTGCGCATCAGAGCTTGTTTGAACAGTGATGGCACCGCCATCACCGTTTATCACAACAGTTGGCGTGCTACTACTGACTTTAAAGAAACGCGGACCCTCTACACTGCTGCTGGTCTGCGAACCACCGAATCTATCACCACCATCCCCAAATCTGTTGAAGACCGAGCCAAAACCGCCGCCCATCAAGCTAATAATAATGAATGCAAGAATAACCCAGAACCAGATGCCACGACCGCCTCTGCGGTATGGCCCTTGCCTGTACTGCCCTCTTACGGGCTGCTGTGGAGTAGCTCCAGCGTAAGGAGGAAGACCGGTGTACATTTCTTGCCGGGGAGGTGGGGGCGGCGTGGCATTCCACCGCTCGCGCGAATCAGCATTTATTGGCTCCGGGATAAATGTTTCCTGCTCTTGCGTACCCGTTTTCGCATCAAGTTTTTGGGAGGGCTTCCAATCGGGATCCGCAAATTGCATCTCCTGATTACTCATATCAGACTCCGTTTCTGCTTTGCCCAATGCAACTCTGTCATCATTATATACGTTTTTTTGATGGCAGAGTTACAAAGCACTTCTAGCGGCATGGTCAGATCATCATGTACACTTATAATAATAGCATAATTGCAGCGGTGCACTTGACCATCGCCATAGAGGACGTTACAATGTGCCAGTAATGCCTAAGTGTATCGTTTTCCGTTAGATCTATTTGAAATAGCTCTGAGGAATCATTTTGCAGCTAAAGGATAGAAATCAAATGTCCGAAATGAGCCTGGAAGAGACCGAATCTACTACCCCTGCCAATAACGATGAAACGGAGCCGGGGGAGTTGAAGATCGAGGAGGTTACAGCGACTGCACCTGTTGAGGCCCCTGCACCTTCTGCCAATGTGACAGCGGCACCGCCTGCCGCGCAACAACGATCGAATCGTTCGGCCACGATTGAGCATCTCGCAGCACGACGTGCGGTTACCGAACTGAGCGCCGACGCGCCTGAAGTGAAGCAGACCATCAGTGAGCTGCGCACGGAACTGACCATACTGGTGACGGACCTGCGCTGGGGTGGATTATCCGCCAAGGAAACCGCTGAGCGCATCATCCTGCTGCTTAATGTGGGTTCACTCCAGCAATGGATACCACTGCTGGTCCCCAATATCCTGGAAATTGACCGGGCAGGTGATCTTGTGCCTGCCTGGCTGAAGATCATAGAGCAAGAAGACCCTGTTGACCTGCCTGCTGATGCCAATCCCGCCGAGACGATGGTAGGGCGAGCCAGGCGCATTGCAATCCTGATGCTGGGTTATTACAAAACATCGCAAATTTCTGAGTTGCTGGGAAAACTGGCTGCCGATCCCGGTTCTTCTCTCTACGCGACGCGGTCATTGGTCCGGCAGTCCACGCTAGCAGCGATGAAAGCGCTGGCGGGCGCACTCATGGATGCTGAGGGATGGGCAAAGGTTGATGTGATCGATGCCTACGCGATCCTCGATCAAGCTCGCTTTTACGAGATTATGCTGGCGAGTGGCCTTGACCGGGCCAATGGATTAGAGAGCTATATTGCGGTCCCGCTGTTCCGGACTATTCCGCTGGAAAACTACCTGCCTGGCAATAGTAAGCTTGCGCCACGGCTTACACAGCAAGCCGCGCTTGTGCTAGGCCAGGTGCTGCAAGATAGCGTGAATAACGCTGGTGGTGGCTCGCTCCCACTTATCTTCGAGCGTGATCTACCCAGACTGGCTAGCGCTCTCTTTGAAGGTGCAAGAAACGCTCCAGATTGGCAGCATACGATTGCGCTCCACCGGCTTGGCTTATTGCTTGGTCGTTATTGGGGCGAAATCTCTCGCGGCACTATACAAGATCAGCGTATTGCACAATCGGTCTATGACTGCTTACCTCTGATGCCGGATATCGAGGGCTGGATGAACAGCACCGGTCGCGACGTGTTATTGGAAACACTTGCTAATCAAGAGGAGGTCTTCCTACCCAGCCTGAAAGCGCTGAACGAATTACGTGAGCTGCGCGCTACAACGGTGCTGATAGCTCGCCTGGATGCCACTGTACACATCGTTGATCGCGAGCACGCCGTCCGTTTGGGGCAAATATGCGATACGCTGGTTCAATTAGGCGATCGCCGCGCTGTAGCTTCGATACTCCAGCTTGTGAAGCGCACTGTCGATGTTGATGGACGAGCAATGCGTGCCAAACGCCGTGACAACCTCGCGGTGGGAGATGCCGATATACCTGCAAGCATTGTGTATGGAGCAGCTATTCGTACATTTGCACAATTTGCGGACCGCAGTACGCTAGACCTCGTTTTGCATGCCGCAAACGACTTTGACCCTTATGTGCGTACCCAGGCGCTTGAGGCACTGAAGAGCATCGACCCACAAGGCGAAGAGTTCCGCACGCGCATGGTCGTGCGCGAGGCGTTGAACGATCCTCGTGATACGGTTGTGCGTGTCGCTTGCCAGCTCATTGCGCAGTACCATGATACAGAGTCTGTGACTTCACTGCGCGTTCTTGCCGAGACACGCCCCGAATTCGCGCCATCTGTGCAGGAGACGTTGAGGCAATTGGGGTCGTTATAAGCTTCGAGGGCACTCCCGCTCCTACGCCCCTTTTGGTACAACCGGCAGCACGACATACGATGGGTGCTCGCGGTCGTGCAGGATGGTTTGATGAGCAACGGCCAGTTCAGCGTTGAACCCGAAATCATGGCCTGTATTCGGGTTGCGGTCCCAACGCGGGAAGCTACTGCTTGTCACGTCCAGGCGAATACGATGCCCGGCTTTGAAGACATTGCTGGTGGCCCAGAGATCGATCTCGTACTCGTAGGCCATTCCTGGCTCAATCAAAGAGGGCGCTTCTCCGCGCGCAAAGTTGCGATAGCGAGCACGGATAATGCCATCGGTGAGATTCTGCGCATAACCACCAGGATGGACATCTACCAGGCGCGCCACAAAATCGGTATCCGGTGCGCTCGAAATGGCCCAGAGATATACCTTGATCGGGCCGGTCACCTCGACATCCTCTTTTAACTCACCGGAGGTGTATACCAGAACATCCTCGCGGCTCTCGGTAGGGCGCTGGTCGAATGGGCCTGGCCGATATTCCGCCGACATATTGATCGCGCCGCCTCGCGTAATCACCGGATTGGCAGGGTCATACGCATAGTGATCGGAGGAGGGCTCATCACCCTCTGGGATATCGGTAGTCAGGTATCCATCACCGTGTAGTGTGTTGGCCCGCCTATTGCTGTGCAGGTAATAGCGCGTCTCCACAGCGCGAGCCAGCGGCCACTCCTGCTCATCGCGCCAGACGTTGGCACCCATTACGAAGAGCTTGATCGGAGCTTCATTCAACATGCCCGTGTCGGTGCCTTTCAGCCAGTGGTCGAACCAGCGCAATTGCCAGCTCACGAAGTCCATCTGTAAGTCGATGAAAGCGCCGGATGCCCCGAAGCCAAAGTTCATCTCACCGATAGGATTGATTACGCCGCCATGCGTCCATGGTCCAATGAGAAGCTTGCTCTGCCGGGCCTCCGGTGTACTTCCCTGCGTGCGCATGATGGTAAAGTTGCTGAGGGTGTCCTGCAAGAAAATGTCATACCAACCGCCGGTGTTCAGCGTGGGAACGGTGACATTCTCATGCTTGCCTACAATAGTCATTGGATCAAGTATCTCATGCCCGCGCTGCAACGACCCTGCAAAATTCATAAAGAAGTAAGGAGCTATATCCTGTTGTTTCAGCGGCCCGAATTCTCGCAGTGGCAGTGACCAGTATCCTTCTTGCTCCAATGCATCCATCTCTTTGGCCAGCAGGTAGATAGCACGGCCCAGGGCCTGCGGATCACCACGGTGGCGACGCACCAATAGATCGAGACCCATCATCAGTTGCCAGTTAACCGCGGCGCCCAATTCCAAAGCTCCGCCACGAAAGACTGGTCCGTTCAAGGGGTCATTCCATGTCTCAAAGGGTGCCATAGCTTTTAGAGCCGGGGGTTGGTGAACTGCTGCCGACCACTGTGTGAAGCCGAAATAGGAGATGCCATACATACCAACTTTGCTGTCGCTAAAGGGTAAGCGGGCAGCCCATTCGATGGTATCAACGCCATCTTGCGCTTCAAAGATAAAAGGGATCCACTCGCCCTCCGAGGTGAAGCGTCCGCGGGTATCCTGTACAATGACAACATATCCCCGCCGCGCTACTTGAGCGGGATCCATGACCGCAGTCCCTATGGAAAAATCTTTACCATAGGGTAGGCGTGTGAGCAGCACAGGCCAGCGACCCTCGCCTGCCGGCCGGTAGATGTTAGCACGCAGGATAGTGCCATCTCTCATGCTGGCTTGAACATCAAAATCCACGGTGATCTTCTGGTCCATTTGCATTGCCATATCCAGGAATGCTCCTTCTTTTTGCTTAACGGTAGCGTCGATCGATTTTATGAGTTTTCATGATCAAAACCGGCCATTGCGTAGGTGCCTCAGCGAAGCGAAGCGGAGCGCGTATCAATACTCCGTGCACACCGCCGATTTATCGGCCTGGGGAGCGCATCGACAGACCATTGGCCGATAAATCGGCGGTGCGCCAATAATGCACATTAACACATTACTCCAACCATCCGTAGGTGCCGATTTATCGCGCACACCGCCGATTTATCGGCCTGGGGAGCGCATCGACGGGCCATTGGCCGATAAATCGGCGGTGCGCCAATAAATTGTGCGCCTACGGGGTTTTACCGATCTTGGTTGGTAAAACTCATTTATTGAGCTGCAACATAGTCCCCAACCCACAACGTCTATGTATTATAGACCAGTTTGCTGCGCGGGGCCAATGCAGACTTGGGAGAGGAGACAGGGCAACCATCGCGGCCTCCCTGAGCTTGACACTCATTAAACACATCGGCTATACTTTCTCCATAGATGGAACGTGGTTCCACTGCATAGAACACGACGGTGTTGTGACACCGGGGAAAACAGCATGCGACATGGAGAACCCCTGGACGGCGAAAATACAGTTCAGATCGTCCATCGTATCGCCAGCGTCCTACGAGCTTTCGGAAACCAGGGACTGCTAGGTATCACGGACCTCGCTAACGCCACAGGCCTGCCAAAATCCACCACACATCGTTTAGTCACAGCTTTAGTGAACGAGGGATTGCTGGTACAAGAAGAGGATAGTCACAAGTACGCCCTCAGCCTGCGCGTTACCGCTCTAGGCGCGAGTATCCTCAGTTCGCATACCGTACGTAAATCCGCACGTCCAATCCTCATGGAGCTACGCGACCAGACGCGCGAATCGGTGCATCTCGCGGTACTCGAGGGCATGGAGGCGGTGATTATCGACACCGAGGATTCCTATTTTTTTGTGCGTGCTGTCAATGTACCAGGCCAACACCTGCCGGCACATGCAGTCTCCACAGGTAAAGTGCTGCTCGCCTACCAGTGGGAGGTACGACTGCGCGAGATACTCAGCCACATGACTCTCACACGTTACACGGAGCGCACCATAACCGACCCACACTTGCTCCTTGAGGAACTGCGCAACGTGCGCGCAAAAGGCTACGCTATTTCATGCGGTGAGCTAGAAGAGGGTATCGACGCTGTTGCGGCTCCCATTTTTGACCACTTGAACTCAGTAGTTGCAGCGGTTTCCATAGGTGGCCCAAGCGAACGCTGTCGTCCCAGGCAGTCCGAACTGATTGCGGCTGTGACGCGCGCCGGGCAACAGGTATCGCAGGCGCTGCGCTATGTGGGCTGGCATTAATTATCATAGAGAATAAGGCGACAAAGCAAAAAATCAAGACTAATGCAAGAAAAAAATGAAAGCACCTCACTCCTGGAACTATTCTGAAGACGGCATCCTGGTTGCCCTAAAAGGCGCCGGTGATCTCGCTACAGGCGTTATGCATCGCCTCTCACGCGCAGGTTTTGCAGTGATGGCCACCGAACTGCCTCAACCCACCGTGCTGCGCCGCACGATAGCATTCGCGGAGGCGGTGATGCTGGGGCAGATGGCGGTCGAGGGCCTAACAGCCGTTCGAGCCAGTTCTGCAGAGGAGATTCAGGAAGCTCTAGCGCGCGGATTTGTGCCTATTGTGGTTGACCCTGACGGGACAATGCTCAGACAGATGCAGCCCAGGGTACTGGTGGAAGCAACCCTCTCGAAATACAATAGCGGTATTTCGCCGGGTGATGCCCCAATTGTGATTGCGCTTGGCCCCGGCTACGAGGCGGGCAAAGATGTACACGCGGTCATCGAGACGAATCGCGGGCATAACCTGGGCCGTGTCTACCTGCAAGGTTGTGCCGAGCCTGATACAGGGGTACCCGGCACGATTGGCGGATATGGCGTTGAACGCCTATTACGCGCCCCTCGCACTGGCATGCTGTATGGTGTACGCCAGATCGGAGACCAGGTACAGGTGGGAGAGACGGTAGCCGTGGTAAACTCGGATGATGGCAGTATGCCTATTACCGCTGCTATTTCCGGCATACTGCGTGGCCTTGTGCGCGATGGCCTGCACGTCAGTGCAGGCATGAAGGTGGGAGATATTGACCCACGGGCCGTTCGCGAACACTGCTTCACCATATCGGATAAATCACGTGCAGTCGGCGGGGGTGTGCTGGAGGCAATCATGTATTTGTTGAGGCAATAGGATTATTTTATGCTCAAAATCGCTGCCTATCATAGTCCCACAACATTAGCCGAAGCTGCTACTCTGCTTGCAGAAGAAGGACGAACCGTCATCGCAGGTGGTACAGACCTGCTCGTAAACCCACGCTATATGGTCGGAGTGCGCGAAGTTGTGGATATCCGTAAGCTAGGGTTAGATTATATTCGCGAAGAGAACGGGGGGCTATATATTGGCGCGGGAGCTACTATGCGTACGGTAGCCCTGCATCCGAAGATACAGGCGCTGGCCGGGGGTATACTTGCACGAGGTGCAGCCGTCTGTGGCTCACCGAATATTCGCAATATGGCGACAGTAGCGGGCAACGTTGCCTCGGCTCTTCCGTCCGCCGACACTCCGCCCTCATTGTTGGCCCTCGACGCGCAGGCAGTACTGGTGGGTATCCAGGGTGAACGTGTCGTGCCGCTGAATAGCTTTTTTGTTGGATCCGGCAAGAGCGTTCGCGAGCGAGAGTTAATTCGCGAACTGCGTATCCCCTTAGCCAATCTCGATAGATTACGTGGCGGTTTTTACAAGATTGGCCGCACCGCTGAGGATATTTCGCTAGTGAACGCCGCAACAACACTTATCATAGAAGATGGCATTATCACTGCTGCCCGCCTGATGATGGGCGCCGTGGCTCCCATACCGCTACGAACTGTGCGGGCAGAAGAAGCCCTCACAGGGCAACCTCCCACGGAAGAGACTTTCCGGCGAGCGGCAGGGATTGTGCGCGAAGAGGTGCGGCCCATCAGTGACCACCGTGCTTCCGCGGACTACCGGCGACGAATGAGCGGAGTTGCAGCGGTACGTGCGCTGCGCCAGGCAGCGGGCTTAGCGCCACATGGAGAGGAATGGCACCATGCCTGAGATCGAAGTCAAAATGAAAGTCAACGGGCGCGCAGTAACGTGGCGCGTACTCCCCGGTGAAACATTACTGGAGGCGCTGCACGCTCATCATCTGAGAGGAGCAAAACTCATTTGCGGCACGGGCGATTGCTGCGGCTGCGGCGTGATCCTGAACGGCCGCTCTATCAACTCCTGCTGCATGCTTGCAGCACAGGCGGATGGCGCCGACCTGCTCACCATCGAGGGACTGGCGAAGGACGGGAAACTCCACCCCATCCAGGAAGCGTTTGCCGAGGAGGGAGCCGCGCAGTGTGGCTACTGCACACCGGGCTTCATCATGAGGACGTATGCCTTTTTGCAGGAGCATCCTCACCCTACAGAGGATGAGGTACAAGCGGCACTGGCAGGCAATATTTGCAGGTGTACTGGCTATGTCAAACCTGTGGCTGCGGTGTTGAGGGCGGCGGAAATGATGAAGGCGTAGGACCGCTCCTCCACACGGGATAGAGCCACCTAAGCTGCCACCAAATGCAAAGCAAGCAAAAACACAACGCGCCTGGTAGATCGTAACCAAGCGCATTTTTGTGTTGTAGTACGAGGTTGACGAGTCAGCGCTACGCCTAGATAGACTCGGCGAACTCGTAGAGGGGTACCGTGCCTGCTGGCGGTGCTGTCGTTTGCCGCAAGGCTTCCAAGCGCTCAATCGTCTCGGGTGTAAAAAGCACGTCACCACAAACATCACATACCTCCGCCGGGATATGTTCGACCACGATAATGCGGTCACCTTGACGCACGGCACGCACAACCTCGCGCTGCTCATACTCCCCTGGGCAACCTACAAGGCTGCATCTCATTGAGAACTCCTCTCTATTGGGCTCATCCACTTGGGCAGGGTAGGCACATACACAGTAATGATAACTAGTCGAGGCAGTGTTGTCGTGCAGACCATATGTAGGGGACGTCCCTGCTTGGTCGACCCCGACAGTAGACAACAAGATCCACGTCGGTGATCAGGGTAGTTCTCGATTATCTGGCCGGCAGCGATGGCTTCCAGCACCTCAGCTAAAGTGATCGCTTCTGCCTCCATTTCCTCACGGGCATGGTCGGTGATGCGTACAACCCGCGCAGCAGCTTGCGCCTGTATCCTTACGAGTGTCGCGTCTACGTCCATGCGATAGCCCCTCGCTACGTCGTTCTCTATCTAGTCACTCTTCCATTCTATCATAGATAGTCAATAAAAACTTAGCCAACCTTCGAACAGTCCTGTCTGAGAACGTGGATCACTTGTCTCTGGTAAGAGCGCATGATATGATTGTGGCAAGCGAGGATGGAAAGGGCAAATCAAGAAGTGAAAGTTCGAGAAGTCCTTAAGATAATTGAAGCAGATGGTTGGTATTTGGTTAACATGGAAGGAGATCACCGGCAATATAAGCATCCAACAAAGCGAGGGCGTGTCACTATTGCAGGACATCCCAGTAAAGAAGTCCCCCCAGGTACATTGGTGAGTATTTTCAAGCAAGCACAACTCGCAAGGAGGAAATAAAATGTATCGGTTTTTGGTGATCATTGAAAAAGGAAATGAAAATTACGGCGCATACTCCCCTGATTTGCCTGGATGTGTGGCGGTAGGAGATACATTGGAGGAAGTTGAGAAGAACATGCGCGAAGCAATCGCAATGCATTTACGAGGGATGATTGAGGATGAGGAGCCAATTCCTACGCCACAAACCACCGCAAAATATATAGACATCTCCTTCTCCGATCCAGCAGCCTAACAAGTTTCAGAGAATATTTAATGGAAAAAGAATCTTACGAACCTGGCTCCGGTAACATTGCTGATGCCGCACATCAACAGGCACGTCAGATAGCGCGTACGCGTGTGGTTGGACAGAAGGAACGGCGCGTGGATGCGCGGCCGCTGGTTACAGGCGCTCCCGTATTTGCGGCTGAATTTGAGCAGCCCAATATGCTCCATGCTCGTATCCTGCACTCACCACACGCGCATGCGACTATTCGCAGCATAGACAAAAGCAAGGCCCTCGCTCTACCAGGCGTATATGCTGTACTCACCTACGAAGATCTGCCCCGGGTAGCGCACAGCACCGCGGGCCAACCATATCCCGAAACGTCACCCTATGATGCCTATTTGCTCGACAGCCGCGTGCGTTACGTGGGGGACTGGGTCGCCTTTGCTGCCGCTGAAACGCCAGCTATTGCCGAAGAAGCACTCGGTCTGATCGAGGTTGATTACGAGCTGTTACCGGCAGTATTCGATCCGCTCGAAGCCATGCGCGAAGGCGCGCCCCAGTTGCATGAACCAGATACGACACATCCCAATGCGGGCAAGCACAAGGGCGATATTTACGATGCAGCACATAACATTGCAGCGCACGAGGTCATCGAACATGGCGATTTTGAGGGCGCTCTGCGCGAGGCCGATTTCATCGTCGAAGGAGAATACCGCGTCCCTTTCATCTCGCATGCCGTGCTGGAACCACATGTCTGTGTTGCCTATCTGGATGGCTACGAGCGGATGATCGTCGTCAGCAGCACGCAGGTACCCTATCACACGCGCCGTCAACTGGCCGCTGTGCTGCAACTGCCCATCTCACGCGTGCGCATTGTCAAGCCGCGCGTGGGCGGTGGTTTCGGCAGCAAGCAGGAGATGCTGCTGGAACCTGTTGCCGCAGCCCTGGCGCTCAAGACCCGGCTGCCGGTGCGTATTGAGTACAGCCGCCAGGAGGAGTTTACGGCAGGGCGTTTCAGGCATCCGGTGATTATGCGTATGCGCAGTGGTGTCAAGCGCGATGGCACATTAGTGGCTATTTCAATGCATTCGATAGGCAATGCCGGTGCATACGGTACCCATAGCTTCACAGTTACACGCAGTACCGGCCACAAGACGTTGTGCCTGTACCGCGCAAAAGCCTATCGCTTCCGCGCTGACGCCGCCTACACCAATCTACCCATCACCGGGGCCATGCGCGGCTACGGCGCCCCACAGGGCTTTTTCGCGCTGGAGTCGCATATCGATGAGATTGCCCACCGTCTCAATATGGACCCGCTGGAGTTCCGGCGCAAGAATCACGTGCAGAAAGGGGATTGGGACCCTATCGAAGGCGAGGAAATTGATGGAGTATGGCACTCGAAGCGCCAATTCCGTTCCTGCGGCCTGCCGCAGTGCCTGGAAAAGGGGGTGGCGGCGATTGGTTGGTATGAACCGTTTGACCGGGGCGATGGCAAACCCATCCGGCGCGGGCGGGGCATGGCAACAGCAATGCAGGGGAGCGGGGTCGCCAGCTTTGAACTCGGAGGCGCTTCGATCAAGCTCAACGAAGATGGCTCGTTCAATGTGATGACCGGCGCAACTGATATCGGGCAGGGGAGTGATACCATCCTCGCTCAGATTGCCGCTGAGGCGCTTGGCGTGGGCATGGACAAGATCATCATGCACTCGGTCGATACCGACTCCAGCGTATTTGACTACGGTTCGTATGCCTCCAGCACTACCTATATCAGCGGCGGCGGCGTGAAGATAGCGGCTGATAGAGTACGCCAGCAGGTACTCGAGGTAGCAGGTGATATGCTGGACTGCGCGCCCGAAGATATGTCTATCACCGGCGGGGTTATCTATACGCCACGAGGTCAGAGCGATCTGACCGTGGCGGATATTGCGAATGAGACCTTGTATGGCAAGCACCGCCAGCAGATCATGGCAAAGGGAGATTTCTGGACAGAAGATTCACCTGCCCCTTTCTTCGCCCAATTCGTAGAGGTGGAGGTAGATACAGAAACAGGCCAGGTGCGCGTCACGAAGGCCGTCAATGCGCTTGACCTGGGCAAGGCTATCAATCCAACACTGGCAACGGGCCAGGTCGAGGGGGCAGTCACGATGGCGCTTGGTTATGCCCTCAGCGAAGAGGTAAAATTCGACGAGCAGGGCCGCGTACGCAACCCGGGTTTTGTCGACTACAAGGTTATGTCAACGCTGGATACGCCCCACATGACGACTATCCTGGTAGAAGATACCGAGTATACGGGACCGTTTGGAGCCAAATCAGCGGGCGAGGTACCTACAAACGGCATGGCTCCTGCCATTGCCAACGCTATTTATGATACACTGGGCGTACGTATGCGCAGCCTGCCGATCACACCCGAGAAGATTTTGCAAGCTCTTGACGATGTGACACTCTCCTCCCCTGAAGGGGGAGAAGTTTCTCAGTGACTTCGTTGGTGTGGCCTGTCCCCATTGGAGACCCTCTCTATGAAAGAGGCGGTTGACCCATTGACTCACCAAGACCACATGCATCACGAGGATGCACGGGGCGTGTCTGCCCTGCTACTACGCCTGGACGGGCCAGGACGTAGATACGTGACCGCACGAGGAAAGGTCACCTGTTGACTGTAGGCCAGCCTGTGCATATTGACACTGCCTACGACGTCGCGATGTCCCACAAACCCACATTTCCTGCACCTCCAGACCCTGCCTTTGGGCTTGTGTTGATGCCTGCATACCGGACACTGGCTGCTCGTTCCTCGTTCTGAGCCAGTGAAGCTCTCGATGCAGGCTTGCTTGCTCTTGTGGGTGAGATAGTCGATATCACGGCCGTACTCCCACTGCGCCATGCGCTGGTTGTGATGGCGTCCTTTGTTCTCCTGGCGCACGCCATGCGGGTTGCCGATGAAGAGCGTGCCAACCTGCTGCGCTACGCAGAAGTCAAGCACCTGGCGCGTGGCTTTATGGCGCAGGTCACGCACCCGCCGTTCGATGCGGCCTGCCATCTTGTTCTTCGCCCGTTGCAGTTTCTTCCAGCGCCGCGAATACTTCTGACAACGGGCTTGCTTTTTGGCGAGTTGTCGGTGGCGCATATTGCGCTGGCGTTTGAGACTGCGAATGCCACGGCCTGAGACCACGAGTGCTGCCCCAGTATTGGTGGTCACAGCGGCCAGGTGGATTTCCCCTAAATCTACTGTGGCCCGGTTCGTCCCAGGAGCATGTTTGGCTTGTGGCACCTCGATGCAAACATGCAACTCAAAGCCACGGTTCCAGACCAGCGTGCAGGCCCCGCTGTGCTCTGGCAGGTCAAGAGGCAAGACGATAGAGGCTCGCCCTCGTCCCATTGGGAGTACCACCCGCCCGCGCTCCTTGCTCACGGCCTGGGCAGGCCAGTGCACCGGGTAGAAGCGTTTGGTCTTCCAGGGGTATTTCATGCGCATCTTGGGATGCGTCGCACGGAGTTGGCGGGTAGCATCGATGTTGGCGAGAAAGGCTTGTGCGACCATCTGTACCGATTGACTGTGCAAGGCAAAGCGCCCTTTGTTGGCCTGTTGCAGGTCGTCTTGCCCAGGCCACGTAGTATGGGCAACTCGCGCGGCCTTGTGCAGTTCACAACAGTAGTTCCAGACTTGTGCTGATTCCATCTGCGCGGCTTTAAAACGCCCAAACAGGGTTAGGGAGAGATGGGTCAGTCGGTAGATTCTGACGGTGTGCATCGGCTCTATCCTTTCTGTCAACAATTGACAGGGGCGATAAGGAGCAGGTATACTATGCTCAGACCTAAACCTGTCCGAGCAGCACAAAGCAGCATGAATTGCTAATGTGCTGTCTCTGCGTGAACAACAGCAAATGGATAGGCACTTTTGATGTTGGTACTGTTTTCAGTTCGGAATGTGGACAGTACGCAACAGATCACGAAAAAGGTCACTTGAGGCACCTAGATGGCGATCTAGGTGCCACTTGTTTGCATAGGCTCTACTCTCCTTTCTCTGGCTATGCGCCCTACAAAATTTGAGAGGAGACAAATACAACGATGGCTAATAAATTTTCAAGTCGTCAATATCTTCTACTTTCAGTTCCTGACCTAAGACCTGTCCTAACGCCTCCACGATTGCTATTGCTTTCAGCTCCTGCACGGGAAGTCCTGACTCAGCCCTGGTGACAGTTTTTCCATCGACATTTGCCAGCCTTCCTAGCGCCTCGGCTGAAAGCCGCGCTTTAATCCGCAACTCTTTGAGTGTTGCCATACAAATACGAAGACTCCATTCCGAGCTTTGCGAGACATCCGAGATATCCGCATACGAGAAGTATACAGACTCGGCAGATGAAAGTCAAGAGGAAAGAGGAGGAAAACAGCTTTGTTTTAGACCGGTGCGCAGCTTTCTCATGTTGCGTTTGTGTCTAGTTTTCGGAGTCTGTCAAGTGGTTTGTGTAAATACTTTTCCTCGCACTGGTTTAGCTTCGCTCTACACTCCACCACTTTGAGAGCATACAGAAGTTGGTGCAGGTGCCCTACAGCACCGTTACCTCTCACCTGCCGCCTTCGTCAATTTCAACCTGACCTGAACCTGGCCGGTCGCTGAATCACTCAATTCGAGACAAAAACTCCCTCTCAAACCCTGCTTTGAGGTGGGTTTAGTTCAAGCTGTCTCTTTTTTCGGCCTTCACCGATCTCTTTTTACCAATGTAAGGTTCTGGTACTTGACACGGTACTACATCGGGGGGCGGCCTCCTGGAATGCGGCGGTGAGGAGGAACAGGA
>WNEZ01005314.1_pt1 | contig 18640 bp, 15 predicted proteins | sample 5400521 | NCBI WGS metagenome assembly WNEZ01 (sample SAMN13153339, study PRJNA577476) | soil metagenome | isolation source: 120 cm saprolite under Douglas fir tree site 2 hole 1 replicate 1 | place: USA:California | collected 2015-04-18
GCGCCCGACGCCGATCCAGCCGATCTTGTGCCTGCCCAGCTCAGCCATGCTTCACCCTCCGGCAAACCCTGCGCATTGCCTTTGCAATCAGGGACGGAGCCTGTAGCCTATTTGGCCGTGCTAGGCAACGCGTTGCCGGCTGCGCGGGTCGATACGGCAAGCGGGCCAGGAGGCGAGGAATGGGCGGTCGTCAGGGCAGCAACGAGTTCCCGATCCCCGACAGGATGAAGGCGTGGGTGCTCGGCGATCCGGAACAGCTTTCCTACACCGAAAAGCCCGTGCCGCAGCCGGGTCCTGCCGAGGTGCTGGTGCGCGTCGACGCCGTGGCGATCTGCGCCACCGACCTCGAGATCATCAGCCACGGCCTGCCGGCGAAGATCCAGGGCGGGTTGCCCTTCAACAAGAACTTCACGCCCGGCCACGAATACATGGGCACGGTGGTGAAGCTCGGGCCCGCCGTCGACGAGTATCAGGTCGGCGATCGCGTCACCGTCGAGGTGCATGCCGGCTGCGGCCGGTGCGAGCGCTGCCGCCAGGGCATGTACACCTCCTGCCTCAATTACGGCGAGCCCCAGAAGGGCCACCGCGCCAACGGCTTCACCACCGATGGCGGCTTCGCGCAATACGCCGTCAACAGCATCAACACGCTCGTCCACGTGCCCGACGACATGAGCGATGCGGAGGCGACGCTCGTGGTCACCGCGGGCACCTCGATGTACGGGCTCGACGTGCTCGGCGGCCTGGTCGCCGGCGAGGGCGTGGTGGTGTGCGGGCCGGGTCCCATCGGCCTCCTCGGCGTCGCGGTCGCCAAGGCGCTGGGCGCCGATCCCGTCATCCTCACGGGCACGCGGGATGCGCGCCTCGAGCTCGGCAAGAAGCTCGGCGCCGATCACGTGGTCAACATCCGGAACGAGAACGCGGTCGCGGCGGTGCGGCGCATCACCAACGGCAAGGGCGTCCATTTCGTGGTCGAGTGCTCGGGCGCGCCCGAGGCGATGAACGAGGCGGCGCAGATGGTCAATCGCGGCGGGCGCATCTGCCTCGCCGCCTTCCCGCAGCATCCGGTGCCCGTCGACCTCGCCTATCTCGTGCGCAACAACATCTATGTCTTCGGCATCCGCGGCGAGGGCAGGAGCGCGACGCATCGCGCCATGGCGCTGATGAAGCAGAAGCGCTTCGACGCCAAGCTCATCCACACCCACACCTTCCCGCTCGACGAGCTGCCGACCGCGCTCAAATACGCGCGCGAGCGCATCGAGGACGCGATCAAGGTGGTGGTGAAGGTGCACTGAGAATCGGGAGGGCGGCGTGAGTTCCTCGGCGGCGGTCAAGGGGCACAGCGCGGCCGCGGGCGCCGATGATGGGGCGCGCCGGCCGCTCTATCAGAGGCTCTACCTGCAAGTGCTGGTCGCCATGGCGGCGGGCGCGGCTCTCGGCTACCTCTATCCCGACCTCGCGGCCTCGCTGAAGCCGCTGAGCGACGGCTTCATCAAGGCGATCCGCGCGGTCATCCAGCCGATCATCTTCGCCACCGTCGTCGTCGGCATCGCCACCATGGGCAATCTGCGGCAGATCGCCAAGATCGGCGTCAAGGCGCTGATCTATTTCGAGGTGGTCTCGACGCTGGCGCTGCTCATCGGCGTCGCCGTCGGCAATCTCTATCACTTCGGCGCCGGCATCAACGCCGACCCCGCCGGCCTCAACACCAAGCTGGTCGCCGGCTATGTCGAGAATGCGAAGTCGCTGACGCTGGTCGATTTCCTGCTGAATATCGTACCCGACAGCTTCATCGGCGCCTTCACCCGCGGCGATATCCTGCCGGTGCTGTTCCTCGCGGTGCTGTTCGGGCTGGCGCTATGCCAGCTCGGCGAGCGCGCCAAGCCGCTCGTCAACGTGCTCGACATCGCCGTGCACGGGCTGTTCGGCGTCGTGCGCATCATCATGTATTTCGCGCCGCTCGCCGCGCTCGGCGCCATCGCCTTTACCATCGGCAAATACGGCATCGGCACGCTGCTGCAGCTCGGGCAGCTCGTCGCCGGCGTCTACATCGTCAGCATCCTCTTCGTCATCATCGTGCTGGGCGGGGCGCTGCGGCTCGCCGGCTTCGGCCTCTGGCCGGTGCTGGCTTATTTCAAGGACGAGATCCTCTTCGTCTTCTGCGCCACCTCGGCCGAGACGATGATCCCGCGCGCCATGGTCAAGCTCGAGAGGCTCGGCTGCCCGAAGGAAGTCGTCGGCCTCGTCATTCCCGCCGGCTTCTCCTTCAACATGGACGGCACGGCGATCTACATGACCATGGCCGTCCTGTTCATCGCCCAGGCCACCAACATCGACCTGGGCTGGGCACAGCAGCTCACCATCCTTTTCGTCATGTTGTTCACCTCGAAGGGCGCGGCGGGGGTGACCGGCGGCGGCTTCATCGCGCTGGCGGCGACCATGCCGGCGATCGGCGTCCTGCCCATCGGCGGGTTGGCGCTGCTGGTCGGCATCGATCGCTTCATGGCCGAGATCCGCGCCGCCACGAACCTCACCAGCAACGTGATCGCGACGCTGGTGGTCGCGCGCTGGGCCGGCGCCGTCGACATGGCCCAGGCCGCGCGCGCTCTCCGCGGCGACATCGAGGACGCGCCGCCACAGCCGGCGCTGACGCCGGCCGCTCAGTAGGGGTTGGCGATCGGCAGCTCTTCCGCCGGGTAGAGCGTGATCACCTTGGCGCCCCTGGGCGTGACGATGACTTCCTCCTCGATGCGCGCCGCCGAGAAGCCGTCGCTGGCGGGACAATAGGTTTCGAGCGCGAAGACCATGCCCTCCTTGATCTCCATCGGATCGTCGAAGGAGTTGAGCCGGCTGATGATCGGTCGCTCGTGGAGCCCGAGGCCGAGCCCATGCCCGAACAACAGGCCGAACGCCTCCATCTCGCTGGAGAAGCCGATCTCCTCCGCCTTGGGCCAGCACGCCGCGATCTTGTCGGTGGTGACGCCCGGCTTCACCAGGGCGATCGACGCGTCGATCCATTCGCGCGCCCGCTTGTAGGCGTCCCTCTGCGAGTCGGTGGCGCGGCCGACATTGAATGTCCGGTAGTAGCAGGTGCGATATCCGACGAAGGACTGGATGATGTCGAAGAAAGCCTGGTCGCCGGGGCGGATGAGCCGATCGGTGAAATTGTGCGGGTGCGGGCTACAGCGTTCGCCGGAGATGGCGTTGATCGCCTCGACATCGTCCGAGCCCAGCTCGTAGAGCCGCTTGTTGGCGAGCGCCACGACCTCGTTCTCGCGGATGCCCGGCTTCAGGTGCTCGGCGATGGTCTGATAGGTGCCGTCGACCAGCGCCGCCGACATGTTGAGGAGCGCGAGCTCGTCGGCGCTCTTGATCTCGCGCGCGTCGAGCATGACTTGCTGGCCGTCGCGCACGTCGATGCCCGCAGCCTGCAGCTCGAACATCATGGCGGGCTCGACGACGTCGACGCCGACAGGCATGTCGCCGACGCCGCTCTCGTCGAGGATCGACTTTAGCTCCTGCGCCGCCTTGCGCATCAGCCCGATCTTCGGATGCACGGCGCCGCGCAGGCCCAGCATGCCGGCATGGCAATTATGCGCCGGCAGCCACGGCGCGTAGAGGCGGTGGTGCTTCGCCGCCGAGCCGAAATCCCAGACATGCGGCTCGCCGCTGCCCGGCAGCAGGGCATAGCGCGTGAACTTGTCGCGCGCCCAGTTGCCGATGACGGTGCTCGTCATGTAGCGGATGTTGTACTGGTCGAAGACGAGGAGCGACCCCAGCCCCGACTCGGCGAGCGCCTGGCGCGTGCGGGCGAGGCGGTAGCGGTGCAGCCGGCGGAAGTCGACGCGCTCCTCGAAATCGACCGCGGTCGGGCCCAGCGCCATGATCGGCCGGTCCCACTGATGCCGCGGGTTGATGTCCTCGGCGTTGATGATCTTCGGCTCCGGCGGGCGCTTCGCCATGTGTCCTTCCTCCCGTTCGTTGCGCGATGTTACCCCCCACCCCTCCCTCCCCCTCAAGGGGGGAGGGGAATTGGGAGCTGCGGAATTTGACCTGCCCCTCCCCCCTTGAGGGGGAGGGTAGGGAGGGGGGTCACCGCGGCAGGTCGGAGCGGCCCATGAGGAATTCGTCGACGGCGCGTGCGCATTGGCGGCCTTCGCGGATGGCCCAGACGACCAGCGACTGGCCGCGCCGGACGTCGCCGGCGGCGAACACCTTGGGCACCGTGGTCGCGTAATCGCGCTCCGTGGCTTTGACGTTGCCGCGCGCATCGAGGGCCACGCCCACCGTCTTGACGGCGCCGGCATGGATGGGATGCACGAAACCCATGGCGAGAAGGACGAGATCGGCCTTGATGTGGAAGCCGCTGCCGGGCACCTCGCGCATCACCATGCGCTCGTTCTCGCTGACCCATTCGACCCGCACCGCGTCGAGGCCGGTGACGCGGCCGTCCTTGCCGGTGAAGGCCTTGGTGGCGACGGCGAAATCGCGATCGACACCCTCCTCTTGCGAGCTCGAGGTGCGCAGCTTGAGCGGCCAGTTAGGCCAAGTGACGAGCTTTTCCTCATGTTGCGGCGGCAGCGGCAGGATCTCGAGCTGGCTCACCGAGCGCGCCTTGTGACGGTTAGACGTGCCGATGCAGTCCGAGCCCGTGTCGCCGCCGCCGATCACCAGCACGTCGCGCCCGGTGGCCATGATGCCTTCCGTCTCCGGCACCTTCTCGCCGGCGACGCGGCGGTTCTGTTGTACCAGGAAATCCATCGCGTAATGGATGCCCTTGAGCTCGCGCCCGGGCACCGGCAGGTCGCGCGGCGCCTCGGCGCCGATCGCCAATACCAGCGCGTCGTAGTCGCGCATCAGCCGCTCGATCGGCACATTGACGCCGATATGGCTGTTGGGATGGAACTCGACGCCTTCCGCCCGCATCTGCCCGATGCGGCGGTCGATGACGTGCTTTTCGAGCTTGAAGTCGGGAATGCCGTAACGCAGCAAGCCGCCGATGCGCGCCGCCTTCTCGAACACGGCGACGTCGTGGCCGGCGCGGGCGAGCTGCTGCGCGCAAGCGAGCCCGGCCGGGCCCGAGCCGATCACGGCGACGCGCTTGCTGCTGCGGCGGGTGGCGATCTGCGGCTCGACCCAGCCCTCGGCCCAGCCGCGCTCGATGATGGCGTGCTCGATGGTCTTGATCGTCACCGGCTGCTCGATGAGGTTGAGCGTGCAGGCGGCCTCGCAGGGGGCCGGGCACACCCGGCCGGTGACGTCGGGGAAATTGTTGGTCTGATGCAGCACGGTGAGCGCGCGCTGCATGTCGTCGGCATAAACCAGATCGTTCCAGTCCGGAATGATGTTGTTGACGGGGCAGGCGTGGTGGCAATAGGGCGTGCCGCAATCCATGCAGCGCGCGCCTTGCCGGCGCAACTCGTCCTCGGGCAGCGCGCGCGTGAACTCGCGCCAATGCTGGACGCGGTCGGCGACCGGCGCGTAGACGCGCTCGCGCCGCTGGAACTCCAGGAAACCGGTCGGCTTGCCCATGTCAGTCGTCGCCCACGGCCACGCTGACTTCCGGGCGCTCGGTGACGCGCGTGCGCGCGTGGAGCTGCTGCAGGGCGCGCCGGTACTCGATCGGCATCACCTTGACGAATTTCGACCGGTAGTCGTTCCAGGCCGAGAGTATCAGCTTGCCGCGCGGGCTGCCGGTATAGCGCACATGGCGGGCGATGAGGCGCCGCACCAGCTGCTCGTCGCTCTGCGTCAGACTGTGCGCGATGTCGACCAGGCCATGCGAGTCGAGATCGCCGCCGCGGTGCTCGAGCGCGTCGAGCGCGTCGTCCTCGTCGGCGACCGGCTCGAGCTCGACCATGGCGAGGTTGCACCGCCGCGCGAACGCGCCGTGCTCGTCCAGCACATAGGCGATGCCGCCGCTCATGCCGGCGGCGAAATTGCTGCCGGTCTCGCCGAGCACGACGACCGTGCCGCCGGTCATGTACTCGCAGCCATGCGCGCCGACGCCCTCGACGACCGCGAGCGCGCCCGAATTGCGCACGGCGAAACGCTCGCCGGCGACGCCGCTGAAGAAGCATTCGCCGCTCATCGCGCCGTAGAGCACCGTGTTGCCGACGATGATGCTCTTGTCGCGCTCGAGCGGGCTGTCGTGCGGCGGGTAGATGACCAGCCGGCCGCCGGACAGGCCCTTGCCGCAATAGTCGTTGGTGGCGCCTTCGAGCTCGAGCGTGATGCCGCGCGCCAGGAAGGCGCCGAAGCTCTGCCCCGCCGTGCCCTTGAAGCGCACATGGATCAAGCCGTCGGGCATTCCCTCGTCGCCATAACGCTTCGCGACTTCGCCCGAGAGCATGGCGCCGACGACGCGATGGACGTTGCGGATCGGCATCTCGATGGTGACCGGCTTCTTGCGCACCAGCGCCGGCTTCGCCTTGGCGATGAGCTTGTGGTCGAGGGCGCGGTCGAGGCGGTGGTTCTGCTTCTCGCACTGATAGGTCGCCGTGCCCGGCGCCACGGCGGGGCGATAGAGCACGCGCGACAGGTTGAGGAGCCGCGCCTTCGGGTGATTGAGGCCGCGCCGCATCTCCAGCTTGTCGGTGCGCCCGATCATCTCGTTGACCGTGCGGAAGCCGAGCCGCGCCATGTATTCGCGCACTTCCTCGGCGATGAACATGAAGAAATTGCTGACGTCCTCGGGCTTGCCGACGAAGCGGTGGCGCAGCTCGGGATTCTGTGTCGCCACCCCGACCGGGCAGGTGTTGAGGTGGCACTTGCGCATCATGACGCAGCCGGCGGATATCAGCGCGGCGGTGGCGAAGCCGAACTCGTCGGCGCCCAGCAGCGCGCCCACGACGACGTCGCGACCCGAGCGCAGGCCGCCATCGACCTGGACCGCGATGCGGCCGCGCAAGCCGTTGAGCACCAGCGTCTGATGCGTCTCGGCGAGGCCGATCTCCCAGGGCTCGCCGGCATGATGGATCGAGGTGAGGGGGCTGGCACCCGTGCCGCCCTCGTGGCCGGCAATGGTGACGTGGTCGGCATAGGCCTTGGCGACGCCGGCGGCGATCGTGCCGACGCCGATCTCGGAGACGAGCTTGACGCTGATCCGGGCCTGCGGGTTGGCGTTCTTGAGGTCGTGGATGAGCTGCGCCAGATCCTCGATCGAGTAGATGTCGTGATGCGGCGGCGGCGAGATCAATCCCACGCCGGGGGTGGATTGACGCACCCGCGCGATCCAGTCATCGACCTTGTGGCCGGGCAGCTGGCCGCCTTCGCCGGGCTTGGCGCCCTGCGCCATCTTGATCTGCAGGTCGCTGGCGTTGACGAGATATTCGATGTTGACGCCGAAGCGGCCCGAGGCGACCTGCTTGATCGCCGAGCGCATGGAATCGCCGTTGGGCAGCGGCTTGTAGCGCTGCGGGTCCTCGCCGCCCTCGCCGGTGTTCGACTTGCCGCCGAGCCGGTTCAAGGCGATCGCCAGCGTGGTGTGCGCCTCCCAGGAGATCGAGCCGAACGACATGGCGCCGCCGGAGAAGCGCTTGACGATCTCCGACGCCGGCTCGACCTCGTCGAGCGGGATGGGGCTCTCGGCGAGGTTGAAATCGAGCAGCGCGCGCAGCGCGATGATGCCGGCATCCTGCTCGCCGACGCGCTTCGTATATTCCTTGAAGCCGCGGTAGTCGCCGGTGCGCACCGCGTGCTGCAGCAGCGACACCGTCTCGGCGTTCCAGATATGCGTCTCGCCGTGCACGCGGAACAGGATCTCGCCGCCGGGATCGAGCGCGTCGCGGTAATTCGGCGCATCGCCATAGGCGAGCCGATGGCGCCGCACCGTCTCCTCGGCGATCTCGTCGAGGCCGGCGCCCTCGACCGGCGAGACGGTGCCGGTGAAATAGCGGTTGAGGAAGGCGCTCGACAATCCCACGGCGTCGAAGATCTGCGCGCCGCAATAGGACTGGAAGGTGCAGATGCCCATCTTGGACATCACCTTCATGATGCCCTTGGCGACCGCCTTGATGTAGCGCTTGTGCGCTTCCTCGGGCGCGACGTCGCTGAGCTCGCGGCGCAGCGAGGAGATGGCGTCGAAGGCGAGATAGGGATTGATCGCCTCGGCGCCGTAGCCGGCCAGCAGGCAGAGATCATGCAGCTGCCGCGCCTCGCCGGTCTCGACGACCAGCCCGACTTCGGTCCTGAGGCCGCCGCGGATCAGGTGGTGGTGCACCGCCGCCACGGCGAGCAGCGAGGGAACGGCGATGTGCTCGGCATCGACCGCGCGGTCGGAGAGGACCAGCAGGTTGTGCCCGGCGCGCACGACCTCCTCGGCGCGGCGGCAGATCTCGTCGAGTGCGCGCGCCATCCCGGCGCCGCCCTCGGCGGCCTCGTAACAGATCGACAGCGTGTAGGTCCTGAACTTGCCGCCGGTGTTGTCCTCGATGCGGCGGATCTTCTCGAGGTCGACGTTGGTCAGGATCGGCTGCTTGAGCTCGAGCCGGATGTGCTTGCCGCCGGTCTCGAGGTCGAGCAGGTTCGGGCGTGGTCCCACCAGCGACACCAGCGACATCACCAGCTCTTCGCGGGTCGAGTCGATCGGCGGGTTGGTGACCTGGGCGAAACGCTGCTGGAAATAATCGAACAGCATTTTGGGGCGATGCGACAGCACGGCGAGCGGCGTATCGCGCCCCATCGAGCCGACCGTGTCGTCGCCGACCAAGGCCATCGGCTGCAGGAAGAACTTGAGATCCTCCTGCGTGTAGCCGAAGGCCTGCTGGCGGTCGAGCAGCACGCCCGCCGGCGGCGCCATCGGCGCGATCTCGTCGGGCAGCGTCTCGAGCCTGATCTGCGTCTCGTCGAGCCACTTCCGATATGGCTTGGCCTCGGCCATGTCCGCCTTGAGCTCGTCGTCGTCGATGATGCGCCCGCGCTCCATGTCGACGAGCAGCATCTTGCCGGGCTCGAGGCGCCATTTGCGGATGATGCGCTGCTCGGGGATGTCGAGGACGCCGGCTTCGGATGCCATGATCACGAGGTCGTCGCTCGTCACCATGAAGCGCGCCGGCCTGAGCCCGTTGCGGTCGAGCGTGGCGCCGATCTGCCGCCCGTCGGTGAAGGCCAGAGCCGCCGGCCCGTCCCATGGTTCCATCACCGCCGCGTGGTACTCGTAGAAGGCGCGCCGCGCCGGATCCATGAGCTCGTTGCCGGACCACGCCTCGGGGATCAGCAGCATCAGCGCATGCGGCAGCGAGTAGCCGCCGGCGATCAGCAGCTCGAGGCAATTGTCTAAAGTCGCGGAGTCGGAATTGCCGTCGCCGATCAGCGGCCACAGCTTCTCGAGGTCGGCGCCGAGCAATTTCGAGGTCATCGAATGGCGCCGCGCCATCATCCAATTGATGTTGCCGCGCAGCGTGTTGATCTCGCCGTTATGGGCGAGATAGCGGAAGGGATGCGCCAGCTCCCAGGACGGGAAGGTGTTGGTGGAGAAGCGCGCATGCACCAGCGCCAGCGCGGATTCGAAGCGCTTGTCGCCGACATCGCGATAGTAGAGCGCGAGCCGCTCCGGAATCACCATGCCCTTGTAGATGATGGTGCGGGCGGAGAGGCTGGCGATGTAGAAGGTGCTCTGCTCCGGCAGCCCCTGCGCGCGGATGCGCAGATGCGTCTGCTTGCGGATGACGAAGAGCTTGCGCTCGAAGGCATCGACGTCGGGGCAGTTGGCGCCGCGGGCGATGAAGACCTGGCGGATCACCGGCTCGACCGGGCGGATGCTGTCGCCCAAGACCGAATTGTCGACGGGCACGTCGCGCCACCCGAGAAGACGCTGGCCCTCGGCGGCGATGAAATGCGTCAGCGCTTCCTCGCACGCCCGGCGCGTCCCCGCGTTGCGCGGCAGGAACATCATGCCGACGCCGTATTCGCCCGCCGACGGCAGGGCAAAGCCCAGGCGCTTCGCCTCGGCACGGAACAGCTTGTCGGGGAGCTGCAGCAGGATGCCGGCGCCGTCGCCTGCCAGCGGGTCGGCGCTCACGGCGCCGCGATGCGCCAGATGGAGGAGGATCTGGATGCCGTCGGCGACGATGCCGTGGCTCTTGCGGTTCTTGATATGGGCAATGAAGCCGACGCCGCACGCATCGTGCTCGTTGCGTGGGTCATAGAGGCCTTGCGGCGGTCTTCCTACCAGGCCAACCATACGCCCCCTTACCGATCACGCGGCCTTGCGTTCGTCTCCGAACATGGCCCATCGGCGCCGGACAGGGGCCCACCCCGACAGCCTACGCCGTGGCGATCTTAACCAATCGCGCCATCGCCCGGCCAGCTTGCCAGCCAGTCTCGCGCCATAATCACTAACATAATCACTAAAGAGCATTGCGGGCGCGACCCTTCAAGTCAAGCGCGCTGCCGCAATCTGGCGGCGCCTAGAACCGCTGCCCGGCGAAGGGGTGCGTGCTCGACAAACCGCCATCGACGGCAAAGGCTTGGCCATTGACGTAGGACGCGTCGTCGCTCGCCAGGAACAGCGCCATGGCGGCGATTTCCTCAGGTTCGCCATGGCGTTGCAGCGGGTTGAGCTGGCCGATCTTGCCCTCGCTGCCGCGTTCGCGGGCGCGCTCGAAGATGGGCCGGGTCATGCCCGTCTCGATCAGGCCGGGACAGATCGCATTGACCCGCACGCCCGTGCCGGTCAGCGAGTTGGCGGCCGTCTGCACCAGGCTGATGACCCCGGCCTTGCTGGCGCTATAGGGATGGCCGCCCGCATTGGCCCGCAAGCCGGCGACCGACGCCGTGCAGACGATCGCGCCCTGGCCCTGCTTGATCATGTGCGGCGCAGCATGACGAATAGCGAGAAAGGGGCCGATCAGGTTGACGCGCAGGATCTCCTGCCACATCTCCACGGTCTGCTCGAACAGCGGCACCAACCCGCCGCTGACGCCGGCATTGGCATAGACGATATCGAGCCCGCCGAGGTCGCGCACGGCCTTGTCGATGAAGGCGCGGACTTCGCTTTCGGCGCCGGCATCGGCGGCGACGGCGATGACCTTGCCGCCGACCGCTCTGATCTGCGCCGCCGTCTCCTCGACCGCGGCCGCGGTCTTGTCGACGATGAGCAGGGCCGCACCCTCGGCGGCGAACCGCTTGGCGCTGGCCCGGCCGATGCCGCTGCCGGCGCCCGTCACCACCGCGCGCTTGCCTTGAAGCCGGGCCATCGCGTCCTCCTCCCATTCCGCTCGTTGGCGTGATGGTGCGCCGGAAGCTCGCGCGATTGCAATCGCCGCACGACTACGGCATCCGCGACGGGCGCGAAACGCTGCTGGCCTATCAGCTCGAGCCGGAAACCGGTTGGCGGTGGTTCGAGATCGAGAGAATGTCCGATCTCAGGGTGCTGGAACAGACTTTCCCCGGCAGCCGATCCGCGCCTTCGGGGAAGCACCACAAATGGGACCGGCTTTTTGCCCGGGTCGGCGCGAGCAGCGAGAAGTGGCCGGGCAGCCCGCTAGATTAGATCGCAATCCGAATGCGGCGCGCCAAATACCCCTCTCCCGCAAGCGGGAGAGGGAGGGACCCGTTGCGCAGCAACGGGAGGGTGAGGGGGCGCTGGCCCATGTCACTCCTCTGTTGTACCGCCGGTGACTCGCCCTCACCTTCCCATCGCTGCGCGATGGGCCCCTTCCTCTCCCGCAAGCGGGAGAGGGGCTGTTCGCGTCGCCGCGCTCGCAATGACGGCGCCAGGCGAGCGCGCCGTCAGTCCAGGTGATAGTCGGGGCCGAGCCATACCTTGCGCGCGATCGGGCCCGTGTCGCCGTCGCTGGCGACGTAGTGCACGGCGTCGCCGCGCTTCAGCTTGGCGAAATCGGCGTCGAGCAGGCTGTTGCGATGGAAATAGAGTTGCGTCCCCTCATTGGTGAGGATGAAGCCGTGGTCCTCCTGGGGATAGAGTTGCGCCACCTGGCCTTGGAAGAGCGGCTCGTGCGTCTTCACCTCGCCCGACTGGCGCTGCTTGTAATCCTTGAGCTGCCGCGTTGCCGCCGCAAAAGCATCACGCAGCGACGTGCCGACCGTCGGGTTGGCGTATTTCTCGCGGGCGCGGTGCGGCTCGCGGCTCACCACCAGCGCGCCGCCCGGCAATCTGAGCTCGATATGGACGTCGCAGATATTGCCGCTGCGGTGCTGCTTGTGCAGCGCCTCGATGGAGACGCGGCAGCCGACCAGGCGCGGATAGATCTTCTCGAGCTTCAGAACCTGCTCGCGGATCGCCGCCTCGACCCATTCGGACGATTGCAGGTTGTGGAACGTGATCTCGAGCGGAACTTTCATTGGACCCTCCCCTCAGCGAACAGCAAAAACCCCCGACCCGGTTCCGCCGGGCGGGGGTTCTGATGGTTCGCGTCGCACGAGGGAGGCTTACGCCGCCGCCAGCACCGCGTTGTCCTGCTGCGTCACGCGGGTCTGCTCGCGCATTGCCCGCTGCAGCTTCTCGAAGGCGCGCACCTCGATCTGACGGATGCGCTCGCGCGACACGGCGTAGCGGTGGCTCAGCTCCTCCAGCGTCGAGGGCTCGTCCTTCAAGCGGCGCTCGAAGATGATGTCGCGCTCGCGCGGGTTGAGCTTCTTGAGCGCCACGTCAAGCAGCACGCGCCGCTGCTGCAGCTCGTCGCGCTCGGCAACAATAGTCTCCTGGTTCGGCCCCTCGTCCGGGAGCATGTCCAGCCATTCGGCCTCGCTGTCGGCGCCGACGCCGCCCATCAGCGCGTTGAGCGAGTTGTCGGCCCCGGAAAGCCGCCGGTTCATCTCGATGACCTCGCCCTCGGGCACGTCGAGCTCGGTGGCGATCTTGGTCACCGCCTCGGGCGGCAGATCGCCTTGGTCGAGCTCCGCCATCTGGCCCTTGAGCTTGCGCAGGTTGAAGAAGAGCTTCTTCTGCGCCGCTGTGGTGCCCATCTTCACCAGCGACCAGGAGTGCAGGATGTATTCCTGGATGGCGGCGCGGATCCACCACATCGCGTAGGTGGCGAAGCGGAAGCCGCGATCGGGATCGAATTTCTCCGCCGCCTGCATCACCCCGACATTGCCTTCGGCGACGAGATCGGCCAACGGCAAGCCGTAGCCGGTGAAGCCACGGGCGATCTTGACGACCAGCCGCAAATGGCTGCCCACGAGTTGGCGCAGCGCGTCGCGGTCCTGGCGGTTGCGCCAAGCTCGGGCAAGCTCCTGCTCGCGCTCCGGGCTCAGCATGGGGAAGCGCTTGGCCTCCTCGACGAACCGCACCAGGCTGCTATCGATTCTGTGGTTCATGTGTTTGCTTTCGTGCTCTCCAATGCTCCTCCCCGGCCCGTTTCCGTGGCGGCGCTGCGGCATCGGCTCCCGACGGAGCCGACCCATAAGGCCCTGCGGACGGGTATTCGGCGGAGAAGGCCACCAGACCCTTAGGTGGCCTCACCAACATGGGGCCACCACTACACCATTTCAAGGACCAATTTGGTCCTAATTAAGGTTACCCAGGTTATCCCAGCTATGCAGAATCGCCCACCGGCGGATAAAGCTCGGCAAACCCGGGCCACTAAACTCGGCTATGTTAAGCCCCAACGATGCCGGATGTTCCCTCCTGATTAGTAAATGGACTGTTCATTTCAGGCGCCCTCGGGGCCTGAGCCACAGGAAGCTCACAGGTTGGTTGGCCGGAGCGGTCCGGGACGCCCGTCCTACGGCGTTGACCGCTCGCCGATCGAGGGGCTGATTTGGCTGCCCATGATGGCAGCAACGCGGGCGCGGTCGTCCATGCCGCGGAGCATGACGTAATAAGCAAGATTGTTGCGCACGGCGTCCTCGGGGAGCGAGCCGCGGGCGACCGTGGCTGCCTTCTCGGCATCGCCGGCGAGGCCGTAGACCAGCGCCAGATTGAGCCGGTAGCGCGGCGGCGAGGTGGGGTCGTTGACGACCTCCAGCAGGGTGGCGACGGCACCGCCGTAGTCGCCGGACAGCGCCAGCGACAGGCCGTAATTGTTGCGCAGCCCGGCGTCCCGCGGCAGCAGGTGAAGCCCGTTGCGATAATCCTCCTGCGCCAGGTCATGGCGGCCGAGAATGTCATGGGCGACGCCCAGCGCATTGAGAAGGTGCGGGTCGTCCGGCCGCTTGGCGATGGCGATCTCGAGCTCCGCGATCGCCGGCTCCGGCTGCCCCAGCGACAGCAGCACGCTGGCAAGGCCGCGGCGCAGCGCGGGGTCGTTGGGCGTCAGAGCGATCGCCTCGCGATAGGCCTGCGCCGCGTTGCCATAGTCCTTGAGCTGCGCCAAGGTCGAGCCGATCCGGGCGAGCGGCACGGGATCGCTCGGCCGCGTCTCATGCAGGCGGCGATAGAGGCCGAGCGCGGTCGCGGGATCGCCATGGGCGCGCGTCTCGTCGGCTACGCGCATAAGCTTGCCGCTGGCTTCGCTGGGCGCGGCGGCGGCCGAAGTGCTGGGATCGCACTGCCCCGTCGTCTGGCAGGCCGCCAGCAGCAGCACCAGGACGACCGCCACCGGCGCGCCCGTCAGGGCCCGGTGGCGGCAGCGCTGTGGCTGGAAGGCAATGTGCTGATGCGAATGCTCGGCCATTGCGCGGTGAGCTCGCGGATGAGCTCGAAGCCGTCCATCTCCGGCATCATCAGGTCGGTGATGGCGAGATCGACCGGGTGCTCGCGGAAGAGCTTCAGCGCCTCGCGGCCATGGGGCGCGGTCATGACGGTGAAGCTCGCGCGCTCGAGCATGCGGCGCAACAGGTCGCGCATCTTCTCCTCGTCCTCGACGACGAGGATCGACGGCAATGAGGATTGCGCGGCGGTCAGCCCGTCGCGGCCGACGAATTCGAGACCGACGGATTGCGGCTCGACCCACATGACGCAGGCCTGGGACCTGCCGAAATCGGCGGAGGTGAGCGTGACCATCTCGCCTTTGGCGAGCGGCTCGGCGACCGCCACGCGAGCGCCGCGCGCGGAGATGTCGAGCACGGTGCAGTCGACGCGCTGCCCGCTCGACGTCTCGATTTGCGCCTGCAAGATTACGGGCGTGCGGGGATGGCCGCGCCGCTCCTCCGCCGCGGTCGGCTTGCCACCCGCCCCCTTGCCGCCGCCGAATATGGACATGCCGCTCCCTCCGGGAAGAGACCGAGGCAGCCTAGATCAACACTGCTTAATACCCGCTTGGCAGAGCGATCTTTTCGCCTAAAGATCGCGATAATTGCCATGTTTTCTAGCAAAACTGCTGGCCGTCCGGTACGCCGCGCAAGCGGTCGCGCCCCCTGCGGCTGGGCGCTGCCTGGCCGCGTTCGCTAAAATACCGCGAAAACTCCGGTGCTTCACTGCGCCTCGTCGTTTCGCTCTCTGCGCGGCCGCCACGTCCCGGCAACGCCGTGCGCGCACGGCGTCGCCCGGCGCGCGGGTCATCAGCGCGGAAAGCCGCGCAAGCCGTCGTCGAGCATGACGCCGAAGCTGTTGAGCGCCATCGCCAGCGCGGCGTAATTGCCGACGGTAAAGACGACATCCATGAGCTGCGCCGTGTCGTAGCGTTCGGCGAGCGTCGTCCAGGTCGAGTTGCCGATGCGCGACGAGCGATGCAGTTCGTCCACGGCGCGCAGCAGCGCCGCCTCGAACTGCGTCCAGCCGGGCGCGTCGGGACCGGCGGCGATGCGCACGATCTCGGCGTCGCTCAACCCGGCGCGCTGGCCGACCTCCTGGTGGTGGCCCCATTCGTACTCGGCGCGCGCAACCCACGCGACGCGGAGGATCAGCATCTCGCGCTCACGCGGCGCGAGGCTCGACTTGAAGAGGATGTGATTGGCGAAAGGCAGCCAGCGCTTCAGCAGCTTGGGGTGCCGCACCAGCGTCTTGAAGATGTTGGGCACGCGCCCGCCCTGGACCATCGGCGCCAGCAGCTGGCGCTGCTCGTCGTTCCAGTCCTTCTCCTCGAGCGGCACGATGCGCGGCTTCGACGATCGCATGGGTCCCTCCGGCCGTCGGAGGATGCCAGATGAGCGACGACCTGACCAGCCGCGGGCAGATCATCGCCATGGACTGGCTCGTCATCAGCGGCGGCAACACCGCTTCCGGCGATTTCGCCGCTGATCGGCACGCCCACGCGATTGCCGTTTGCGCCGGCACCGGCGAATCGGCAAACTGCCGGCGAAAACGAGGTTGCCGAGGCCGGGCGGCCCGCCAGGGAGGAAAAATGGCCGATCGTCAGTTCTGCGCCGTGGCCCGCGAGGGCCGCGTGCTCGTCGTGACTATCAACCGGCCGGAGGTGATGAACGCGCTGCACCGGCCGGCGCATTTCGAGCTCGACGAGGTGTGGAACGGCTTCGCCGCCGATCCCGATCTCTGGGTCGCCATCATCACCGGCGCCGGCGACAAGGCCTTCTCCGCCGGCAACGACCTCAAATACCAGGCCGCCGGAAACCAGACGGGGCATCCGTCCTCGGGCTTCGCCGGCCTCACCGGCCGCTTCGATCTCGTGAAGCCGGTGATCGCCGCGGTCAACGGCGTCGCCATGGGCGGCGGCTTCGAGATCGCGCTCGCCTGCGACCTCATCATCGCCGCCGAGAATGCCGTATTCGCCCTGCCCGAGCCGCGGGTGGGCTTGGCCGCGCTTGCCGGCGGGCTGCACCGCCTGCCGCGGCAGATTCCGCTGAAGCAAGCCATGGGAATGATCCTGACCGGACGCCGCGTCGGCGCGCGCGAGGGGCAGGCGCTCGGCTTCGTCAACGAGGTGGTGGCGCAGGGCGAGGCGCTTGCCGCGGCGAAGCGCTGGGCGGCGCAGATCCTGGAGCTGTCGCCCATGTCGATCCGCGCCTCCAAGGAGACGGCCTATCGCGGCCTCGCGTTAGCCGACATGGCCGAAGCCTATCAGGCGCAGCGCGCGTTTCCCGCGGTCAAGGCGCTCACCGAGAGCGCGGACCGCGTCGAGGGCCCCAAGGCCTTCGCCGAGAAGCGCAAGCCGCAATGGCAGGGGCGCTGAAGGGAGCAACGACGTGGATCTGAAGCTCAAGGGCAAGAAGGCGATCGTCACCGGCGGCACGCGCGGCATCGGCCGCGCCATCGTCGACATGCTCGCCGGCGAAGGCTGCGCCGTGGCGCTCTGCGCGCGCAACAAGGGCCAGGTCGACGAGACCGTCGCGACGCTCCAGCAGAAGGGTGTCAAGGCCAGCGGCGGCGCTGTCGATGTCGCCGATACCAAGGGGCTGCGCTCCTGGATCGGCGACTCGGTGAAGGCGCTCGGCGGCCTCGACATCTTCATCGCCAATGTCAGCGCGCTCGCCATGGGCATGGACGAGGAATCGTGGCGGCGCAGCCTCGACATCGACATCATGGGCACGGTGTTCGGCTGCGAGGCGGCCCTGCCGGCGCTGGAGAAATCGGGCGAGGGCGCCATCGTCGTCATCGGCACCACCGGCCTTGTCGAGATCGCCGGCCCGACGCGGCCCTACGCCTCGGTCAAGGCGGCACTCGTGCCTTACGTCAAGTCGCTGGCGCGCAATCTCGCCGCGAAGAATGTCCGCGCCAACATGGTCTCGCCCGGCACGGTCTATTTCAAAGGCGGCGTGTGGGACGTGACGGAGCAGCGGCGTCCGGACGTGTTCAAGGCAGCACTGGCGCGCAACCCGATGGGCCGCATGGGAACGCCGCAAGAGGTCGCCAACGCTGCCGTATTCCTGGCGAGCCCGCGGGCGAGCTTCATCAGCGGCACGAACCTCATCGTCGACGGCGCGCTCACGCAACGCGTGCAGTACTGAGGCGGGCCCGTGAATTTCGATTTCTCCGACGAGCTCAAATCGCTGCGCGACCAGGCGCGCAAATTCCTGCGCGAGCGCAACGCGCTCGGCGCCGCGCGGCGAGTCATCGATGGCGCGGGCCCCTATGACAAGGCGCTGTGGCAGGAGATCGCCCGCATGGGCTGGACCGGCGCGGCGATCCCCGAGGAATATGGCGGCGCCGGGTTGGGGCATCTCGGGCTTTGCGTGCTCGCCGAGGAGCTCGGACACGCGCTGGCACCCGTGCCGTTCTCGTCCTCGGTCTATCTCGCCAGCGAAGCGCTCCTCATCGCCGGCAGCGCGGCGCAGAAGGAGCGCTACCTGCCGAAGCTTGCGTCGGGAGCGGGGATCGGCACGCTCGCGCTGGCCGAGGGTCCGGGCGCGGTCGATGCCAAGGCGCTGCGCGCGAGCGTCGTCGATCATCGCCTGAGCGGTGCCAAGCTTCCCGTTCCCGATGGCGACATCGCCGATCTCGCGATCGTCGCCGCGCGCGGCGAGCGGCCGGCAGAGCGTGGGTTGTCGCTGTTCGTGGTCGACCTCACCGGGCCCGGCGTGCGGCGCGAAACCGTCGCGACGGTCGACCCCAGCCGCTCGCATGCGCGCCTCGCCTTCGACGGCGCGCCGGCGGAGCCGCTCGGTGCGCCCGGCGAGGGCTTGGCGCTGCTGCGCCGGCTCTTCGACCGCGCCGCGGTGCTCTTCGCCTTCGAGCAGGTGGGCGGCGCGCAGGCCGCGCTCGACATGGCCAAGGCCTATGCGCTCGAGCGCTACGCCTTCGGCCGTCCCATCGGCTCGTTCCAGGCGATCAAGCACAAGCTCGCCGACGTCTATGTCGCCATCGAGCTGGCGCGCTCCAACGCTTATTACGGCGCCTGGG
>WNEZ01005440.1_pt1 | contig 18637 bp, 20 predicted proteins | sample 5400521 | NCBI WGS metagenome assembly WNEZ01 (sample SAMN13153339, study PRJNA577476) | soil metagenome | isolation source: 120 cm saprolite under Douglas fir tree site 2 hole 1 replicate 1 | place: USA:California | collected 2015-04-18
ATCGGGGCCACCCCCATGATCTCCGGGGCGATCCCGGCGACGGCGTCGGCGACCCACTCGAGCTGTGGCGTGACGCCCAGCTCGTCGGCCTTGGCCCGGGTCATCACGACCACGGCCGCGCCGGCGTCGTTGATGCCCGATGAGTTGCCGGCCGTCACACTGCCGCCCTCACGAAAAGCCGCCTTGAGGCGGCCGAGCGACTCCACGGTCGTGCCGGGCCGCGGATGCTCATCGAGCTGCGCGATCACGGGGTCACCCTTTTTCTGCGGGATCGCGATCGGCACGATCTGGTCGGCGAAGCGGCCGTCGGCGATTGCGGCCGCAGCCCGCCGCTGGCTTTCCGCGGCGAAGGCATCCTGCGCCTGACGCGAAACGCCATAGCGGTCAGCGACCTTCTCCGCGGTGGCGCCCATCTGGTAGCGACCAAACGGATCGGTTACCAGGGATAGCGTGCCGTCGACCAGCGTCGCCTCGCCGAGCCGCCAGCCGACCTGGGACCTGGGGAGAAAGTAGGGCTGGATCGACATGTTTTCGTTGCCGCCGGCAACGACCACCTGCGCCTCACCCGTACGCAATTCCTGGACGGCGCTGTTGATCGCCTGGAGTCCGGATCCGCACAGCCGGTTGACGTTGAACGCGGTGGTTTTCTCCGGCAGACCCGCCTTCAGCGTCGCGAGCCGGGCGTTGAACGCGTCTTCGCCAACCTGGCCGACGCACCCCAGGATGACTTCGTCGACGACGTCGGGGGAAATCCCCGCACGTTCAACAGCGGCGCGGATGGCGTTCGCGCCGAGATCTGACGTCGGGGTGTCCTTGAACGCGCCGGCAAACTTGCCGATGGCGGTGCGGACGCCCCCCGCAACGACGATCCCCTCTCCGTTACGCGTCACAGGATGATTCTAATTTGGGCAGTAACATACTTGGCGCCCCGAGTACGTTTTCTCAAGCTACGCACGCCCCCGTGGGCCACGTTGCCGCTTGACGGCTCATGCCGAGCCGACGAATATTGCGCGCCGCATTGATATCGCGGTCAAGCACCAGACCGCAAGTGGCACAGCGATGAACCCGCTCCGAAAGTGGCTTTGGAACCCGCGCTCCGCAGCCGGAACAGGTTTGCGAACTGCCGCCCGGCGGAACCGGCACCACCTGAATACCAGCATCCTCCGCTTTGTACTCAAGTAGCCTCAAGAATTTTGTCCATCCCTGGTCGTTGATGTCTTTTGCCAGAAATCCACGCGTCATCGCTCGAACCTCGAGATCCTCCACCGCGATCAGATCGAAGCCAGAGACCAGCCGGCGGCTCAACTGATGAGCGTGATTCGCGCGAACGTTTCTGATCCGCTCGTGGCGTCGCGCCAGTAGCAGACCAACTTTCTGCCAGCGCCTTGACGCCTTGACGCGCCGCGACACCCGTCGCTGCGCCACGCGCAGGTGGCGGAGTGCGGCCCGGAAGGCGCGTGGGCCCTCAATCAGCTCGCCCGTCGAGAGCGCGGCAAAGTTCTGGATACCGAGGTCCACACCCACGGCACGGATCAACTTGCGAGCTGGCGCGGCGGGAATCTGGAGCGCCAGAGCGAAGCCGACGTACCAGCGGCCGACAACGCGCCGGACTGTCACGGTGCACACCTTCGCCGATGCAGGTAGCTCGCGATGCCACTTCACCTTAAGATGGCCGATTCCCTGCAGCGCCAAGCGCCGTTCTTGGATTGACCAGGCCGAGTCCCACGTCAGGCTGTCGTAGCGACGTCGGGAGCGAAAGCGCGGATAGCCGGGCTTCTCCCCCGCCTTTACTCGGCGGAAAAACGCTTGGTAGGCCCGTTCCAAGCGTCGCAGCGGGCTCCGCATGGCCGAGCAACTCATCTGTGGCGGTCCATCACCTGCGGCTCGCAGCGCGGTCAGCTCGCGGCACTGGCTCACGTACCCAACCAGCTGGCCGGCTCGCCAAGCATAGCGACGCTGTTCGAGCGCGGCGTTATAGAGGTCGCAGGCGAACCCGAGCTGAGCCTCCAGGGCGAGCCGCTGCTTTCGAGTGGGATAAATCCGATACCGATAGGTTCGATTGACTCGGGTCGCTGTAGCCATCGCGGACGAATTCTCGCGGCTCCCTCCGACAGCTGTCTGTCATGGGGTCAGAGTATGCTCTCGCCCTAGTTAGGGGCGGTACCCGGTGCGCTGCCGCTGCCCATGCGCGTGATCCGTTGGGCCTGCTGCTGGGCCTTCGAAATACCGCGTTCGACCTGGGGGCGTGCCGAATCCACCACACCCTGGGCCTGGTCGAGCACCGGCTGCACCTGGCCGCGCATCTGGTCGAGGCGTTCCGATAGCTCCTGACGCATCTGCCGTCCGGGCTTTGGCGCGTACAGCAAGGCGACCGCCCCGCCGATGATCGCTCCGTGCACTATGCCTCGCAAATACCCCATCGTTTCCTCCTTCGTGATGGGCCACGCGCCCGCGGCTGACCCGGACGACTATCTTACCACCCCGAACGTGTTTCTTTATAGCGGTGCTATCAGAATCGGCCGATCAGGCGCTCGACCGTTCGAGGCGGATTGCGGTTGGCGCCGTCGCCGGCCGGGTGCCGCGGGCCGCGAGTAGGGTCGCACGGACCGCCAGGTCGATCAGGGCGCGGAGCAGCACCGCGCTGATGCAGCAGAAGCTATAGAGAAACGTCTCGGCGACGCGCTCGCGAAGGAACGGCACGCCGATGGCGAGCCCGCCGATCAGGACTGCGGCCGTACAGAGGGAGGCACCCAGCTCGACGGCCCGCGCCTTCAACCAGTCGGTGACAGTCATGGCAGTAACAAATGATATAAGCCAAATATCAGCAAAAGTCAAATCCAAGACCTCCGACTAATCTTGACATCGCCATGATCGATGCTGGTCTGCGACGGCGCATCAATCGGGCGCGGGTCGGGCATTTGGCGACATCGGACGGCGACACGCCCTCGGTGGTGCCGGTCTGTTTCGTTCTAGTCGGGGAGACGCTCTACCAGGCCATCGACGGCAAGCCCAAATCAGTCGATCCGGGTCAGTTGCGCCGCGTCAGAAATGTGCGGGCGAATCCGAGGGCGGCGCTGCTGATCGACCACTATGTCGAGGATTGGCGCCGGCTCTGGTATGTGCTGCTGCGTGGGAGGGCACGCATCGTCGACCGAGGCCCAGAGCAACATCGGGCCATCATCGCCTTGAGAAAAAAATACCCTCAGTACCGGACGACCCTCCCGCTCCCTCTGGACGCGCTCGTTATTGCGATAGATGTACGGCGGCTACGGCATTGGCGAGCCAGTTCACCCCTCCGCGTCCGCCGGCCGCGTGCGCCCCTGGCGTAAACAAACGATTCGTCGCGCGTAAAGGAGCAAACAAGAGCGGTGCGCGAAGAGCCCAGCGCTCCTGGGGGGTTTTCCGGCGGGGACTACGCGGCCTGCTTCCTGGGGGCCGTAGAGCGGGCTTTGGCGCGCTGGATACGCTTCTCTTTGGCGGCGCGACCGCGCCGGACGTGGGGCTTCATCGCCGGTACAACCGGACCGGACGCGTTCACTTGCAGTAGATCGCGACACCGGGATCAATCGGCGGCCCGATAGCCATTCGTAGCTGGTTGCGGTCCAATTCAATTAGGGATTGTTAAGATGGGGTGGCGCACATGAGTGACCCGCGGCCCATTGGCGTCTTCGACTCAGGCGTCGGCGGCCTCACGGTTCTGCGCGAGCTGCAGAAGCAGCTTCCGAACGAATCCACGATCTATTTCGCGGATCTCGGCCATTTTCCCTACGGGCCCCGCTACCAGGCGCAGGTCCGAACCTTTGCCCTGAACATCATTCGCTTTCTCGAGAAGCTCGATGTCAAGCTGGTCGTCATCGCCTGCAATACGGCAACCGCGGCGGCACTGAACACTGCCCGCGAGGTCTTCGACATCCCGATCATTGGGGTCATTACCCCGGGGGCCGAAGCCGCGGTCGCCGCCACAAAGAACAAGCGCGTGGGCGTGATCTCGACGGAAGGCACGATGCAGAGCCAGGAGTACCTGCACGCGATCCGCGAGGCGAACCCGACGATCGGCGTCCTGCCCAAGGCCGCCCCGCAGCTCGTCGACCTGGTGGAGGCTGGCAAGTCCGATGCACCGGAGACCGAGACCGTGCTCCGCGAGGCCCTGAGGGACATCCTCGATTACCGCGCCGACACGCTTATCCTTGGGTGCACCCACTATCCGATGCTCAAGCCCCTGATCCGAAAAATCACGGGCGACAAGATGACCGTCGTTGACTCGGCTGAGACAACGGCGGCACGGGTCAAGCGCGTGCTAGCCAAGAACGGACTCGAGTCGGCGCCGGGCGAGACCGCCCGGCACCAGATCTACGTCACCGGCTCGCCCGACCGGTTCGCCGACGTTGCGCGCGTCCTGTTCGGGCAGGACCTGCCGCCGATTACGACGGTCCGGCTCGAGCTCGTCGAAGAAATCAGCGGCCGGGAGGGGGCAGCGTGAGTGCCACGATGACCGGGACCGACTTCATCACACCGATCCGAGCTGAAATCGAGGATTTCGAGCGGCGGCTGCACGACACGGTCCGCGCCGATCTCGGCCCGGTTGCGGAAGCGATGGAGCAGATCCTCGAGGCCGGCGGCAAGCGGCTGCGGCCCGCGTTGGTCTTCCTGGCGGCCGGTCTTGGCCGTCCCAAGGCCCTGAACGACGTGTTTCGGGCGGCGTTGGCGATCGAGTTCATTCACAATGCCACGCTGATCCACGACGACTTGATCGACGGCGCGCCGACCCGCCGGGGCCTGCGGACCATCCACGAATCCCTCGGCCCGAATCCGGCGATCATCATCGGCGACTACTACTTTGCCAAGGGCGCGAACCTGATGTCGCAGATCGGCAACCCCAGCATCGACGCCTTGCTATCGCAGACAGTGATGACGATCTGCTTTGGCGAGATGCTGCAGCTCACCAGCCAGCGCCGTTACGACCAATCGCTGGACGAGTACTACGCCAAGATCGAACGGAAGACCGCCGTGCTGCTGGCCGCGTCGACCTACTGCGGCGCGGTGCTGGGTGGCCTCGACGAGGTCCAGGTCGAGGCGATGCGGCACTTCGGTCACCTGCTCGGGATGTCTTTCCAGATCGCCGACGACGTCCTGGATTACCTGGCCACTGAAGAAGAAGTAGGCAAGCCGGTCGGCAACGACCTGAAGCAGGGGACGGTGACGCTCCCGCTGATGCTGGCCCGCCATGATTCGGCCGTCGACGGGAGGCTCGAGACTATCCTGGGGAAGGCGACGCTGCAGGACGCGGACTATGCCGAGGTGGTCCGGATCGTGCGGGGTTCGCGCGGCATCGAGGAGTCGTACGGCTATGCGAAGGCCTTCGGTGACAAGGCGCGGGCTGAGTTGCAAGCCTTCCCGCCTTCCGCCTTCCGCGACGCGTTCGAGTCGCTCACGCACTACGTGGTCCGGCGCCGCAGCTAGCTCCCCAGCGATCTCTTCGCCCTGTGCTAGGTTGGCCATCACATGAGATTGCGGCTGGCGACGAGGGGGAGCACGCTGGCGATGATCCAGGCGCGCTTCGCGGCAGACGCGCTCGCCCAGCGCTACCCCGAGCATGAGTTCGTGCTGGCACCGCTAACGACCCATGGCGATCGTCACCCATCGATGCGGCTCAGCGACTCACCGCGGGAGGGCGTGTTCGTGAAGGAGCTGGAGCAGGCGCTACTCGATGGTCGGGCGGAGCTGGCGGTCCATTCCGCGAAGGACCTTCCGACGCTGGCGACGCCGGGGTTGGTGCTCACGGCCTTTCTCCCCCGGGTGGACGCTCGCGACGCCCTGATCGCCCGCGCACCGGCGACGCTGTTCGAGCTCGCCCCAGGGTCCCGGATCGGTACCGGCAGCCCGCGCCGAGCGGCGCAGATCGCCGCCATCCGGCCCGATCTGCGGGCGGTCGAGATTCGCGGCAACGTCGACACCCGGCTCCGCCGGCTGGCCGAGGGCGCGGTCGACGCGCTGATTCTCGCCGTGGCCGGGCTGGAACGGCTGGGCCGGCTGAGCGAGGCGCACGAACTGTTGCCCTTCGACGTCATGCTGCCCGCCCCCGGCCAAGGGGCGCTGGTTTTGCAGGCCGTTGATGGCAGCGAGGCGGACAGGCTCGCCAACGACGTCGACCATGCGCCAACCCGGCGGGCCGTCGAGGCAGAACGGGCACTGCTGCGACGACTCGGCGGCGGATGCCTGTCGGCCGTCGGTGCGTACGCGCTCGTCGACGGCGACGACCTGACGCTCGACGCCGTAGTGCTCGACGCGAGCGGCCGTAGGGTCATTCGGGCACGAGCTCGTGGCCGAGATGATGCCGTCGTCAATGACGTGGCGGGTCGCCTCGAGGCGCAAGGAGCGAGCCGTCTCCTGACGCGTCGTGAAGGTTCGCTCGCGGGATTGCGCATCATGGTGACTCGCGCCCAAGGCCAGGCGGGGGCACTGGCGGACGCGCTGACAGCGCTCGGCGCGGAGGCGGTCACGTGCCCCGTGATCGCGATCGAGCCGATCGCGGTTGACCCGGCGTTACTGCAGGATCTCGGCCGTTATGACTGGCTGGTGCTAACCAGCGCCAATGGCGTGGACCGGCTCCGCGAGCTGCTGCGCGAGGCCGGTCGCGATGTTCCTGCACATATGAAGGTAGCGGCCATCGGCCCCGAAACGGCGGCGCGCGCCCAGGAGGCCGGCATGACACCGGCGCTGGTGCCGCAGCGGTTCATCGCGGAGGAGCTGGCGGATGCCCTGGCCGCTGCCACGGCACCCGGAGCCCGCATCCTGCTGGCAAGAGCGGCCGGCGCCCGCGACGTCCTTCCCGAGCAACTCCGCGCCCGCGGTGCTCACGTCGATGTCCTCGAGACCTATCGGGCGATCCCGCCCGCCGGCGTGGGGCCACGGCTGGCCGCCTGCCTGCCGGGCGTCGACATGATCACCTTTACGAGCTCCTCGACGGTGCGCCACTTCGTCGACGCGATGCCGGGCGCGCTCGGCGACCAGGTCAGGATCGCCTGCATCGGTCCGATCACGGCGCAGACCGCCCGCGATCTCGGGCTGCGGGTTGATATCATCGCGCAGGAGTACACGACGAGCGGACTGGTCGACGCCATCGTGCGCAGCCGGGCTCCAATTCCAGCATGACCTTTCCAACGCAACGCCCCCGCCGGTTGCGGTCGAGGCCGGCGCTCCGCCGGCTCGCCCGGGAGACCCGGATCGCGCCGGAGGATCTGATCTATCCACTGTTCGTACGCGATGCGATCGACGAGCCACGCCCGATCGAGGCGATGCCCGGGCATCAACAGCACACGCTCGAGTCCCTGACGCGCGAAGCGGAGGCAGCACTCAAGGTCGGCGTGCGCAGTTTCGTGCTCTTTGGCATTCCGGCGCAGAAGGATGCGCAGGGCTCGCAGGCATGGGCTGAGGACGGCATCAGCCAGCGCGCGTTGCGCCGGCTGCGCGACGCATTCGGCGCGGACGCGCTGCTGATTGCAGACCTCTGTCTTTGCGAGTACACCGACCACGGGCACTGTGGCGTGCTCGAGGGGGAGACCGTCGCCAACGATCCGACGCTCGAGCTCTACCAGCGGATCGCCGTCGCGCAGGCGGCTGCCGGCGCCGACGTGATTGCCCCCTCCGGGATGATGGACGGCCAGGTCGGCGCGATCCGATCGGCCCTCGACCGCGAGGGCTTCACCGACCGGGCGATCCTCGCGTACGCCGCCAAGTACGCCTCGGCGTTCTACGGACCGTTCCGCGAAGCGGCCGGATCGGCGCCACGCGTGGGCGACCGGCGAGGGTACCAGATGGATCCCGCCAATGCGCGCGAGGCCGTCCGCGAGGCGCGCCTGGATGTCGAAGAAGGCGCCGACATCGTGATGGTCAAGCCCGCGCTCGCGTACCTCGACGTCATACGCGCGGTCGCGGACGCCAGCGAGGTTCCCGTCGCCGCCTACAACGTCAGCGGCGAATACAGCATGGTCAAGGCGGCCGCCGCAAACGGCTGGATCGACGAACGCCGCGTGCTGAGGGAGATCCTGCTCGGGATCCGGCGCGCCGGCGCGCAGATGATCCTGACCTACCACGCGAAGCAGGTCGCCGCCGACATTCCCTGCTGGGATGAGATGGGATGAGCCAGGTTCCACGGCGGGTCCCGCAGTTGCTGGCAACGCTGGCCATCCTCGCGGTCGCTATGATTGCGTTCTCTGTCTATGTGGGACGCAACGCCGGCGGCAGCCCAGGCACCGCCCCGACTCCAACCCCGAGCCCAAGCGTGAGCGCCGTCCCGGCCGCCTGTGGCTCGCTGAACTTTGGACCCGCGCTGACGGCGACCGCCGGCAACGCCGGCAAGCACACCTACAGCGCGGCGCCGCCTCTGGCGATCAACACCGTCCACCATTACCTGGTCACGGTTGTCACCAGCAAGGGGACGATCACCCTCTGTCTCGACCCCACGCTCGCCCCGAACACGGTCAACAACTTCGTGTTCCTGACCCGCAACCAGTTTTACAACGGTCTGAAGTTCCACCGTGTCGAACCCACTTTTGTCATCCAGGGCGGCGACCCGCTGGGGACGGGTAGTGGCGGACCGGGTTACCAGTTCGCGGACGAACCGGTGCTTGGCGCGTACACCGCCGGCGCCGTGGCCATGGCCAATTCTGGGCCGAACACGAACGGCAGCCAGTTCTTCATCTGCACGGTCGACGACACGAAAAAGCTCGCCAAGAGCTACAGCCTGTTCGGCTACGTGCAAACCGGCATGGACGTCGTCCTCAAGATCGCCGTCGGCGACACGATGACGTCCGTCACGGTCCAGGAAGAGACCAGCTAGTCCTCATTGCCCCCTCAGGAGACCGTTACAAAGCGGGCGTATAATGGGCCGCGAGAAGGAATCTGAATGCCTGGTGTTTTCGGTCACTGGTACATCCTCGTTCTCATCCTGGTCATCGTGCTGATCGTCTATGGACCGGGAAAGCTCCCCGAGGTCGGCGGCGCAATTGGGAAGGCGATGCGTGAATTCCGCAAAACCTCGAGCGACATCCAGGAAGAGTTCAAGAAGAGCGCGACGCCGGACTCGAGCAGCGAACCGCGGGCCGCGAGCGGACCCGCCCCCGACATCAAACCGGCGACCGACGTAAAGTCGCCGACCGACAGCAAGGCCTGATCCCGGTCCGGCGCCGATAGGGCAGCCATGGCCAAGCCCAGCATCGTTCCGGCGGACGAGGAGCGACGGATGACGGTCATCGAGCACCTCGAGGAACTGCGGCGCGTCCTGATCATTTCGCTAATCGCCTGGGGAGTCGCCACCGCGATCGGCTTTGCGATCTCCCAGCCGGTGCTCGGCATCCTGCTGGGACCGGTGCACAAGGTGATCGGCAACCAGAAACTGATCTACCCGGGTCCGATCGACGGGTTCCTGCTCTTCTTCAAGATCGGAATCTTCACCGGGTTCATCCTCAGCAGTCCGATCATCATCTGGCAGGTCTGGACGTTCGTTGCTCCTGGCCTGCATCGCAACGAGCGGCGGTTCGCCGTGGGCTTCGTGGGCTCGGCGGTCGTGCTCTTCGCGATGGGCATCGGCTTCGCCTTCTTCGCCCTGCCCATCGCCCTGAGGTTCTTGACCGGGATCGGCAGTTCCGAGCTCCAGTACCTGCCCTTCGCCGACAAGTACGTCAACTTCGTGCTGATCCTCATCGCCATTTTCGGCGTTACCTTCGAGCTGCCGCTCGCGATGACGATGCTCGGCCTCACCGGAATCGTCAGCACCGCGTTCCTGAAGCGCAACCGCCTCAAGTTCTGGCTCGGGATCTTCGTCGGGGCGAACATGGTGACGCCAGGGGTTGATCCCTTCACGCCGCTGTTGCTCACGGCTCCCCTCATCATTCTTTTCGAAATCAGCATTCTCGTGATCCGCGCTCTGCGAAGATAGAGCACATTGGCTCAGACGCGACCTGATGGCCGGAGGGTGGATCAGCTCCGGCCCGTAATGATCGAGACCGGCGTCAACCTTTACGCCGAAGGCTCGGCGCTCATCAACATGGGCGACACCCGCGTGCTCTGCACAGCGAGCTGGGACGACAAGCCGCCGCCGCACAAGAAGGGGACCGGAGAAGGCTGGGTCACCGCCGAGTACTCGATGCTGCCGCGGGCGACGCAGACGCGCACCGCGCGCGAAGCCCGAACCGGACGGGTCGACGGGCGCAGCCAGGAGATCCAGCGCCTGATTGGCCGCGCGTTGAGGGCCGCGATCGACATGCCGCTGATGGGCGAACGCACCATCGTCGTCGACTGTGACGTGCTGCAGGCCGACGGTGGCACGCGCACCGCCTCGATCACGGGCGGGTTCGTCGCCCTTCACCTCGCGCTGCAGAAGGCGGTCGAGCGCAATCTGCTGCGCGTCCTTCCGATCCGTCATTTCGTCTCGGCGGTCAGCGTGGGGATCGTCCAGGGCCAGCCTCGGCTGGACCTCAATTACCTCGAAGACTTCGCCGCCCAAACGGACATGAACTGTGTGCTGGCCGAGGACGGCCGCTTCATCGAGATCCAGGGTACCGCCGAGCAGGAGCCCTTCAAACCGGAAGAGATGGACCAGATGCTCAAGCTCGCTATCAAGGGCGCGGCCGAGCTGGTCGAGGCCCAGAAGAAGGCGCTGAAGCTGCGCTGAACCGGCTGCTGCTCGCCACGACCAACGAAGGCAAGCTCAAAGAACTTCGCGCACTGCTGGCGGAGCTGCCAATGGAGCTGGTCACCCCGGCCGATGCCGGGATCACCTTCGATGTCGCGGAGGACGGCGCCAGCTACCTCGAGAACGCCCGCAAGAAAGCCGAAGCGGGCCGGCGCCTCAGCGGCTTGCCAACGCTGGCGGACGACTCGGGGCTGGAAGTGCCGCTACTCGATGGTCGACCCGGTGTTGAGTCGGCATATTTCGCCGGGGCCGACCACAAGGGCGATGGTCCCGCCCTCGTCGCCGCGTTGCTGAAAGCCCTGGGCAGTGCGGCGACCAGCTCGCCGCCGGCGTTCTTCAAGAGCGCGGCCGTGCTTGCCCTCCCCGACGGCAGGATCTTTACCGGCGAAGGAGTCCTCGCGGGCACGATCGCCGCCGCGCCGCGCGGCACGCACGGCTTTGGCTTCGACCCGATCTTTCTGCGCCAGGACCCCGTTGAGGTGCTGAGGGCTTCCTTTCAATATCTATCCCGTCGGCGCGGCCTGCAGCGATTCGTCACGCGCCAGCGGCTCACGGCCTCGCTCGCCTATCGCTTCGTGGCGGGGGACCACCTGGACGACGCGGTCCGCGTGGTGACGGACATCAACAGGCGCGGCTGGTCGGCGAGCCTCGATCACCTCGGCGAGAATGTCGCCGAAGAGAAAGCAGCCCGTGCCGCGACCGAGGATTACCTGGCGGCGTTCGAACGAATCGCGACCGAGCGGCTGAACGCGAACGTCTCGGTCAAGCTGACGCAGCTGGGGCTCGACATCTCGCCTGACCTGTGTCGGGAGCTCCTGTCACGGATCCTCGAGCGCGCTCACCAACTCGACAACTTCGTGCGAATCGACATGGAAGGCTCGGCCTACACGCAGCGTACGCTCGACCTGGTGCTGGCGCTGCACGAGCGTTATCCCAACTGTGGTGTGGTGCTGCAGAGCTACCTCTATCGCACCGTGGACGACATCGCCCGCGCGAATGCGGCGAGTGTTGGGGTGCGGCTGGTCAAGGGCGCCTACAAGGAGCCGGCCGACGTCGCGTTCGCGAAGAAGGCCGAGGTCGATGCGAAATTCGAGACGGAGATGCAGCAGTTGCTGCTGCACGGCGTCTATCCCGCGATCGCCACCCACGACGAGCGGTTGATCGAAGCGACCAGGCAATTTGCCCGTGAGCGCGAGATTCCCACGGATCGCTTCGAGTTCCAGATGCTCTACGGCATCCGCCGCGATCTGCAGGACCGGCTCTTGCGTGAAGGCTATCGCGTGCGGATCTACGTGCCCTACGGGACCGAGTGGTATCCCTACCTGATGCGGCGGCTGGCGGAACGTCCGGCCAACCTACTGTTTATCGTCCGTAGCCTCATCCGGGAGCGCCGCGCCGCCTGAACCGGGCGGCTCGGGTTCGCCGGCCCGCGTCGTCAGTTCCATCTTGGCTTGTGGGGGTGGGGGGACCCGGTGGCCGAAGATGCCGCCGAACCACATCAAGAAACCAAAGGCGACTCCGCGGAACTCGCTCGTACGCCACGCATCCGTGTAGCGGTAGCGCTCGAACCAGCGGAAGGCAAGCACCGCGACGGCGGTGATGACGGCGATGATGACGAGGACCGGGAGCATTCGCTAATCCTTCCTGAAATCTGGTCGGGGCGGCGAGATTCGAACTCGCGACTTCTTGCTCCCAAAGCAAGCGCGCTAACCAGGCTGCGCTACGCCCCGCGTGCTGGATTCTACGTTGGCCGCGATGCCAACGGTTGTCGGATCGCCGGGTCGACCGCGCTGAAGGTGCGGTAGAGCTGTTCGTAACGCGCGGCCCGCTGGGGATCAGGTTCGAGCACCCTGCCGAGCCGCGCGACGGTGGCGGAGGCGGCCGCCACATCAGAGAACACTCCGGTCGCGACACCGGCGAGCAGGGCGGCACCCACCGCCGGACTCGGCACCGAGGCCATGGTGGCGACCGGCACCGCGAAGATATCGGCCTGCATCTGCTGCCAAAGCTGGCTGCGCGCCCCGCCGCCGGTGGTGCGGACCTGGTGCGGTTCGATCCCGAGCCCACGCATCACATCGAGCCGATCCCGAAGCCTGAAGACCACGCCTTCCATCAGCGCCCGCGTGAGGTCGGCCTGCGCGTGATGCGCCCGCAGTCCGACGAATGCTCCGCGCGAGACGCCATCGTGGCGCGACACGCCCTCGCCATCGACCTGTGGGACGAAAAACAGACCATCCGCCCCGGGCGCGACCGTCTCCGCCTGCGCGCAGAGCGCATCATAATCGAGGCGCTGCCCGAGGACATCGCGCCACCAGCGCAGCGACGCCCCGGCAGATGGTGTCGTCCCCATCAGGTCATACCGCTGCGGCGACGGATCGCAGGCTGTCTGCAGGAGACCACCAGGATCGACGATCGCGTCGTTCGTCGGGGCGATGAGCAAGCCGCGGCTGTCGATCGCGGAGCCCATGATCCCGATCGTCACGATACCGGTGCTCACCGATGCCGCGGCCGTCTCACTTGCCCCGGCGGCGACGGGAAGCCCGGGCGGAAGTCGAAGGTCGCCCGCGACGGATGGGCGCAGGCCGCCGACAATCTCGAGGCTGGGGTGGACCGGGGGCATCCACTCGAGTGCGATCTCGAGCGGGCCGAGCATCTCCTGCGACCAGGTCCTGCGGCGGAAATCCATCAGGAGCGTCCCTGCCGCGTCGGTGACATCGGTGGCCGCCTCGCCGGTCAGCATCAACCGGACATGATCCTTTGGCAACAGCACGCGCCGGGTGTGCCGGAACTGGACCGGCTCGACGTCGCGCAGCCAGAGGATGATGGTCGCCTGATGGTCGGGGAGCGCCGGGCTGCCGCTGATCTCGATGACGCGCTGCGCCCCGATGCATTCGACGATGTGCCCCACGTGCGAAGCCGCGCGCCGGTCGCTGCCGAGGATCGCCGGCCGAAGGGGTGTACCAGCGGCATCGACGAACACGGAGCCATGCTGTCCCGCCAATCCGAGCGCCCCGATCTCGCCGCGCGCGTCCGCGGCAACGCCGCTCAGCACCTGCACCGCGGCTTGCCACCAATCCACCGGGTCCTGTTCGACCCAGCCGGGACGTGGGGAGTGGGTCGCATATTCGCGAGACGCCGACGCGACGATGGCCCCGGTCTCGTCGATGGCGACGGCGTGGGCGCCGGCGGTCCCGATGTCGAGACCGAGCAGCACCACTTAGCCGGCGGAAGTTGGTGGCACGGCCAGCTGCTGCGACCAGTGATAGCCGCCATCGGTCGTTGCGTCGATGACATAGTCACCGCCGCCGTTCCGGGTCAAGAGCCAACCCGCGGTGACGCTGACGAAGGCGGCGCCGAAGGTTTCGGCGGCATTGTCGACGCGCCCGGTGCGGCGAAGGGTCGCGCCGCCATTGCTGGCGATGACGCATTGGGCGACGTTGGTCGCCGGCCCGTCGCCGATGAAGACCGCATCGGCGGGATCGACGGCACTGATGCTCCCTGGGTAGGTGTCGGGTCCAGCCGGCACGCCCGGTAGCATAGCGCCCGAGGTGCCCGGCTCCGCGAACACGGTCCGCCACGTGTGGCCGTCCTGGGTGGCGTACGCGACATACGGCAGGTGTCCCGCGGCACCGTTTTGGAGCGTCATCAAGACCCAGAGTCCGGACGGGCCGGCGCATTGGAGTAGCGTCATTCGACCGGGCCCGGCGCCCGCCTGGAACATTTCGAGCGCCTTGATCCAGGTTTGGCCGGCGTCCGCACTCTGGTAGACGATGCCTGCCGACGTGGCCAGCCATCCATGCCCGGGATCGGTAAAGCAAACCGTTTGCGGGTCGGCTGGGCTGTTCAAGCTGGTCCAGGAATGACCGCCATCGTTGGTTGCTACCAGGGTCGCGCCGGACTGCACCATCAACGTGCCATGGTTCGGCTCAGGAAACGAGCCTCCGGCGATGCCCCAGCCCTGCCTCGGGCTATCGAAATGCACCGATCGCAGCCAGCCGGGCGCTTCGGCCAATGCGTACCAGCTGCGGCCGGCATCCGTCGTCCCGAGCAGCTCATGGAGCCCGACGACCCATCCGGTCGTTGCACTGATGAAGTCGACGCCGACGTAATCCTGCGTCGACGCATACTGCTTCGTCCAGTGTGCGCCATCGGTGGTCACGTAGATCGCATGGGATCCGGCGGCCCAACCGAGGCGCGGCCCGACCATCTGAATGGCGGCCAACGATGGCACGAAGGCGGGATCCGCGCCGGAAGGTGTCGGGGTCGGTACGGGCGTTGGCGAGTCGCTGGCTGATGGCGTCGGCGACGGCGACGTGGTCGGGGAGGGAGACGCGGTCGGCGTCGATGTCGGCGCCGGCCTCACCCCCGCCGTCGGGGTGCAGCCGGCCATGACGAGCGCGATGGCGATCGTCGCCCAGGCATGGGCGATTCGTCGAGAATGAGTCCCTCCTCTCACGTATATAGGACGGGGCCGGTGCCGCGGGCATGCACCGTGCAAGCCGGCCAAAAACGTGTTACTATACGCTCACGGCATATGCCACACGCTCACAGCGAAGACGCGAGTTCGATTCGAGTCGCCCTTGGCGGCCTGCTCAGGCGCCGGCGTGAGGAAGCCGAGCGCTCCTTGAGCGAGCTGGCAGAGGCCGCAGAACTGTCACCCGCCTACCTCTCCGAGTTGGAGCGGGGACTCAAGGACGTCTCGTCCGAGCGCCTGTTGGCGATTGCCCGCGCCCTGGAGGTCCCGGTCGCTGACCTGTATCTGGAGCTGGCCCGGTCGCTGGGGAGCCAGGAAGGAGTGGAGCAGCGGCGGAGCTGGCCCGACGATCCCCGAATGCAGCTTCGGATCGCGACCGCGAGCCTTCGTCCGCAAGCTCTGCGTAGTGTTGCGCATTTCAGCTTATATCTGGCATCCACCCAGGCCACGTCGCCTAGGCGGCGGATCGGATTCACCGTGGACCGTTAAGGAGGACCCCAAATGGCACTGATACCCAACGTCGTCGAGACCACGGCCCGCGGCGAGCGCGCATACGACATCTACTCCCGTCTGCTGCGCGACCGCATCATCTTTCTCGGCACCGAGATCGATGACGACACCGCGAACCTGATCATCGCGCAGCTGCTCTTCCTCGACAGCGAGGACCCGGACAAGGAGATCAGCATCTATATCAACAGTCCGGGTGGCTCACTCTCCGCAGGCCTGGCGATCTACGACACGATGCGCTACGTCCGTGCGCCGGTCAGCACCCTCTGCACCGGTTTGGCGGCGAGCGCCGCCTCGCTGATCCTGGTCGGCGGTACCACGGGAAAGCGTTTCTCGTTGCCGCATTGCACGATCGTGCTCCATCAGCCGAGCGGCGGCATGCGGACCTCGCAGGCCACGGACATCGAGATCCATGCCCGCGAGATTCTCCGGCTTCGCGAGATCATTGTCGGCATCTACGCGCAGCACACGGGCCGCTCCACGGAGCAGGTCGAGCACGACATCGAGCGCGACTTCTTCATGACGCCGGAGATGGCGAAGGACTACGGCCTGATCGACGCGATCATCGAGCCCTCGGTGAAGTCACTCGGGGTTGTGAATTCACCGAACGGCCATGGTCTGGCGAGCGCGAAGAAGCCCTAAGGGAGTCGCCCACGAGCCACTCAACGCTGACCGGCGTGAAGCCCGGAGTCGGTAGCATGGCTTGCGATGTCCGCCGGCGAGTGGTGGCGCGAGGGCGTCATCTACCAGGTCTATCCGCGGTCATTCCAGGACTCGAACGCCGACGGCATCGGTGACCTGCGTGGCGTCATCGATCGCCTCGACTATCTGCACTGGCTGGGCATCGATGCCATCTGGCTGAACCCGATCACGGTCTCGCCGGACGCCGATGTCGGCTACGACGTCGCCGACTACTGCGGGGTGCAGCCCGTCTTCGGTGACCTGGGCACGGTCGATCAGCTGATCGCCGAAGCGAAAGAGCGCGACATCAAGATCGTGCTCGACATCGTGCCCAACCACAGCAGCGATCAGCACCCGTGGTTCATCGATGCCCGGTCCTCCCGCACCGCGGCGCATCGCGATTGGTATGTCTGGGCCGATCCCAAGGCTGACGGCAGTCCGCCGAACAACTGGTTGAGCGCCTTCGGCGGGCCCGCCTGGACCCTGGACACGCATACGGGCCAGTACTACCTGCATAACTTCCTCCCGCAGCAGCCGGACCTCAACTGGTGGAACCCGGCGGTCCGTGACGCCTTCGACGACATTTATCGTTTCTGGTTCGACCGGGGTGTCGCCGGGTTCCGCATCGACGTCGCCCATGGCATCGTCAAAGACCGACTATTACGTGACAACCCCGCGGCGACAAAGGACGATCCGCCGCACGTCCGCGCCTACGGCCAGCGAACCGTCTATAACGTCGAGCGACCCGAGGTTCACGATGTGCTCCGTCGCTGGCGCAGCCTCGCCAACGGATACGAGCCGCCGCGCATCCTGCTGGGGGAGACCTACGTTCGCGACGTGCGAACCATGGGCCTTTTCTATGGGACCGGCGACGAGCTTCATCTGGCATTCAACTTCACCTATCTCCACGCGCCCTTCGAGGCTTCGGCGTTGGCCGCGGTCGTCGCCGAGAGCGAGATGGTCATCCCGGCGGTCGGCTGGCCGGTGTGGACCGTGTCCAATCACGACGTCTCTCGCGTCATGAGCCGTTGGGCGGGAGGCGACGAGCGGAAGCTCCGCTGCGCGCTGTTGAGCCTGCTGACGCTGCGGGGCACGCCGGTCCTCTATTACGGCGATGAGATCGGGCTGCCCGATACGCGGCTTCGCAAGGCCGACCTGCAGGATCCGCTGGGCAAGCGCTACTGGCCGAAGCCGCGAGGGCGCGATCCCGAGCGGACGCCGATGCACTGGACCGACGCGCCCGGTGGCGGTTTCACGGACTCCGGCGTGAGGCCATGGCTCCCGATCGGCGATGTCGCGGCGCGCAACGTCGCCGACCAACGCCGTGATCCAGCCTCGACCCTGAGATTCGTCCGCGACCTCATCGCGGTCCGCCGTCAGCGGTCCGACTTGCGCAGCGGATCGTACAAGCAGTTGGCCTCATCAGTCGGCGTCTGGGCGTGGCGGCGAGGCGGTGGCACGACCATCGCCCTCAACCTGTCCGATGAACCGGTCGTCGTCCCGGCGATCGGCGGCACCATCGTCATGAGCACCAACCGCTCGCGCGACGGCGAGCGGGTCGATGGCGGCCTGGCACTGAGCCCCTGGGAAGGAGCGGTATGTTCCTCGGCCTCGACCTAGGCACCAGGTCGCTCAAGGCGCTGGTCCTGGACGTCGATGGGTCGATCGTGGGCAGCGGGTCGGCCGAATATCCGATGACAACACCACAGCCCGGCTGGGCGGAGTCCGATCCGAAGTCCTGGTGGGAGGCCGCCGGGATCGCCGTTCACGAGGCTGCATGCCCGCACGCGTCAGAAATCGCGGCGGTCGGCGTCTGCGGCCAGATGCATGGTGTCGTGCTCAGCGATGATGCTGGCGACCCCCTACGGCCGGCGATCCTCTGGGCCGATGGTCGGTCTCGGCGTCAGCTCGAGGCCTACAGCGCGCTGCGCGCCGATCAACGTCGGCGGCTGGCGAACCCGCCCGCGACCGGCATGGCCGGCCCAACCCTGCTCTGGCTGCGCGACAACGAGCGACAGCTGTACCGCCAGGCCCACTGGGCGCTGCAGCCAAAGGACTGGCTGCGGTTACGCCTGATCCACGAGGCGGCAACTGAGCCGACCGATGCCTCCGCCACCCTGCTCTATGACCTCACCACCGACTACTGGGCCAAAGACATCATTGACGAGCTCGACCTGCGGATCGATTTTCTGGCGCCGATCCGCGAGTCGGTGGAGATCTGCGGCGTGGTCGCGGCTCCAGCGGCCGCGCACCTCGGAATCCGCCCCAATCTCCCCGTGGTC
>WNEZ01005842.1_pt1 | contig 18635 bp, 17 predicted proteins | sample 5400521 | NCBI WGS metagenome assembly WNEZ01 (sample SAMN13153339, study PRJNA577476) | soil metagenome | isolation source: 120 cm saprolite under Douglas fir tree site 2 hole 1 replicate 1 | place: USA:California | collected 2015-04-18
GCTGCAGCCCTCAACCGTGTCGCTTCCGCGAAGTCCCTAGTCTCCAGATGTTCCTCGCTGCAAAGTTCGTCCAATACCGGCATCGCTCGATCCGCCTTGGACTGATCGACCAGTGCTCTCGCCAGCAGGAGCTTGCACTCCTGTGCAGTGGTCCCGCGGGACAGCGTGGGCAACAGCACACTGAGGATCTGCTCGGCCTCCAGCGGCGCACCGACTCGCAGCGCTGCTTTTGCCCCAGCCACGGCAACGGGAAGGGCTCGCGCCGGGTCAGCAGCCCTCAGAAAGTGCCAGGCCACCTCGAGGGCTAGTGCCTGGCGGTTCGGCGACAACAGACCCTGGAGCATCTCCCCCACTCGCCGATGGAGGTGCCGGCGTTCGGGGCCGGCCACGGCGTAATACGCCTGCGCCCGAATCAACTCGTTGCGAAACTCGAGCCCACCATGCACCTCGCGGAGCATGCCCTCTTCCATGAGCCGAGCAAGGGCCTCCCCCGCGGCCGTGGCCGAGAGCTCTACTACCGTGTAGAGCGGGAGATCCGCCAGGCGGCGACCGAGCACCGCGGCGAGATCGAGCGCCGCGCGCGTCCGCGCATCGAGCCGTCGCAACTGACGCTCGAACACGGTCGCGATGGCGCGCGGGATGCCGAGGTTCGCGACCGGCTGCGTGTTCAGCGCCTCAAGATCGCTCAGGAGGGAGCTTGATCCGTGCTCCAGCCACTCCTTGGCGAGGAGCTCGAGCGCCAGCGGATTCCCGCGTGCCGCCTGCAGGATGCGCGGCACGGGTACGTCGGCGATGCGACCGTCGGCCTTGGCGACGAGCGCCGCCACGAGCCGCTCGGCGGCGGGCGGCGCCAGCGGTTCCAATTCGAGCGTCTGCAACACGGGAATGGCCGTATCGGCGACCAGTGCGGCTGGTGCCGCGGTCATGCGCAGCTCATTGGACCGGGCGGTGAGGATCAAGAGCAGGCGCGTTTGCGGGAGTTTACGCGCGATCACATTCAAGATGGCGACGCTCGCGTTGTCGGCTGCGTGAATGTCGTCCACCACGAGGACTAGGGGAGTCTCTTCGGTCGTCGCCTCCACGGCCTGGAGAAACGCGGACGCGAGCCGCAGCGGTATCACTTCCGCCGACCAATCGGGCGGCTTCGGTGCACCGGGAAACGCGGCGGCGATATCGGGTGTGACACGCGTCAGTTCGCTCAACGCTTCGGGCGCAGCCCCGCCAATCGTGCGCTGTAGTGTCAGCTGTCGGACCAGCTCGGCGAGCACCGCGAACGGCAGCTCGCGCTCCGCATCGTACGCCTGAGCGCGGGCGATCGCGGCGCCCTCCATCTGACAAGTCGACACGAACGCATTCGTCAGGGTCGTCTTGCCTACCCCGGGGTCGCCGAGGAGCACCATGATCCGCGGCTCGCGCCGCCGCACGTCGAGCCAGGCGTCGTAGAGGCAGGCGAACTCAAATTCGCGGCCGATCAGCGTCTCCGACTTGAACCGCCGCTCGCGGCGCTCCGACACGCGCCCTGCCGCGGGCGGGCGCGGGCCCGCGCCGCGACCCTCGTGCAGCAGATTCGCGATTCGCTCCAGCCCCGCGCTCGGGTTCGCCCCGAGCGCGGCGACGAGCCGCGTCTTGAAGTGGCTGTACACCAGAAGCGCGGCGGCGCGATCCCCTGCCCACGCGCGCGCCTCGATCAAGCCGCGCACGCCGTTCTCGGAGAGGGGATCGAGCTCGAGGAGGACCTTGGCGTGACGCTCAACCGTCGCGAAATCCCCCACGCGCCGCGCAGCATTCATCTGCGTCACGAGACAGTCGTGCATCCGGGGCATGAGCCGCGTGCGCCACTGGTCCTGCCACTGCGAGAATCGCACGGCCCTCCGCACTTCGAAGCCATCCAAGAACGGCCCGCGGATCTCGGCTTCGCCGGCGTCGAGCCGTTGCACATCGGCATCGAGGGCGTCCGGGACGACCGAGATCCATGCCTTCTGCGAGACAAAATGCGCATACCCGACTCTGTCCCGGACGGCGGAAAGCGCTTGGTTGAGGGAATGGCGGGCCCGTCGCTCCGGCACGTCGGACCAGAGCAGATCGGTCAGGTGGTCGCGCCGGATCTGCTTCCCCGCTTCCACGGCCAGGCGGATGAGGAGGGCGAAGTGCTTGCGCGTGCGGAAGCGGACTGGCTCACCGGCATCGGTGAGCAGCTGCGGAGTGCCCAACGTGAGGAGCTGCAGGTGCGAGGCCAACCGACCGCTCGAGGCGTTTTCGGACTGGTACTATTAGGCAGGCAAATCAGTGCGCTGTCAACACGTTGGTCGGCAGACTGTTAGCGTCGAACTGCGGCGCCGCACGACCCCGCTGTCAACCGCCGGGGCGACGGCATATGGGGCAAGGGCCCATCTGCGGGTCGCGGCCGAATACCAGCTGCACGGGGCCGAGCGTAACGGCGGTGTCGGTGAGCGTCACGGTCAGAGACATCATGCGGCCATCGGTCCACCCCGTAAAGCGCGCGGGGTGGTCGGGGCGTCGGTAGACGGGATAGGCCGTGACGTTGTAGACCCCGGGTACGTCGAAGCGCCCGCCTGGATCGATGACGATCGCCTGATGAACGTTGCCGAGCGTGCAGCCGATGTGGACGTGGGCGCTCGTGTCGCTTGCGATCAGGCCGGCGTTGTCCCCACCCCAGGTCCCCGTGGCAAGCGGGCCGGGCCGGAAGAAGGCACCGCCGCCGCTGCAGGCGGCCAGACCGACGAGTCCGGCGATCAACCAGCGGGGTGTCACCGTGCGATCCACCGGCCGGTCGTGAGGAGTTCGCCCACGATGTCCGGAGCGCTGCGCCCCGCCGCCTCGGCTGCGAAGTTGATGACCAGCCGGTGCGTAAGCACGCTCGGGGCCACGCCTCGGAGGTCGTCCTCGTCGGGCATGGGCCGGCCGTCGAGCGCCGCTCGCGCCTTGGCTTCGGCGCACGAGGTGTTGCAGGGCCAGTACGTCCTCGGCCGTGAGCACCGGCGTAATCGACGCCGCCACATCGCCCGTCGTCGACGCGACGATCCGTTCCTCCTCTTCCTTCGTCGGGTAGGCGACCCGCAACTCGAACATGAACCGGTCGAGCTGCGCTTCGGGCAGGGGATAGGTCCCCTCCTGCTCGATCGGGTTCTGCGTCGCGAGCACGAAGAATGGCGCAGGGAGCGGATGCGTCTGCCCCGCAGCCGTCACCTGATGCTCCTGCATCGCCTGCAGCAGCGCCGCCTGGGTCTTGGGGGGTGTGCGGTTCACCTCGTCTGCGAGGACGATGTTAGCGAACACCGGCCCGCGCACGAACCTGAAGCCCCGCTTCCCCGTGCTCTGGTCCTCTTCGATGATCTCCGTGCCGGTGATGTCCGACGGCATGAGGTCGGGCGTGAATTGGATGCGTGAGAACTTGAGCTCGAGCGCCTGCGCCACGGTCTGCACCATCAGCGTTTTCGCGAGGCCGGGCACGCCGAGGAGCAGCGCGTGCCCGCCCGAGAACACGGCCGTGAGGATCCCGTCCAGCACGTCCTGCTGACCCACGATGCGGCGGCCCACCTGGGCGAGCAGGTCGGCACGGGCGGCACTGAGCCGCTCGAGCAGCTCGACATCGCCTTGCGGCGGAGCGGCGCGGCGCGGCAAAGGGGCAGGGGTCGGTGCCATGGAGTTGTCTAGGTTACCACATCATACCCCCAAGCGCCACATAAGTTTGCGTCGCTTCGCCTTTGCTTGCGAAACTTTTCACAAGCGCGTAGCTTTGGCGGCGTGGCAGGCGCGGGACCGCTTCGCTACGCCGGACTCGGGATCCAGCTTGCTGCTACGATCCTCGTCGGCGTGCTGCTTGGGCAATGGGTGGACCGCAAGGCAGGGACTGACGGCGTGTTCGTGATCCTCGGCGCGCTGCTCGGGTTCGGCGGCACCCTGTACTCCCTGATTCGTGAACTCTCGAGAGCTGATAAGGACGGGCGGTGACGCCGGGCCGGCGCTACCTGTTCGGCATCGCAGCGGTGGCCGCGGCGGCCGGGGGGCTTAGCTTCGTCCTGTCGCCCGCCGCGCGGAGCGCGGCGTGGTTCGCGCTGGGCCTTGGACTCGCCGTGCAAGGGCCGCTCGGGTGGTGGCTCGTGCGGGCGGTCGGGACCGAGCGACTCTTGCCGGTCTGGGCGGGTGGCATCGCCGCGCGACTCACGGTGCTAGGCGTGGGTGCGTTCCTGGCGGTGCCAAAGCTAGGGTTCCCGCTCGAACCGACACTGATTGCCCTCGTGGGCGTGCTGATGTCGTTCGTCGGAGTGGAGGCGTTCGTCGTTTGGTTCGGGGGACGGAGAACTGGGGCGCGATGAGTCAGCTCGCTCGGGTATGGGTCACGATCGCGGCGCTAGCGGTGCTCGCGAGCGGCGGGGCGGCGGCTCAGGAACGTACGCCGGGAACCGCGTCGAACGAGATCGACATCATGGCGCATTTGGGCAATTCGCACTGGATCGAAGTCCCGTCCTGGAAACCTCCCTACTTCGTCGAAAAGGAACTGCCTCGCTTCGCGCCGATTAAGATCGGCCGGGTCAGCGTTGACCTGTCGCCGACCAAGCACGCGGTGTTCCTCGCAATCGCGGCCGTGCTGGTCGCACTCGTGTTCCTGTACACCTCGCGCGTCGTAGCCCGGGCGCAGGCCGCTGGCCGCCCCCCGCGCGGGTTCGCCGCGGCGATGGAGGCGATGGTGCTCTACATCCGGCAGGAGGTGATCCTGCCGAACGTCGGCCCGCACGGCGAGGGGTACGTCAATTATCTCCTGACGGTTTTCTTTTTCCTGCTCGCCTGCAATCTGTTGGGCCTGCTGCCATGGAGTGCGACGCCCACGGCGAACATCGCGGTCACCGGGGCGATGGCGCTCGTCTCGCTGACCGTGATCGAGATCTCCGGGATGCGGTCCCTCGGTCTCAAGGGGTATCTGGGTACCATCTTCTACTTGCCCCCGGGGTTGCCGACGCTGCTCAAGCCGGTGATGCTCCTCATCATGACGCCGATCGAGATCATCGGTAAGCTCGCGAAGCCGTTTGCGCTGGCCGTCCGTCTGTTCGCCAACATGACGGCTGGGCACGTGGTGGTGCTGGCGCTGATCGGGCTCACCTTCTTCTTCCGGAGCTACGTAGTGGGTGTGGCCGCCTCGGTGATGGCCACCGGCATCATGCTGTTGGAGTTATTCGTGGCATTCTTGCAGGCGTTCGTGTTCACGCTGCTCACGAGCGTGTTCATAGGGCTTATGCGGTCGGAACATTAGGCTATGGTAGGCCGACGGCCCGGGCGCTCGCGCCGCCGTCGGAGGTAGTCCGCCGAGCGGCGGACGAAGCTCACTGATCGCTTGGGCGATCGAAGGGAGCCACCGCGGCGACGCCGATCCGGGAGAATCGGGGCACGCGCGGCGAGCGCAGCACCATATGATCTCCCGCTCACGCATCGGAGTGCAACATGCTGAATCTGCTCGCTCTGCTTGAAGAGCCGGCCGCTGCCGCCGCCGCCGGCAAGGGCTACGCGCTAATCGGCGCCGGCCTCGCCGCCGGCCTGGCCGTGCTCGGTGCCGGGGTCGGCATTGGGCGGATCGGTGGTCAGGCGGTGGAGGGAATGGCCCGCCAGCCGGAGAACAGCGCCCGCATCCAGACCGCCATGATCATCGCGGCGGCCCTGGTCGAGGGCGTCGCGCTGTTCGCGGCGGTGGTGGCGTTCGTCATGCAGGGCAAGGTGACGTTTTAGTCGTCGGGCGGCCGGGCGCGACGTCGCGCCCGGCCTTCTCTCTCGTCACGAGGACGGCATGCGGAAGTCGCTAGGCTTCGCGCTGCTGCTCATCGCCGCTACCGCGGTCCCCGCATGGGCCCAAGCAGAGGGCAGCGGCCCGCTCACGGTCGATGGCGGCCTGGTCATCTGGACGCTGATCGTCTTTGGACTGCTGCTCTTCGTCCTGCGGCGCAGTGCGTGGCCGGTATTGCTCGCGGCCGTGCGCGAGCGCGAGCGACGTCTGGAGCAGCAGATCGCGGAGGCGGAGAAGAGTCGCGCAGAGGCCGCGGCCCTGCTCGAGGAGCAACGCAAGCTGCTCGCTCAGGCGAGGGGCGAGGCCCATGAGATCCTCAACAAGGCGAAGGCGGTTGCCGACAAGGAGCGCGCCGCGCTGCTGGCCAAGGCACGAGAAGAGTACGAGCAGCTCCTGACCAGAGCGCGCAAGGAGATTGCGGAGGAACGTGAGAAGGCGCTGCTCGCCTTGCGGCGCGAGGCAGTCGACCTCTCCATCGCCGCCGCTTCAAAGCTGATCGAGGCGAGCCTCGACACCGATGCCAACCGCCGCCTGGTGATGGAATACCTGGCGAGCCTCGAGCATCAGCGGTGAAGAGTACCACCGTCGCACGGAACTACGCCGAGGCACTGCTTCTCGCGGCTGAGGCACGCGGTGAGCAGGCGATCATGGAGTACGGCCGCCTGCTGGACGCGGTGGCGGGCGCGCTGCGAGCGGACGAGCGGATCGCCGTGGCGTTCGCGTCGCCGCGCGTGGCCAAGGCCGTCAAGGCGGCGCTCCTCGAGCACGCGCTCGGCGACTTGGCACCCATCGAGTTCGTGCGCTTCCTACAGGCTGTGGTGCGCCGCGGCCGGCAGGGGCTGTTGGGAGAGATCGCGGAGCAGTATCAGGAGCTCGTGGACCTCAAGCTGAACCGCGTGCACGCGGGTGTCGTCCTCTCGGAGCCGCCGGACGCCCGGTTCGAACGGCAGATCGTGGAACGGCTCTCGGCGACGCTCGGCAAGGAGGTGCGGGCGCACGTCCGGGCCGAGCGCGGCATCCTCGGGGGCGTCGTGGTGCGAGTGGGCGACCGTATCTACGACGGCTCGCTGCGGCGCAAGCTCGCGGTGCTGCGGCGGAGGATGCTCACGGGCGAGTGAGGCTGGCGAGCGCCCGCGTCCCCCCCGGGCCGCGCCGTCTGCTCTGCGCTCTCGTAGCGCGTTCGCGACCGCCTCAACGCGCGCCGCGTCTCCCCGCCGAGCCCCGCACCGTGTAGTTTCCCCATCCCCATGCTCCCGCTCCTCCTCGTTCTCCTGGCCCCCGACACTGCGGGCTACTGGCAGCAGCACGTCACGTACCAGATCACTGCCTCGCTCGCCGAGCCGTCCGGCGTGCTCTCGGGGCACGCGCGCATCGGCTACGTGAACCACTCTCCCGACGCGCTGCACGACTTCTTTGTGCACCAGTACTTGAACGCGTTCCGGCCCGGCTCGCGCTGGGCGGCGGCGGACTCAGCCGAGGAACGCGACCGCTTTCAGCACTTGCCGGACCCGCACTATGCGTTCGAGCGCATCGCCGGCGCCACCGTCATGAGCCGGTCCCTCCGGCCGGACTACCCCTACGCGCCCGACTCGACGATCGCCCACTGGACGCTGCCCCAACCGCTCGCGCCGGGCGATTCGCTGGTCGTGGAGATCGACTGGCAGGCGCGGCTCTCGACGGTGCCCCGTCGCCAGGGGCGAGCGGGGCGCCGCTTCGACTTCGCGCAGTGGTACCCCAAGGTGGCGGTCTACGACCGCTACGGCTGGGAGGCCCACCCGCTCTATCCGGCGGGGGAGTTCTACGGCGAGTTTGCAACCTACGACGTGACCCTCGACCTCCCGGCGGACCAGGTGGTCGGCGCCACCGGCGTCCCGATCGAGGGCGACCCAGGGTGGGAGCGGCGCAAGGCGGATCCGGCGCTCGTGATCAACTATCAGCGCGACTGGTACGACTCCCCGCTCTGGGGGCCGAGGTGTGCCGCGCTGGCCGTGCCCGCGGGACGCAAGTGCGTGCGCTTCCGTGCCGAGCAGGTACACCACTTCGCGTTCTCCCTCAACCCCCAGTACGTCTACGAGGAAGGCCGCTACGGCGCCGCGGTAGTGCGGGTGCTGTATCAGCCGGGTGATAGCGGGTCATGGGGGCGGGGCGTCGCGCTGCGCAACACCGTCCTGGCGCTCGCCTGGCTCGACTCGCTGTACGGGACCTACCAATGGCCGCAACTCACGAACGTGCACCGCATCGAGGGCGGGGGGACCGAGTTCCCGATGATGGTCATGGACGGGAGCGCCTCGATCGGGCTGATCGTCCATGAAGCCGGCCACCAGTACACCATGGGCCAGCTGGCGAACAACGAGTGGCGGGAGGCGTGGCTCGACGAAGGGTTCACGAGCTTCCAGACCGGCTGGTTCTTCGAGGCCCACGGCGGCGGGCCCGCCTACGATGCGCTCGAGCCCGCGGTGCTGGAGCTCGACCTCGAGCGCTGGAGCGAGCCGGTGTCGCTCGTGAGCGAGCATTACCGCGACTTCCTCACCTACAACGAGATGGTGTACACGAAGGCGCAGCTCTTCTTCGAGGAACTGCGCTACGTCGTCGGAGATCAGACGATGCGCCGCATCCTGCGGGCGTACTTCGCGCACTGGAGGCTGAGGCATGTGGACGAGGATGCGTTCCGCGAGGTGGCCGAGGAGGTGTCCCGTCGGGACCTGAAAGGGCTGTTCGCCGAATGGCTCCACGCCACGCTCCTGGTCGACTATCAGCTGGCACGCGTCGAGCGGCACCACCTCGCCGACGGACGGTGGCGCACGCGGGTGACCATCGCACGGCGCGGCGACGGGCGGATGCCGGTCGAGATCGCCGACCGCGACACGATCTACGCCCGGGCCACCGGGGAGCCGGACATCGAGCGCGTCGAGTTCACGACGACGCGGAAGCCCGGGCGCCTGATGCTCGACCCGCGCGGCCGGACGCACGACTACAACGCGCTGAACAATCACGAGCGGCGGCCGTTCGTGGGGCGTGCGGCGGTGGCGCTGCGGATTGACGATCCGACGCGCGAGCGGGCGCGCCGGGATGCCCTGGTGAGCGCCTGGATGCCGGTCCTCTGGTCGAACGATTTCGGCGGGTTGACGGTCGGACTGCGGCAGCGCTCGAACTACTTGGGCCGCTACGACCGCGGCTTCGTGCTCGGGACGGTCGCGACTGGGGCGGACAGCGGCCACCGGTTCGGCGTCTACGGGCGCTGGAGCAATCCGATCGGCCACCTGGCGCCGCGCACCGAGACGAGCGTCGCTGCCTGGAACGTGGAAGGCCGCGCGGGCGTGGCGCTCTCGGTGGACCGCGCGCTGCGTCAGCACTTGGGCTACGGTGCCGACCCTCACGCGGGCTTCGACGCCGTGTGGTTCGCGACTACTAACATGGACTACCTCGATCGCCGTCTCTGGGAGGACGCGGGGACACTCGAAGCGGGCCCCTGGGTTTCGACCGCCGTCCAGCGCGGCGCCGCCCAGCTCGCGGCGCGGCTCAGCGCCCACGCGGGCCTGGTGTACTGGAACCCCGGGATGGGGGTGGTCGTGTCGTCGAGCCGCTACGACGTCGCAGGGTTCGGCCGGTTCACCGGTGCGGTGAGCGTGCGGGCGCCCTTCTGGCTGGGGACGAACGTCGGCGTGCGCCTGTTCGGGGGCGCCTACGCCGGCGTCTCGGACCCGGTGCGCCAACGCCGCATTCCCGTCGCTGGCGCCGATCCCTACGAGACGTTCACCGATCCCCTCCTCCGCAGCCGCGGTGCGCTGTTCGTGCGCCCAGACTTTCACTACCATGCGCCGGGCAACGCGAATCTGCGGGCGTTTCGGAGCGATCTCGGGGGTCGCTGGGCCGTGAGCGCGAACCTCGAGCTCACCCGCTCCGTGTGGCGCCGCGACGGCGGTATCTTGCGAGAGCTGGCATTCGAAGGGTTCGCCGACGTGGGGTGCGTGGATACCCTGGCGGTCCCGGCCACCACGCCGGGTCAGGGCTACACGGTCCTATACGACGGCGGGATTGGCCTCGTCACCGGTCACCAAGTGCGCGATTTGAACTGGACGATGCGGCTCGAGCTGCCGCTCATCGTGAGCCGCTGGGAGTACGCCCTCGACCCGCGGCTCGGTCACGCGCGGCTCGCGTTCCGGTGGCAGGTGAGTCTTGCCCCGAGCTTCTGATGGAGACACGCGCGCGCGACCGACGGGGATTCTTGGGCGACGCCTTGGGGCGGTTGCTGCGCGAGGTGACCGTGCGCACCGAGCGCCGCGTGGCCCCGCGCCGCTACTTCCGCCCCCCCGGCGCGGCGGACGAGATCAGCTTCCTCGCGTCCTGCACGCGCTGCGGCGACTGCATCACCGTGTGCCCGGTGCACGCCATCATCAAGGCCGCGCCCGGGGCGGGCCTCGCCGCCGGCACGCCGATCATCGATCCCGGGATCCAGGCCTGCGTCGTGTGCGCCGACATGCCGTGCGCCCGGGCCTGCGAGACGGGCGCGCTCGTGCCGCCGCTCGGCGGGTGGGACGGACTCCATATGGGCATCCTGGAGCTCGACCCCGAGCGCTGTATCACGTTCCAGGGCGTCGCGTGCGGCGTGTGCGCGCGCGCCTGCCCCGTGGGGGAACGGGCGCTCGCGATCGACGCGGGCGGGCATCCGGTGCTTCGGCCTGAAGGCTGCGTGGGGTGTGGGGTGTGCGTGACGGCATGTGTCACGTCGCCGTCGTCCCTTAAACTGAGCCTCCCGGAGGCGCCATGACCGAGCTGCCCTATCGGGTCGAGAAGCCCTGGGGCCACGAGCTGATCTGGGCGCGGACCGACCGCTACGTCGGCAAGATCCTGCACATCGAGCCGGGACACGTGCTGTCGCTGCAGTACCACAACAAGAAGGACGAATCCATCTACGTGCTCTCGGGGGAGATCGTCCTGCGCATCCAGCGGGACGACACGCTGATCGAGCGACGCATGGCGCAGGGCGAAGCGTGCCATATCCAGCCCAGGGTGATCCACCAGTTCGAGGCCGTGGCTCCGACCGATCTGCTCGAGGCCTCGACCCCCGAAATCGACGACGTGGTGCGGCTCAAGGACCGCTACGGGAGGGTGTAGCGTGAAGGTCATCGTCCCGCTCGCCGGCAAGGGTACGCGGCTGCTGCCGCTGACCAAGCGGGTCCCCAAGCCGCTCGTGCATGTGGCTGGGCGCCCGGTGATGGACTACGTGATGGACACGATCCGCGGCCTCGACGTGGAGGAGCTGATCGTCATCACGGGCCATCTGAAGGAGCAGGTCGAGCGCTACATCGTCACGCACTACCAGATCCCCGCGCGATTCGTGGAGCAACGAACGTTGGACGGCACGGCGGGAGCGATCAACCTTGCCCGGCCGTACGTCGAGGGTCCGGTTCTGATCATCTTCGTCGATACGCTGTTCGACGCCGACCTGAGCCTCGTGACCCGCGTCGAGGCCGACGGCGTCATCTGGGCGAAGGAGGTGGAGGACTACCAGCGGTTCGGAGTGATCGTGACCGACGCGCGTGGCTATATGACCCGCATCGTGGAGAAACCCGCGACGCCGGTGTCGCGGCTCGCGAACATCGGCCTGCAGTATGTCAAGGATTGGCGGACCCTGTTCGAAGGCATCGCGCACGTGATGACGCAGCCGCCGGGAAAGGGCGGGGAGTACTACCTCACCGACGCGTTCCAGTACATGGTGGACCGGGGGCGCCGCCTGCTCACGGCACCGGTGAGCGGGTGGTACGACTGCGGCAAGGTGGACACGCTGCTCGAGACCAACCGGCACCTGCTCGCGGGCGGACGGGCGCGCGCCCCCACGGGTCCCTGCCCGGGCTCGACGATCATCCCCCCGGTCTATATCGAGGAGGGGGTCAGCCTGCGCGATGCCCGCGTCGGGCCCAACGTCTCAATCGAGACAGGCAGCATCGTCGTCGAGAGCACGCTCGCGAACGCCATCCTCGGCCGCAACGTGCGGGTAGCGCGCAGTACGGTGCGCGAGGCGCTGGTGGGGGACGATCAGGTGATCGAGGGCCGGGTAATCGAGCGGAGCGTGCTCGACGCGGGAGAGCTCGCGCCCGCGACGTAGCACCGGGGGATGACCGCCCATGGATCTCGCGGAAGTCCGAGAGCTGTTCGCGTATAACGCCTGGGCGAACCGCGTCTTCTTCGACGCGCTCGGCGCCGTGCCGTCCGCGGCGTACGTTCGCGATCTGAAGAGCAGCCACGGCGGGCTGCACGGCACCTTGTGCCACATCGTCTGGGCCGAAGCGTTGTGGCTCAGCCGCTGGCTGGCCCAGCCGGGCCCTCCGGTCGCCCAAGGCAAGGACCTCGCCACGCTCGCCGCGGCGCGGGCGCGCTGGGAGCGCGTGGAAGCCGAGCGCGGCGTGTTTCTTGCCGCGTTCTCGGAGCGACGCCTCGCGGACACGGTGGTGGTAACGCCGACGACCGGCGGGCAGTTCGTCCACACGTTCCGCCAAATGTTTCGCCATACCGTGGACCACTCATCCTACCATCGCGGGCAGCTCGTCACGCTGTTGCGGCAACTCGGCGTCAAACCGCCGAGCACGGGCCTGATCGGCTTCTACCGCCACGCGGGACCGACCGGCTAAGCGGTTGTGCACAAGCGCGTTACGGCAAGGTCACCGGGGCTCAGCGACCCCTTGACGGCACCATGGAACCGCACTTACTTACCGACCGTTCAGTAAGTAACAGAGGAGCCTTCGATGCCGAAACTCGCCACTCGATCGTCGCGTCGAGCGCGTCCCCGCTGGCAGCGCCGTAAGCAGGCGCGCCCGGGAGAGATCCTGACCGCGGCGCTCGAGCTGTTCGTGGAGCGCGGGTTCACGGCCACGAAGCTCGCCGACGTGGCACGCCGCGCGGGCGTGACCAAAGGCACCGTCTACCTGTACTTCGACGGTAAGGAAGCGCTCTTCAAGGCCATCGTGCGCGAAACCATCGTGCCGGCGCTCGCGAGCGGTGAGCAGCTCGTGGCCGAGCATCAGGGCAGCGCGGCGGACCTGGTCGGTCGCCTGATCCGCAATTGGTGGGCGTGCATCGGCGAGACGCGCCTGTCCGGTATCCCGAAGTTGATGATGGCCGAGGCGGGAAACTTCCCCGCGTTGGCGCGGTTCTTCTACGACGAGGTCATCAGTCGCGGCCACCGCTTGTTCGCGACGGCGATCGAGCGGGGTGTCAAGGCTGGCGAGTTCCGACCCGTGAACGTACAGCTTGCCGTCAGGCTGGCAATTGCGCCGATGCTGCACGCCGCGAACTGGCAGCACTCGTTCGCGCTGTGCACGCCGGAGGGGTTCGACGCACGGCAGTTCCTCGATCACCACATTGACATCTTCCTTCGCGGTCTCGCGAAGCGTCCGACCTAGGGATGGACTGATGCGGAGAAAGATCCTGCTGCTTGCACTCACGCTCGCGCCGGGCGCGCCACCGCTCACGGCCCAGACGGCGCTGCAGCTCTCGTTCGCCGACGCCGTGCGGCTCGCGTCCGGCCAAGCCGCACCGGTGGCACTCGCCGCGTTGCGCAGCGACGAGGCAGATGCCCGGGTGCGGCAGGCCCGCGCGGCGCTGCTGCCGTCCCTCTCGCTCTCGGCGTTCTGGCTCAATCGCACGTTTAACTCGAAGTCGCTCGGCATAGACTTCCCGACGCTTCCACCGGTGGGGCCGTTCGACAACTACGATGCGCGGGTGAGCGCCGGGCAGACCTTGTTCGACTGGTCGAGCGTGGTGCGCGTGCGCGCCGCGAACGCCCAAGCCGACGGCAGCCGCGCCGAACGCGGCGTGACGGTGGAGGCCGCGGCGCTGGGCGCGGCCGTCGCCTACCTCCGGACGGTGCGCGGCCTGGCCGCCGTGGCGGCGCGGCAGGCCGATTCGTCCATTGCGACGGAGCTCGTGGCGCTGGCGCAGGCCCAGAAGGCGGCGGGGGTGAGCGCCGCGCTCGACGTGACGCGGGCCCGCACCCAGCTTGTCACAGCGGAGGGCCTGTTGGTGCTGGCGCGAAACCAACTGGATCGCGCGCGTATCGACCTGGCGCGGGCGTTGGGGCTCGAGCCGGCCACGCCGCTCGTACCTACGGATACGCTGGTGGCGACGCTGGGCGCGACGGCGGTGCGTCCCCAACGCGATTCCGCGGTCGCCGCGGCCCTCACCCAGCGGCCGGATCTCAAGGCGGAGCTGGCGCGCGCGGGGGCGGCTCGGCAGACCGGGGCCGCGATCCGCGCGGAGCGGCTGCCCCGGCTCGCGCTCGGAGCCGACTACGGGGTGAACGGGCCGACGATGCCCAGGGCGATCGTCACGCGCGATGTCACGCTGCAGGTGAGCGTGCCGCTCCTCGATGGCTTCCGGCGCGAGGCGCGGCTCGCCGAGCAGGACGCGGTGGTGCGCGAGTCCGAGGTGCGCGAGCGCGATCTGCGCCAGCAAATCGCGGCCGAGGTGGACGCGGCGTTGCTCGATCTCCATTCGGCGGATGCGCAGCAAGCGGTCGCCGCGGAGCAGCTGCGCCTCGCAGCGGATGAACTCTCCCAGTCGCGCCAGCGTTTCAAGGCGGGGGTCGCGGGGAACATCGAGGTGATCAACGCGCAGTCCAGCCTGATTCGGGCGCGCGACGCCGACATCGACGCCCGCTTCGCCGCCGCCAGCGCGCGCGTCTCCCTGGCGCGCGCGGCCGGCGTCGCGCGCACGCTTCACTAACCTTCGAACTACGGGAAGAGCAAGGTCCATGGCTGCCACGGTAGAACCCCAAGTGAAGCGTGAGGCGGGCGCTAAGGTCGAGCCCGCGAGCGCCGCCCCGGCAGCGGCCGGCGGCCGACGGCGCACGGTGTTCGCGATCATGGGCGTGGTGCTGCTCGCCCTCGTGGGCCTCGGCGCGCGCCGCTGGATCTTTGGCCTGAGCCACGTGTCGACGGACGATGCCCAGGCCGATGGGCACATCATCCCCATCCTCCCGAAGGTGGGGGGGTTCGTGACCGAGGTGCGGGTGGACGAAAACCGTTCGGTCAAAGCAGGGGACACGCTGGTGGTGCTCGATGACCGCGATTACCGGGCGCGGCTCGCCCAGGCGGACGCGGATCTCGCCGTGGCGCTCGCGGGCGTGAGCAATCGTGCGCGCGTCGGCCAAGCAGAGGCCCAAGTGGAGCAGGCGCAGGCGAACGCGCTCAAGGCGCATGCCGATTTGGACCGGATGCGGCCGCTTGCCTTGCAGGACATCGTGAGCAAGCAGCAGCTGGACGCAGCCGAGGCCGCGGCGAGCGCCGCCGACGCCGCACTCGCGGCCGCCCAAGCGGGGCTGTTGGCGGCCGACGCCCGCGTGGGTGCGGCCCGCGCCGCGCGGGACCAAGCGGCCCTGAACCTGTCCTATACCCGCCTCACGGCCCCGTTCTTCGGGGTGGTGAGCAAGAAGACCGTGGAGCTGGGCCAGCTCGTACAGCCGGGTCAGCCGCTCATGAGCGTGGTGCCGCTCGACGACGTCTGGATCACGGCCAACTTGAAGGAAACCGAGATCGAGAACGTGAAGCCCGGTGAGCCGGTCGATTTCACCGTCGACGCTTACCACGGGCTCCACTTCCGCGGCCACGTGCAGAGCCTGTCGCCTGCCACGGGGGCGCGCTTCTCGCTGTTGCCGCCCGACAACGCCACCGGGAACTTCACGAAGGTGGTGCAGCGGGTGCCGGTGCGCGTCCGCCCCGACAAAGTGGATCCGGCGCACCCGTTGCGGCCGGGGATGAGCGTGGTGGTCACGATCACTACCAAGTAACGACCCGTGACCACCGCCGCCCTGCCGCTCCCGGCACTCGCCGACAAGGAGCGCTACCGCAACCGCTACATCATCGCGGTCACGGTGTCGCTCGCGTCCGTGCTCGAGCTCCTGGACACAAGCATCGTGAACGTGGCGATCCCGCACATGATGGGGAACCTGGGCGCGACGCTCGACGAGATCGCCTGGGTCTCGACCGGCTACATCGTGGCGAATGTCATCATCCTGCCGATCACGGGGTGGCTGTCGGCGTACTTCGGACGACGCCGCTACTTCGCGGGCTCGATCGCGATCTTCGTCATCGCGTCGTTCTTCTGCGGCAATGCCCATTCGCTCGCGGCGCTCGTGTTCTGGCGGATCATCCAGGGCCTGGGCGGCGGAGCGCTGCTCTCCACCTCACAGGCGATCCTGTACGAAGAGTTCCCGCGCGAGGAATTCGGCACCGCGATGGCCATCTTCGGCGTGGGTGTGATGGTGGGGCCGACGCTCGGGCCGACGCTCGGCGGCTACATTACCGACGCGTTCGGCTGGCCGTGGATCTTCTACATCAACATCCCCATCGGCATGCTGGCCCTGGCGTTGTCGCTCAGCTACATCTTCAACTCGCGCTTCCAGCAGAAGGTCTCGCAGATCGACTACCTCGGGCTGCTGCTGCTCGCGGTGGGCATCGGCACGCTCCAGACGATGCTCGAGCGCGGCGAGCGACTCGACTGGTTCGCTTCGGGCGAGGTGGTGACCTACGCGCTGATCAGCGCCGCCTGTCTCAGCGCCTTCGTGTGGCACGAGCTCACGACCGAGTATCCGGTGGTCGATCTACGGATCCTGAAGAGCCGCCAGCTGGCGGTGGGCGTGCTGTTCGGCTTGATCCTCGGGGTGTGTCTCTACGCCACGATCTTCGTGCTTCCCGTGTACCTGCAGAACCTGCAGAACTTCACGGCCGAACAGACCGGCTTCGTGATCCTGCCGGGGGCGCTCGCCAGCGCGTTCACGATGGCAGTCATGGGCCGCTTCACGGCCAAGTTCGACGGCCGGCTCTCGATCCTGGCGGGGGTGAGTATCTTCGCTCTCTCGATGTGGAAGCACGCCCACTTCACGACCGAGAGCGGGATGGCGGACTTCTTCTGGCCGCTGATCCTGCGCGGCGTGGGACTCGGGCTCATCTTCGTGCCGCTCACGAACTTGGCGCTCGCCGATCTGCCGATGAGCAAGATCCCGAACGGCACTGGCCTCTTCAACCTGATGCGGCAGCTCGGTGGGAGCGTGGGGATCGCGGTCTCCGCGACGCTGGTGCAGCGGTTCGAGGCGATCAATCGTGCCGAGCTGGCCGCGAACGTCACGCAGTTCAGCGAGGCGACGCGGGAGCGTCTGAGCGGCATCACCGCGATGCTCTTGGCGAAGGGCACCCCGGCGCCGCTCGCCGACTCGAAGGCCCTGATGATCTTGAACGGGCAAGTCACGCGGCAGGCACTGATGCTCTCGTTCGACCACCTGTTCCTGTTGTTCGGAGCGTGCTTCGTGCTGTCGCTGCCACTCCTCTTGCTCATGCACCGGAGCCGGGGGGCGTCGGGCGCGGCGGAAGTGGCACACTGACGATGCCCCAGCGACGAGGAGTCCAGGTCGGCGACGTGGCACCCGATTTCGAGCTCCCCGACCAGTCGGGCACGCCCGTTCGGCTGCGCGACCTCGTCGGCCAGCGCCCGATCGTGTTGTACTTCTATCCGAAGGACAAGACGCCCGGCTGCACGATCGAGGCGCGGGCGTTCCGGGACAGCTACGGCGGCTTCACCGACGCCGGTGCCGAGGTGCTGGGCGTGAGCTCCGATTCGGTGGCATCCCACCGCCACTTCGCGGCAAGCGAGGGGCTGCCGTTCCGGCTGCTCTCGGATCGCGCCGGGGTGGTGCGGGAGCTGTACGGCGTGGAACGGACGCTCGGAGTCCTGCCGGGTCGGGTGACTTACGTGATCGACCGCACCGGCGTGGTGCGGCACGTCTACTCGTCGCAGCTCCAGGTGACGCGCCACTCCCGAGAGGCGCTGGACGCGCTGCGCGCACTCCCAGCGCCCGCGCCGTGAGCGGCGGGGCCGCCCTCATTACGGGGGCATCGAGCGGAATCGGGCTCGAGCTGGCCAAGCTGTTCGCCCAGGACGGGCACGACCTCGTGCTGGTGGCGCGCCGCGGCGACCGGCTGCGCGAGCTCGCGGCCGAGCTCGCGAGCCACCACCGGGTGCGCTCGACGGTGATGACGGCGGACCTGGCCGACGCGGGCACGCCACCCGACATCGCGCGCAGCGTCGAAGCGGCCGGTATCGAGATACGCTACCTCGTCAACAACGCCGGCTACGGGCTCGCCGGCCGGTTCGCGGAGACGGACATCACCAACGAGCTCCGGATGATTCAGGTCAACGTCAGCGCCCTCACCCACCTGACCAAGCTGTTTCTGCCCGGGATGCTGGCGCGGCACGAGGGGGCGATCCTGAACGTCGCCTCCACGGCCGGATTCGTGCCCGGGCCACTCATGGCCGTTTACTACGCGACGAAAGCCTACGTGATCTCGTTTTCGGAGGCCCTGGCGGAGGAGCTCACCGGGTCGGGCGCGACGGTGACGGTGTTGTGCCCGGGCGCGACGCGGACGGAGTTCTGGGGGCCGCGGCCGGCATGGACGCGAGTGCGCGGCTGCTCCGCCGGCCCTGGGTGGCCGATGCCCGGAGCGTCGCGCGCGCGGGCTACGAGGGGCTGCGGGCGGGGAAGCGGATGGTGATTCCCGGTCTTGCCAACAAGGTCATGGTGCAGAGCATGCGGGTCGCGCCCCGGGTCCTGCTCGCGAAGATCGCGCGCCGCCTGCAGGAGAGCGTCCGCGGCTAGCGCACTTCGGCCATCGCTGCGGTGACGAGGAGCGCGCGGACGATCCCGAGCGCTCCTTCGATGTTTTCGAACCACTCGGTCGCGAGGTGCGCGTCGCCGGCCTTACCCCCCGCCCCGAGGGCGATCGCGGGGATGCCGAGGGCGATCGGCACGTTGGCGTCGGTCGACGCACTCGCCAACTCGGCGTCGCGACCC
>WNEZ01014118.1_pt1 | contig 18624 bp, 14 predicted proteins | sample 5400521 | NCBI WGS metagenome assembly WNEZ01 (sample SAMN13153339, study PRJNA577476) | soil metagenome | isolation source: 120 cm saprolite under Douglas fir tree site 2 hole 1 replicate 1 | place: USA:California | collected 2015-04-18
GAGCTTCGCGTTCCACGAACGGCGCGAGATTACCTCGTGGATCCTGGTGGCGCGCGACCGCCAATGCCCGGCGCGATCGGCGAGCGCCAGGCGATCGCCGTACTTCGCGAGCCTGTCGCAGGCTGCCCAGCACATGATGCTCGAAAACGTGTGCACACGCTCTGTGCCTCGCAGCTCCCACAGTCCAGCGTCGGGAACTTCATATAGCCGCGCGGCGTGTTCGCCAAACGGCTCGAGTCTCGCCAGCAGCGCCTCGTCACCCGCCTGGGTCGCACGCGAATTCAGAAAGAGCGATTCGCCAGTGAGTACAGCCTCTCCGTAAAGATCGTGCTGGGCCTGCTCGCTCGCCTTGTTGCCGATACGTACCGGTCCCATGCCTCGATATCCGGACAGACACTTAGCGACGTGCTCCTCGGGGATTGTTCCGCCGTCGATCGTGTAAATCGGAACGAGATGCGCGTCATCAGTCCTCGCGGCGACGCCGAGGAGGAAAGTGAGGTAGCGCTCGATCGTGCGCATATCGCCCAGGCGGCAAAGCGCGTCGGCGGTGAAATATGCGTCGCGCGGCCAGCAGTAGCGGTAATCCCAGGTGCGGCCGGTGTTGGGAGCTTCGGGGATCGAGGTCGTAATCGCGGGGATGATGGCGCCCGTAGGCTCGTAGACATTCAGCTCCAGCGTAATCGCGGCGCGGATCACGGCGTCACGCCATTCAGCGGGAGCGTGAAGCGAGCGCACCCAGTTGCGCCAATGCTCGTTGGTACGCTCGAGCATGGTGGTGGCCGCGCTCGTAACGTCCCCCGCGACGGGGTCGTCGAGTCCAAAAATGAAGGTGATGGTTTCGTGGACATGAAACAGCGTCCGGTCGACGATCGCCTCGGTCGGGGCGTTGGTCGTAAGCCGCAGTGCCTGCTCGCCTGCGTAGCTGAGGTGGTTTGCACCGAAGGCGTGCTGGCGTTTCTCGCAGCCATAGTCCGCGGCCGGATCGACGCGAACCCGGATGTTCGGCTGACCGCCAATCGGCCTCACCTGACGTACCAGAAGCTTGGGACAGACCAATGCGCCGTCCTTCTCGTAGCGCGGGCAGAAATCAGTGATCTCGACGCCGCCGCCCTTCGCGTCATAGAAGCGGGTGACGAGTATCGGAGTGTCGGGGAGATATTCTTGCTCGGTTTTTACCGCCCCCTGCAACTCAATCGTGAACGTGCCGCGTTCGTCCCGGGGCGCGTCGCCGGCCAATAGCGAGCAGAACACGGGATCACCATCGAAGCGCGGAAAGCAACACCACACGACGGCACCCTGGCCGTCGATCAGTGCGCCTAGACTGCCATTGCCGATGAGTGCGAGGTCGAGTGAGGTCAATCGCTTTTCGAAGGGATGTTAGTCGAAAGCATCGCGCGTACGATTAACCGACAAGCGTGGGTGCGCAACCCAGGCTTGCGGGAATCGGCCACAGGTTGCACCCTCTGTCAGGAGGCAACGTGAGGAAATCTGCTTGCTGGACTGCATGCCTTGCCGCGTTGAGTCTGGTGGTCGATTCTGCCCTCCTTGCAAGTCAACAGCCGACTTCCGCGCCCGATAGCAACCCCGTGGGGGCACCACTAGCCCCGGTGGTCGTGACGGCCGAGCAGCGAGATCACGCACTGGATCACGTGGGTTTCTACCAACGGTCGCAACACAGCGTCGGACACTATCTGACGGCCGAACAGATAACTCGGATGAGCGACTTTCGCTTCACCGATCTGCTACGCGGGATCCCAGGTATTCATGTCGGGATCGACAAGTATGGCGACGATGTCGTGGCGAGCCCTCGAGCCGGTGGAAGCATGTTGAACCCGACACATGGGTGCGTTCAGTATTTTGTCGACGGACAGCCGTGGGGAAATGGCGTCCTCGAGGCCATGCGCTTTCCTGGAGATGAGGATTCTCCCGGCAACAAGACCGTTGCGCGAATTGCGGTCGAAACTGCCCGCCAACTTAACACCGTTCTAAAGAAGAGCGAGATACTTGGGATTGAGGTTTATCAAGGAGGCGGGACTCCAGCCTACTTCAATCAGGGCGGGCATAATTGCGCGGCGATCGTTGTCTGGACGACAGCGAGCGTGTTCAAGTAGAGTCGAGTACCTTCCGCACTCTTGACCCGAAGGCCAGCGACGGGCCATCCTCTGCCAGCACTCCTCTCGTGTGACTCGGCGGGGAATCCAAGAATGAGCACGTTCCACGTGGTACGCGGCTTTACCGGCGTGCTACTTACTCTGTTAACGGTCAGCGCGAGCTCGATAGCGGCGCAGACCCGTACCGTGCAGCCGGTCCTTGCATTCCCCGAGGCCGGCCTCGACGATCCCGCCGCGTATCAAGGCTACCAGACACGCTTCTTCCGCGATACGAAAGGGAACGTCGTGCAAATCTATCTCGACGCGCGAAGCGGGCGGGTCGTGAATCTTCTGCCCGACGCCGTGAACGAGAGCGTCGGGTTCACCGTCCGGGATGGGACCGGCAAGCCGATTCGCCTGGAGTGGGGATCGCCCGACGCCATCATTTCGCAGGCTGGCAATCGCCGCACGATCGAGTACCAGCTCGTCGCGAATGCCCCCCAGATCCTGATCGGGTGGATCCTCCTCGGCTCCATGCGGGTCGAGCGCGATCTAGGGTATTCGGGGCGTCAGCTCGAGCTGTTCGATTGGCCCATGTTCAGGTTGCGGGAGCAGGAGGAGCTGATCGCTAATCTGGATCGTCTCGATCCGGCCGAGCGGCAGCGACAATTGGGATTTCTCAACGCGGGCCTGACGTCGGATCTGAGGGCGAGGCTCGAGCCCGATCTCATCACTACCGGCGTGCGCGACCGACGCGGCGTGACCGCATCCCAGGCGACGCTCGACGGAAAAACGAATCTTCAGCTCGACCTGAGCCCCGATCCGCGCGACGCGTCGATTCTGGTGACGCTGCCAATAGTCTCGATGCGCGCCAGTTCCAACCGTCCGATCCGATTCACCGTTCGCGTGACGACCGACGCGCCGCCGCTTACTCCGCTCGCGCGGGATCAGATATTCAACACCGCGTTTCTTCGCTTTCTGAATGACGCGCGTGTCGCCGCCGATCGCGCGCGCGACAATGCCGGCAAAAATGCGGACGCCGCCGCGACGGTGGCCCGCTATCGCCAGCTCGAGCGCGACGTGCGCGGGACCGAGCTCCTTAGCTCCAAAGAGAAGCTGATGGCCGGGCTCCCCAACTACGCGACGTACTTCGGCCGCGACATGATGATGACCTCGCTGATGATGCAGCCGGTCTGGACCGACGCGATGCCGGAGTTCGTGATCGCGAGCGCGCTGAGAAAGCTCGGGCCGGAAGGAGATGTCAGCCACGAGGAGGCGCTGGGCGGCCAGGCGATCCGTGAGAATTCCGCCGAGTACGACGCGCACATGGCGGAGTATTTCCGCCTGATCCGGCGCGGAAGTCGAGCAGCGGCCGACACCGCCCTCACTCACGCGCGGGAGCTGCTGCCCGATTTGCAAAAGGTGCGCGAGAACTATCACATGCGCGACGACGAGTTCCAGCTGCCGGTGGTCGTGGCGCGTTACCTCGGGAATCCCGCGGTGTCGGCGGCGCGAAAGAAAGCATTCCTCATGGATTCATCGGACGGGAGGGGTCCGCGCATCGGGCTCCTTCTGAAAGAGCTCGGACTCGTGGCGACGCTCGCCGCTCCTTACGCGCGCGATCCACTCGTTCAGAATCTCATCGGCTCGCCGCGACTCGATTCGACCCATTGGCGCTCGATCAGCTGGCGCGACAGCAACGCCGGGTACGCGAATGGCCGATTCGAGATGGACATCAACGCCATCTGGGTTCCGCGTGCGCTCCAATCCATCGGCGAGATTCTAACCGCCCTGCAGGCGATCGGCTTTTCGAACGAGCAGCTCGCCGCGCTCTCAACTGGTGTGGCCGACACGCCGCTCGGAAAACTCGCGAACGACCAGGTGTTCTTCCAGCACGCGCTTCAGAACTGGAGTGGGGCGGTGCGGCATTTCGTCGTCACGCTGACGCCCGAAGACATCAAGACCAGGGTTGCGGCCAAGGTGCAATCGCTTTCGGCAGAAGAGCGAGCCTACTGGCGCGCGCAGCTGGCCAAGACTGCCGCCGACACGCTTCCGTTCGACTTCCTCGCCATCTCGCTCGATTCCGCTGGCAAGCCAATTCCGGTCGTGAACACAGACCCAGCGACCTGGCTCCTGTTGCGAGACGGTAGGGATACCACTCCCGAGGGGATTGCATCGGTCGAGCGCGACGTGAGAGCGATCATGCGACCGTACCCGGTGGGATTGTTCGTCGGCGGACTCGGCCCCGTCGTTGCGAATGATGCCTACGCATCACCCGCTGTCTGGGAAGCGTTTCGCAGAGACACGTACCATTCGCCGCGAGTCGTGTGGGGGAGGGAGGTAAACCTGATCCTCCTCGGACTCGCCAATCAGATTTCCGGCGCGAGAAATGACAGCGCGAGATCCAGGAGTCAGGAGCTCATCGAATACGTCGATGCGATGCGCGGTGCGCTCATGCGAACCTACCTCGCTGTGGACTCGTCGGGACTGAAACACAATGAGCTATGGAGCTATGAGATTAGCGACGGAATGCTCAAGCCGATTCGGTACGGAGCAAGCACCGATGTGCAGCTATGGAACGTCACTGACCTCGCTGTACAATTTGTTCTGAAGCGGCTCGGCGTTTACTGACGTGAGGCTTGGTCGGCTCTTCTTGGTGCGCTGGATCTCGCACGCACTCCTCTGCGCCGCGTGGTTGCTCGCGGGGTGCGCGCGAACTTCCAACCCCAACGAGACCGTTCTCACTTTCTCGGGCTCCGCGCTCGGCGCCGAAGGGACGCTCGTCGCGAAGCAGCTACAGCGTTTCATGCAGCTCAATCCCGGAGTCCGGGTCGAGCTCCAGCGCACGCCCGACGACGCGTCGCAGCGGCATCAGCTATATGTGCAGTGGCTCAACGCGCGCGTTGGGAATCCCTCGATTCTCCAGCTCGACGTCGTCTGGACTCCGGAGTTTGCAGCCGCAGGGTGGGTGCTGCCGCTCGACAAGTATGGCCCGCCTCGCGCCGAGTTCTTTCCCGCGACGATCGCACTGCCGTGGTTCGCCGACGTTGGGCTCCTCTACCGCCGCACCGATCTCGTTCCAAATGAGCCGAAGACCCTCGAGGAGATGGTGAAGAGTGCGCAAGCGGCGATGGCGCGCCGGGGTGGACCGCGCTACGGAATCGTCTGGCAGGGCGCGCGCTATGAAGGCCTGATCACGGGCTTCGTGGAATATCTGGGAGCGTTCGGCGGGCGAATCATCGATGATAAGGGCGAGGTCGTCGTGAATCGTCCCGAGGCGGTGCGCGCGCTCGAGTTCATGCGGGATGAGCTGTACGCGACGCACGTCGCTCCACTCGACGTGCTCACCTGGCACGAGGAGGAGGCGCGCTTCGCTTTCCAGAACGGGAACGCTGCGTTCATGCGCAACTGGCCGTACCCGGTAGCGGCGATGAGCGACACCGCGCAATCCAAAGTGGCCGGCAAATTCGCCGTTTCCCCGATGCCGGCGTCGGGCACTGCTCCCAACGGACACTCTACCGCCGCACTCGGCGGCGCACAGCTCGCGATCAACGCCTACACAGAACATCCCGACGCCGCCTACAAGCTCATCGCCTATCTCACCGCGCCTGAACAGATGCTCGAGCGCGCGCAGGCGGTGGGACAGTATCCGACTCGTCCGGCACTGTACGACGACGCACGTCTGCGCGGCGCGGTCGCGATCCCTCTCGGCAATGCCCGGCGGGCAATCGAAAGTGCGACGCCCCGACCCGTAACCCCGATCTACACGGAGCTCTCGGAAATTCTTCAGATCGAGCTGCACCGCGCGCTCGTGAGACAAGCGGAGCCGAGGGAGGCGCTCAACTCGGCGGCCGCGCGGATAAACGCGCTCATCGAACGGACCGGGATGCGCAAACTCATGTCGGGTGCCGCGAAAGAAGCTACGCCGCCTGGCAGGCCATCGGGATGAGCGGTACTATCGGTCACGCCGAATGACGCGACTCCGTTGAAAAAAATCTCCCGCCTCGGACACGAGGCTCGGCTCGGCTGGACGCTCGTGGCGCCCGCACTTTCCGTCATCGCCCTCATCGCGATCTTTCCGCTCGGGTGGACCTTCTGGGAATCGCTCCACCTCCACGAGCTCAGGATGCCGTGGCTCGGGAAGCCGTTCGTCGGCCTCGCCAATTACGCGGAGATCGCAAAGGATCCGCGCTTCTGGGCGGCACTCGGTCACACCGCTTTCTTCACCTTTGTCTCGATTTCGCTGGAGCTCGTGATCGGACTCTTTCTCGCGCTCGCCATGAATCGCGTATTTCGCGGGCGCGGTTTCGTCCGCGCCGCGGTACTGGTCCCGTGGGCGATTCCAACCGTCGTGGCTGCCCTCCTCTGGCGCTTCATCTTCGAGTCGCAGGGCGGGATCGCCAACGCGCTGCTCGTCGATGCGGGCATCCTGAAGCAGCCGATGGTCTGGTTCATCCAGACGTCGACGGCGTGGGTGCCCGTGATTCTTTCCGATGTCTGGAAGACGACTCCGTTCGTGGCGCTGTTACTCCTGGCGGGGCTACAGAATATCGATCTGACTCTTTACGAGGCCGCCGCCGTCGATGGAGCCAATGCCTGGTGGCAGCTCCGGCACATCACCCTGCCGCTGCTCAAGCCGGCGATTCTCGTCACGCTAATCTTCCGCACGCTCGACGGATTCCGCGTCTTCGATCTGATCTACGTGCTCACGGGCGGAGGACCCGGAACATCTACCGAGCCGGTGGCGCTCTACACGTTCAATGCGCTGCTCCAGAATCTGCGGTTCGGGTACGGCTCGGCCCTCTCGGTCGTGATCTTCGCGATTACTTTCGGGCTCGCGTTGTTCTACGTCCGCGGACTCGGCGTGCGGCTTGGAGGAGAAGAGTGATCACGTTGATGACGGTATCGCCAGTCACCACGCGCGAGGAAGCCCAATGAAAGCCGCAAACGTGTCCGGTGTTCGCTGGCACCGCTGGCCTTTCGGCGCGGCGCTGGTCGCGCTCATGCTGTTCACGCTCTTCCCGTTCTATTGGGCGATCGTCGCGTCCCTCACGTCCGACGCGGCTCTGTTTCGGGATCCCTCACTGTGGCCACAGCACCTTATCTTCGATCACTACCGCGCGCTGTTCACCGAGCGTGATTTCATCACGCCGATCCGCAACTCGCTCGTCGTCGCCGGCACTACGACAATCTTCTGCCTGATCGTCGGGACGCTTGCCGCCTATGCGCTCGCCAGAATCGAATTCCGCGGCAAGGCGGCGATCATGGGGTTCATTCTGGCGGTGACCATGTTTCCGCAGATCTCGATCGTGAGCCCGCTTTACCTGCTGCTGCGGTCACTCCATTTGATCGACACGTATCCGGGTCTCATCATGCCGTACATGACGTTCGCGATGCCGCTCACGGTCTGGGTTCTGACCGGTTCCATCCGGCAGATTCCCAAGGATCTCGAGGAGGCGGCCCACGTCGACGGCGCCTCGCGACGACAGAGCTTCACGAAAATTCTCCTACCACTCGCCGTGCCGAGCCTGGCGACAACGGGAATTCTGACATTCATCTACTGTTGGAACGAGTTCCTGTTCGCGCTTTCGTTCACACTGGGACCCGAGCGGCAGACGGTGCCGGTTGCGATCGCGCTGTTCCGGGGGCAGTACCAGGTTCCGTGGGGGGAGATTCTTGCTGCGGCCGTCGTGGCCACAACGCCAGTGGCGGCGATGGTTCTAGTTTTTCAACGGAGAATAGTTCAGGGACTAACTGCTGGCGCGGTGAAGGGATGACAGCAACTGCATAAGAACGGGTGCCAGACGTCAGTAGCGTAGATGCCAGACCTGCAGTTCACTACGCCCTGACTTTTCTGGTGCGGGATCAAGGCACAGGCAACTGCCGGTGCTCGGAATGCCACAGAGGCAAGTCTGGGCGTCGTGAACTAATCACTGGCAACTACGCTACTGACGTCTGGCACCCGTTCAATTGCAGTTAACCGGAGAAGTGAATGGCCCGAATTGCACTAGAGCACGTCGACAAGACCTACCCGAATGGCTACATCGCCGCCCGTGACCTGAGCCTCGAAGCCACGGACGGGGAACTGCTCGTGCTGGTTGGTCCATCGGGCAGTGGCAAATCGACGGTGCTCAGGCTCATGGCGGGCCTCGAGCGCGTGAGCGACGGAGTGATTCGCATCGGCGAGCGCGACGTCACTGACCTTCCGCCACAGCAGCGCGACATCGCCATGGTCTTTCAGAACTACGCGCTGTACCCGCACATGACCGTGCGCGAGAATCTCGGATTCGGCCTCAGCATCAGGAAACAGCCGCCGGCGGTGATCGCCGAGCGCGTCGATGCGATCGCCGCGTCACTCGGCCTCGAGGTACTACTCGACAGGAAACCGGCGCAGCTCTCGGGAGGGCAACGCCAGCGCGTCGCACTCGGCCGCGCGATCGTGCGCGAACCGCTGGCATTCCTGTTCGACGAGCCCCTCTCCAATCTGGACGCGCAGCTCCGCGTCGAGACGCGGGTCGAGTTGGCGCGGCTGCATCGCAAACTTGGCGCGACGATGGTCTACGTCACGCACGACCAGTCGGAGGCGCTCACGCTGGGCGACCGCATCGCGGTGCTGAAGGAAGGCGTGCTTCAGCAGATCGCTACGCCCATGGAGCTCTACAACCGTCCCGCGAACAAATTCGTTGCCGGATTCATCGGCAGTCCGGCGATGAACTTCATCGAAGGAGTGATTCAGCGCACAGAGGGCGCTGCCGGCCGGATCGGGATGTGCACATTCAAGGGTATTGATCTCACGCTCGACGTTCCATGTGGTGAATCGCGCGGCCGCGTGTTCCTCGGCGTACGCCCCCAGCACATCGAGGTGAGCGGCGATGGCGAGAACAGACCGAAGGCCGAAGTGGGTGTCGTCGAGCCGATGGGGAACGAACAGATCGTCTACGTCACGCTCTCGGGCGGGGACCGATTGGTGGCAGTCGCTCCGCCGCAAGAGCTGATCAAGCCCGGCGACATCGTCTCGATTCAGGTACGCCCCGAGGGCGTGCACATCTTCGACGCGGAGACCGGCGGCCGCATCGACCCGTCTCCACAACCGATAGAGCCCTAGCGAGGCAACGGCGTTTCTCCGGTATCGGAGTTTCCCGTCACCTCCTCCAGCCATGCTTCAGCGGCGCGATGCTCTGTGAATACTTCGACGTCGATTCCCAGTGCGCGCGCGAGAACCGAGAATGTTTTCGACACCCGGTAAGTCGCTGACAACTTGGCTACGATTGCGATCCGTCCCAGCCCGCGGTTGACGAGCTGCAGCACTCTGCTCGCGACTTCCGCGAGTTGCAGGACCGTGATATCAGGCGCGGCATCGCTCGCGTCGTAGAGACCGCGCAAACCCGGCCGGAGATCAGGGTCCGCGAGCAGTGCGTCCAGGAAAGGGTGCAGATCCTCTGCGCGGATGACTCCGGTCGCGTACGCCTTTATCAGCCGTTCGTCACGGGAGATCGTGTACGTGATGGGCATCGGGTGGCGTTCTTACCGCAACTCTGTCGCCAGCAAACCCATGTGTGGGAGAATCAGGCGCTGGCGATCCTCCGGAGCGCCTGAACCGCGTCGACGATTTCTTTGCTCGGCCACGCACCGGGCATCACGACGGGCACGAGCTTGTCGTCTCTATGATAAAGATCGTTGCCGACTCCTGTCGCAGGAACGCCCTGGACCGATATGAATTTGTCGGGCGCCCACGTCGTGGGGTTCTCAACTTCTCCCGCGCTGGCTCCTTCGCTCCCCGTGCAGGCGACGAAAAGCGTAAGAACGGGTATGACAACCAGAACCGACGCTGTCGAGCGCGCCTTTTGCAAGGCGATAACTGGAGAGGTCATAGGGGCTTAAACAGTCCTTCGAGAGGGTTCCATCGCTTCAGCCGTTGGTCAGGCGAAATGCGGGCCAGCCCGAGAGTTGGGGCGGAACAGCATCAGAGGCTTCACGATTTACCGAAGGGGAGTTTGCGATTAGCTCGTCCTCCTCGGCACGGGAGCCCCATCCGATGGAAGTGTTCCAATCGTACACAACAGATGGTGACACGAGCCCTTCGCTGACGTCGATTCATACGGTCATGCAATAGCGCGATGTTTGCATCGAGCCGTAGTTATCCCGACTGAATCGCTTTGTCGGGCAAAGGATGGAAGCGGAGGATTTTGAATGACCGAAATGCAGGAGATGACGCGACTGGTTCGCCGTCTCGTATGGTTCTCCGTCGGCGCATTGGCATTCATCGCGGCAACCATTGCGGGATTCTATCTACTCGAGCGGCGCGCCGAGCAGGCTTTCACGCAAACACGAGAGGTCTCACGTATCGGCCGGACTGCCGCGGCCCTCGCTACCGATCGCGAGACCGGAATCCGCGGGTACCAACTCACACACAATCAGACTTCGCTCGTTCCCGAGGTCATAGGCCGAGCACAGCTCCCGCCTAAACTGGATTCGCTGGCAGCGCTCACAGAGTCGAATCCTGCTCAGCGGGAGAACGTTCACGCGATAACAACTGCTCTCACTCGATGGGAAAACGAATTCGCCCAGCCGGCTTTAAGCGGAGAGATTAGCGGGGGAAACGCGCTAGCCGGCAAGCCTTTGTTCGACCAGATACGAACCGGCTTCGCCGCCTTCGTTGGAGCCAGTGAGCGGCAGCTGAGCCGAGATCAAGCCCGAATCAGGAACACGCAGCTCCTTGGCGTCGCAGTTGTCCTCGCCGAGCTGCTGGCGTTTGCCGGACTTCTGCTCTTCATGATTCGTGGGAGACTCATGCAGCAGGCCAGGGATCTCGTCTACCAGCAAGAGCTGCTCGAGCAGCAGGCAGTCGAGCTCGAGCTGCAGATGGCCGACGTGGAGATGGCGAACCAGTCGCTCGCGGAGAGTGAGGAGACGCTCAGTAAGAGCGAAGAGCGCTACAGGTACGCAGCTCTCGCGACCAACGACGCGATATACGACTGGGACGTCGCCTCGAACCACTTCGAGTGGAACGAAGGCCTCCAGGGATTATTCGGATACTCCGAGGAAGAGGTAGGAACTACGATCGAGTGGATCGTGGGTCTCCTGCATCCGGAAGACACCGAGCGGGTGATGGGAGGCTTTTACGGAGTGTTCGAGAAGGGCGGCGGCAGTAAGTGGAAGTCCGAATACAGACTACGCCGGAAGGACGGAAAGTACGCCGACGCAGAAGGGCGCGCTCACATAATTCGAGCGGCAGATGGGACGCCGAAGAGGGTAATCGGCGCGATCAGTGACCGGACCCAACAGCAGTCCCTCGAGAGTCAGCTCCGCCAATCCCAGAAAATGGAGGCGATTGGCCGCCTCGCAGGGGGAATCGCGCATGACTTCAACAACATCCTCACAGTCATCCGCATGTCGAGCGAGTTCCTGCTCGCCGACATTCCGGAATCCGACGAACACTAGCCGGCATCAGGTGTTGAGCCCGCGCCTTCTCGCGCTGAACGAGATCATCAACGGGATGGACGGAATGGTGAGACGGGTCGTGCCGGAGAACATCGATGTCGTCGCGGAGTTAGATCCGACGCTGAGCCAGGTGAAGGCCGACGCGGGCCAGATGGAGCAAGTGATCCTCAACCTCGTGATCAATGCAGCCGATGCGATGCCGAAAGGTGGCCGACTTGCGATCCGAACAATGAATATTGAGGTAGATGCCTCGTTCAGCGCGTCGCACCTCGGCGTTCCCGCGGGCCATTACGTCTGTGTCACTGTGAGCGACACAGGTTTCGGAATGGACAAGGAGACAGTGTCCCGAATCTTCGAGCCATTTTTCACCACGAAAGGTGTAGGGAAGGGAACGGGGCTCGGCCTGTCGACAGTGCACGGGATCGTGACGCAAAGCGGCGGCAGGATCTGGGTGTACAGCGAGCCTGGTCTCGGAACAACGTTCAAGATTTTTCTGCCGAAGGGCGAAGGGGTTGCCACCCCGCCGAAGATACGCGTCTTCATCGCGCCGGCTGCTCCGACCGAGACGATCCTACTCGTCGAAGATGAAGAGCAGACTCGCGATGCTGTCCATCGGAATCTCGTCCGCGCGGGCTTCACGATTCTTGTCGCGAGGAACGGCATCGAGGCTCTGGAAATCGCACGGTCGCATCCTTATACGATTCATCTCGTGCTAACCGACAGCATGATGCCCGAAATGGGAGGCGCGGAATTGGTCAAGCGTCTCAAGGACGATCGCCCGGACATTGGCGTTTTGATGATGTCCGGCTACACTGAAGACCTCGCGCCGACTGACGGTGGCGACCGGTTCATCGAGAAGCCGTTCACATTGGCTGATCTGCTGCTGGGAATTCGGACGGCATTGAGCAGCTAGTCGGACTTTTTCACCTTCGTGTCTGCGAGTGCACTCGGGTGATGGGTGGTCCGTGAAAAAAATCAGTCTACTGAACGCATTGTCCGTGCGGATCGGGTTTGGGCTTGTCTACCACCGGTCGCTGATCGAGGTTGGCGACTTTCGTGGCTAGATCGGCAACGTACTGCGCCACTCGCGCCATCCGATCGTAGTCGATGTACTGGGGCTCGTCGGTCACCTGATGATAGTCGGCGTGTCCGCCGGTCGTGAAGAAGATGATCGGGATGCCGTAGCGCGCGTACTCGTAGTGATCGCTCCGGCAGTAGATGTTCGATGGATGCCCGTTGGCGTCCATGGCGTAATCGAATGCCAGCGGGTGCTTCTCGGTGCGATTCACCGACTCGGCGAGATCGCCCAGCTGCGTTGAAAGTCGACGCGATCCAACCAGCTGGACGTAGTCGGGATTGCCGTTGTATCTCTTGCCTTCCCTGGTTATTCCCGTGTTGTCGGCCGCCGCGCCGCGACCCACCATGTCCATGTTGAGCTGCACGACGATCGAGTCGCGCGGAACGGTCGGATGATCCGTGTACCACTCCGATCCGTAGAGACCGGCTTCTTCACCAACGTGCCAGACGAACAACAGCGACCGCTTGGGCTTCACCTTCTGCGCCGCGAAATACTGTGCGATCTCCAGCGCGCTCACACTGCCGGAGCCGTCGTCATCCGCCCCGTTGTAAATCGAATCCGGGCGCGCTGAAGCGCCGTTCGAGCGCTTTCTGATATCCGCGAGCAGCGCGTTGACCTGCGCCTGTTGCGCGGCGTCGAGCTGCGGTGGGCGATCGTCCGCGCCACCGGTGCGGAATAGATGGTTGACAACATAGATGGAATCGTGCGCGACTGGACGCGTGCTCCAGCCGATGTGATCGTTGTGCGCGCCGATCGCAACATACTGGTCGCGCAGCTTCGGGTCGCTGCCCCGAATCACCGCCACGACGTTTCGCGCCGGGTACTGGGTCGGCGACTCCACGAAGCGGGGTGTCGATGCGACGGTCGATCCGATCGCGCCGGCTTTCACGCTGTCGATATTGGCGCCGAGCAGCGCCTCAGCGACTGGCTTACTGACGTAGAGGAACGAAGGCAGCTCCGGATCGCTGCCTTCCTTGAGCAGCTGGTTCGGCTGCTGGAAGATTTGAATCATCTGCGGCGGCATTGCTTCCAGACTCGCGACGGCGATGCCGGCCGCGTTGGCGTAGCGACGCGTCACGACGCCGCGATTGACGCCCCCGCCCGAACCCTGTGTAACGCCGGCGGGACTGACTCTCAGCACGACGAGTTTGCCGGCAACCGCTGAAGGATCGACTAGCGAAGCAGAATCGCCCCACGTTCCGCCGAAGATGGCCTGTACACCGTCGAGACTGCGAGCGCGTGACCCCTGATCACGCGGGGCAAAATCCGTCCAGGGGTTGAACTCTGTTTTCCCGACGACGAGTCTGGTGGCGGGGTCATACTTACGATCGACCACGTTCACCGCCTGGAAGTAGGTGCCGTTGTCACCCATCGGGACGAGGCCCATCCGCGTTACTTCATTCGCGATGTACTCGACGCCCTTCACGTTGCCTGCGGTCGCGAGCAGACGACCCTGCATGGAATCGTCGGCGAAGATGTAGAGGCGCGTTTTCAGGTCGGCCGCCGTGATCGCGGCAGTCGTGGGAGTTGGAGTGTGCGTTCGACCCCGCATAAGCATGTCCCAGCTCGGGGGCGCGCCGGCCTCGGGACGAGTTGCTGCGGCCTGCTGCGCACCTGCCGAGCCCGCAATTACGGACGCCGCGAATAGAGCTATGGTTCTCTTCAGGGTAGTTCTCATTTGATTGGAAGGGAGAAGGAGGGTCTACTGCGCGGCAGTCTCAAGCGGATGACAATTAGACACCGGCCGCGCGGAATTTGTTTTCTCCGCTGGTCGAATTCCTCACTTTCTTGCGGTCTCGGCCGCGCGCTTGAGCAAGGAGATCTGCCCCTCGTGATAAGTGTGGTGCTGGAGCAAGCCGCGAATCAGCGTTCCCACGGTGACGCCGGCTCCGAGCACCGGGTCACGCTGGTCCCCGATCCAGCGAAGGAGATCGCCCGGTTTCAATGAATCGACCGCGCTTTCCAAATCCTTCTGAGCCGCGCCGAGGTCTTCTAGCGCCGAACGCCACGCCGCGTCCCCTCCACTTGTTTTTGGCGTTGGCCAATCACTCGGTGGCGACTTCGGGGCCGCGCCACGCACGCGCGATGTAGCCTCGCGGGTCCACGCGGTCATGTGAAGCACGATCTCCCAGATCGTGTGCCCGTGGGGGATACTCTTGAGTCCGGCGATGTCGGCATCAACGCCTTTGAGCACGTCGGTTATCGACGAGCCGTGCCACGGGTCGCCGTCGTGGACTTTTTGCAGGTCCTCTTTCAGCGCATCGAAATCCGATTTGGGGCGACCCATACTCGTTCCTCTGTGAGTGGCTAGCCGCGCATGCTCGCTACGACATCTCTCAGAAGCTGGACACCTCGGCGCAGCTCCGCCAGCTCCGTCTTTTCCAGGCGGCTCAGAGCGTTCGCGAGCTTCTTGACGCGGCGGGCGCGTCCGGCAGTCAGAACCTTATGTCCCTTCGAGGTCGCCTCGATGTGGGTCAGACGCCTGTCGCGTAGATCACCCTTCCGTTTCACGAGCCCCTCCTTCTCGAGGCCCGTCACGATCCGCGTCATTGTCGGTGGCTTCACCTGTTCGGCGCGCGCGAGCTCACCCAAAGTGAGAGGTCCGCCGAAAACGACGACGGAGAGCGCCGAGAGGCGGGGAGCGGACAGTCCACTCGCGTCGTCTTCCTTGCGCAGCTGGCGCAGGAGATGGATGGCCGCCGAATGGAGCTGGTCCGCGAGGGCTTCGGCGTCCCGACCCTTCGTCACGCCTCGGGAACTTCGCTTATCAGTCCGACGACATTCCCCTGTCCGTCCGAGAGCTCGCAGACCCAGACTTCTCGTGCATTCATGCGTGCGATGATGCGCGGCTCAGCGAGGCTTTTCGCGCCGGAAGATTTGATGCGAGCGTGCGTCTTTTTGATGTCGCTGACGTCGTAGAACAGGACTGCGTGCTGCTGATCTCCATCCTTACCCTGGGCCGCGGGTCCGGCGAGCATCAATCGCACGCCGCCGCAATCGAAGAATGAAAGGGCTGGAGGCGCGTCGAACAGGTGTCGTAGTCCGAGCGTGTCGCGGTAGAAGGCCTTGGCCTCGTCGATGGAATGGACAGGGATGGCGATCTGCTTGATGCGGGAGAGTGAGTCCGTCTTGGTGCCGGTCATGCGGCGCTCCTGAAGATCGTTAGCCCAGCTAACGATATCTTCAGGGAGGTCCTTCCGCAAGAAGTCGGGATTAGTCGGGGGGCGCCGCGACCTTCGTCTTCCCCTTGGACTTCAACTCCGTCTCGACCATCTCGCCCAGATCGCGGAGCGTCTCGCTATCCTCATCACTGAACTCGCGCGGGACCTTGTCCATGATGCATAGCGTCCCGACGTTGTGGCCGCCCGGCCCCTTCACCGGCTGCGCGGCGTAGAACCTGATGTGCGGCTCCTCGAGCACCAGCGGATTCTGCGCGAACCTCGGATCGAGCACCGCATCTTCGACGACGAAGACTTCGTCCGCATTGATCGCGTGGCCGCAGAAAGAGCGATCGCGCGTGCTGTCGCCGATCGGAAGACCCTGCCTCGACTTGAACCACTGGCGCTCGCCCTCGACGAACGAGATCCCGGCGAAGGGAACATTGAACACACGCTGCGCCATGCGGCTGATCTTGTCGAATCGCTCCTCCGGCGGCGATTCGATAGCGGCGCCGCTCAGCCGGAACTCGACCAGCCGCTCCGCTTCGTCCTGCGGGATGAGCGGGCGCATCACTTCCTCCGTCTCCGACCACAGTCCGCGGCTCCTCATCACCGCGGTGACGCGCGCGCGGAATCGACTGCCGTCGATCGGCTCGTGAAGGACATCGTCCACACCCTGCGACAGCAGATCGTTCGTCTCGGTCTCCGAGCCCGCCGGCGCCACGACGATGATCGGCATGTCCACCAGCCCGACGACCGTCCGCGCCGCGTGCACGACCTGCCGCCCGTCGAGAATGGGAAGCTTGAGTGCGACGACCAGCGCGTCGGGCGGATCCTGCGCCAGAATGCCAAGCGCCGCCGCGCCATCGTTGGCGATCTGCACGGCGAAGCGGGCTTCCACCAGGATGTCGTTGAAGCGGACGCGATCAATTTTATCACCGACCGCCAACAGGACTCTCGACGGTTTCGCCACTCCGTCCGCATCGAGCTCGGGGACATAATCCGCGGATACCCGCGGCGTGTTGGAGCGCGGCGTCCGGCGACGCTCGAACTCGGTGTACGGAATTACTTCCTCGGCCGTGGTATCACCCTCGGCGATGTGCCAGAGCGCGTCGGCGTCGAACGTGTGCAGCGCGTTCGTCCGCAGCGCGTGCGCCCGGATTTCGTCGGCCGTCTTACCGATCGTGATCATGCCGCGGATCTCCGGCGTGATCTCGAGGAACTCGATGATCGGAAGCCGTCCCGTGTAACCGGTGAACCCGCACTCCGCGCACCCGGTCGCCTTGACGTGCCTTGCTGTCCCGTAGACGCGCTGCTGTGCGGCACGCACCATTGGGTGCAACTCCTCGATTGGTGCCTCGAACCGGCAATGGGGACAGACCCTGCGGACGAGACGCTGGGCCGTGACGCCGATGAGACCGGCTGCCACTCTGAACGGCTCGACGCCGATGTTGGACAGTCGCGGAATCGCGCCGATCGCGTCGTTCGTGTGCAGCGTGGAAAGCACCAGGTGTCCGGTCATTGCCGCCTGGAACGCGATGTTCGCGGTCTCCTGGTCGCGGATTTCTCCAACGAGCAGCACGTCCGGATCCTGACGCAGCACCGAGCGCAGCACGCCGGCGAAGGTGAGGCCCTGTTTCTCGTTCACCTGCACCTGGTTGACGCCGCTCAGTCGGTACTCGACCGGGTCTTCCACGGTGACGATGTTCACCGATTCGCCGCGGCGCGTGTTGAGCGCGGCGTAGAGGGTTGTCGTCTTTCCAGATCCGGTCGGCCCGGTCACGAGCAGAATCCCCTGCTCGCGCATTAGAAGAGCCTGGAATCTCTCGAGCAGCACCGGCATGAAGCCGAGCGTGGCCATCGAGACCTGAACCGACTTCTCGTTGAGAAGGCGCATCACGACCTTTTCTCCAACGCGAGTCGGAAGCACTGAGACGCGCAGCGCTACCTCTTCTCCGCCAACGCGCACCTTCGCGCGGCCGTCCTGCGGGCGAAAACGCTCGGCGACGTCCAGGTCGGACATGATCTTGATGCGCGAGACGACCGGCCCGACCCCGATGAATCGTGGGAGCACCATGATGTTCTTCAGCAGGCCGTCAATGCGGAACCGCACCAGCGTCGACGTTTCGTCGTGCTCGATGTGGATGTCGGAAGCGCGGAGCTTGATCGCGTTGGCGATGATCGCGTCGACGAGCTTGATGACCGGCGCGTGCACGCGTGCCAGCGCTGCTTCGTTCTGCTCCTCCTCCTTGATCTGTTCGACCCCGACTGCCTGGTCGAGCTTCTCGATCAGGCCGTAGATCATGGCGTCGGGGCGGAGCGTCTCCGACACCAGCTTGTCGAGCTGGCCCGGCGGGCAGAAGAGTGGCGTAACCTCACGGCTGGTCGCCCAACTCACGCGTTGGATCGCTTCCTGATCGAGGGGGTTGGCCATGGCGAGCCAAACCATGCGGCTGTCGACCTTTACGGGCAGGACGTTGTGCTCCCGGCAAAGCTTCTCGGGCAGGATCTGCATCGCATTCCTGTCGATTTGGTTGGGATTCAGATCGACGTAGTCGATTCTGAATGCCTCTTTGACGACTTCGGCGATCTCCTTGAACGACAGGACGTCGCCGTCGATCAGGGCCTGTGCTACGTATGGCTTCTGCTGAAAGCGCCAGCGCTTGATCAACTCGGCGGTGACACCTGGCATGGTGCCCACGAGCGCGACCAGCCACTCATCCTTGAAGCGGAATTTTCGCTCGTTGGGCTGTGGATCAGCAGGTATCGTCATGTCTTCCGGTGGGGCGCTCTTCCTGCTGCTCTATAGATGGCAGGCCGTCTAAATGACTGTTTCTACCCTCCGAAGATAACACCT
>WNEZ01001760.1_pt1 | contig 18616 bp, 18 predicted proteins | sample 5400521 | NCBI WGS metagenome assembly WNEZ01 (sample SAMN13153339, study PRJNA577476) | soil metagenome | isolation source: 120 cm saprolite under Douglas fir tree site 2 hole 1 replicate 1 | place: USA:California | collected 2015-04-18
GTTCGCGCCGTCGAAAGACGGCATCATGCCCTCGACTGGTAGGTCTGCCGCCGCGACGCCCTGGTGCCGCGCTGCTTGACCCTGGCCGGTTTGGGTAGACATCTCCACCGCCTCCTGATCAGTAACTGTCGACGTCGAGAATCGCGTTGGCGAATGCCAGCGGGGCCTCCTGGGCAGATTGTGCCCCACGCCGGCCCCGTTATGACGCGCGCGGGCACTGGCCGTTCACGCGCTTAGCCCGGATGGGACCCGGCGGTGCGGATCGCAAATGCGTTGGGTCGGATGGAGTTGGGCCACAATCTGACTGCGTGACGCACCATGTTCTCGATGAGGGGTCAGGCCCGGTGTGGCCACGGGAGGGATCGTGAAGCTCGAAAAATTCGCGCGCCATCCACTGCTCTTTGGCCCGTCGCCCCTACATCCCCTGGAGCGCCTGACCAAGTTTCTGGGCGGAGCTGAGGTTTGGGCTAAGCGAGAGGACTGCAACAGCGGCCTGGCTTACGGCGGCAACAAAACCAGGAAGCTCGAGTATCTGGTTGCCGACGCGCTGGCGCAGGGTTGCGACACCTTGGTCTCCATCGGTGGGGTTCAGTCGAATCACACTCGCCAGGTCGCCGCCGTGGCCGCTCGATTGGGAATGAAATGTGTTCTGGTCCAGGAGAGTTGGGTCAACTGGCCGGATTCGGTGTACGACAAGGTCGGCAACATCCTCCTCAGCCGGATCCTGGGTGCCGACGTGAGGCTCGTGAAAGAAGGGTTCGGCATTGGCTTCAAAGCGAGCTGGGAGGAGGCACTCCGCGAGGTCAAGGCAGCGGGTGGTAAGCCGTATCCCATTCCTGCAGGAGCGTCCGATCACCGGCTTGGGGGACTTGGCTTCGCCCAGTGGGCCCAGGAGGTGGAGCAGCAGGAACATCAAATCGGACTCTTCTTCGACACGATCATCGTGTGCTCTGTCACCGGCAGCACGCAGGCAGGGATGATCGCGGGCTTCGCTGCTCAGGACCATCCGCGGCGAGTGATCGGTATCGATGGCTCTGCGAAGCCTGCCGAGACGCTCGATCAAGTGAGCCGAATCGCGCGTCAGACGGCCGAGCTGATCGATATCGGACGAGAGTTGCGAGACGACGAGATCGTCCTAGATGGCCGATACCACGCGGGGACCTACGGACTGGCCGATGAGAAGACAGTGGCGGCGATCAAGCTCGGTGCGCGTCTGGAGGGGATGATCACCGACCCTGTCTACGAAGGTAAGTCGCTGGCAGGGATGATCGACATGATCACAAACAAAGAGATCGAGCGTGGCTCGAAGGTCCTGTACGCCCACCTCGGCGGCCAGCCCGCGCTCAATGCCTACAGCGCTCTTTTTGGCTGAATCCGAAAGGGTGGGGAGCCAGGTGGGGAGCTAGCTGGGGAGGCTAGGTCGGGCGATTACCCGATCTCACCCGCGCGCCCTCCGATCGCTCCATTGACTGATTGATGTGATGGAGCATCGCGGCCTCGGCGCCGTCGCCGTCGCGGGCTCGTATCGACGCAAGAATGCTCTCATGCTCGATCACGGTTGCTGCGCCGATGGCCATCGTGTAGTAGCGGTGATACAGGCGATATAGGCGTAGGTGCGAGCGCAGGCGCCGCAGGGTATCGCTCAGCAGCCCGTTACCGGACGTGCCCGCGATCGCTTCGTGGAATCGTGCGTCCTGCAAGGCAAAGGCGCTGTAGTCGTGGTACGTGCCCCCGTCAGACCCACTGCTGGTGCCGACCAATCGCCGCATCTCGGCGAGCTCGCGATCGAGCACGCGCAGGACCTTTTCGTCGCGGCGTTCGGCCGCGCGGCGCGCAGCGAAAGGCTCGAGCAGCCGGCGAACGTCGTAGAGGTCGTTGAAGTTCTTGGTGTCCAGCATCGGGGTCACGGAGTAGCCACGCAGCGGCTCCTTGACGACCAGGCCGTCCATCTCCAGCCGGGCGAGCGCCTCCCGCACCGGTGTTGGCGAGACGTTCAGCTGGCGCGCGACCTGGTCGATGTTGACCCGCGCGCCCGCCGCGATGTGCTGGTCCATGACCAGTTCCATGACCGCCTCATAGACACTGTCGGTCAGCGTCTGACGGGAAGGCGGCAGAGGAAAGGCCTTCTCGCTCATTGCCGGCTGAGGTCGAAGACCTCTTCCATCGGAGCCCACCACTCGCCTGCACTCGCTTCGGGCACCGGATCTTGGAGGCCGCGCATCAGCTCATCCCACTCGCGGTAGCGCGGATCCTCCGCCAGCTTTGGGAAATCGCGCTCGGGAGCGAATCCATCGACCGCCTCCATATACATGAACAGCCGGCGACCGAGAAGATAGATTCTCATCTCGACGATGCCGACCTCCCGCAGGCGGAAGATCACCTCTGGCCATGCGTCGCGATGGTATCGCCGGTAGCGCTCGACGATCTCTTCGTCATCCTTGAGCATCAGCGTCATCCCGTAGGTTTGCAAATTCGACTCCCTTCAACTCAGCCGGGCCATGATGGCCTCGCTCATCTCGTCATATTGGTGGGTGTTTGACATCTCGCCGACGATCGCGTGGTTCCGCATCACGAGAATCCGGTCGGACAGACGTATTACCTCGGGCATGTCGCTCGAGATCAGCAGGATTGATTTGCCGTTCGCGGCAAGGTCCCAGATCAGCTCGTGCAGCGCGTTCTTGGTCTTGATGTCGATTCCCACAGTGGGTTCGTCGATGATCAGGATCTCGGCTTTGGCGGCGAGCCACTTGGCGATGCTGACCTTCTGCTGGTTGCCTCCCGAGAGCGTGCCTACCGACTGCGATAGGGACTGCGCCTTGACGTCCAGCTGCCGAAGCGATGGAAGAACGGCCGCGTCCTCGGCCGAGCGCCTGATCCACTGGCCGAGCGTGCGAAGGCGCCGCCAGATCGTGATCGAGGTGTTCGCGCGGACGGAGTGGAGAAGGATGAGCCCCTCCTGCTTGCGGTCCTCGCTCACGTAGCCGAAGCGGTGCTTCTCGAGGGCCTCGCGGAAGCTCTTGATGTGCGTGATCACGCCGCGCACCCGCACCTCGCCGCCCGTCGCCTTGATCTCCCCGACCAGCGTCTTGGCGAGCTTTGAGCGCCCAGCTCCGACCAGGCCGTAGAGACCCAGCACCTCGCCCTTTCGAAGCACCAGGCTGAGCGCGGAATCTCCACCGTCCGTAGTCAGGCCCGCCACTTCGAGCGCAGGTTCACCAGGATCGGGTTTGGGCGGCAGCTCGGCGATCACCTCGGCTCTTCCGATCATGTAGGTGACAAGCTGGTCGCGATCGAGGGATGCCACAGCGACGTCGGCGGCTGCGTTCTGTCCATCGCGCAGCACCGTAACGCGGTCGCAAAGCTCGAACACCTCTTCCAGCTTGTGACTCACAAAGACGAGCGCTACGCCTCGCCGGCGCAGGTCACCAAGAATGCGGAAGAGGTAACCGACCTCGTGCGGAGTGATGGCCGCGGTGGGCTCGTCCATTAGGAGGATGCGAGCCTGCAGCGACAGCGCCTTGGCGATCTCGACCAGCTGCATCTGCGCCACGCTCAGCTGCGCCACCGGCGTTGCCGGAGCGGCGTCGAGCCCGACCATCTCGATCCATGGCTTCGCGAGGCGGTTGATCGCGGCGTGGTCGACCAGCTGCACGCCGCGGGTCGGGATGTGCTCGAGCAGGATGTTCTCCGCCACCGTGAACTGCGGGATGAGGTTGCGCTCCTGGTGCACGACGCTGATCCCCGCAGCCAGCGCCGAACGCGGTGAGGCAAAGCGCAACGGGCTGCCGTCGAGCCGGATCTCGCCCTTATCGGGTTGATAGACGCCAGTGAGGATCTTGATCAGCGTGCTCTTGCCCGCCCCGTTCTCGCCGAGCAGCGCGTGGATCTCGCCCGCGCGGAGGCGGAGCGACACGTCGTCGAGGGCGACCACGCCTGGGAACTGTTTGCGGACGCCCGCCACCTCCAGCCGCAACTCGGGCGTGACGGGATTCGGCTCGGCACTCATCGGCTGCTCCCGGCCTGGTGCGCCGGACTCGGGGAGATCTTGAGCAGAGCCCTGATCTCGCTCAGGCGCGTGCGGCCAAGGACGACGGCACCGAGGATCAGAGCGCCGATGAGGAACTGGACCCAGAAGGGATCCGCGCTGACGAGCACGAGCCCGTCGTCTATCAGCGAGATGAGGACCATAGCCAGGACAGTGCCAAGCACCGGCGCGCTTCCGCCCGCAAGGGCGGCGCCCCCGATGATCGGGCCGGCAAACGACGGAAGCACCCACGTCGCGCCGATGGTCGGCTGACCCTGCCCGAGCTGCGCCATGAGCATCGTGCCGGCCACCGCAGCGAACAAGCCGGAGATCGCGTGAGCCGTCAGGGTCGCGCGCCGGATGGGAAGGCCTGAGAGCCGAGCCGCCAGCGCGTTGCCGCCGACGGCCAGCAGCTGCCGGCCGAGCACCACCTGGGAAAGAAAGCCAGCGAGCAGAAGGGTGAGCACGATGGTCACCGCCGCCATGAGCGGGAACGCTCCGATGCGTGCCTGGCCAAAGGAGCTGATCTCGTTAGGGATGTGATAGAAGGGCGTCGCGTGCGTGATGCCGAGATTGATGCCGGCGAACACGTAGGCGGTGCCGAGGGTCAGCACGAAGCTGTTGATCTTCGTCCAGTAGACAAGCAGTCCGTTGATGAGGCCGCACACGATGCCGAGCAAGATCCCGGCCACCAGCGCGACTAGCACCGGGACGCCGTACCGGACCATCAGCCCTGACTCGATGATCGCGACCAGGCCTCCGATCGAACCGATCGAAAGGTTCATCTGCCCAAGCGACAGCACGATCATTTGGGCCAGAGCGACCAGGAGCAGGATCGAGAGGTCGCGACCTGTGACGAAGAGGTTGTAGGTAGATAGGAACTGTGGCCTGACGGCCAAGAGCACGAGCATGCCGGCGAAGTCGATGAGGAGCAGGCCGAAGGCCACGCCTGGAGCGAGGCCGCGAAGGCGCAGAATCACGGAGCCGCACCTCCCGCCGCCCGCGTGACCCTGTCCAGCACCACCGCGAGCAGCAGGACGACGCCGAGAAAGACGGTGATCCAGAAGTTGTCGATGCCGACGAGCAGCAGGCCGTTGGAGATGGTCGCCAGCAGCACGCCCCCGACGATGGTTCCCGGCACCGAGACGAGGCCGCCCGAGAGCAGTGTCCCGCCGATGGCGGGCGCGACGAAGGAAGCCAGGAGCCAGTCGCTGCCCAGGCTGGGCGAGGCGGTGTGGTCGGCGGAGATCGCCATCAGCCCCGCAGTCGCCGCGAGCGCTCCAGAAAGGCCGTGGGTCAGGAGCACGACGCGGTCGACGGACAATCCCGACATGCGGGCAGCCCGCCGGTTGGCCCCGACCGCAAGCATCTCCCGACCCAGGCTGAGGTTGCGGTAGAGGACGAAGAGAGCGACTCCGACCGCGAGCATCACCAGGACCAGGTTCGAGACCGGGAGACCCGCAACCTCGGTCTCCGAAAAGCTCGTGAATGAATCGGGAAGCCGGCTGAACGGGTTCGAATGGGTGAGGATCAACATCGCCCCGGTGATGAGGCTTGCCGTCGCCAGGGTGACGATGAAGCTGTTGATTCGCGTCCAGGTGATCAGCAGGGCGTTGCCGAATCCGAGCAACGTGCCGGCAGCAAGCGCAAACAGCACCGCGACCTCGGGCGGCAGGCCCAGGACCTGCATCGCCCACCCGGCGATCATCCCCGTCGCACCGCCGATGGCACCCACGGCGAGGTTGAGGTCTCCGATCGAGAGCGCGACCATCTGTGCAAAGCCGATCGTGATCTGGATCGCCGCGAACCGCAGGAGTGAGAAGAGGTTGAAGTCGGACGTGAAGCCGGACGCAGCCACGGAGAAGTAGACCCAGAAGCCGGCCGTGACGATGAGCAGCGCGAGCAGGGCGACCTGTCGAAGGAGCGCGCCGCCGGTCAAGCGGCCCGCGCTAACCGATGCGAAGGTTTGCGATTGCCTCACGGTCCCAGTCGATGCCGACTCCCGGCGACTCCGGCGCCACGGCTCGTCCGTCCACGATCTCGATCTCCGACCGCGTGATCTGCCTGAGCTGCGGTATGTGCTCCAGGTAAATCGCGTTTGGCACCGCTGCGGCAAGGCTGACATGAAGCTCCATCAAAAAGTGAGGCGCCACCTTGACGTTGAAGGCCTCGGCGAGATGAGCGACCTTCAGCCACGGAGTGATGCCGCCGAGACGGGCGGCGTCGGGCTGGAGGATGCCGGCGGCGCCCGCCGCCAGGTACTCGCGGAAATGGCTGAGGGAGTAAATGCTCTCACCGACCGCGATCGGGATGCTGGTCGCGGCCGCGAGCTGAACGTGACCTCTGAGATCCTCCGCCGGAAGCGGCTCCTCCAGCCAGTAGAGGTCCAGCTGCTCGAAAAGATGCGCTCGCCGCTTAGCCTCCGCGTAGGTCATCGACTGATTGGCGTCGACCATGATGTCGAAGGCCGGCCCGACCGCTTCGCGGACCGCAGACAGCCGCTCGAGGTCCTCCTGCGGACGGGGCTTGCCGATCTTTAGCTTCACCCCCGGCCAGCCATGGCGTTTGGACGCGAGGGCGCCCTCGACCAGCTCCTGGGTAGAGAGATGAAGCCAGCCACCTTCGGTGTCATAGAGCGGAATTGTCGGGCGCGCGCCACCGGCCAGGCGCCAGAGCGGCTGGCCGAGAGTCTTTCCGCGGACGTCCCAAAGTGCGATGTCCACGGCCGCCAGGGCGAGGCTGGTGATCGCTCCGACCGCCGTTCCGTGAGTGGCCCAGAAGAGCTTCTGCCAGATGGCTTCGATCTGGTTCGCATCTTCCCCGGTCAGAAGAGGGACCAGGTCGTGCCGGAGCATTTCGAGCACGGCCCGCCCCCCCGTTCCAATCGTGTACGCGTAACCGGTGCCAACAACGCCGTCGGACGTCTCGATGTCGACGAAGATCGTCTCCTGCTTCGTGAAGCTCTGGATCGCGTCGGTGCGAGGTCGCTCTGGAATCAGGTCGACGAGGTACGTGTCGACTCGCCGGATTGGCGTTTTGAGCGAGTCGGTGGACGTGGTGGCCTGTCGCATCAGCAGGAAAGGTACTTGTCCTTGAAGCCCGAGACGATGCCCTTGGTCAGGGTCTTGAAGTCGTCCTTGTAGGTTCCGACTTTGTCGGGGGTGATCACCAGCGTTCCGGAGTCGATGAAGTACGGCGCGCCGCTCTTCTTCTTGCAGCCCTGGTGGATCTGGTTGATGGCGTAGGCGGCGATGTAAGCCTGGCCGTACGGGTTCTGGCCCATCGTCCCGCTGAGGAAGCCGTCCTTCACGGCCTGCAGCACGACGGGGTCGTCATCGATGCCGACCATCTTGATTTTCTTGTCGCCCAGGGTCCGCAGTGCCTTGGCCGCGGCGACGGTGGGGTTGTAGGCGCTGGTCACGATGCCGGTGATGTCCTTGTGGGTCGCGAGCGCCTGGTTGATGGCCGTGTCAGCGGTCTGTGCGTCCTTGTCGATGTCGGTGATGGTGATCAGGGTGACGGCGCCGTTTGTTTCGGCAACGGCCTTCTTCACGGCGTCAACGCGCAGCACGGTGTTTGGGTCGGTCAGAAGCCCGGTGCCGTGCAGCAGGACGCCCTTGCCGCCCATGGCGGCAATCGTGGCCTTCGCGCCGGTGTAGGCGGAATTTCCCACGTCAGTCGCGATGCAGAATGTGGTCTTGGTCGGTTCCGCTACGCAGCCGCCGACGGCGATCACCGGGTAGTTCTTGCCTGCCAGCTGGGCAACGATGCCGTTGGCTGCGTTGCCATCGGTCGGGAAGATGCCGAAGCCGTCGTAGCCCTGCGCCGCAAGGCTCGTCAGCAGCTGGTTCTGGAGGTCCTGCTTCCAGTCGGTGGGCACCTCGAACGTGCCCTTCGTGAGGCTGAAGTCAGTCTTGGCGTCCACGATCGCCTGTCGCATGGGCTCGAAGTAGGGGTGCGGACCTCCAGGGACGATGGCGACCGCGGCGTTGGTCTTGGCTGCTCCGCCGGAGGTGGTCCCTCCACACGCAGCGACGACCAGCACCGTGGCGATGGCCAATGATCGGGCCAGGGCTCTACTTTTCATCCGGTTTCCTCCTTGTCCGCGCAGCACGAGATGGGAATCCAATTGCTCGCGTGATTGAGCGGGATCGGGCGAATGCTATAGGAAATAGGATGTTGGGTCAAGGGTCAATTCAGGGCCTCGGCGAGCAAGGAATGCACGTTGGGCCGAAGGTGGACCTCGCGCTGCTCGTTGAGGCGGTTCTGAGCGTCCGAGATCGCTCGGATTACTACACGAACCACTACATCAGTGGGGACTGCTTCTGATTCAAGCCGGGGCGTTATGCGCCCGGGCCGGCCCCGTACACGGACTTGACCCGCACGGGCTGTGGCGGGGTCCATCCTTCGAGCAGTCCCTCATCCAGGTCGTACACCTCTACGCCCAGCGGCCTGCAAGTCGCGACCGGGTCTGACTGATCGGGGCCCCAACCCCATTCAGAGAGGTCACCGCTCGGGCATGTGGAGATCGCGCAGAGCAGGTCGATCTCAGCGAAGAACTCGAAGAAGTCGCCTTTCTTCGCCGGGCTGGGCTCCATGAAATAGATCTCATGAACAGGGTCGAGGCCGGTGACCTGGAACACGTTCAGGACGTCGTGTACGTCCAGCTCGGTCAGGTGATACGGGGCGATCGCCCGCGACAGGTTGTTGTGGCACGTGACGTCGTAGTCGCGATCGTCGAGCAGTTTGTAGAGGTAGGGGTCACACCGGCTGCCGAGCAGGTCATGGCAGCGGCCGCCGTTCGCGGTCGGCTCGGTCGGCAGGGTGTCGTTGGTGATCGTGACCATCGGCCGCAAGTACGGCAGGCAGGACCAGAGCCGGTCGAATGTCGTGATGTGGGCGCCCTGCAGCTGGCGCGTCCGTGCGGCCCAGAACCGCTCGCGTGGGTTGTTCAGGTTCCAAAGGTTGAGGTCGCAGACCTGCGGTCCTTCGACGGCGACAATGCGCACCACGCCCCCAGCCTGCACGGGCCACGCGTATCCGCTTCTGATCGGAACGATGTGGTTGTGCACACGATGCCTGCGATCCGCGTCCTCTGCGATGTGGCGGTAGAAGCCACGGTCGAAATCGAGGCGTCCTGGCACATCCGGGTCGCGATACAACCTCATGGCTGGGCCATCATTCTGCCCGACCAGCCTTAGGGGCGGGACGTCAGCGTCAGGCCCTCTACCGGGATCTCCGTTTGGGTGCCGTTGATCAGATCGGCGACGATTCGGCTGGAGCCGCAGGCCATGGTGAACCCCATATGCCCATGGCCGCTGTTGATGTAGAGGTTGTCGTACCCGGCCGTCCCGAGAATGGGTGGCCCGCCTGGGGTCATCGGCCGATTGCAGGCGCGGTAGGAGCCGCGCTCGTAATCTGCCGCGTGCGGCAGCAAGGTCTCGGCCAGCTTCCTGATGATCCGGAAGTCGCGCTCGCTGTACGTGGTCTCGTAGCCGGTGAATTCGGCGCTCGACGTAATACGCAGCCGGTCGCCCATTCGGCACCAGGCCACCAGCAGCTCCTCGTCCACCGCACCGATCCGCGGCACCGCAGCGCCATCGTTCTTCACCGGGAAAGTCGCGCTGTAACCCTTGGCCGGCGCGATCGGCAGCCTGACCCCGACCGTCCGCGCGATTTGTGGACTGTGCACCCCCGCGCTGAGGACGAAGACGTCGCCGCCGATGGTCTCGCCGGCCTCCGTCGCCAGCGCGCCGACGCGGCGGCCATTCGCGAGCAGCTTCTTTACACCCGTGCCCAGCACGAACCTGGTACCCATCCGCTCGCAGACGGCCTGCAGGCGTCGTGTGAACGTCACGCTGTCGCCGCTGGAGTCGGTAGGGCCATAGATCGCACCGGCAAGCTTGTGTTTCACCGGAGCCAGGGCGGGCTCGAGCTCGGCCACGCCATTGGGGTCGAGGATCCGTTGCGCCTGGCCGTTGTCCCGAATCAACTCCCACTTCGCAACGGCAGCTTCCATCCGCTTCGGATCGCGGTACAGGTAAAGGAGTCCCGCGTGGATGTCGTGATAGTCGATCTTCTCGGCCTCGGCGATCTCATCCAGCATCCGCTGGCTGTACTGGGCGAGGCGCAGCTTGATCAGAGTGTTCTTCACGGATCGGCCGGCGTCGCACTCGCGAAGGAACTTGAGCCCCCACGCCGCCATCCTCGGAGCCTTGAAGGGATTCACACGAAGAGCGGTGTCCTCGACTGTGAGCGAACGGAGCAGCTCCATCGGCGCCGTGGGCGGCGCCCAGCTGAAGGAGTGGCTGGGGGCGATGAGACCGGCGTTGCCGGCGCTCGCCAGGGTGGCCACTTCGGACTCCCGCTCGATCACTGTGACCTCGTGCCCGCTCTTGGCCAGGTAGTAGGCCGTGGTCACGCCCACGACACCGGCTCCTATGACCACAGCCTTCATGCGTCAGCGATCTCCTCGCCCGCGCCAGGCTAACCGACTCCGTCCGCGAGCGGAAGCCCGGCTTCGATGCGACCTAAGATCACTAACCGCAACACATTAAATAAAGGAAGAGGCACGAGGAGGACGCCGTGGCCGTGAAGACGAACGTGAAACTGTTGACCGACCGCGATGTGCCATGGAGCGAACTCGTCCCGGGCTTCGAGGTGGCTCGCGCGATCACGAATGCCGGCTCGACGCAGCTGGGCGGGGGCTACATGCGGTTCGCCCAGGATGCCGAATTTGCCGATTGGACTCTCACGTACGACGAGGTCCTCTTCGTCCAGACCGGCGAGCTCACGGTGCTGAGCGAGGGGAAAAATACCGTGGCACGGGCCGGCGAAGCGATCCTCATCCCGAAAGGCACCAAGGTGACCTACAGAGGCCGGGCCGGCACGGTGGGCTTTTTCGTCCTCTGGCCCTTCGACTGGAACAAGAAGGTTGACAGGCCCACGAAGGGTGCCGATACTGGCCGTGCCTGACGATGGAGTAGGTCGTCTGCCGTCGGCGCACTCTCGCCCCGGCGGGCCGGGAAGAAGGCGGCAGACAAGGTTTGCGCGGAGCAGCGTCAACTGGCCCGCAGCAAGGCTTGGGAAGGTACGGTGGGAGGGGACAGCCGATGGTCAACCGGCGATTCCTGACAGTTAGTCTCGCCACATGCGGCGCGCTGTTGCTGGCCGCATGTGGGACGTCAACCTCCAATAGCCCCAGTTCCCCGATCAATGTTGGGATCACTGGGCCCTTCTCAGGACCGTACGCGGACCCGGGAAGCGCCATCAGGAACGCTGGGCAGCTCGCCATCGACGACATCAACGCGGGAGGCGGTATCAATGGCCGTAAGCTCCAGGCCTTCCCCGAGGACGACGCTTGCGACGCCCAGACGGGTGTGCAGGCGGCTCAGAAATTGCTCAACCAGGGCATCGTCGCAATCGTCGGTGGCTACTGCTCGGGAGCATCGATCCCTGAGAGCGACACCCTGCATCGCAACGGCGACCTCCCCTTCATCACCGCAGCATCCAGCAACCCAAAGTTCACCGAGCAGGGCTACGACAACGTCTTCCGCATGGTCAGCCGTGACGACCAGGAAGCGCCCGCCGACGTGAGCTTCATGCATGACTTCCTCAAGGCCAACAAGATCGCGATCATGCACGACAACACCACCTATGCCAAGGGCGTGGCGGACTCGGCCAAGCAGGCAGCCGAGGCGGGCGGCATGAGGGTGACTTACTTCGACGCGATCACGCCGGGCCAGAAGGACTACACGGCAGCCCTGGAAAAGGTCGCCACCACAACACCCGACGTCCTCTTCTACACGGGCTATTACCCGGAGTTCGGGCTGCTCGCCAAGGAGTACGTCGCATTGAAACCCCCGTACAAGCTAGACGGTGACTCCGCGACGGTGGACCCGAGCGTGATCAAGGTCGCCGGTAAAGCGCTACTTGACCCGGGCATCACCTTCACCACCCTTCCGACGACAGAGTTCATCCACAACGCTCAGAACGACACCTTATCCAAGGAGTATCAGAAGCGGTACGGGACTGTGCCCGGAGACTACTCGTCGTACGAATACGACGGGATGATGGCGCTCGCGCAAGCATTGAAGAACAACGGCGGCAAGACCGACGCCAAGTCGCTCAACGCCGCCCTTCACGCCGTCAGCATCGCTTCTGGCATCACGGGCCCAATAGCGTTCGATTCCAAGGGTGACCGGCCCACGCCCACGTTTCTCGCGGTCCACGCGACTGGAGATCCGCCGCAGTTCGTCCCGCTGGCGATCCGGTTAGGAGGCACCTGGAAGGCATCGACCTAGCTCGAACACCAGGGAAACCAGAATCAGGGAGGGGCGCTCAGTGCGCCCCTTCTCTTTCTTGTTTGCCTGCTCAGCCGGCGGCTGCCACCGCATCGAAGCCGCCCAGGTAAGCCTTCTGGACCCTCTCGTCTTTCGCAAGGGTCGCGGCGTCGCCCTCCAGCACAATGTTGCCGGTCTCGATGACGCAGGCGCGGTCGGCGATGGCCAGTGCCTGGCGGGCGTTCTGCTCCACCAATAGCACCGCGGTGCCCCGGTTCGCCACCTCGCGAACAGTCTTCAGCACTCCGCGGGAGAGGATGGGCGAGAGTCCGAGGGACGGCTCGTCCAGCATCAGCAGCTTCGGTTCCGACATCAATGCTCGGCCGATGGCGAGCATTTGTTGCTCGCCTCCAGAAAGAGTCCCGGCCAGCTGACCCCGCCTTTCGGCCAGCCTTGGGAAGAGCTCGTACACCGCGGCCTTGCGCGCACGTATCAGCTCTCCACGGGAACGGACGATGTAGCCGCCGAGGTTGAGGTTCTCCTCGACGGTAAGGATGTTGAAGATGCGCCGGCCCTCCGGCACCTGGCTCACACCGATACCCACAATGACGTGCGCCTCTAATTCGACGATGCTGCGACCATCGAACGTGATCTTGCCGGACCGAGGACGAAGTAGGCCGGAGATCGTCCGGAGCGTTGTGGTCTTACCCGCGCCGTTGCCGCCCAGAATCGCCATGATCTGACCCGGCTCCGCGTCGAGCGAGATGCCTTTGAGAGCTTCGATGCTGCCGTAGAAGACGTGGAGGTCACGGACCTCGAGCAGAGCCAAGGCTAGGCTCCTTTCGCCTCCGCCAGGTCCAGCTCGTCCTCTTCACGCCCAAGGTAAGCCTCGATCACGCGTGGGTTCAGCTGGATCTCGTCTGGCCGGCCCATCGCGATGAGGTGTCCCTGGTCGAGCACCGCGATTCGGTCGGACACCCGCATGACCAGGGACATGTCGTGGTCGATCAGGACCACCGTGATGCCCAGGTCCCGGATCTTGCGGATCGTGCCGACCAGCGTGGCCTTTTCGGTTGGATTCATCCCGGCAGCAGGTTCGTCGAAGAGCACGAGCTCCGGATGAGCCGCCAGCGCCCGTGCTATTTCCACGCGGCGCTGGTCCGCGTACGACAGTTCGGACGCCAGCCGCCCGGCGTCCGGCTCGAGGCCTACGAACCTCAGCCACCGGCGTGACTCTTGCAGCGTCTGCACTTCCTCCTTCCTCTCTCCTGGGGTGTGCAGCATCGCCTGCCATGTCATCGCCCGGTGGCGAGGGTATAGACCTGCCATCACGTTCTCGAAGACTGCCATGAGCTTGAAGAGCCGTATGCCCTGGAAAGTGCGGCCGATGCCCCGCGAGACGATGACGTGTGGACGCAGCCCAACCACTGAGCGGCCGTCGAACTCGATCGTCCCCTGCTTCGGCCGCTTGACCCCCGTGATGCAGTTGAAGACCGTCGTCTTGCCGCCTCCGTTGGGTCCGATGATGCTGAATATCTCTCCTCGAAGTACCTCGAACGACACGTCGTCCACAGCGCGCAGGCCTCCGAACTGCTGCATGAGGTTCTGGACCCTCAGCAGCACCTCTCCTTCGCCGGCTGTTCGCCGTCCACTCTCGCGCTGCTTGCGGCCCCGCGCCGCCACCTGTAGCTGATGCTCGCGGAGGATTGCCTCCGACACGTCGCGGGCTTCGTCGTCCTTGAGGCCGTAAAAGGGCTTCGGCTTGCGTCTGATGCGCGGCCATAGGCCCTGCGGCCGGAGCAGCATCATCCCGATCAGAAGGATCGCAAAGATCAGAATCCGGTAGGTCGCGAACTGGCGAAGCAGTTCAGGCAAGGCAACCACCACCAGTGCGCCCAGCAGCACGCCCGGTAGGCTGCCGCTGCCGCCGAGGACGACGACGATCAGGACCAGCACCGACAGCTGAAACGTGAAGCTGGTCGGGTCGATCGTTCCGATGCGGGTTGCAAAGAAGGCGCCCGCGAGCCCCGCCCACATTCCGCCCATGACATAAGCGAGGAGCTTGAGCCGCAGTGTCGGCACCCCGACTGCTTCAGCGGCAAACTCGTCCTCTCGCATCGCCACCCAGCCGCGGCCGAGCCTCGAATGATCGAGGTTCCGGGCGAAGATCATCGCGATCGCGAGCAGGCACAAGGAGACGACAAGGAAGGCAGCCTGCGTGTTGAACTCGTACCCGAACGCGGACGGCCACGGGATGTTCCACACGCCGTTCGGCCCGCCCGCATAGTCCCAGTTCGTGATCGCGATGCGCGTCATCTCGCCGAAACCCAGCGTCACGATGGCGAGGTAGTCGCTGCGCAGCCTGAGCGTGGGATAGCCGAGGATCGCACCCGCCGTTCCGGTGAAGAGCACGGCCAGCGGCAGGGTGGCGAAGAAGTTCCAGTGAGCCTGCGTCATCAGAAGCGCGCTTGTGTAGGCCCCGATGGCGAAAAAAGCCGCGTAGCCGAGGTCCAGAAGGCCCGCGAAGCCGACCACAATGTTGAGGCCGAGTCCCAGCATCGCGTAGGTGGCCACGCTCACGGCAACAGCGGTGACGTAGTTGTCGCCGTTGATCAGTACCGCCCCACCAACGATGGTGAGGAACACGATCACTCGCACCCAGAACGGAAACCGGGTTAGCTGCTCGCGCGACGAAGCGAGCAGTTGTCCGATGCGGCGATCCGCCAGCCGGCCGATCACATTCGCTCGGCCACGCGCTCTCCGAAGAGGCCAGTGGGCTTGACAACGAGGACCCCGATAAGGACGGCGAACACGATCACGTCCTGCCACTTTCCTGATATGTAGCCGGTCGTGTAGGCCTCGAGGAGTCCGATCAGGAAGCCTCCTGCCATGGCTCCAGGAATATTGCCAATGCCGCCGAGGACGGCGGCCGTGAAGGCGCGCAGGCCGAGCAGGAAGCCAAAGGTGAACTGGATCTGGATGTAATAGATGCCGAGCATGACGCCCGAGGCCGCCGCCAGCATCGCCCCCAGCACGAAGGCGACGCGGATGATCGCGTCGACGTTGATGCCCATCAGGCGAGCGGCATCATGGTCCTGTGCCAGGGCCCGCATAGCGGTACCGATCGTCGTGCCCTGAATGAACAGCACCAGGCCGCCCATCAACAGCAGGCTGACCAGGACCAGGGCCGTCTGAACGAAGGTCACGTGGACGGGCCCCACATAAAACCCGGTCGTCGGCAGCAGGTTTGGCGGGTAGGCATCGATGCTGGGTCCGTAAACCAACAGGACGGTGTTCTGCAGAAGCAGGGACATGCCGAGAGCGGTGATCAAGATCGCCAGCTGCGAGCGGCGCAGAAGCGGCTTATACGCGAACTGCAGGATGCCCAGGTTGATCACCGCCGTCCCCAACATGGGGATGACAAAGGCCGCAACGATGGCCAGGTAGATGGGGAGGTGTTCGAAACCGAGCGAGACCAGAAGAGTCCAGCCCAGGAACGCCCCCACCATCGAGAGATCTCCCTGGGCGAAATTGATGAGGCGGATGATCCCGTAAACGATCGTGTAACCGAGCGCCACCAACGCATAGAAGGAACCGACCGTGAGCCCGGTCACCGTGTACTCGAGGAAAGCGTGCATGTCCGTTAATCCCTTCGTCGACCAGGCGACTGGATGCCCTCCCTCCCCGTGCACAGAGGCAAGCCGGGACGTGGGTGCCAGTTATCGTATAGGCGGAAGCTGGGCTGCGGATCGCCGAATCGGTGACGCGCGTGCGACCAAGGAGGGGCGTGACGGACCGGCTCGATGTGGTGGTCCTGGGTGGCGGAGTCGCGGGCCTGACCGCGGCTTACCGGCTCCGCGACCTCGAGCTGGAGGTGCTCGATGCCGCCGACCACATCGGTGGCCGCACTCGTTCACTCCTTCAGCCCGACGGCATCTGGCTGAACACCGGCGCCCAATACGTGTCCACCGACCGCATAAAGGTTGTCGAGCTGGCCGACGCGGTCGGCGCCAAGCTTCTCACCGACCACAACCTGGAGACGTATTGGCGAGGCCTCTATCCGGAGGACCCCGACACCCGGACCGAGATCGAGTCATGTGTAGAACGGATCACCGAGGAACAGGCACGCCGCCGTCCCTCGATTCTTCCTGAGCTCGACGACCAGCCTTTCGACGAGTGGCTCGGGGATGTCTCCCCGGAGACGCACCGTTTCTTTGACCGGTGGTGCCAGATCATGAACTCGGGCTCCTCGGTCGAGATCTCGCTCTATGGGGCGCTCTGGCTGTGGGGCGACCAGAGGAGCACACCCTGGACCGACCGGCCCGTCCCACGCCACGATCGAGGTGACTGTGTTTTCGAGGGAGGCACGAACGAATTCACCAAGGCGCTGGCGCGAGCGATCGGTGGCCGCGTGTCCCTGCATTCTCGTGTCGTCTCGGTTCGCGCAGCCGACAAGGGGTACGTGGTTGAAGTCGACGACGATCGTGGTCGGCGCCGCCTGTGGGGAAGACGCGTGGTATCGGCTCTCCCGGCCCCTGTGGCTGCGGCGGTCATCGAGGACCTTCCAGACTGGAAGCGGCAGGCGCTCGGTGGCGTTTGCTACGGCCGCTTCCTGACCACCAACATCGTCGTCAGCGCGAAAGAGGCCCCGCCAAGCCAGTACCCGCTTACGGGCTCGCGATCAGATGTCGTTTACAACCTCGACGCCTTCGTGTTCAGGACGCCCGGTGACTTCGACGAGCAAGGCGGCTGCTTCCACACCATTGCCGGCGACCCGACCGCGCGTGTGGTTTGGGACGACCCCGACCACACGATCAAGACCGGCGCACTCCTGGCGCTGTTCCGCCTTCACCCGGAGTACCGCGAGCGGGTCGTGCGCGTCGAGGTTCAAAGGTGGCCGCTGGGCATGCCCCTATACAGCGTCGGCCGCATGAAGACCTACGACCAACTCGCAGAACCGGTGGGAGGCATCCATTTCTGCGGCGATTACAGTTGGGCGTCGAACATGGAGGGCGCTGCGTTGAGCGGCGAGCGGGCAGCGGCTGGTGTGCAGCGGGGGTGAGCAAGAATAGGGTCGTGCCGAAACGACACTCAGTCCTGGCTCCCGACGGGACTCGCATCGCCGGCGTGCAGTCCCGAATGGAGGAGGAGTTCCTCTTAGAGGCGTTGCGGTGGATGATGAAGTCCCGCCTTTACGACAACCGCGTGATCGCTCTCCAGCGGCAGGGCCAGTTCGGGGTCTTCTCCCCGGGAATTGGCCAGGAGGCATCGATCATCGGCTCCGCCATGGCCGTGGACCCGGCTCGAGATTGGATGGTGCCGCAGTATCGCGAGCTGATGGCCACCGTCCACCATGGTCTTCCACTCGAGGTCATCTCGGCCCAATACCTCGGCAAGATCGGACCAGCGCGGATCCCGGAGGGCGTCAAGGTCTTGCCCACTCAGGTCTCCATCGCGGCTCAGCTCCCGCACGCGACCGGTCTCGCGTGGGGGCTGCGCCTCCGCGGTGAAGATGCCGTGGTGTTGACGTACGTAGGGGAGGGGGGGTCGTCCGAAGGCGACTTCCATGAAGCCCTCAACCTCGCCGGCGTGACCAAGGCGCCGGTGATCTTTTTCATGCAGAACAACCAGTGGGCAATTTCAACTTCGCGGCGAGTCCAGTCCGCCGCCCCGAGCTTCGCGCTGCGGGCGGCCGGCTACGGCTTCGACGGCGTGGAGGTGGACGGCAATGATGTGATGGCCGTCTATGACGTTGTGGTCACCGCCGTCGAGAAGGCTAGAGCGGGTGACGGCCCGACCCTCATCGAGGCGGTTACATATCGCATGAGCTTCCACAACACCACCGACAACCCGTCGCGTTACCAGGACCCGAAGGAGTACCAGGAGGCCCAACTGCGCGACCCGATCGAGCGGGTCCAGAAATACCTGGCCAGTCTGGGCCTCTGGGATCAGCCTCTGGGATCAGAGCCGCGAAGCCAACCTGACCGAGGAGCTGCGCAACGAGATCGACTCGGCACTGGAGGCCGCTTTCGCAGCTCCGCTCCCGACTCCCCGCGACCTCTTCGACAACATCTATGAGCACCCGCCTGAGCGCGTCCTCCGGCAGCGCGCTCAGTTGCTCGACGGGCAGCCGTAATTGCCGGAGCGCAACATCGTCGAGGCGATCAACAGCGCCCTCACCGAGGAGATGGAACGCGACCCTCGCGTGATGGTGCTCGGGCTCGACGTGGGCAAGCTGGGCGGTGTCTTTCGTACGACGAGCGGGCTGGTGGAGCGCTTCGGCGTCGCGCGGGTGGTCGACACTCCTCTC
>WNEZ01003550.1_pt1 | contig 18611 bp, 14 predicted proteins | sample 5400521 | NCBI WGS metagenome assembly WNEZ01 (sample SAMN13153339, study PRJNA577476) | soil metagenome | isolation source: 120 cm saprolite under Douglas fir tree site 2 hole 1 replicate 1 | place: USA:California | collected 2015-04-18
GAGAGCAACATGCACCCTCCGCGAGACGCGCGAAGGGGCCCACCCGGTGTCGCGGATGGGCCCCCTCGAGTGTGCCATGGCGTTTCTTAGCAGGCGTCAACAGAGGGAGCAAGGCGCGTTCGCGACTCAAGTCCGTTGCATGCCGGGCGCGTCCCGGTCATACCCGCCCCATGATCACGGCGCTCGGCGACAGGGTCCCCGCGGTCGACCCCACGGCCTTCATCGTCGACACCGCCGTGGTGATCGGCGACGTGACCATCGGGCCCGAAGCAAGCCTCTGGTTCCACGCCGTGGTGCGGGGCGACGTCGAGCGGGTGCGCATCGGGGCGCGCACGAACATCCAGGACAACGCGACCGTGCACGTGACGCGCGGGCGCTGGCCGACCATCGTCGGCGAAGGCGTGACCGTCGGCCATGCCGCCGTCCTCCACGGCTGCGCGGTCGGCGATCACTGCCTGATCGGCATCGGGGCGATCATCCTCGACGGAGCGGTCGTCGAGGACGAGTGCCTGGTCGGCGCCGGGTCCCTGCTCACGCCCGGCACGCGCATTCCGCCCCGCTCGCTCGTGCTCGGCAGCCCGGCACGGCGCGTGCGCGAGCTCAGCGCCGACGAGGTGGCCCGCCTCCACGCCTCGGCGGTCGGCTACCTCGAGCACGTGCGCCGCTACCGCGCCCACGGGGTGCGCTGAGCGCGCGGCGCGCGCGCAGCTCCAGGCGGAGCGGCACGCCGGTCAGGCGGAACGCGTCGCCGAGCCGTCCGACCAGATAGCGGCGGTACGCCGCGGGCACCAGGGCCGGCGCGCTCGCGAACACGGTGACTGCGGGCGGGCGCCGCCCGATCTGCGTGGCGTAGAAGAAACGCAGCGCCTTGCCCCCGGGGCTGGGGGGCGGCGTGGCGGCGACCGCGGCCTCGAGCGCGCGGTTGAGGGCCGGTGTGGGCAGCTCGGCCTCGTAGGCGCGCTCGACGCGGGCGACGGCGGGAAAGAGGTCGCCCAGGCCCTCGCCCGTCGTCGCCGATACGCAGAGGAGCGGCAGCTCCGCGAACGCCGGATGCGCGGCCACGAGCGTCTCGCGGAAGGCGGCCCGGTCGCGCCGCCGGGGCGGCACCAGGTCCCACTTGTTGGCGAGCAGCACGAGGCCGCGTCCCGCCGCGCGGGCGCGCCCGACCAGGCGCGCATCCTGGTCCGTCATGCCCTCGCTCGCATCGAGCACCGCCAGCACCAGGTCGGCACGCGTGAGCGTGCCCAGGGCGCGCACCGCGCCGTGGCGCTCGAGCGGCTCGCTCACCTTGCCGCGGCGGCGGATGCCGGCCGTGTCGATCAGCACGTAGGAACGCCCGGCGACGGTGATCGGGGTGTCGATCGCGTCGCGCGTGGTGCCCGGCTCGGGGGCGACGATCGCGCGCTCGGCGCCGAGGAGGCGGTTCAGCAGCGAGGACTTGCCGACGTTCGGGCGACCGATGAGGGCGATCCGCGTGCCGCCCGCCTCGGCCGCGACCGGCGCCGCCTCGGGCAGCGCGGCCGCCACCGCGTCGAGCAGCTCCGCCATGCCTCGCCCGTGCGCCGCCGAGACCGCGATCAGCGGCTCGATGCCGAGCGCCTGGAAGTCGTGCACCAGCGGCTCCCGCCCCGCCGTGTCGAGCTTGTTGACCGCGTAGACGACGGGCTTCCCGCTCCGCCGGAGCAGCCGGACGGTCTCCCGGTCCTCGGGCGCGAGCCCCGCCACGCCGTCGAGCACGCACACCACGCAGTCGGCCTCCGCGACGGCGGCGAGCGTCTGCTCGCGGACGCGCGCCGCCAGGGCCGCCGCGTCGCGCGGCGGCTCGGCGGTGAACCCGCCCGTGTCGACGCAGAGGAACGTCCGTCCGTCGTGTTCGGCGGGCGCGACGACGCGGTCGCGCGTCACCCCGGGAGCGTCGTCGACGATCGCCCGGCGCGCGCGCACCAGGCGGTTGAAGAGCGTCGACTTGCCGACGTTCGGCCGCCCGACGATGGCGACCACCGGGAGCCCGCGCGCCGCGAGGCGCGTCTCGAACGCGCTCGCCGTCACAGGCCGAGCTCCTTCAGCCGGCGCGCGTCCTTGGCCCAGCCCGGCTCGACGCGCACGAAGAGCTCGAGGAACACCTTCACGCCGAGCAGCGCCTCCAGCTCGAGCCGCGCCCGCCGCCCGATCTCGCGCAGCCGCGTGCCGCCGGCGCCGATGACGATGCCCCGGTGGCCAGGGCGGTCGACGAGCACGGCGGCACGCACGACGCGCAGGTTGGGCTTCTCGGCGAACTCCTCGACGTGCACGGCGGTGCCGTAGGGGATCTCCTCCTCGGTCTGGAGGAAGAGCTGCTCGCGGACCAGCTCCTGTGCCAGGAAGCGCTCGGTCTCCGTCGTGTACTCGTCCTCGGGGTAGAGCCGCGGCCCCTCGGGGAGCGCCTTCTCCACCGCCGCGAGGACGACGGGCACGTTCTCTCCCGTGCGCGCGCTGACCGGAATGATCTCGCGCTCCGGGAGCAGCGTCCCGATGGCCCCCATGACGGGGAGGAGGCGCGGCGGCCGCACCCGGTCGCGCTTGCTGAGCACGACGATGGCCGGCCGCGCGAGCGCCGCCAGCCCCTGGGCCAGGTCGCGGTCGGCGGGCGTCACGCCGGCCGTCGCGTCGACCACCAGGACCACCGCGTCCGCCTCGCCGAGCGCCTGCCGCGCGACGTCGACCATGCGCCGGTTGAGCAAGGAGCGGGGCTCGTGAATGCCCGGCGTGTCGAGGAAGACCACCTGCGCCTCGGGGAGGGTGCGGATGCCGAGGATGCGGTTGCGGGTCGTCTGCGGCTTGGGCGTGACGATCGCCACCTTGGCGCCGACCAGCGCGTTCAGCAGCGTCGACTTGCCGACGTTCGGGCGCCCGATGATGGCGGCGTATCCCGCGCGGTGCGCCATCACGGCGTGCAGGCGAGCGCCACGCGGGGCGCCGCCGGGCCGCGCGCGTCGGCGAGCGCCGCGCGGAGCGTGACGCGCCGGTTCACCGGGACGATCACGGGTACGGTCGCCGTGCACGTGGTGTCGAGCGACGTGGGCAGCGGCAGCGCGCCGATCGCCTCGGCCAGCGCCTGATGGTTCGCGGCCTGGATCGGATCGCGGCGGCTCGCCCGCGGCGCCGCCAGGTGGGCGCGGCGCACCGTCCCGGGCTTGCACAGCGGGAGGCCCTTGCTCTTTCCCTTTGCGTGCAGCAGCGGATTGCGGAAGTCGAAGACGTTGAGACAGAGCGCGACGCGCATCGTGCACTGGCCGTCGGCCGTGCCGTCGGCATCGCACTGCGGGTCGCCGTCGCGGCAGGTCTGGCGCGCCGCGGGCAGGTGGTTCGGGCGCACGGTGAAGAGGTCCTGCTCGACCAGCCACTCGCCCGCGCACGAGTGCCCGCCCCGCCCGGTCGGCACCATGCAGACCAGGTCCGGCTCGCAGCGCCCGGGACCCTCGAGCGCCGCCGCCAGCGCGTCCACCATCGGCGCGCCCCAGCCGGTGGCGAGGTCGAACCCCGGCCCGGCCGCGAAGACCCCGTTGCTGCCCGTGACCACGTCGCGGAAGACGGGCGCACCCACGCCGTGCGCCTGGTCGCTTCCCGCCCGGTAGAGATCCGGCAGTAGCTGACCCAGCCCGCCGCTCACACCGCGCGTCTGCCCCAGGCGCTGGTTCACGAGCGCGAGCGCGCTCGCCAGCGCGGGCGTACCGGCGCTCGTCCCGCCGACGATCCGGCCCACGCCACCCTCGACGATCACGTAGCCGGGCGCGATCGGGCTCGCGGCCAGGCCGAGGTCGGGGAGCACTCGCCCGCGCGAGAGCCCGGTCAGCCCCGCCGCGATCTGGTAGCGCGGCATGCCGAAGACGAGACTCTGCCCTCCCCCGCCGGCCCCCCCGCTGTCCGCCCACACGCTCTCGGTGAAGCCCGGCGGCACGCTACCGTCGAGGGCGAGCGCGAAGCTCGTGCCGCCGACCGCGACCACGTGCGACGAGGAGGCGAGGCCGCTCACCGCCAGCGCCGAGCTCTGCGGCGCGCAGTCGCGACCGCCGTCGTCCCCCGCGGCGACCAGCACCGTCTGCCCCTGCGAGTTGGCGATGGAGTAGAAGGCGTCGAAGAGCTCGGTCGTGACCACGGGCGCGGCCTGCTCGCAGAGCCCGAAGCTGAGCGAGATGATGTCACCGCTCGGTGCCCCGCTGGCACGGTTATCGACCGCGGCGATGAGCGCCTCGGGGATGTTGCCCTGCTGCGAGCCGATGATCACGTCGAGCGTCGCACCGGGCGCGAGCGAGCCCCCCCACTGCGTGTCGAGCAGCACCTCGATGCGCTCGCCCTCGTCGGCCAGGATGCCCGGATCCGCGCCTGGAAAGACGCGCACCGGTGCGAGCTGGAAGCCGAGGAAGTTGCTGGAGAACAGCGCCACGTCACCATCGGGGAAGTTGCTCCGCGCGATGACCGCGATCGAGTGCCCGGCGCCAGTGAGCCCGGCGGCCTGGAGCGGCGCCACGCCGTAGGCGGCGGCGAAGTCGCTCGGCACGAGCGCCGTCTGGCCGCCGGGGAAAGCCGCCAGCGGCCGGAACTTGGGCAGGTCGTCCAGCCCGAGGACGCCGCGCACCGCGCCCGCGATGCTCTCGGGCAGCGCCGGATCGGCGAGCGGGGCGTGATACGTGCGCCCGCCCTTCACGAAGCGACCGATGGGCGCCGCCAGCGCCGCCTCCACCTGCGCGGCGGTGCCGGCCACCACGAGCGCCGTGCGGAACGGCGAGTCGCGCACCACCGTGAAGCCCTGCCCGGCGAACCAGCGCCGAACGCGCTCGTAGTCTTCCCGGCGCGGCGCGAAGCGGTCGGCGATCTCGGCCGCGTCGAGCCAGCGGTGGAAGAGCGGCGAGCGCCGGTCCTGCTGCGCCGCGATGACCGCGTCGAGCGCGCGGCGGTGGCGGAGCCCGAGGAACACGGTCACGTGCTCGAGGCGGAGGTCGGCCGGCGCACGCCCCGCGGGCGCGAGCGAGGCCAGCGCGCGCGGCACGGTCCCGGGCAGGCGGCGGAGCGGCTCGGCCGCGACCGTCGTGGCGAGTAGCAGGAGCACGGCGGTGGCGATGCGGGACCTCATCGGACGGCCTCCGGGTGCTGGCGCGCGAGCACGGCCAGCGCCTGCATGGCGGCGGCCTGCTCCGCGATCTTCTTGCTGCGCCCAAGCACTTCTCGTGATCGGGACCGCTCTCCTCGACCAGCGTGTACGCGGGCATCTCGCGGAAGAGCCGCTGCGTCAGCTCCTGGAGCTCGCTCTTGTAGTCGCGCAGCCCCACGATCAGGTCCTCGAGCACGTCGGCGGCAAAGTGCGCCTCGATCACGGCGCGCGCCCGCTCGTAGCCGGCGTCGAGATAGACGGCGCCGAGCAGCGCCTCGTACAACGCGGCCAGGATCGAGGGCTTGTCGCGCCCCCCGCTCTTCTCCTCGCTCTTGCCGAGACGGATCCAGCGCCCCAGCTCCAGCTCGCGCGCCTTCCGCGCCAGCGTGTCGGCATTGACCAGCGAGGCGCGCATCTTCGAGAGCTCGCCCTCGCGCGCCCCGGGGAAGCGCGCCATGAGGAGGTCGGATATCGCGAGCGCGAGCACCGCGTCGCCCAGGAACTCGAGCGTCTCGTTGTTTTCACCCGCGCCGAACGAGCGATGGGTGAGGGCGACCCCCAGGCGCTCGGGGCGGACGAAGCGGTGGCCGAGGGCGACCTCGAGGGCGCCGAGCGTCGCGCTCATGGCTCCGCGCTCGGGATCGCGGTCACCTGCCCGGCGGCGCCGACGGCGAGCCGGGCGCGGAGCCGCCGCCCGCGCCAGGCGTCGGGGCCGTCCAGCCGGGCGCGCAGGTAATTGCGCGTGTAGCCGCGTAGCGCGCCACTCCGCGGGTCGCGTGTGGTCTCGACCAGCACCTCGCCCTCGGCGCCATCGAAGCGGCGGATGAAGGCGGCGCGCTGGCGCTCGCCGAGAGCCCGCAGGCGCCGGGCGCGCGCGGCGATCGCCGCCGGCGGGTTCCGGCCCTCGAGCTTGGCGGCGGTCGTGCCGCTGCGCACGGAGTACGGGAAGACGTGCAGGTAGGTGAAGGGGCCCGCCGCGACGAAGGCGTGCGTGCGCTCGAAGGCGGCCTCGTCCTCGCCCGGGAAACCCGCGATCAGGTCGGTGCCGATGGCCGCGTCGGGGAGGAGCGCGCGCATCATCTGGAGGCGGTCCCGCGCGAGCGCCGTGTCGTAGCGCCGCCGCATGCGGCGCAGCACCCCGTCGTCGCCCGACTGGAGCGGCACGTGGAGGTGCGGGCAGAGGGCCGGCGCGGCCGCCAGCAGGCGGACCAGCGGCTCGGTCACCTCGTGCGGGTCGATCGACGAGAGACGGAGGCGTGGCACGAGCCCCTGCTCGGCGATCGCCCCCACCAGCCACGCGAGATCGACGGGCGGCGTCAGGTCGTGCCCGTACCCGCCCAGGTGGACGCCGGTCAGCACGATCTCCTCGAAGCCCGCCCGCGCCAGCGCCGCGACTTCCCCGAGCACCTCGCGCGGCGGCAGGCTCCGGCTCGCGCCGCGTGCCATCGGGATGATGCAGAAGGTGCAGAAGAGGTCGCAGCCCTCCTGGACCTTGAGAAAGGCGCGCGTCTGCCCCGCGAACGCGCGTGCACCGAACATCGGGACGGCACGCTCCCGGCGCATGTCGCCGACCACGACGCGCTCTGCGGGCGGCCCCTGCGCGGTGACCGCCGTCACCAGGGCGTCCAGCCGGTTGAGTCCGATCACGTGGTCGACGGCAGGCTCGCCCGCCGCCTCCACGGGCTTCGTCTGCGCGTAGCAGCCGGTCAGGATGACGCGCGCCGCCGGGTTCTCGCGGCGGGCGCGGCGCGCGAGGCGCCGGCTCTCGGCGTCGGCGGCGTCGGTCACGGTGCAGGAGTTGACGACCACCACGTCGGCAGGCGCGCCGGGAGCGACGATCTCGCACCCCGCAGCGCGCAGGCGCTCGGCGATGGTCGCCGTGTCGTAGGCGTTCACCTTGCAGCCGAGGGTGGTGACCTGGACGCGGGTCATCCGGCCCCTCCCTCCGCGAGGGCCTCCGCGATCCAGCCGCCGCCGAGGACGGCGTCGCCGCCGTAGAAGACGGCGGCCTGCCCGGGCGTGACCGCCGGCCCGTCATCGTCGAATAGAACGGCCGTGGCCGCCGGGTCCGTCGCCAGCAAACGGGCGGGGATGAGCGGGTGCCGGTGCCGGATGCGGACGGCGAGCGGGGTGCCTGCCGCGGGCGCCGCCCCGGCGGACCATGATGTCTCCCGCACCACGAGCCCGCGCGCCCGTAGCCCCGCCGCGTCGCTCACCGTGACCGTCGCCGTGTTCGCGTCGATGGCCCGGACATAGCGGCGACCGGCGGACGCGAGGCCGAGCCCACGACGCTGGCCGACGGTGAAGCGGTGCACCCCGGCGTGCCGCCCGAGCTCGCGCCCCGTCTCGTCGACGATGCGGCCCGGGCGGAGCGTCCCGGCAGGCGCGTGGCGCTCGACGAAGCCGGCCGCGTCTCCGTCGGGGACGAAGCACACCTCCATGCTCTCCGGCTTGTCGGCGACCGGGAGCCCGAGCGCCGCGGCCTGGGCCCGCACCTCGGCCTTGGTCAGCTCACCGACGGGGAAGCGCGTGTGCGCCAGGTCGTCGTGGCGGAGCGCGAAGAGGAAGTAGGTCTGGTCCTTGGCCGCGTCGAGGGCGGCGCGGAGCCTCGGGCGGCCCGTCGCCGGGTCGGTCCCGATGCGCGCGTAGTGGCCGGTCGCGAGCCAGCGCGCGCCGAGCGCCCGCGCGCGCTCCCAGAGGGCGCCGAACTTGAGCCGCCGGTTGCAGCGCGCGCAGGGGTTCGGCGTCCGCCCGGCGAGGTATTCGGCGACGAAGGGACGGATCACGTGCTGCTCGAAGTCGTCGGCCAGGTCGAAGACGTAGTGCGGGAAGCCGAGGCGGTCGGCCACCGCGCGCGCGTCGTGGAAGTCGTCGAGCGAGCAGCAGCTTCCGCTGCCGTCACGCGCCAGGCGGAGCGAGATGCCGATCACCTCGTCGCCCGCCGCCACGCAGCGCGCCGCGGCGACCGCGCTGTCCACGCCGCCGCTCATGGCGACGACGACCCGGTCCCGCCGGCGCATGCGCCTACGCCGCCGCTTCCCCGCGCGCCTGCGCCACCAGCGCCGGGAGCAGGTCGAGGACGCGGTCGATGTCGGCCGCGGTGGTGCCGGGCCCGACGCTCATCCGCACACCGCTGCGCGCCGCCTCCCGGTCGCGCCCCATCGCGAGCAGCACGTGGGAGGGCTCCGCCGCGCCGGCGGCGCACGCAGAGCCGAGCGACACCGCCACGCCGGCCAGGTCGAGGAGGACGAGGAGGCTCTCGCCCGCGCAGCCCGGAAAGGAGACGTTGAGCGTGTTCGGGAGGCGCGGCCCTTCGGCCGGCCCGTTGCGCACCACGGCCGGGACGCGCGCCCGGAGCCCCGCCCACAGCCGCTCGACGAGCGCCGCCGCCGCGCCCGCGCCGCCCGCCAGCTCGCTACGCGCCAGCTCCGCCGCCACGCCGAAGCCGACGATGGCGGCGACGCTCTCCGTGCCCGCGCGCCGCCCGCGCTCCTGCGGCCCGCCGGTCACCTGCGCGGCGAGCTCCACGCCGCGGCGCACCCAGAGCGCGCCGATGCCCGCAGGCCCGCCCATCTTGTGCGCCGAGAGCGAGAGCAGATCCACGCCGAGGGCGCGCACGTCGACCGGGATGCGGCCTGCGGCCTGCGCCGCGTCGCCGTGCACCGGGATGCCGCGCCCGCGGAGCCCCCCCGTGATCGCGGCGAGCGGCGCCACCGAGCCCACCTCGCCGTTGGCGAGGCCGACGCTGGCGAGCCGGGTCGCCCCGTCGCAGGCGGCGATCACCCGCTCCGCGTCGACACGCCCCGCGGCGTCGACCGGTACCACCGTGAGCGGCGCCGCCACCGCGCGCGCCGTCTCCAGCACCGAGGCATGCTCGATGGCCGTGGTCACCATCGGCCGCCCCGCGGCCGTACCGCGCAGCGCCAGGTTGTTCGCCTCGCTCGCCCCGCCGGTGAACACGATCTCGGCCGGCGCCGCGCCGATCAGCGCCGCCACCTGCGCCCGCGCCGCCTCGACCGCGCTCCGCGCCCGCGCGCCCTCGCGGTGCGCGCTGGACGGGTTCGCGGGCGGTCCCAGGAAGGGCAGCATGGCCGCGCGCACCTCGGGCCTGAGCGGTGCCGTCGCGTTGTGATCGAGGTAGATGCGCATCGTCTGCCCGGGGAGCGGCGCGCGCCGGAGCTAGCCGCGGTGCGCGGCCTCCGCGGCCCGGCGGCGGCGGTGGGCTCCCCGGCGCTCCTTGTAGAGCTTGTAGTCCATGCTGTCGACCAGGGCCTGCCAGCTCGCCTCGATCACGTTGTGCGAGACGCCGACCGTGCCCCAGCGCTCGTGCTCGTCCCCCGACTCGATGAGCACGCGCACGACGGCCTCGGTGCCCTCGTTGCCGAGCACGCGCACCTTGTAGTCGTGCAGGCGCACCTGCTCGACCTCGGGGTAGAACTTGCCGAGGGCCTTGCGCAGCGCGCGGTCGAGGGCGTTCACCGGCCCGTTCCCCTGCGCGGCGGTGTGCTCGGTCTGGCCGTCGGGGCCTTCCAGCATGATCGTCGCCTCGGCGATCGGGGGCTCGTCCTCGGTCCGCTTCTCGTCGATCACGCGAAAGCCGATGAGCCGGTAGAAGCGTAACCGGTCGCCGTCGATCGCCTTCCGCATGAGTAGCTCGAAGGACGCCTCGGCGCCCTCGAAGGCGAAGCCCTTCGCCTCGAGGTCCTTCAGCTCGCGGAGGAGCGCGGTCACCGCCGGCTGGTTCGATTCCAGGTCGAGGCCGAACTTGGCCGCCTTGTAGAGGAGGTTCGAGCGCCCGGCCAGGTCGGAGACCAGCACGCGCTGGCTGTTGCCGACCAGGTCCGGGTCGATGTGCTCGTAGGTGGTCGGGTTCTTCTGCACCGCGGCCACGTGGAGGCCGCCCTTGTGCGCGAAGGCGCTCTGCCCGACGAACGCCTGGCGCTTGCTGGGCTCCAGGTTGGCCAGCTCGTAGACGAACCGGGAGATGTCCGAGAGCTTCTTCAGCTGCGCGGCCGTGATGCAGTGGTAGCCGTGCTTCAGCTGCAGCACCGGGATGACCGACACCAGGTTCGCGTTCCCGCAGCGCTCGCCGAAGCCGTTGATGGTGCCCTGCACCTGCACGCAGCCGCCCTCGATGCCGGCCACCGAGTTGGCCACCGCCAGCTCGCAGTCGTTGTGGCAGTGGATGCCGAGCGGCGTCGCCACCGCGGCGCGCGCCGCCGCGACACCCTCGCCGACCTGGCCGGGGAGCGAGCCGCCGCGCGTGTCGCACAGGCAGATGAGCGTCGCGCCGGCGTCGGCGGCGGCGCGCACGCAGGCGAGCGCGTAGTCGCGAGCGGCCGCCAGGCCGTCGAAGAAGTGCTCGGCGTCGAAAACCACCTCGTCGACGCGCTTGCGGAGATAGGCGACGGAGTCACGGATGACTTCCAGGTTCTCCTCGAGCGGGATGCGCAGGTCCTCGCGCACGTGGAGGTCCCAGGTCTTGCCAACGATGGTGACCACCGGCGTCTCGGCGCGGAGACAGAGGGCCAGGTTGCGATCCTCGGAGGCCCGCACCCCCGCGCGGCGGGTGGAGCCGAAGGCGGCGACCTTCGCGTGCTTGAGCCCCACGCGCTTGACGGCGCGGAAGAACTCCTCGTCGCGCGGGTTGGAGCCCGGCCAGCCGCCCTCGACGTAGTGGACGCCCAGGTCGTCGAGCCGCTCGGCGATGCGCAGCTTGTCCTCCAGCGTGAAGGAGATGTCCTCGGACTGCGTGCCGTCGCGCAGCGTCGTGTCGTAGACCTGGATGCGCTTCATGGGCGCTTCCCGATGAAGGCGTCGTGCAGCGCGCGCACCGCGAGCTCGGTGTACTTGACGTCGATCACGACCGAGATCTTGATCTCCGAGGTGGAGATCATCTGGATGTTGATGCCCTCGTCGGAGAGCACCTCGAACATGCGCGACGCGATGCCCGCGTGCGTGCGCATGCCGATGCCGACGATCGACACCTTGGCGACGTCCGTCTGGCCGGCGACGCCCTGGGCGCCGATGTCCTTCGCGGTCGCCTCGACCAGCGCCCTGGCCTGGTCGAAGTCGCCGCGCGGCACCGTGAAGGTCAGGTCGGTCGTGCCGTCGGCGCTGGCGTTCTGGATGATCATGTCGACCACGATGTTGGCCCGGGCGATGGGCCCGAAGACGCGCGCCGCCAGGCCGGGCCGGTCGGGCACGCGTAGCACGGTCAGCTTGGCCTCGTCGCGGTCGTAGGCGACGCCGGCGACCAACACCTCTTCCATGGTAGCATCCTCCTCGACGACCCACGTCCCCTCCTCCTCGTTGAAGGAGGAGCGGACGTGGACCGGCACGCGGTAGCGCTTGGCGAACTCGACCGAGCGGATCTGCAGTACCTTGGCGCCCAGGCTGGCCAGCTCGAGCATCTCGTCGTAGGCGATGCGCTCGAGCTTGCGCGCGCAGGGGACGATCCTCGGGTCCGTGGTGTGGACGCCGTCGACGTCGGTGTAGATCTCGCACACGTCGGCGCCGAGCGCGGCCGCCAGGGCGACGGCGCTGGTGTCCGAGCCGCCGCGCCCGAGCGTGGTGATGCTCCCCTGCCCGTCCACGCCCTGGAAGCCGGCGACCACGGCGACCGCGCCGTCGGCCAGAGCTTCGCGCAGGCGCTCGACGTCGATGCGCACGATGCGAGCCCGGCCGTGCGCGCTGTCGGTCTCGATGCGCACCTGGTGGCCGAGGAACGAGCGCGCCCGCACGCCGGCGTCCTGGAGGGCGAGCGCCGTGAGGGCCGCGGTCACCTGCTCGCCGGTCGCGACCAGGGCGTCCGACTCGCGCTCGTCGGGCGCCCGCGCGATGCCCTTCGCCAGGGCGAGCAGGCGGTTCGTCTCGCCCGCCATGGCGGAGACCACGACCACCACCCCGTGGCCCGCGGCGCGCGTGCGTGCGATGCGGCCGGCCACGTTCCGGATGCGCTCGACGTCGGCGACCGAGGTGCCGCCGTACTTCTGGACGACCACCATGGGGCCTACGCGATCGCGCTGTCTCCGGCGGCCGGGAGGAGTCGGTCGAACCACTCGACGGCCGCCACTCCCTCGCCGTAGAGCACGTTGGGCCGAAGAATAGCGCATGCGCGCCTGGCCTCTCAAGGCACGCGCCGCGCGGGCGACGGTCTTTCGCGGCCCCTGGCCACGATCGTGCAAGCAAGCGCACGGACACCACCGCTGCTCCTCGCCGGTAACGGATCGACGGCGGCCCGACGGCTCGCTGTCACCGGCAGCCGCGCGGTGCCCGGACCCACGAGCTCGACCTCCGCACCCGGGTCGAGCCCTGGTGGAGCGCAGGCCGCCACCGTTGACAGCCGGCGCCCCGCGGCCCGACAATCCCGGGCGCCGTGCTCTTCGAGGAGGTCCGCGCCGGCGGCGGCTGCATGTCGTACCTGATCGGGTGCGAGGAGACGTGCGGCGCCGTGCTCGTCGACCCGGAGCTGAGCCAGGTGGACCGCTACCTGGCGCTCACGGCGAGGGCCGGGCTCCGCCTCCACTACCTGATCGATACTCACACCCACGCGGACCACTTCTCCGCCGCGCGCGAGCTGTCCGAGCGCCTGGGCGTGCCCGCGGTCATGCACCGCGCGAGCGCCGCTCCGTACGTCCACGTGCGCGTCGACGACGGCGAGACGCTGATTGCGGGGAAGCTCCGCCTGCGCTTCCTGCACACACCGGGGCACACCGACGACTCGATCTGCCTGGTCCTCCCCGACCGGGTGTTGACCGGTGACACGCTGCTCCGCCTGGCGACCGGACGCACCGACCTGCCGACCGGTGACCCCGAGGCGCTTTACGACAGCCTGTTCGACAAGCTGCTGCGCCTCGACGGATCCCTTCAGGTATTTCCAGGCCACAACTACAAGGGCACGCCGGTGACCACCGTCGCCCGGGAGCGGGCCGAGAACCCGCGCCTCCAGAAGCGGGAGCGGGCGGCCTTCGTCGAGCAGATGCACCGTCTCAGCATCGAGATGCCCGAGCACCTGACCGAGGCGCTGCGCACGAACCGCACGGGCGGGAAGACGGTGGCCCAGCTCCTCGACGAGGCGGCGAGCCGCATCTCCTTCATGTCGATGGAGGAGGTGCGCGAGCGGATCACGGCGGGCGACCGGGCGCTCGTGATCCTCGACGTGCGCGAGCGCGACGCCTACGACGCTGGACACGTGCCCGGCGCGCGCCACCTGGCGCGCGGGCAGCTCGAGCTGCGTGTCGACAAGGAGCTGCCCGACCCGACGGCGCGCATCGTCACCTGCTGCGACTTCGGGAAGATCTCGACGCTCGCGGCGGCGACGCTGCGCACCATGGGCTACACCCGCGCGCTGGCGCTGGACGGCGGAATACGCGCCTGGCGGGAGGCGGGCTATCCCCTCGACACCGCGCCCGCGCGCCCGTGAGCCGGACCATGCCTGGAGGCGCCCGATGACGACCTATGAACGTCTCGGCGCCCTCGACGCCTCGTTCCTCGGCATCGAGGACGGGACCTGCCACATGCACGTCGGCGCGGTGCTCATCTTCGACGCCGCGCCGCTCCGCACCCCGAGCGGCGGCATCGACATCGACCGCATCCGCGCGGCGATCCAGGGCCGGCTCGGCTTGGTGCCACGCTTTCGCCAGCGGCTGGCCTACGTGCCCTACGAACGCGTCCCGATCTGGGTCGACGACGACCGCTTCCGCCTCGCCTACCACGTCCGCCACACCGCGCTCCCGCAGCCGGGAGACGAGCGCGTGTTGAAGCGCCTGGTCGGCCGCATCATGTCGCAGCCGCTCGATCGCAAGCGGCCGCTGTGGGAGATGTGGGTCGTCGAGGGGCTGGACGGCGATCGATTCGCGCTGGTCAGCAAGACGCACCACTGCATGGTCGACGGCATCTCGGGCGCGGACCTGATGTCGGTGCTCCTCGACGCGACTCCGGACTCCGGCGTGGGGACCCCGGAGCCGTGGAAGCCGGCGCCCCCGCCGAGCGGTGCCCGGCTCGTGCTCGACGCGGCACTACGCCGTGCCGCGCAGCCACGCGAGGCGCTGCGCGCCGCCGTCCGCGCCGCCACGGCGCCGCTCCAGCGGCTGCGCGACGTCAGCGAGGCGGCCGCCGGTCTGGCCGACCTCTTCGCCCCCGCCTTCAGTCCCGTGTCGCCCACGCCGCTCAACGTCGAGGTGGGGCCGCACCGGCGCTTCGACTGGACGGCCATGAAGGTCGCCGACCTGAAGGCGGTGAAGAGCGTGCTCGGCGGCACGCTGAACGACGTCGTGCTCGCGACCGTGAGCGGCGCCCTGCGCGCCTTCTTCACGCGGCGCGGCGTCGATCCCGACCAGCTCACGATCCGCGCCCTGGTGCCGGTCAGCGTGCGCACCAAGGACGAGCGCGGGGCGCTCGGCAACCGCGTGACGCAGCTGAACGCGCCCCTGCCCGTCGACCGCGCGGATCCGGTGGCCCGCCTGGAGGCGGTGCGGAAGGCGCTGGCGGGGCTCAAGGAGTCGCGCCAGGCCCTCGGCGGCGAGGTACTGACCGCGATCAGCGACTGGACGGTACCGAACCTGCTCGTGCAGGCGGTGCGGCTCGCGGCCCGCACGCGCCCCTACAACCTGGTCGTCACCAACGTCCCGGGGCCGCAGATTCCCCTCTACCTGCAGGGCGCGCGCATGCGGACGGCGTACCCCGTCGTGCCGCTGTTCGAGAACCTGGCGCTCGTGGTCGGCCTCTTCAGCTACGACGGCGGCCTCTTCTGGGGGCTCAACGCCGACTGGGAGCAGATCCCCGACCTGCACGACTTCGTGCTCGCGCTGGAGGGATCGTTCGCCGAGCTACAACGCGCGGCCGCGGGCGCCGAGCCGCGGGCCGCAGCGCCGGCGGGCTGAACGCTCACGCGCCGCGGACGGCGTCGAGCAGCCGCTCGTGCCGTGCTCCGCGCGGCTCGAGACGGATCGTCCTGCCCTCGCCCGCCATGAAGCGGAACGTGACCAGGAGCACCTCCTCGTCGGCGGCGCCGGGTAGCCGGTCGAACCACTCGACGGCGGCAACACCCGCGCCATAGAGCACGTCGCGCAGGAAGGGAGCCTCCTCGAGCGGCGCCGCCAGGCGATAGAGGTCGACGTGCGCGAGCGGTAGCCGCCCGCCCGGGTAGTCGGTCACGATCGTGAACGACGGGCTGTGCACGCGCTCGGGGTCGATGCCGAGGCCGCGCGCGAGCCCGCGCACCAGGCAGGTCTTCCCCGCGCCGAGCTCGCCGACCAGGCCGAGCAGCTCGCCGCCACGGGCGGCGCGGCCGAGTGCCTCGCCGAGCGCCTCGGTCTCCTCCGGGCCGCGGGACGTGATCTCATGCGTCGCCACGGTAGCCTCGCCGGCGCGCCACCTCGGGACGGGCGGCCGTCTGCAAGCGCTCGAGCGTCGCAGGCAGCTCGGCGAGGAGATCGCTCGCCACGAGCCCCACCTCCCCCTGCCGCGCCGCCACGGCGTCCCCGGCGGCGCCGTGCGCGAAGACGCCGAGCGTCGCCGCGTCGAAGGGTGATAGCCCCTGCCCCAGGAGTGCGCCGATCACGCCGGCCAGGACATCGCCCGTGCCGCCACTCGCCATCCCCGGGTTGCCGGTGGGACAGATCGCGGTCGCGCCGTCGGGAGCGGCGACGATGGTGCGCGCCCCCTTGAGCACCACCACGACCCGCTGCTCGCGCGCGAAGGCGCGCGCTGCACCCAGTCGGTCGGCCTGCACGCGCGCCGAGTCGCCGCCGAGCAGGCGGCCCATCTCGCCCGGGTGGGGCGTGACCACCGTGGGCCCCGGACGCTCGCGCAGCACGTCCGAGCCCGCCACCGCGTTGAGGCCGTCGGCATCGAGCACCAGTGGCGCCGCGCACCGCCGGACCACGTGGGCGATCAAATCGCGCGTGGCCGCGGCCTGGCCGAGGCCGGGGCCGCACACGACCGCGTTCCGCCCGGCGAGCAGCTCGCCCAGCGCCGGGCCCTCGGCCAGCGCCGCCGCGCCCTCGCCCGTGTCGGCCAGCGCCGCGGTCATCGCCTCGCGCACGTGCGCCTCGAGCACCGGCTGGAGCGTGGCGGGGACGGCGAGCGTGGTGAGCCCGGCACCGCTCCGTCCCGCAGCCTGGGCGGCGAGCAGCGCGGCGCCTGTCTTGCCGCGCGAGCCCGCGATCACCAGCACGTGGCCGAAGGAACCCTTGTGCGCATCGCGCCGGCGGGGAGGGAGGAGCGCACCCACCTCCTCGGCCTCGAGCAGCGCGGTGCGGGGCGCGACCGCGGCCAGCGCGCCGGCCGGGATGCCGATGTCCACCACCGCCAGCAGCCCGGTGTGCTCGACCCCCGGGTACATGAGCTGCCCCACCTTGGGATGGCCGAAGGTGGCGGTCACGGTCGCGCGCACGGCGGCGCCGAGCGGCGCGCCCGTGTCGGCCGACAGGCCCGACGCGATGTCGACGGCGAGGACGGGCGCTCCGCAGCCGTTGATCACCTCGATCGCCCCCGCCGCGACGCCGGCAACCGGCGCGTTGAGCCCCGTCCCGAAGAGCGCGTCGACCACGGCCGCCGCCCCGGAGAGCCGGCGCCCGAGGGCCGTGACGTCGGTGGCCGTGGCGAGCGTGCGCACACCGCCGCGAGCCCGCCGCCACGCGGCCAGCATGCGGGCGGCGTCGCCGCGCACCTCCTCGGGGCGTGCCGCGAGCCACACCTCGACCGGGAGGCGCGCGCGGCGGAGATGACGGGCGATCACGAAGCCGTCGCCGCCGTTGTTGCCCCGCCCGCACACGACGACGACCGGGCCGCGCGGGCGGCGGAGGCGCTCGCGCAGCACGCGCGCTCCGCCCGCGCCCGCGCGCTCCATGAGGACGTGGCCCGGCGTGCCGTGCTCGATCGTCCAGCGGTCGAGGGCGCGCATCTCGGAGGCGGTGACGGCGATCACAGGCAGGCCTTCATCTCGCGTACCGCGGCCTCCATGCCGACCAGGACGGCACGCGCCACGATCGCGTGTCCGATGTTCAGCTCGACGACCTCGGGGATGGCCGCCACCGGACCCACGTTGTCGAGCGTCAGGCCGTGACCGGCGTGTACCTCGAGGCCCAGGCTCGCGGCCACGGTCGCCGCGGCGCCCAGCCGGACGAGCTCGCGCGCGCCGCGCGCGGGGTCGGTCGCGTTGGCGTAGTCCCCGGTGTGCAGCTCCACCGCGTGCCCGCCGGCCCGCTGGCTGGCGGCGATCTGCACCGCCTCCGGATCGATGAACAGGGCGACGCGGATGCCCGCCGCGGCCAGGCGCCCGATCGCCGCCGTCACGCGGGCGGCGTGCGCCGCCACGTCGAGCCCGCCCTCGGTGGTGAGCTCCGCGCGTCGTTCCGGTACGAAGCAGGCGTCGTCGGGGCGCACGCGGAGCGCCAGGTCGACCATGGCGTCGCTCACCGCCATCTCCAGGTTCAGCTTGATGCGCAGGCGGCGACGCAGCTCCAGGACGTCGCGCTCCTGGATGTGGCGGCGGTCCTCGCGCAGGTGGACGGTGATGCCGTCGGCCCCCGCCGCCTGCGCGAGCAGCGCCGCCTCGACCGGGTCGGGGTAGTCGACGCCGCGCGCCTGCCGCAGGGTCGCGACGTGGTCGACGTTGACGCCGAGCCGCAACTACTTGCCCGCGGCCGCGACCGCCTCGCCGAGCGCACCGCGCGCGGCGGCCGCGATCGACTCGGCGAGGTCCCGGATCTCCCCGTCCCGCTCGCCCTCGACCATGATGCGCAGCAGCGGCTCCGTGCCCGAGTAGCGCACCAGCACGCGGCCGCGCTGCCCGAGGGCGCGCTCGGCCTTCGCGATCGCGGCCGCCAGCAGCGGTACGCCGGCGACCTCGCGCCGGGCCGCGACGGGCACGTTGAGCAGCACCTGCGGCAGCCGGCGCATGATCCGGCGCAGCTCCGAGAGCGGCCGCCCCTTCTCGACCAGGAGGGCCAGCAGTGCGAGCGCCGTGATCAGACCGTCGCCGGTCGTGTTGTGATCGAGAAAGACGATGTGCCCGGACTGCTCCCCGCCCAGGTTGTAGCCCCCGCGCACCATCTCTTCCACCACGTGGCGGTCCCCGACCGGCGTCGTGACCACGTTGATGCCGCGCTCGCCCATGGCGAGGTGGAGGCCCAGGTTGCTCATCACGGTGGCCACCAGCGTCGACTGCCGGAGTCCGCCGCGCGCGAGCAGGTCGTCGGCGAGCATCGCCATCACGGCGTCGCCGTCCACCACCTCGCCCTGTTCGTCGACGAAGATGGCTCGGTCCGCGTCGCCGTCGAGCGCCACGCCGACCTGCGCTCCGTGGCGGCGGACGGCAGCCTGGAGCGCCGCGGGGTGGAGCGCGCCGCACCCCTGGTTGATGTTCGAGCCGTCGGGATCGACGCCCAGGCTCACCACGTCCGCTCCCAGCTCCTCCAGCACCTCGGGGCCGACCTTGTAGGCCGCGCCGTGCCCGCAGTCGACGGCGATGCGCATG
>WNEZ01001685.1_pt1 | contig 18609 bp, 15 predicted proteins | sample 5400521 | NCBI WGS metagenome assembly WNEZ01 (sample SAMN13153339, study PRJNA577476) | soil metagenome | isolation source: 120 cm saprolite under Douglas fir tree site 2 hole 1 replicate 1 | place: USA:California | collected 2015-04-18
GTATCCAGTGACCGGCCCCCGGGGCGTGATTCCGAAAGTAACGAGCGAACCGCGCGCGGCGAGCGGCAGCGCCGCGGCGACTGCCGCGTGAAACGCCGGTACGTTCCGGATCAGGTGATCGGAGGGCAGCACGAGCACGCAGGCGTCGGGGTGGTGACTCTGGAGGTGAAGCGCAACGACCGCGACCGCGGGTGCCGTGTTACGACCGACCGGTTCCAGGATCTGAACCTCGGGCTTCACCCCGATTTCGCGCATCTGCTCCGCGACAAGAAACCGGTGCTCGTCGTTCGAAACGACGATCGGGGCAAAGGCGCCCTCGACACCTTGCAGCCGCAATACCGTGTCCTGCAGCATGGTGCGCTGGGAAACGAGCGGCAGGAATTGCTTCGGAAGAAGCCGCCGCGACATCGGCCAGAGGCGGCTGCCCGATCCGCCCGCGAGAATTACGGGATAGAAAGAGATTGTCACTCGCGCAGCCTTGCTTTCCGATAAAGCCCGTATTGTAGTGGCACCTGCTCCATGCAGATAGTGGCTTGCTAGAATCCCGTGTCGCTTTGAATAGGGAAGGCGGCCTTTCCCTGCGGTTCGACATGCGCGTTCTCGTCACCGGTGCGTCGGGTTTCGTCGGCACTGCTCTTTGCCGCGGGCTGGTCGCGCGCGGCCACTCGGTCCGCGCTGTGGTGAGGGGCGCAAGCGCGCCAGCCGCCGATTCGCCCGGTCTGCACCGGGTCGCAGTCCGGGATATTGCAGGCGAAGTCGACCGGCGCGTGCTCCTGGAGGGAATCGATGTCGTCGTGCACCTTGCCGCGGTCGCCCATCGGGCCGCCGCCGATGCATCCGAGATCCGTCGCGTCAATGTCGAAGGAGCGACCCGTCTGGCCGATGCGGCTTCGGGATTGGTGCGTCGATTCGTGTTCCTCAGTTCCGTCAAAGTCCACGGCGAGGACTCGGGCAATGCGTCCTACACGGAAGTCGATGCACCCCTTCCGCAAGATACTTATGGACGCAGCAAGCTCGAGGCCGAGCGGGCGCTGACCGCAATTGCCGAGCGCGTCGGCATGGAGCTGATGGTGCTGCGGCCGCCGCTCGTCTATGGACCGGGGGTGAAGGCCAATTTCCTGCGCTTGCTCGGCTGGGTCGACTCCGGCCTGCCCCTGCCCCTGGCGAGCGTGCACAACCGACGCAGCTTGATCTACGTGGGCAATCTCGTCGACGCGATCGCGCGCTGCGCGGAGCATCCCGCGGTACGCGGGCCTTTTCTCGTAAGCGACGAAGAGAGCGTTTCGACTCCCGAGCTGGTGTCGCGCATCGCCCGGGCGCTCGGGCGCCCGGAAAGGCTCGTCCCCACGCCGCCGGTGCTTTTGCGTGTCGCCGGAATGATCGCGGGCCGTCGCGACGAAATCAGGCGCCTGACAGGCAGCCTCGTAGTCGACTCCTCCAGGGCACGCCGGCTGCTCGATTGGCGACCTCCCTACACGCTCGATGCCGGCCTGGCCGAAACCGCTCGCTGGTTCAGATCCGCGCGCGGCTGAGAGTCTTGGGAACACGTTAGAATGCGCTCCGTGCTCCCCGACCGGATCAGGTGAGTGGCGATCGCGGAAATCGCCCCCGTTTCGCCGATCGTCTCGGCGCTCGCGACGCTGCTGCTCATCGCATGGATGCTGAGGGCGCGGGACCGATGGCCGCTGGATGTGCCCAACGAACGCTCGCTGCACGCCCGTCCAGTGCCGCGCTCGGGCGGCATCGCCATGATGGCGGGTGTTTTTTCCGGTTTCGCGATCCTGCAAACTCCGCTCGTGGTCGTGCTTCCCGCCGCCATGCTCGTCGCGCTTTCGCATTTCGACGACCTGCGCGGCCTGCCCATTTCGGTCCGTTTCGGCGCCCAGCTCGCCGCCGCCGCCGGATTTGCCTTCGGGGCTTTCCCGGCCGTGGCGCTCCCGTTCCTGGTCCTGATCGTGATCGGTATCCTATGGCTGACGAACCTCTACAACTTCATGGACGGTTCCGACGGGCTCGCCGGCGGCATGACGGTCACGGGGTTTGCGTTCCTGGGAGCCGGCGCGTGGATGAGCGGCGACGACGCCTTGCTGATCGAGTGCGCCATCGTGGCAGCCGCCGGCGCCGCGTTTCTGCCGTTCAATTTTCCTCCCGCGCGGCTCTTCATGGGCGACGCCGGGTCCGTCCCGATCGGTTTCCTCGCGGCAGTCTTGTCTCTTTCGGGCTGGCGCGACGGCGACTGGCCGCTCTGGTTCCCGGCGGCGGTCTTTGCCCCTTTCATCGCCGACGCGACTCTCACTTTGCTGAAGCGGATAAGCGCCGGGGAGCGCTTCTGGGAAGCGCACAACAAGCACTACTACCAGCGCCTCGTGCGCATGGGCTGGGGCCACCGCACAACGGCACTCGCCGAATATGCTTTGATGCTCGCCTGCGGCACGACCGCGCTTTGGGCGCTACGCGAGCCGCCGTACCTGCAGCTGTGCGCCCTCATCGGGCTTGTCGCGCTCCACGCAGCGCTGGCTCTGTGGGTGGACCACGCGTGGCGGCGCCGCGAAGACCATCACGTTGAATCCGCTTAAGCCCAATTACCGCGCGGCACTAGCTTTTGCGCACGACGTGCTGGCTTCCGCCGTTTGCTGGGTGCTCGCTTTCTGGCTGCGCCTCAACCTGGAAATTCCCGAGGAATTTCTTCCGCCGCTTGCCGCGGCCGTGACGGCGTCGGTTCCCTTGCACGCCTTGATATTCTGGTCGCTCGGCCTGTACCGGGGCAGCTGGCGCTACGCGAGCCTGCCCGATCTGAAACGCATCGCGCTCGCCTGCCTGATCGGCGCGCTCGCGGTGCCGGCGCTCCTTGCGTTCTTTCGCGCCGATATCAACGTGCCGCGGTCCACTTTCATCCTCGCGCCCCTTCTGCTGGCCGCGATCATGTCGGGCAGCCGGATCGCCTATCGCGCCTGGAAGGAACGCTCCCTGTACGGAAACATCCACCTCACCGGCGAACCGGTGCTTGTGATCGGCGCAGGCGACGTCACCGTCAATCTGCTTCGGGAGATGGAACGCTCGAGCCAGTGGCGCGCAATCGGAATCCTCGACGATGACCCGACATGGCATGGACAGGTGCTTTTGGGCGTGAAGGTCCTGGGGGGAATCAGCGAGGTCGGCCGCTGGGCGCAGCAGTTGGACTCCCGCCATGCGATCATCTCGCTGCCGGGTTCGTCGGCAGGCGTGCGAAGACGTGCAGCGGAACTCGCCGGTGCCGCGGGGCTCACAGTCCTCACTGTGCCTTCTTATGACGACCTGCTGTCAGGCAAGGTCACGGTATCGCAAATCCGTCGCATCGAGCTCGAAGACCTGCTCGGCCGCGATCAGGTGGTGCTCGACGATCGCGGTCTGCATCAGCTGCTCACAGGCAGGGTGGTGATGGTCACTGGTGCCGGCGGCTCGATCGGCTCCGAGCTCGCCCGCCAGATCGCGAAATTCGAGCCGGCGCTCCTCGTTCTCTTCGATCTGAACGAGTACGCCTTGTACTCGATTGAGCAGGAATTCGGGACCGCGAAGGAAAAGACAGTCATCGCACCGATCATTGGCGACGTACGCAATACCGATCGGGTCCAAAGGGTTTTGTCTCGATTCAAGCCGGTGGTGATATTCCACGCTGCCGCCTACAAGCACGTGCCGCTTATGGAGACCGACAACGCCTGGGAGGCGGCGCAAAACAACGTACTTGGAACGCTGCGCCTGGCAAGAGCCGCGCGCGATCATGGTGTGGAAAAATTCGTCCTCATCTCGACCGACAAGGCGGTGAACCCGACCAACGTCATGGGCGCGACCAAGCGCCTATCCGAGCAAGTCTGTCAGTCGTTGCAGCGCTCCGGCGGGACGCGTTTTCTCGTGGTCCGCTTCGGAAATGTGCTCGGCAGCACCGGCAGCGTTATCCCGAAGTTCCGTGAGCAGATCGCTCGGGGCGGACCGCTTACGGTGACCCATCCGGAAATCACCCGCTACTTCATGTCGATTCCCGAGGCTGCACAGCTGGTGTTGCAGGCGGGTCTCATGGGGCGAGGCGGCGAGATCTTCGTTCTGGAAATGGGCGAACCGGTCAGGATCGTCGATCTCGCGCGCGACATGATCAGGCTCTCTGGATTCAGCGAGGAGGACATCAACATCCAGATTACCGGCCTGCGACCAGGAGAAAAACTCTACGAGGAGCTGCTCTCGGATCGCGAGAGCACGCTGCCTACTCCGCATCCCAAGCTGCGCATCGCCAAAGCGGGCGAGGCGCCCGGTGAAATCTGGCTTGCCGAGGTGGAAGCCTGGCTTTCACAGCCTCACTCTCCGAACGATGACGAGGTCAAGCGGGACCTAGGCGGGAGGGTGCCCGAGTACCGGCCCGCCGCCGCAGGAAGCGGCTTGCACGGAGTTCAGGACTGGGAATCCAGGTCAGGTTGAACCCGTGCTGCACGATGACTCACCCACAGCCCGAACAGCAAGACGCTTAGAATGCCGTGCTCGTGGTGGAGCGTCGTGTTTACAAAACCCACAACGACAGTGACCAACCAGCCGGCGAGGGCGGCACCGAATAGCGCCCAGTCGCGCGGCGGGGCCTGAGCGTGAGGAACGCCGCGCAGCAGCGCATAGCCCGAGGCAAGAAGCACCACCATTAAAACTCCGAAACCGATCGAGCCGCGCTCGGCCAAAGCGGTCATGTAAAGGCTGTGTGCGTGCGAATTCATTCCTTCGACCGACGCACGGACCGACCACTTCTGAGTGGTGTTCCATTCCTGCAGCTGCTCAAAGCTCACACGACCGAAATTCCCCATTCCGACCCCGAACCAGGGGAACCGTCGCCATTCGACCAGAGCGTTCGACCATATCTTGTCGCGAAAGGAAAATACGAGTCCCTTTTCGGTTCGCTCGATGGTTTTGTCCAGGACCGAAGGATCCACGGCAAAAACGATTACGATCCCCAGCAGTGCAACCAGCGCGCCCTTGCAGGCCTGGACCCGCCCCCTGGCCCCGAGCGCCACGGCAAGCACGACCACGAACAGCACCACGGCTCCCGCGGCCGCGCGGCTCTCGGTGACGAATACCGAGACGATCAACGCCATTACGGATATGCCCAGCGCGGTCCTACCGATGAACCGGATCCGGCTCCAGTACGCAATAGATGCGCTAAGAGCCAGGCCGAGCACGATCGCCAAATAGGTGGCGCTGTGGTTGACGTGACCGACCGAGTGGAGCTCGAGCGTGTCGTGGGTCCTTGCAACATACACTCGCCAATAACCCCAAAAAAGGGTGATCAGAGTGGAGGCGACGACGGTGCCCAGAATCCACAGCAGCGAGCGCTCATCGTAGCGCGAGCGCCTGACGAGCCACAGTATCGAACCGTAGCGGAGTATGTCGTTCGCCTCCTTCCACTCTTCGTTGTGAATGCCAGCGAACGCGGCGACGACGTAGCCGGAGGCGATCCACGCCGCGATGAGACCGTCCCAGCGGTCCCAGGACCCGCCCCACTCCCGGGCCCGAATGCGGTTGTAGAGCCACGTGAGCGCGTAGCCGAGCCAGCAAAGGTTTTTCGGGGCTTCGAACAACGGCAGGAAGAATACGAGCCCAAGCAACCAAAAGAATTCGACGGGATACTGCAACTCGGTCCTGGTGGGCAGAGCGGCTAAAGTCTTCATCATGTTACCGGAGGCGGAAACGGACAATCGAGTACCAGGCGTTCGAATCCGGCGAGCGCCTGATCGACGTCCAGGTCCTTCAAGTCGCGACTCTCCGGCTGAAGCAGCTCGTGCGACGTTTTCCATGGCCGCCAACGCTCGGGTGGCGAGTCGCCGAAAAAGCACAGGGTCGGCTTGCCGAGCGCCGCTGCGAGGTGCATCGCTCCGCCGTCAATGCACACGACGCACTCGCACAGCGACAGCGCCGCGATCAGCCGTGAAAGCTCCTCGGTGGGGCAAGGCAGCAGGGGAAGTTCGTCGCAACTCTTTGCAACCGCACGAGCTTTGTCGTCGTCGCCCGGATGCTTCGGATTGTCGGCCTCACCGGGAGCCCAGAGCAGGAGAAATCTTGCGGGGTGCCGCTTGGCGATCGCGCGGATTAGCGCCGCAAAGTTTGCCGTTGACCATTGCTGGTTCTTCCTCCGTGCGCTGATATGCACTCCGACCACAGGCGTACCGCGTCCCAGTCTGTCAAGCGCCTCCCCGATTTCACGGCGTACGCCCGCGTCGGGGAACACCCGCATGGATGGAGGTGGGCCGTTGATGCCGAGCGCCTTGAGCAAGCCGAAAACCCGCTCGACCTCGTGCGCTTTCGAGTCGCGATCGTACGGGAGCGCGATGTCCAGGCGGGCGTGAGCCCTGCCGGGCTCGGCATAGCCAAGCACGTGCCGCGCTCCTATCCACCGGGCGAGGCGCAGCGAACGCTGCGCAAATCCCGGGGTGGCGAGGATGGCGTAGTCGAACCTTTCTTTGCGCAGGCTCATGATCAGTCGGAGACGATCGACGTAGACCGTCACGATGGAACGCTTATCGCCGCGGTGTTTTCCTTTTTCGTAGGCGTAGACGGCATCCACCGCGGGATTCCCGGCCAGAACCGCTTCGTTGTACGTGTTTACCAACGCCGCGATGCGCGCGTCCGGAAGGCGCTCCCGCAGCGTCGCAATGAGCGGCGTGGTGCACGCAAGATCGCCGATGTTGTCACGTCGAATAACCAGGATGCGTGGGTGCGCGTCTTGCGTTTCCGCAGGGAATGGATCAGCGGTCATTCTCTTTTCACATTGAAGGCAAACAATCTTCTTTCCGATGATCTTTTTGTTATTCTATCTCGGTTTTTTCGTGCGCTGCTCGGTTACGCCCGCAATACATAGATGAAAATACTCGTAGTCAAGCGGGACAAGATAGGTGACTTGTTGCTCACCACGCCCATGCTCGAGCACCTGAAGGCGAATGCGCCCGAAGCCGAGGTGCATCTGCTCGCGAACGATTACAACTCCTGGGTCGTAGCCGGCAACCGAAACCTTGACCGTCTCTGGACGTACCGCCGTGTCAGGCATGCCGGCCGGATATCGCTCGCCGCGGCCTGGGATCAGGCACGGCAGCATTTCGAGCTGCGGCGTCAATGCTACGACGCCGCAATCGTCGCGAACGGCGAAGAATCCCCGCGCGCCATCCGGCGGGCTTTACATGCCGGGGCACGGCGAGTCGTCGCGTACTGCGGCGCCCGCCGCTACCGCGGTCTGACCGATCCTCTGCCCGCTCCCGAGGGAGTGCACGAATGCGACCGGTTGCTCGCGCTCCTGGCGCCGCTCGGCATCGCTGCCCCCGTGCGAGCGCCGCTGCCCGAATACCGCCTTCCGCTGGAGCAGGAGACGTTCGCGCGGACCTGGCTGCGTGAGCGCGGGCTTTCCCCGCGGGGCTACGTCGTCCTCGGCCTTGGCGCTCGGCGGAAAAAGAAACAGCCCGCTCCAGACCAGGTGTTGCGCTGGAGCGCGCGCTTCAAGCGCGCGCTCGGACTCGACACCGTGTTCATGTGGACGCCGGGGGAAAGCACCAGCGCACTCTATCCCGGAGACGACGATGTGGCGCAGCCGGTACTCGAGGCGGCGGCGCCGCATATCCATCCCTTCCGGGGACCGCTTCTGCCCGCGATCGGCCTCATCTGGGATGCGCGTGGCTCGATCTTTCCCGACAGCGGGCTGATGCATTTTGCCGCAGCAAGCGCGGGCGGCGTGCTGGGTCTCTTCGCCGAGACAGACGTCTCGCCCAACCCCCGGCGGTGGGGGCCTCGCGGTGCGCACGTCGATTATCTCGAGGCTGCAAAAAGCGTGGCCGAACTGCCCGACGAGCTGGTGTTTTCGCGCTTCGACGCTCTGCTATCCTGAGCGCTTTGCGCCGTATAGATATGGATTGAAGGCCGGATCGTTGTACATCTTGAACTGCCGGTAAACCTTGAACCAGGCGCGTCCCGCCGCACAATCGTCGAGCAACGTGTCGAAGCAGGCGGCGAGGTCCGCGCGCTGCTCGACCAGTCGTGCGAGCCGGGTTCTGCTGGTCTCGATATGTTCGGGATCCGCGTCGGTGCGCTCGGTCTGCAGGCGCATATGGAACACCTTGAGGGCAAGGATGGAAAGACGGTCGGTCATCGATCCAGCCGTCTCCGAGTGCAGTCTGGCGCCCGCTTTACGCTCCACGGCCGCCAGCTGGCCCAGGACATACTCATCGATCTTCTCGATCGAGTCGTTGCGCTTCTGATTGTGCGAGTCGATAGCTCGCTTGTTGGCGGCGATCGCCGCATCGGGAACGTTCCGCCGCCGCGCCTGATCCTCCTCTTTCCAGAGCAAGCAGTTGCACCGGTGGTTGAGCTCAACGTAAAGCCACGCACCTTCCGCGGATTCCGGACCCGTCACTCCCCAGTCCGACTGTGCAAGCCAGCGGTCGTGAAACTCCATGATCTCGGGAGAACGGGGAACCATCACGCTCGCAGTCTAACGCAGTAGCACCTCGCAGCTCTCCAGGACCGCGGCGGCATCGATTGCATGCATGCACGCCGGCGAGGGACACTCCCGCAGGGTGCGCTGGCAGCGACGTACCCAGCTCACTTCGCGCTTGAAGACCCCATTCTGATCGCGGCAGGGAAAATCGGCGATAGTCACGGCGCGGTAGGGGTGGTTCCGCCAGAAGCGTCCGGGCCCGAACAAAACGGATGAGCCCGGACCGTAAAGCACGACGCTGGGGGTGCGGGCGAGCTTGGCGAGGTGACTTACGCCGCTATCCAGACACACGAGCAAACGCGCGCGCTCGAGCAAGCGCCACAGTTGAGGTAGGTCGAGCACCCCTGCGTAGGAGCGATGGTGCCGTTGCGGATCGATCGCCTGGACCGTGCGCTCCTCTCCCGGACCCGCGCAAAATGCGACCTCGAGCCCCATACGCGCGAGTGCGTCGGCCACCAGGAGCCACTTATGTGGCTGCCAGAGCCTGAGAGGTGAGCCTGCGTCGACGTTGAGCACCGCGTAGTCGTGTTGGGGCAGCTCGAATGGCGCGGACTCCGGGCGAGGCCACTTGCCTGGCTCGAACACTGCATCATCCTCCTCGCCGGCGAGCAGCGCGAACATATCCGAGAGCGCTATCGGCTGCGTCGGCATGGGAACCAATTCGTCGGCAAGCCGATTCTTCCACCCGGGTCGATCGCCGGCGAACGCGATCACCCAAGCCGATCCAAGCGCGCTCGCGAGCATCGTGTGCCGGTTGTCTCCGGGCACGAGGGCGAGATCGAAGGGATCCAGTTCGAGCAGTTGCTTCGCCGACCTGGAGTCGCGAGAGTCGTAAGCAAGCGTCACTACGCCGTAGGGGCGAGGAGCGTACAAGGGGAGCTGTCCGCGCGAAACGGTCATGACGATTTCCGCCTCTGGATAGCGGCGACGCAGGCGAGCCAGCATCGGGGTCAGCATCAATGTATCCCCGAGCAGCAATTGATGCGCAACGAGAATCCTGTGCGGATCGACCGGTCTGCTCCGCCTGCCCGAAAGAAGCCAATTCAGCACGCCGCGCGGTACGATCTCCAGCCGTGAACTCAATCGGCTAGGCATGCGCGACATGGCGGAACACCCATTCCATCCGATCGAGCATCGTCTCGACGCCGAGATTCGCGGCGCAGTATTGACGTGCAGCGGTCCCGATCCGCTCGCAAAGCCCGGCATCACCGAGCGCCCTTTCCAGCCCGTGTTTGAGGTCGGCCGTGTCTTCGGTTCTTACGACGACCGCCGTCGCTCCGTCGCGGGCGATTTCGCCGATACTGCCGGCGGCGGTGGTGACGCACGGCAGACCGCATAACATCGCCTGCACCAGCGCCTGCGGGACACCTTCGTTGGCATAAGACGGGAGCGCGAACACATCCAGCGACCTCAGCCAGGGCAGCACGTCATCCTGATTCCCGACGAGCCAGGTCCGCCCGACCATACCGAGCTCTCGGATTTTCGATTCGATATTCCGCCACTGCGGCCCATCGCCCACGATCACCAGGCCGACATCGCCTGGCAGTCGGTGCACGGCCTCGATCAGATAGCGATGTCCTTTCCAGCTCCGCAGCGTCGCCACGATGCCGATGAGACGGCGCTCTGAAGGAAGACCGGTCGAGCGCCGCGCTGCGTCGCGCGCACCCGGGACGAAACGCGCCGAGTCGATTCCCGTCGGAACCGAAGTGACGCGCTCCGGTGGAATGCGGTTATCGCGGACCAGCTGCACGCGCAGGTTTTCTCCCGTTGTCACGATGTGTCGCGTCGCACTGCGATACAGCCATCGTGTGGGCAGGTTGTTAGGGATCGAAGCGGAAATGTGCCGCGTGCGCACCAGTGCCGGGGCCCGCGCCAGGGTTGCACACGCGAGCGCCGCAAGCCAACTGTCGGTCGAACTGTGGGTGTTCACGACATCCACGGGGTGAGCCTGCAGCCATCGCCGTACTGCGAGAACTCCGGCCAGATCCTTCCCGGCAATCGGCAGGGCTTCGGCGCTCAGACCGCGCTTGAGAGCCGCCTCGTAGATGCGCGCTTCGCGCGGCGCGACGATCGCGACGTCGTGCCCGCGCGCCGATATTCCTTGCGCCTCGTCAAGAATCCTGATTTCCTGCCCGCCCCACCCGCACGAAGACTCCGTATGGAGAATTCTCATCTTCGGTATCGAGAGTAGGCACAGAGTACACGCCGGACGTCCATTTAGCCAGACGCTTCCTGCGAGTACTGCAAGCGATGGAGTCTTGCGTAGATCCCGGAGGCGGCAAGCAGATCGGCGTGCCTTCCAGTCTCGGAGACGCGGCCCGCGTCGAGCACGACGATGCGATCGGCCCGCTCGATGGTGGAGAGCCGATGTGCGATCACGAGCGTTGCGCGGCCTTTCATGAGTGTTTCTAGCGCCTCCTGGATATGGCGCTCCGATTCGCTGTCGAGAGCGGAGGTCGCCTCGTCCAGGATCAGCACCGGCGCATTCTTGAGGAACGCGCGCGCGATGGCGAGCCGCTGCCGCTGCCCGCCCGAAAGAAGCACGCCGTTCTCGCCGATCACGGTGTCGAGCCCCTCGGGCATATTGCGGATAAACTGCATCGCATGCGCGGCTTCGGCGGCTTGTACGACGTCGGCTTCGCTCGTCCCCGCGAGACGGCCATAAGCGATATTCGCTGCGACCGTGTCGTTGAACAGCACGATATCCTGGCTCACTAGAGCAATGTTGGCGCGCAGGTTGGCCAACTTGAGCGTTGCGATGTCGGCACCGTCGAGCAGGATCTGCCCTGAATCAGGCGTGTAGAAGCGCGGCAGCAGGTTGGCGAGCGTGGACTTCCCAGCGCCGGAGGCGCCCACCAGCGCCACGGTCTCACCCGCCTCGATCGAAAAAGACACCCGATCCAGAGCCGGGCGCGCGCTTCCCGGATAGCTGAACTCGACGGCTCGGAATTCGACTTTGCCCTTCGCGTGGCCGATCTCGCGCGTCCCGGTATCTGCTTCCGGCTCCTCGTCGATCAGACGAAATACGCTTTCCGCGGCAGCGAGCCCCCGCTGCAGGGTCTGGTTGACGCCGGTCAACCGACGCAGCGGCGCAAATACAAGCAGTAAGGCGGTGAGGAACGACACGAATCTGCCCACCGTCGTTTCGTCCGCGGCGGCCTGGCGTACGGCCAGATAGATGATGAGGGCGAGCGCGAGCGACACTACGATTTGCACCAGCGGCACGTTGGCCGCCGCCGCCGAAGTCATTTTCATGTTGAAGCGGCGCACCTTGTTCGCTCCGGCATCGAAGCGCCTTGCCTCGTAGTCCTGCCCGCCGAAGACCTTCACGACGCGATGACAACCGATCGATTCTTCGAGCGCGTGGTTGAGGTCGCCCATCGCCGACTGCTCGGCCCGGCTCATGGCGCGCAGGCGTTTCGAAAATCCCCGTGTAATCGCAACGGCAGGCGGTCCCACCAGGAGCGCCACCAGAGTGAGTTTCCAGTTAAGAAAAAAAAGGTAGCCGAGCAGGAAAACGATGGTCAGCGAATCCCTGGCGAGCACAGAGATCATGCTGGTCGCAGCGCCGGTCAGCTGCAGGACATCGAAGGTGAACTTCGAGATGACGCTCCCGCTCGTGTGAGCATTGTAGTAGTGCGTCGGCAGCCGCACCAGATTGGAAAACATCGCGTTGCGCAGATCCATCACGACCTTGTTCGCCACCCAGCCGATTGCGTAGTCGGAGAGGTACGAAGCGAAGCCGCGCACCAGGAACACCATGACGATCAAGGCGGGCAACCATGCGAGCAGACCGCCTTCCTTGTGCACGAAACTGCCGTCGAGCAGTGGTTGGAGAAGCGCCGGAAAAACGGGCTCGGTCACCGCCGTCGCCACCATTCCCACTATGGACAACGCGAACGGCGCCCAGTAAGGCCTGACGTAGCGGAGGAGGCGAAGGTAGAGCTGCAGGCTATTGGCGTCGGACGATGCCATGGCTGCGCCGGAAAATGTCGAATTATAACTGATCCGACGCCCGATTCCGGCTCGGAACCGGCAAGCGACGGCCTTTAGGCCGGCGCGAGGCTCCGATAGAGCGCGAGGAGCTGCTCGGTCATGGCTGTGAGACTGAACCCTTCAGCGCGCTTGCGCGCCCGGCGCCCCATCTCGTGAGCGGTGGAAACATCCAGGCGAGCGAGCCTGTCGGGAAGCGCGCCGATATCGAGAGCGTCGACCACATAACCGTTCATGCCTTCCTCGATCAGCTCGGCCGTGCCGCATTGCGGCGTGGTAATCACAGGCAGCCCGCAAGCCATCGCCTCGAGCGCCGCATTCGGAAACGGGTCGTAAAGGCTGACCAGGGCGAAGGCGTCGGCCGCGCCGTACCAAGGACGCACGTCTTCCTGGGCGCCTGCAAAATGCACCCGGGATGCGATCCCGAGCGAGCTCGCCAGACGCTCGGCGCGTGCCTGCGCCTTGTCGCGACCCACGATGACAAGATGCGCATCAGGTCGCCGGGACAGGGCGAACGCTTCGATCAGGCGAAACACGCCCTTCCTCTCGAATCCCGCGCCGACGTGGAGGTGCACAGGCGCTTGTTGCGGAATGCCGAGTCTTTGACGTAAGGCCGATCGATGCGCTTCGCGCAGCCGCGGATGGAACGCTTCCAGATCGATGCCGTTGTAGATGACATGGAGCTTCGCCTCCGGAGTGCCGAAATGCGCGCGGATTTCATCCCTGACCATGCGCGAATTGCAGATGACGGCACGCAGGCGCGGGCTCGCGAATACACGCCGCTCTGCGGCGAGGACGTAGCGATGATAGGGATTGAGCGCGAGACCGGCCCGGGCGAGCGGGCTGAGGGTCGCGCAGCGGTTGCGCAGCCATTGCGCGTGCACCCCATCACCGGCGCGGTAGATGTCGCAACACGCAATGCGTTCGTGCGATTGCACGATATCGAAGGGACGGCGGGCGATCTCACGGCACACCGCACGTGCGAAGCTCCAGTCGCGCCACAGGCGGCCGATGTGAAACGGATCGCAGCGGACCACGCTCCCGGGGTCTCCGATCCACGTGCGCGCGATCACAGTGACTGCGACACCCTGCTTGCCGAGCGCGCCGAGCGCCCGTTCGATGAAGCGTTCAGCGCCGCCGTAAGCGCTGTAGCGCTGCCGCACCAGGGCGAGACGCATCGGCTCTAATTCCGTGCGAGCTCGAGCCGTCCGCACAAAGCGCGAACACCCTCGAGCACGTGAGGGCCTTGCGCGTGGAGCCAATCCGGATCGATTGCGTAGATCTTTCGGTTTCGAACCGCGGGAACCGATTCAAGACCTCTCCACGCCTGGAGCGTTTCGCTCCCGAAGCCGCTCGTGACGATCGCCTCGGGCCGGGCATCGAGGATCTGCTCGCGGGAAACGAGCGGGGTGAGCGTCTTTGCAGCCGCAAAAACATTGCGCCCACCGCAGTGACGCAGCACATCGCTGATGAGGTGGGCGCCGTTCACGGTAAGCATGGGCCGGTGCCAGATCTCGAGGAACACCTCGAGGCGACGCTCTCGCGCGTGGCGCACGCGCAGTTCCTCGACCTCGCTTTCGAATTCGCGTGCGCGCGCTTCGGCGACGTCCATGCTGCCGGCCAGTGTGCCGACGGCGCGAACGATACGGGGAATATCGGCAAGGGTGCGCACTTCGGTGACGAAAACCCGGATACCGATGCGTTCCAGACGATCGATCTGCAGCGCCGAGTTGCCGCTCTGCCAGGCGAGCACGAGATCCGGCCGCAACGCGATCAGGCGCTCGATATCGACCCGACCGTGACTTGCCACGACCTGCAGGCGCTCGGCCTCGGCCGGATGACGACTGAAGCTCGAGACACCGGCGAGCTTCGCACCGGCGCCCGCTGCGAAGGCGATCTCCGCCAGATGCGGTGCGAGGGTGACGATGCGCTCCGGCGGCTGCCCGAGCGAGATGCTGACGCCGCGGTCATCGCTCGCTTGCAGCGCGCGCGCGTCCGCCGCCGTCGCGACGACGAGCACGAACGCGATGACGCGGATCATCGCGCGAGGAGCGAATCGATGGCGGTCAACGCCGCCTCCACAGGAAGTCGGGTGAGGCACTCGCTCACCTTTCCGCCGCCGCAGCCGTCGTTGCCGCAGGGACGGCACGGGTGCTCGCCGGAGGCGACGATGCGATGAGGCACCCGCCAGGGCCCCCATTCGAGCTCGCCGCTCGGACCGAAAAGCGCGACCACGCGTGTGCCCATCGCTGCGGCGATATGCATGGGGGCGGAGTCGACGCCGACAAAGACCTTCGCGCGGGCGCTGAGCGCCGCGAGTTGCTTTAGCGCGAGCTTGCCCGAGAAATCGGCTATCGGTGCGGTCGTGCGTTTGCGGATCTCGGCAATCAGATCCAGCTCCCGTTCATCGGGCGCCGCAGTGAGCGCGACGCGCTCGCCGCGCCGAACCAGTGCGTCGATGAGTGCGGCTGCACGCTCGGGCGGCCAGCACTTGAACTGCCAGCGCGACCCGGGGTGGAAATGAATGAAGCTGCGGGGGGCAAGACCCTGTCCGGCAAGCAGCCCTTCGACGCTGCGCTCCGCGCCCTCGCCCGGCACGAGCACGAGCTTGCGCTCGTCTTCACCCGGCTGAATGCCGATGCGCCGGAGCGCGTCGAGGTTCACCTCGACGCGGTGGCGCCTCGCGTGGGGAGGGAGCGGAACGAGGTGCGTGAAGCTCTTCTTCCAGGCCCGCGGCTTGCGGGCGAAGTCGGGCGCCGCGGCGTAGCGCGCCCCGAGCGAGCGCGCGAGCCACGCTCCGCGCGGATGCTCGGAAAGATGGACCACGAGCTCGTAGCCTCGCGATCGCAGCGTGGAGAAGAGACGCCACTCTGCGACCAAGCGCGCAGCCGTTCCCGAATCTTTCCAGTCGCGCCTCACCACGTGGACTTGCGCGATCGCCGGGTGCAGGTCGAGCATCTCGCGAGTCTCGGCATAGACGAGCGCATCGATCTCTAGCGCGGGGGCGCGGTTCTTGAGGACGGCGAACACCGGCGAGGTCAGAAGAACATCGCCGTGGTGGCGCAGCTGGATCACCAGAGCGCGCCGCAGGCCGGAAACGTCGATCGCGTCGGCAGGGCCGTAATTCATGCCGTGCACGATAGCAGACCGGCCGCCCAAAGGCAGCCCCGGGGCGTTTGGACTGCGATTACCTGAACGCGTGCTCCGCGCTGACGAAGAACACGCGTCCGGCTTGCGGGTAGACGCAAGTCGGCGTGCCGCATTGGCCGAAAATATCGACCAGGCCGTAGCTAAAGTATTTTTTGTCGAACAGGTTGTTTATGGCGGCCGAGAACTGCCAGTCGGCCCATTCCTGAGTAAGCTTGACGTCGAACAAGGCGTAAGCGGGCATCACGCGCGGGAAGCTGTTGTCCTGGTCATTGTCGTAGCGCTGGTGCCCGACGTAGTTCCCCGCGGCGCCAAACTGAGTTTTGTCAGCGACACGCCAGAACAAACGCAGGCTTGCGAGTTGCTTTGGCACGAGCGGCACGTCCTTACCGGACACGTCGACGCCCCCATATACCCCCGTGCGAAATCTCGCCACCTGATAGGCAAAACTCCCGGCAAGGTCGAATGTAGGCGTCACCGACCATTGCCCCGAGAACTCGGCCCCACTGCGGCGCGTCGGCGAGAGATTCGTGTTCGCGCCGAACGCGATCACGATTGGGCTGAAATAGATTTCATTGTCCAGATCGATCTGATAAATGCTCGCACGCAGCTTTGCGCCGCGGGGACGATATTCGACGCCTGCCTCCCGGTTGCGAGCGGTCTGAACCTTGAGCAGACTGCCGGAGAGCGTGAGTCCGTTCTCGTCGACATTGGCGACGCGGAAGCTTGTGCCGAGCTTGCCGTACACTTGCCAGCGCTCGGAGAGCGCCTGACTTACCCCGAGTTCCTCCGCATGAGGCTTTTGCGTTTGGCTCTGGTCAGAAGGGCCGAATCCCGTGGCTACGCGATGATCCGTCGCTCGCTGTTGACGTGCCCCCAACGTGAGCTTGGTGGCGGCGGTGAACTGCCCGCTGTATTGCACGTAGACAGCTGTGCTCTCTTGCGTCCCGAACGTGCTGGAATTTGGAAACCCGGGAGAGTTGATCTGGCGGTCATAGTTCCAGTCGCCCCAGTCGAGCCCGGCAACCAGAACGCTTGGGAACCCCAATGAGGCAAACGGCAAGCGCACGCGCGGCGAGAATGTCAGGCTCCTTTGAGTTATCCGGTTGATGGACGGCGCGAAGTAGGCCGTCGAATCGTTGTCGCGATACCCCAGGTCGGTTGCAAAATCAAGCGGGCCAAGTAGTCGACTAAAGGAGAGCGTGCCGAATTCGCCTTGCCGCTGCGACCAGTTTCCCGGCGTCTGTGCGCCCCGCGGGTCGTTCGTATATTCGATTTCGTTGCGCACACCCGGCAGCTGCAGGCTCTGGAGGTCGGCGCCGAATTTCAGCCCGACGTTCGTTTCCCCATCGCTGTAGCGTACGTCGCAAACCAGGCTATCCTGACGCAGCCGGTTGTTCTGTCTGTAGTTGTCGCTCTCCTGGTGGCCGGCGTTCAGGGCAAGGCCTAACCGCTCTCCGCCGTAGTTGGCGCCCCCACGTACGTCGGCACTAGCGTAGGAGCCATAGCCTGCAAACACGAAACCCGAAGTCTGGTTCGGGGTCGGTGCCTTTGTGATGATGTTGATGGTGCCGCCGGTCGCGCCGCCGCCGAACAATACCGCACTGCCGCCGGGGAGAATCTCGATGCGTTCGATCGATTGAAGCGGAATCGCCGAAAGTTTCGTGCTATTGAGATCGTTCTCGTTCAGCCGCACGCCGTCGAGCAATATCAGCGTGTTCTGATCGCCGGTGATGCCGAATCCGCGCAGGTCGACCTGCCGGTCCGGCGAACCCGAATTGTCTCGGGTATGCACGCCCCCAAGATGCGACAGAAGCTCAGGCAGGGTTCGCGCAGTGTCCCGCGCGATCTCCTGGGCGCCGATAACGATCATGCCTACCGGTGCGTCCAGGCTGCGCTCGGGAAAACGTGTTGCGGTAACGATGACGGCTGGTTCTTCCGGACTTTGAGCAAGCGCGAACGGCGCCGCGGCCACGATGAGCGCGGCAATGATGGATCGTTTCAAGGTTTCCTCCCCGGCGTGCGTCCCCGCAGGCCGAACTCTCGTTGCGAGAGGAAATGCGATAAACGAAGCGCACCGGTTTCCCACCGCGCCCCGCGGCATTTCCCACCATCGGTCGAGGCCGGTCTCCGGGCTTGTGGGATCGGTGCGTATCGCCTTCCCGGGAGCTCGCGCTCCCAGTGGCAGAGTCTCGAGTCGGACGCGGAACGCCAAACTCGGGCTGCTGGTTGATACGCCCGCGCCACTTACCGTTGCGGGGGCAGCAGAGGCCTTGGAAAGACTCGCATCCCGGATTCAGGCAGGGGTGAGCCCCTTTCTGAATCCTCGATCTGAATCCGCTTCCGCACCTCTTTCCCGTTTCACCCCGGCGCGAGGCACGCGCCGGGACACCTCGAACGAGCGCGTTGATTGTACAACACAAGTCGCAGGGTTCTACCTTGCAGCGGCATCGGGAATCTACATTGAAAACGAATCCTTACACCTTGACTTAACAGGATTTTTGAAACTATAGTGTGCCGATGGACACGGAATTGGCTACCCTCGAGGAAAAAATTCGCCAGACGGCACGACTGTGCCAGCGGCTGCGCGACGAAAACCGGGGGTTGCGCCAACAACTGGCCGCGTTGCAGGGCGACAAACGGCAGCTCGCCGAGAAGATCGACGGGGCGCGAAGTCGACTCGAGACCCTGCTGAAGCAGATCCCCGAATAACGTTCCGGATGAATCAGAAATCCAAGACCCTTGACGTCACCATCATGGGCCGAACCTATAAGGTCGCGTGCTCCGAGGAGGAGCGGAACGCGCTTCTCTCGTCGGTGGCTTATCTCGATCGGAAGATGAACGAGATCAAGAGCGCAGGCCGGGTGGCGAGCGCCGAGCGCATCGCCGTCATGGCCGCGCTCAACATCACCCACGAGCTGCTCAGCTCCAGAAACAACGCGAGCGGCTTTGACATCGAGGGGCTCAGGCGTAGAATGGCC
>WNEZ01001689.1_pt1 | contig 18596 bp, 14 predicted proteins | sample 5400521 | NCBI WGS metagenome assembly WNEZ01 (sample SAMN13153339, study PRJNA577476) | soil metagenome | isolation source: 120 cm saprolite under Douglas fir tree site 2 hole 1 replicate 1 | place: USA:California | collected 2015-04-18
TGAGCAGGATAGTATCATAGATCACGCCAATGGCATAGGTTTTAGGTTCATGGCTGATACCGAGGGCCAGGTCCAGATCGGAGTGGGGATCATCGGGCTGCTCGGAACGAAGCGCGACACGCACGAAACGGCCAAAGGCGTAATCCGCCGGGCGAGGTTCGATTTCTACCTCGCGCGGTCCATAGATCTGGCAGACGTAGTTGATGTGTGAGTCAGATTTGACGATCTTGCCAATAAACATCTCATGCCCCCAATATGACTGGTTTTGCACTTGCAAGGGGTGCCACTACGCTCGACCCACGCACTCCGGTATCAGGAAGCTATTTATTTCCAGGTGTTCTTAATTTCATAATACGGCAATCGCCATGATTTGCAGAAATTGGTGGTACTAATTGCTTTGTACAACAACTAACGGGTGCCAGGTGGTTTTTCCCCTTTCTCACCTGTGTCTTGACGTATTGTTTGAAGTATAGCATGCATGTTCTACCGAAGCAACTGAAGCATTATGTACTCTACTTCCTAATAAGCTATAATAGAAAGTGAGCGCGATCTAGCAAACAGGAGTAATGGGGGGAATATGTCCAGGGTACTTGTCATACGCAGCCCGCATTCAGTCCGGGCAGATAAGTTGTCAGCAGCTCTCGACTACTTGAAACAGGCGGGCATCGATGTCGTCGATGTTATTCCTATAGCAAGCCTGGATGGTTTACCAGACCAGGGGCAAACCTGGATGGAGAGGGGCATTGATATAGCAATAGCTGCCGGGGGAGATGGTGTAGTGGGAGGAGTGATTACGCATATCGCCGAATGTGGTCTCCCGCTTGGCATTCTCCCGCTGGGGACAGCAAATGATGTAGCACGCTCGCTGGATATTCCGCAAGATGTACAAAAGGCGGCGGAAATTATTGCCCAGGGCAGGCAGGTAGAGGTGGATATCGGTATAGCACAACCTGCTGAACAGGCCCTGCACAGTGCCAGTCCCGAGCAAGGCAAACCTGTACCAATAAGCGTAACATCAGAAAAACATGGATATTTTGCCCACGCGATGACGATAGGAATGAACGTTCAGTTTGCTCGCCTGGCAACCAATGTGGCTACGCGGCAGCGTTTCGGGAAGCTGACTTATCCTGTTGCCGCCATCGAGGTATTGAAGCACCATACGGCACTGGATATGGAACTGCGCTTTGAGGGGCTGGCGCTGCAGCCGACGGCAGCTGCAGCGGGATGGACAGCACCGACACTCAGCTATGAAATGCCTACGCAACGTGCCAGGGTGCTACAGGCAACCATTATCAATGCTCCTATTTTTGGTGGGCCGCGGCAATTTGCGATCCCAAAAGCGAGCCTGTGGGATCGCCTACTGGACATCGTTGTCATAACCGATATTGACCTGGGCTTGTTGAGGGCAGCAATCGGACGTATTTTCAACCACGAGGAAGGGCATTCAACAGGTCCGGCGGATTGGCATAAGCAGTACCCAGCGCTCAATCAGGCGGAGCTATCGCACATTCCTGGCATCCATCACGTTCAGGCGCGCGGCGTGATTATAACGACGAGTGTTGATCCACAAGATGTAACACTGGATGGAGAGGTTCGTGGACTGACACCGGGGTATGCACGCATGGCCAACCAGAGATTGCGGGTTGTAGTTCCTGCGTAGTGTGAGCCATCAGCCACAGAACTCTTCAGCGCTTGCAACCAGCACTTCGACGCAGCGCTGCACCTGCTCAAGGTCAACCCACTCGACAACAGCATGCGCTCCTTCGCCTCCAGGTCCGAAGATGACGGTTGGAATGCCAGCAGCGCTGAGGATAGCTGAGTCCATCCATGCCGTCGCACCAATAATGCCTGGTTCTTGACCAGGTATAGCAGCTGCATGGCGGTACACGGCCTGCACGACGGGTTCATCCTGGGATACTTCAAATGCCTCGCGCAGCAGAGTCGTTCTCAGCGCTGCGTTGAAAGTGGCATCGGACGCTGCTACGTGGTCGAGGATCTTACGTACCTGGGACTCGACATCCCGTGCTGTTTCGCCGGGAACGGTGCGGCGTTCTACGCTCAAGATGCAGCGCTCTGGATAGCTTGAGAGTTCCTGGCCGCCCGAAATCAAGGAAGCATGGAGAGAACCACTGCCCAGGAGGCGATGAGAGGGAACCGAGCGCAGCGAGCGATCCAGTTCTTCCAGGCCCACGAGGACTTTGCCCATCTTCACAATGGCATCGACACCAAGGTCAGGCAGCGAGCCATGAGCGGCGATGCCTCTGGTCTCTATCTCTAGCCAGATAAAGCCCTTGTGCGCGATGCAAATCTCTAGCCCGGTGGGTTCAGTCACGATAGCAGCATCCGCGTGCCAGCGCTTAACAATAGAAGCTGTACCAATGCTGGCATATTCTTCATCTGAGACGGCGGTGAGGATTACATCGCCCCGTAATTGCTGTTTCTTTGCCGCGGCGGCAGCGAACATGATGGCAGCGAGACCGCCCTTCATGTCGAAAGCTCCCCGCCCATACAGGCGGCTGCCTTGCACAACAGGATCATGTGGGCGCTCCATACCGGCAATGCCGACGGTATCCATGTGAGCATTGAGCATGAGGGACTGTCCCCCGCCAGTGCCGTGAGCTATGGCGACTACGCTGGGGCGTCCTGGCACTGGTTCGTCGATCTCGACAGCGAGGCCCGCTTGCTCGAGCCAGTTAGCTACAAAGCGAGCGATTGCGGCTTCACCTGCGCCGCCCGGCACCAGGTCGGGATTAATGGAGTCGATTGCGACAAGCTCTCCTAAGAGCGAGGCAATTTCATTCAATTCAGGACCTCCCTGATGCACTTCAGCTTACGGACACGATAAATCGGCCCCTACAAACCCTGCATTCCAATCGGGTTACGATTGTTCTTCTCGAAGCGAGTTCTTAGCTGGCCGCAGGCGGCGGCGATATCATCGCCGCGCTCGGCGCGGACGCTGTTGCTCACACCATGCTCGAAGAGGATGTCGCGAAAGGCGCGAATGGCCTCGGGGCCGGGAGGCCTGTAGTCGGCAGAGGTGGCATTGACCGGAATACAATTGACATGGGCGAGCTGCTGCAACGGAGCAAGAAGCTCGCCCAACTGGTGGGCATGTTGAGGGGTATCATTCACTCCGGCAAGCAGCACGTACTCAAAGGTGACCTGCCGCCGGGTAGCGGCAATATACTCCTTGCAGGCGGCGAGTAGTTCTCCAAGAGGGTATTTACGATTGATAGGCATGGTCTGGCCGCGCAACTCATCGGTCGGCGCGTGCAAGGAGATGGCGAGATTGACCTGCAGCGGCTCGCGAATGAGCTTGCGAATGGCGGGAACAAGCCCGACGGTAGAAACGGTCATGTGCCGTGCGCCCAGGTTGAAACCCTGCGGGCTGTTCAAGATGCGCAGGGCTCGCAAGACATTATCGTAGTTATGGAGGGGTTCTCCCATACCCATCAAGACGATGTTAGTGACGTGATCGATGGGTTTACTACCTGGGAGGCCTGCTGCCGTCCAGGGGGCGGAACGTAGTTCACGAGCAAAATACAACACCTGGGCCACAATCTCGCCCGCGCTCAAGTGACGATCAAAGCCCATTTGCCCGGTAGCGCAGAAGGTACAGCCGAAGGCACAGCCTGCCTGTGTGGAGACGCAGACGGTGGCACGTGGTCCGCTCTCGCTGCTGGGGGGATAGAGCATCAGCACGGACTCGATCAATTTGCCATCGGCGAGCTCCAGTAGTATCTTACGCGTGCGGTCATCTTTGGAATGTAGCTCGCTGCGCACAACCATCGGGCCGATGCAGGCCTCTCCTGCGAGCTGAGCGCGCAACGTTTGAGGCAGATTGGTCATTTCTGCAAAATCGGTGCTGAGGCGCTGGTATAGCCAGCCAAAGACCTGTTTGGCACGAAACGCTGGCTCACCTCGCTCGACGAACCACTGTTGTAGTTCCGGCAACGTGAGCGCGAGCAGATCGGTTTTGTGTTTGATGTGGCTTGATGTTGTTGGTATTACGGTCATGTTTTTCATTATAGCACGAAGCGTTGCATTGAGATGGTGGTTAGCTTTCCTCTCCCTCGTCCAGCGTGAGCATGCACTGCCTGGCTTCTTCAAGTGTTTGAGCACGACTGAGGTTTAGGATCAGGGTTTCCAATGCTGCTGGATTGTGAATTTCAGCAGTTCGTTTCGTCGCCAACTGTACGATCCCGGGGAAACGCGCCTGAACAACCGTAAGTAACGTCCGATGTAATGCTTGTAACTCTCCCTCTTGCTTAATCCTCTGATAGGCCCTGGATTCCTGAAGTACATCATAAAGCATAGCAAACCTCCTATCTAGCCAGAGAAGATCATTGTCGTTCTCACATACGAGTTCTGCTAACAGATAGATCAATGAGAGCAGGTCGGGAGCTGCTTCTCCTGCGTCTGCCTGCACACGTATTATTGCTTCCTCAACGACTTCGGGTCGAATACCCGCCTGGGTTAGTGGCAGGAGCGGGAACAGTCCCACCAGTCCTCTGTGCCTTAAAACATCGGGATCGACCTCCCATAATTTGATGTTTTGAAAGTGAAAGCGATGGATCTCCTGGCCTGTGACCAACGCCCAGACGACGGGCGATTCGGCAATCTTGCTGTCCTTTTTCAAGTAAATTACGAACGAGAGTGTCGGAAGTTCATACGCAAGGGTTGCCAGTACATTATACTCCCAGGCGCGCCATGCCATCCTGAGTTCGGAGCGCCGTTGAAATTCGATATGTAACAACAACTCCTGGTCATTCAGGCGTATCCTGCACAATTTGTCGGTCTCAATATCCCGGCTATGTAGTTCCTCCGGCAATTCGTAGATAAGCTCGGCTTCAGGCACAAGCCACGATACAAAGTCCTGAGGTTTGATGCCAAAGAGCTGTTTCATCGTGCGGTCCCAACGCCCCATACGATTTCCCTCATATCTGATAAGCAGTGTAGCATAGCAGATGTACACTGTCGAGGGCATATCCGCTATGCTCGACCTTTCATACGTAATAGATACCGGGCTACTCAACGAAAGCGGAAATTTTGCAGCATTCAGGGTGTGATCTATCTAACCTTCTCATCGTTACGTTCAATTGTTTTACAACGTCTTTGGATATGAGATAATAGACTCATCTATCAATAAGCTTAGCTGTTCGCTCTCCTGGTATGTCGTAGATGGGGACTGAAAGGTAGTAAAGCAGAGCGGAACAAAAGGCGCAGGAGGTACGAAAAACATGCCTACTTTCAACTGGGTCGACATTCTCTTCATCGCGACCGTTATTCTGCTTGCTTTTAATGGCTTTCGTAATGGAGCTGTTGTCAGCCTCATCAACCTGCTAACGATTCCGATCGGTTTCGCAGTGGCGTATGTGTTTGGACCGCCATTTACACGGTTCCTCGCCCAGAATGGTCTTTCTGGGACGCCTCTCATCTCGTATATTGTGCTGTTCTTTACTACTGTTCTGGTCATACACATCATTGCGACCATGGTACGGGGAGTCTTACGTAAGGTGCCAGTGATTGGCTTTGGGGATGAGTTGCTCGGGGCGGTGCTTGGGTTTGTAGAGGCCTGGCTATTGTGGGTGGTTTTGCTGGCAGTCCTGGGTTCTTTTTTAGGCGGCATTCAGGATACCATTACGAAGACGACGCACATTATCCCCGGTGTTGGCATCAACGTGCCACAGTTTAAGCAATGGCACGATTTCTACAATGAAGCGGTGACAAATAGCCTTTTTGCGCGAGTGAATAGCTTCATTATTAAAACCTTGCCAGTGCTAAAGACGATTGTTCCCGGATCTACCCATTGAGTCAAGTACCCCACGGCTTTCGCCGTGGGCAAGTGGACGGGGTGACCTCTGCCCGTCGGCCGCCTGCCCGGACTTGACCAGACTCAGCCAGGGTCTCTTCGGAGGCTATCGGGCTACGTTACCGAAGAATACAACCATAGGCACCGACGGACGCCTCCTCAATCCGTTGCTCTGCGGCCAGCGATTAAACAGCGAGACGGGGTTCGACGCAGTGTCGTTGGCAAAGAAACCTTCGGATAACCTTGTCGAGAGGAGCCATCCAGGGCAACCTGGGTGCGTCACACAGGCCCTTACGGGCACGGTTTAGCCGTTCCGTCCAGAAAAACGGCTCCCCGCAAGGGGTGTCCTGCGAGCGCCTGCGGCGCTTCCTCCTCATGCCTGGAAGGGTAGGGGCCTCCGCACCGCGATGAGGTGATGGTTGCGCACATCGGCTCACATACAGGCATGCAAGCACTGGACCACACAAAAACTGCCAGGGCTTGCATTCTCTCGTTCTGATGCTACAATACGCCTATACCAGTAAGCGGCAGAAAAAGGAGATAAGCGGAGGTATATACGGCAAAGCGGGATCGTCTAATCGAAACGGGCATCCATGGCGAGTTCGAGCGCGCCTATCTTGTGGCTGTTGAAAGCGAGGAAGATGAAGGGCTATGGAGCGCTGAAGACTCATTGAGTGAACTGGGTACACTGGCAAATACTGCAGGTGCAGAGGTTGTGGGAAAGATGATACAGCGACTGCGCCATCCCGATGTCGCGACATACCTCGGCAAGGGGCGCACACAAGAACTCAGCGATCTCAGGAAACACCTGGGGCTCGACCTGGTGATTTTTGACGATGAACTCTCGCCTTCGCAGCAGCGAAACCTGGAGAAGCTGCTGGATGCGCGCGTAATAGACCGCACAGCACTTATTCTCGATATCTTTGCGCAGCATGCTCACACCCGTGAAGGGCGATTGCAGGTAGAACTGGCCCAGCTAGAGTATCGCTTGCCCCGATTAAGCGGGCGGGGCATAGAACTCTCACGGTTAGGTGGCGGCTCGCGCAGTGCAGGGGCGGGAGGTGTCGGGGGAGCCATCGGCGTACGCGGAACGGGTGAAACAAAGCTGGAGATTGACCGCCGCCGCATTCGCAGTCGTATTGCAGAGCTACAGGAAGAGATCGAGGGGGTGCGCGAGCAGCGTATGCTGCATCGTGAGCAGCGTGCCGCGCAGTCCATTTCGGTGGTGGCGGTCGTTGGCTATACCAATGCTGGCAAATCAACCCTCTTCAATGCACTTACCCAGGCGGAGGTATTGGTGGAGGACAAGCTTTTCGCCACACTTGATCCGACTACCCGCCATTTGCTCTTACCGGGGAATCAAGAAGTACTGCTTACAGACACGGTGGGTTTCATTCAGAAGCTGCCAACAAGGCTGATTGCAGCTTTCCGGGCGACGCTTGAAGAGGTGACTGATGCCGACCTGCTGCTGGAGGTAGTGGATATCAGCCATGAAAACGCTATCGAGCAGAGTGAGACGGTCAACGACATCCTGCAAGAGCTGGGGGTGAAGGAGAAACCACGGGTTACAGCGCTTAACAAGAGCGATCTCCTCGACGACGCGGCGGAGATTGATACTTCACTCTATGCAAACGCAGTGACAGTATCAGCCCTCAGGGAGTCCGGACTGGATGCTTTGCGGGGGAAAATTGCCCAGGTCCTGGCTGACAGGATGGAGCAGGTAGAGGTTACTATTCCCTATACCAGGGGTGAATTGGTAGAACTCTTTCACCGGCGGGGGCACGTGGAGCAGGAGGAGCACCAGCCACAAGGAACATACCTCGCCGGTCGCATCCCACGCACATTGCGAGGATATTATGCGCAATATCGAGTTTGAGGAAGAAGGCTCATGTCAGAACAAAAGTCGCAAAGCTGGCCTGTTCCCCTGCGCGTGCGTTTTCGCCCCGCCACCGAGCGGCTGCAAGGCGAACATGAACACGGCGAACCATCCCCGGCTGTGGAGAGCCAGGCGTTGCAGTTACCAGCTGTAGAGCTGACTGCTGTAGCCGAACACGAGTCACGCCGGCGCGCCCAGCAGATCAAAGAACTGATCCGCCTGGGCAATCTCTTGCGGGCTGAGATGGGCCTGAATGAAGTGCTCCAGCAGATTGTTACCTCCATCAGCGCTTGCACCGGTTTTCGTATTCTGGTGATCAATTTAGTTGAGGAGGGAAGTGATTATGTATTGCCTGTCGCCATTGCAGGGGCCTCTGCTGAAGGAGAGCGCATAGTGCGAGAGTCGCGGATGACGGTTGAGCAGTTGCTGGGGCTCATGCGCCCAAATTTTCGTATCAGCCAGAGTTGTTTTATTTCACATGAACACGCTTATGTCTATGGGAACATTGTGACAGCTATAGATAAGACCGTTGATGACTATGCGCCTGGAGGCTGGCATCCAGAAGATTCCTTACTTGTGCCGTTATTTAGTCCACGTGACAGGAAAAAACTACTGGGCTTTCTCTCCCTGGATGATCCAGAGGATGGCAAAGTACCGACGCTGGAGAGCATCGAGGTGGTGGAACTTTTTGCAAACCAGGCTGCGCTTGCTATAGACAATGCACGTATCTTTCAAGAACGCGAAGCCGAGCGGCTGGCGCTGGAAGAGGCAATTGTTGTACTAAGGCGAGACCTGGAACGGATACAGCAGGGGGACCTGCGTGTGCGTGTGCGTTCCTCGCACGAGAAGTTACAGCCGGTCGCGTATGCCATCAACGAGATGGTAAGTGAAATCAGTGAGATCCTCGGGGATGTGCAGGTGGTGACGCGGGCGGTTGATGAGCATGCCACCGAGGTGCAACAGAGCTCCAATGTGCTGGTACACGATGCCAGCCAGCAGGAGCAGCAGGTACACAATATTTCCCACGTGATCGACGAGATGGCAGCTACGATGCACTCCATATCAGAACGGGCCGGGAAGATTTCGCAGGTAGCGGTGGAAGCAATGGATGTAACGCTAGAGGGCCAGAGTGCAGTGGACCGTGCGGTTGATGGTATGGGACAGGTACGCGAGGTGACGATGCAATCCGCTCGCGTAATGAAGCGACTGGGCGAAAGTGGGCAAGAAATCAACGATACCGTGCTCACCATCAGCGATTTGACAGCGCGCATGAATTTACTAGCGTTGAATGCAGCGATCGAAGCAGTACGGGCAGGCGAGCAAGGTCAAGGCTTTGCCCTGATAGCGCAGGAGATTCGTACACTGGCAGTGCATAGCGCGGAGGCGGCACGCAAGGTGTCAGCCCGCATACGCACTATCCAGCAAGAGACCGCTACCGTTGCACTGAGCGTGGAACAGAACACACGACAGGTGGTGATGCAGACAGAACTGGTTACTCAAACGGGCGTCGCGCTAGAGGCGATCAGTGTCGTGACGGAACAAATGGCGAATCTTGTACAGGACATTTGCGCAGCCGCCGAGAGCGAGGCGCAAGGCTCGCAACTGATTGCCAGGTCAGTTGAGGGTATTTCACGCATGACCAGCGAAATCACACGCCATATGCGCCAGATGCAGCAATCGCTGGCCTCGCTCGTAGAGCTAACCAATTCGCTGCACTCACGAGTGTCAGTTTTTCGCATTAGCGCGTCAGATCTCCATCCTTCCGAGGGAAGGGAGAGAAGAAATGGGGACACCCCTCACGGGGCGCGGTAAACCTGCCCCTACGAACCCTGCTTACAGGCAGGATAGGTATGAGACCAGGGCACTTCGTTCGACCTGAACCTGCTTTTTTTCAGTATCCATACCCTCGGCTTGCAGGTCCTTGATAGTGATGGAATCTTCAGCCAGCTCTGCTTCTCCAATGATAACGGCGTAGGCTGCTCCGGAGGCATTGGCCTGCTTCATCTGCGCTTTCGGGCTGCGCTCGCCGTAGCTCATGTCGGTTTTAATGCCAGCACGGCGCAGTTGCGCCGTGATCTGAACAGCGGCATCCTTGAGTTCAGGCGCTTTGCCCAGGTAGACAACGAAGGCCGTGGGTCGTTCCTCTACTGGCGGTGCGATATTTTGTCGCTTCAGTTCGAGGATAATGCGCTCAACGCCTGCCCCAAAGCCGATGCCAGGAGTAGGCTGGCCGCCGAGCAGTTCGGCCAGGCCATCGTAGCGTCCACCGCCGCCCAGCGCTGTTTTATCAATGCCGGAGGTGAACTCGAATACGGTGCGGGTGTAGTAGTCCAGGCCGCGCACGAGCAGCGGATTAAGAGTCCATGGCACGTTGTAGGCTGCCAATAGACGTTGTACAGCAGCAAAGTGTTCGCGGCACGGCTCGCAGAGGTATGCTGCAATTTTGGGCGCGGCGGCAATTTTTGCCTGGTCCTGCGGCTCCTTGCAGTCCAGCAAGCGCAGCGGATTTTTGATAAAGCGCGCCTTACAATCCTGGCAGCAGTCGTTCAGCAGTGGACGGTAGTATTCCTTCAATATCTCGATATATTGCGGCCGGCAGTTGCGGTCGCCAATGCTGTTGAGATGCAGGAGGATATCTTCAAGACCAAGCTGCGTATATACCTGGTAGAGCAGTCCTATCATCTCGGCATCGATTGCCGGATCATCTACACCTAATGCCTCGCAGCCGAACTGGTGATGTTCGCGATACCGGCCAGCTTGCGGCTTTTCGCGGCGAAACATGGGAACACTCAAGTAGTAGAGTTTTACGGGCTGCGGCAGCCTGTAGAGTCCATGCTCCAGGTAGGCACGCACGACGCCTGCTGTTCCTTCCGGTCGCATGGTGAGGTTTGCGCGGTTGCCTTCCTTGTCAGCACGATCATCGAAGCTATACATTTCCTTCTCGACGACATCGCTGCCTTCGCCAGAGGTACGACGGTAGACCGCTGTTTCCTCCAGGGTCGGTGTATCGATGCGGTGATAGGCGTAGAGGTCTGCCACCGCTGTGACTGTGTTTTCGACGAAGCGCCAGTACGGCTGCTCACCGGGTAGGATGTCTTTGAAGCCTTGCAGAGCCCTGTATTGTCCAGGCATAGTTGTTTCTCTCCTCAACTTTACGTGCCAGGCCATTATAACAGAGTCAAGAATACGGCGTCGAGTGCCGGGACGTATCTGTATGCTTGCTCCTAAATCAGTCTATCCAATTCTTTCTATACATACCGCCACCGGCAAGGCGAAGTAAAGATGCGATAGAAGAAATAGCTTTAGGAATATCGATACAGGCATGTTACAAGAGCAAAATTGTAACGTTTGAATACATGTATGGCCTTGGAAGCACAGAAACATCAATTCGAAAAACTGCATGAACAACCATTGTCGACCCAGGAGCAATCCTCCGTGGCGGGGTCGGCAAACGCTACTCCTTTCGATAAACACCTGTCCACAACAGAGAGTGAAAAACGCTTCATACCCAAAAACTTCTGGATGCCGTGGTTTAGTGCGCTCAAAAACGTCTTTCCTATCTATCTCGCGACACACCTGGCATTCTTTGTCATTTCCTGTTTCTCCGTCCTGTTCATTCTCAAAGATTTTTCGTGGCATGCTCTTCGCTTCAGTACAGTGTGGAACTCCTGGGATCGCTGGGATAGCACCATCTACGAAACTATTGCAAGATATGGTTATACCAACTACAGTAGAACAGCTTTTTTCCCGTTGTACTCCTTGCTCGAGAGAGGATTGATGTATGTTACGCACAATAACCCTTTCCTGGCTGGTCTTATTATCTCGAATCTTGCTGGTCTAGGGATACTTGTCGTATTGTACCGGTTGATCCGCGAAGATTTCAATGCTGACCAGGCCGAGCGAGCAGTCTTGTATCTTGCACTCTTTCCTACTGCCTTTTATCTCGCCTCGGGCTATAATGAATCGCTCTTTATCTTCTTCACCATCCTCCATTTCTATCAATTGCGCCATGGGCACTGGTGGTGGGCGGGTTTCTTTGGCCTGCTTGCCAGCCTGACACGCGCTGCAGGCATTCTACTACTAGTGGCCTTTTCTTATGAATACCTGTGCCAGCACCAGTTCCAATGGAAAGCTCTGCGCTTGAATGCGTTAGCAGGCGCGCTTATTCCAGGAGGTGTGGCGCTTTTCGCCCTCTGGTGCTCCATCCAGTATCACGACCCGCTGGCGTTTTCACACGCACAGGCTAGCTGGAATCGCTATCTAGCCTTCCCCGGCTATAGCATTATCCTCTCCATGCAGCAGATTCACGCCAGCGCGGGTCTGCTCAGCTTTCAGGCTCTGCGCAACATGACCGACTTGCTGCCAGACCTGCTGGTCCTACTGTTCATCATGCTCAGTTTCGTCGGTCCCTGGCGATTACCCCGGCAGTTATGGGCATACGGTATCTATGCCTTTGCGCTGTATATCTTCCTCCAATTGTTCCCCAATGGGGGGACCGGGTTGTTTCCTCTGGAATCGGTAGGGCGATTTATGCTGGAAGTGTTCCCAGCCTTCATCGTGATGGCAGCAGCAGGAAAAAATAAAGCCTTCCACATGAGTTATCTCCTGGTATCAGGAGCTCTCCTCTTTTTCCTGCTGACCCAGTTTTTGACGGGCCACTGGGTATTATAGAGGGGCCGAACCGCCAGATGTTCAGCGTTGTTCGCGCCGATGTGGCTATCTGGTTTAGTCCTTTCTCACAAGATCAATAACATGTTCCGAACTACAACACCCACCCACCTAGCAAGAACTGTGTCAGCAAAAAGCAGAGCACAGCACCCGAGATCATGACGTAGCTCGTGTGCAATGTGCGATACTTGCCGAGGCTGGCCAGGATGATGTAAGCGGGGAAGACTTCTAACATAAAGCGACCAGTGGATAGTAAGGGAAAGATGCCCGCGGCGGGGAAGAGCTGTAAAAAGAGATAGAGCGCGGCGGCATAGAGATTATACGCCCAGAGATCCCTGGGCAGCTTCCACGGGCCAATGAAACCCAGGATGATCAAGGCAAAGATGAGCAGGTCTGGCCCCAGGTCGAGCATGTTATGGAGCGATTGAAAGTTGAGGATACCGCCGCTCTGGATGATCTCCTGGACAGACCTGTATATACCATAACCAGGTATGCGTGGCACGCGGCCCCAGAAATTCTGCGCATGTGAAAAAGCCAGGGGATCATGAAACTGGAACGCGCAGTAGAGGCTGAATAGCCCCAGGCCAGCAGGAATGGCCAGGCCGCTGAGGATATCCAGGCGAACCGCCCGCAGGTCGAAATGACGCTGGCGCAGGTATTCAAAACAGAAGGGCACAAAGAGAATCAACCCGGCCGAGCGCGTCAAAGTCGCCAGGAGGCCGAGCAGACCTGCCAGCCACCAGTGGCCATGGCGCATGTGGTAGAAACTGAAGAGAGAGAGGCATAGAAAGAGGGATTCGTTGTAGGCGGCAGCAAGAAAGAGGGCCGTAGGAAATAGCGAGAGGTAGAGCGCGGCACGATAGGCGCGCTCCTGATCAAAGTCTTCCTCCACCAGGCGATACAGTACAACCAGGGCCAGCAAGTCTGCTACCCCTGAGATAATCAGACCAGCTGTGAACGGGTTACCGGTGAGCAGCATCACGCAGCGTTCCAGTATAGGATAGAAGGGGAAGAAGGCCGTCTGGTGCGGCGCAACATAGCCATGCAGCGCAACCACTAAGAAGTTTCCGGTATCCCAACGGTGCCATGATTGCCACAAGACATACAGCGGCCTGGACAGCTTTGAAAAAGCCGGAACGGTATACAAAACTGTAAGGCAACTGAGCGCAAAAAAGGCAAGATGTATGCCAATATAGATAGGTAAGATGTTCTTAAACGCCGCATACCACTTCGTTCTCGACGCTGTTATAACGATAGAGAAGATAGACCCGGTGAGGCCGCGTTCGCGATCACGGGCAGGCGTTGATGCGAGATCGGCAGCGGGAGCATCAGCCTGGGCAGCGGCGGCATCGTCGAGCCGGGAGCCAGGGAGAGCGCTCGTCGTAGCCTGCCGGGACTGCGCAAAGGCAAGGGTTTTATTTTCCTCGGGCGAATCAGTAGGTAAATGCATTTGTGCGCCAATCCAGTTCGTTTTCTATCCTAGCATTATATAATGAACTTCAAGCAATTACCCTGGATACCTGTAGGGGCCGATAAATCGGCCCTTGGTGAATGTTCGCTATCCAGATGAAAAAATTAAACTCCATTATTATGAAGTGTAACGAACAAGCTCGGTCCTACAGTGTCACCCTGAGCGAAGCGAAGGGTCTGGCTTGTGCGGCACAGAGATGCTTCGCTTCGCTCAGCATGACAATACCTGACCGATCTTGGGTGTTACATTTACTCTATATATTCTACACATGAAACGCTCCCGGCGGGGGAAGGTAACGACCTGTGACGTTTGCTGCCTACTCCATATATAGGACATACAGGTGGAGGTGGTTTGTCGGCAAAGGAAGGTAACGACCTGTGACGTTTGCTTTTTGTCGTTACAACTGTTATGGAAGGACCGTTTTTCCTACTAGTGAGTTGTGACAACTCCCCAGGCGTAAACGCCGGAGCTTCTCAGGAAACGCTGCACCCATCGGTGTACGTTAGCTCCTGAAGGCCATGCCCTGGCCTTGCACGTTTGAGAATATTCTGAGCGGCGTTGACATCACGGTCAGCAATGTATCCACAGAAAGGACAGATATGGGTTCGCACAGAAAGCGACTTCTGCACAATCTCGCCACATTTGAAGCACTTCTGCGAGGTGAAGCGCGGGTTGACTCGTACCACTGCGTGCCCAGCTCTCTCAGCCTTTTCACTCAGGATAGCGAGAAACGCGCCCCAACTAGCGTCCATGATGCTCTTTGCCAGGGAATGGTTCTGTACCATATTGAGAATGATCAAGTCCTCAACAGCGATCACGTGATAGCGTTCGGCATACTGCTTAGCAGTCTTATACTGGAAGTCTCGGCGTTGACGGGCAATCTTGAGATGGGTTTGGGCTGTGCTCTTTGCAGCTTTGCGGCGTCGGTGACTGCCCTTCTTACGCCTGCACATCATCCGCTGCTTGCGTCTCAAGGTGTGACTCGAGGTGCGATAGAAGCGCGGGTTAGGAACGGTGTTGCCCTCACTATCGGTCAAGAAGGACTTCAGCCCTACATCAATGCCGATGTCAGGATGAGAACAGTCAACGGGAGTATGAGAAATCAGGGAGTCAGTCTCACAGACGATGAGAGCGTACCAGTGTCCATCAGCACGCAGGACGAGATGGACGGTCTTGGGAGTTCCCTCGATCTTGCGGTGCAGTTTGATCTTGAGGAAGTGCCCCATCTTCTTAGGGACGATGAGATGTTTCTTATCCTCATGCAGATAGCAGTCCTTCCCATACTGCCTCAGCTGAATGGAGTGCCAGCGATTGGGCTGCTTGAAACGGGGAAACCCGATACCAGGAATGTTGTTGGCTTTGGCCGCAAGGAACCGCTTGAGGGACTTGGAGAGACGGTCAGCGAGCATTTGTACCGTTGTGGCAGGCACATGTTCACCTTGCCCTTTGAAAGCTGTCTCAAGCTCATACTTACTTGGAAATATCCCATCCTGCTCATACTGCGCTTTGACGATCTCAAGCATCCCATTATAAATGGTACGAGACTCACTCAAGCAAGCTATGAGCAAGCGGGATTGCTCCTTATTCACAAACAAGCGGTACTCAAATGTTCTCATGAGCATATTCTACCGCAAGTTATTAGAAAATCAAGCGTTTTGCGGAGGCGGGCGGCGGCTTTTCACCCCCAAGGCTTTCGCCAGGGGCCCTCAAGCCGCGTTTGGTAGAATCAGGCAGGAGAGAGTCGATGACCCAAACAAGCGATGAGTTGTTGCAAACCGGGGAAGCGGAGCATAACGTAAGCGAAAAGACGCCGTCGTTGCAGCGCCTGCAGCGGGCATGGATGCCGCCGGACTGGCTGCTTTGCCTGGCTATCGGCGCTATCGCCCTGGCGTTCAACCTGTACCGGTTGGGAGGTCCGAGCCTGTGGTTTGATGAAATACTCTCTGTTGAGCGGGCGCGCCAATCCCTGCCAGTGCTATGGCATATCATTTTCAGCACGCAGCAAAACATGGCATTGTACTACCTGCTTCTGCATTTCTGGTTGAGCTTCACTACCCTACTGGGACTCCATCCCACCGAGTTTGTGGTGCGCTTTCCTTCCGCCATCTTCGCAGCACTTGGTTCAATGATGGTATTCCTGCTGGGAAGGCGCTTCATGGGAATAATAGGGAGCACGATAGCGGCGGGGCTGTATTTACTGGACGTGCTCCAGCTCGTCTACGCCCAGGAAGCGCGCTCCTATAGCCTGCAACTGCTGCTCATCTGCGCCGGCTGGTATGCTCTTTTCGCAGCGCTTGGATTGGGTGCCGGTCCAGGTTCGCTCAACACAGAAGAACAAGCCTCGGGGATAACGGCTCACGGTAGTGTCATTGGACAATACCGCTGGTGGGCATGTTATGTCGTTGCCATGACGCTGGCCATCTACGCCCACCTGTTCAGCGTGCTGGTCCTGTTCGCACAAGTACTTACTATGGGTGTCCTGCTGGCGCTGGCAGGCCCGTGGCGCGGTAAGGCGCGAGGAGGACGACAGGCCTGGTCCAGCCTGCCCGCGATGGTAGTGAGCCTGGTCAGCATTGCTGTGTTGAGCATGCCCATGCTGCTTGCAGCCCGCCATGGCTCAAAAACGGGCTGGCTAGCCATTCCACACCTTCATGATATACCAAGGCTCTTCCTGACCATCAGCGATAACAGCATTTTCTACATGTTTATGCTCGCTGCGTGCTGCGCTCTGGGAGTAGGTGTTGCAGTGCTTGTCCACCTGCAGCACGGTACGCAGGATCCCCCGCCTTTCCATGTTTTTTTTCTTGATGACAAAGCCGGTGGTACGCGTTTATCCTGGCTCCAGGGGCTCTGGCCTGTTCTGCTCGCGCTTTTATGCTGGTTGGTTGTGCCGGTTATCGCCAGCTATGTTATCTCTCAAGGGTCTACACGCCTCTTTTCGAGTCGCTACCTTGTGACGATTGTGCCTCCCCTGTTCCTGCTGGTGGGCATGGGTATTGCCACTCTGCGCTGGCGGGTCATCCAGGTGGCGCTGGTAGGGGTCCTGCTATTCGTTGCGCTGCACCATGTTCCCCAGTACTATGACGGCGCTCAGGTAGAAGACTGGCGAACGCCTGCACTCTGGCTGGAACAACACTACCAGGCGGGCGATGGCATGGTCTGCTACAACAATGCTCAGGGGTGCGAGGTAGGCATAGAATACTACCTGCGCGCTTATCCGAGCGGCGTCCAGTTCCCGGCCGATTCGCCAGGGGCTTTCCCATGGGTTGACTACGATTTGACGAACCATCTGGGATATTTCGGAGCGGCCGTCAAACCAACCTTTCTGGCAGCGTACGGGGCAAAGCATCCACGCCTGTTTTTCATTGCCGGGCGTTTCGCGAACAATACAGAGGCTGCACTCGCGCAGGCGGCACAACACTGGCTGGATACTCACTATCACCTCATCGCGCAGAGCACGAAGGGCACGGTGACTATTCGTTTGTACGCGACCAATGCAGGGCCTTAAAGGGCAGGCCTCCCACCACTTTCAGGGCCACACCGTCCCCCAGACGGCGACCGCAAGGGTCGCCCAAGAGTCTGTCAATTCTGAGTGGCGAGACGTGAGTGAAGCATGGCAAGGAGGATGACCCTGGCCGATGAGGACGAGATCCTTCACTTCGCTCAGGATGACACTGGGAGGGAACTTAGATTGATGCCTAGTGGGCGACCGCAAGGGTCGCCCCTACTCGGTACGGAGGCGGCGTACCGAGTAGGCTTCACCGCTCTAACGGCTTGATGGGTCATGGCAAACCCGATCCCCGATTTTTGATGGAACCACAGTTGGGGCAGGTTGGCGCTAACAGAGCGCGATGTGCTACTATGTGTGGATAAGGGGGGACCGGCCATGACCACTACATTTGCGGAGCTATATGCCTCAACGCTCAAAGAGGTTTTCACCGCCAGGGCGCAAAAAGATTTAGAGCAAGGGGTCGATGGACTCGCGTGCGCTCGCGCATATGCAGAGCAGGGCAAGCCAGAGTTCGTGCTGGCGTATTTACTATTGATAGCTGAAGCTGAAGAGGTGAAACGGGAACTCCTGGCGTACTCTTACGAGCAGCGTGCCATATACTCGGAGCACAAAGCGGATGAGTTCGCTAAGAAGTTTCACCGGCCTTTCCCACTTATCAAGCTGGAAGCGCAGAAAGACCGCCTGGCGGCCCGCCAGGTGCGGCAGGGGAAGCGTATACATACAGGTACGACAAAAATGCCGCTGGTTAACTGAATGCTCCGCTTGACTGAGCAGAACTTCTCTATACATGCCTTTTTGCTGCTTCAAGGAATTTTAAGATGCCATACCGAATTTTGTGTACCAGTACAGAGCAGAAAAGCCTAGAAGCTAGGTCTGGACTGACTTTAAAGCCTTCTCACTTTTCGCCATTACACAAAATTCGGTATGGCGTCCATCGATCACATACAGGTACCGGTTGAGCGAGGTCGGATCATTCAACTGACCACGTACCGGGTCCTGCTGCGTCCACCGTCCGAAACCGGGATTGTAGTAGCGCGTGCCGAACTTGTACAACCCCGTGCTGCTGTCGAAGTAGCCACCCGCAAAGCGCCAGGGATTGGACACCGACCCGGTGGAACTGGTCAGGTTGCCATAGGGATCATACTGGTAGATCGACACCAATGTGCCATTGCTGTCGGTCAAGCCGACCACTGGGTTTAGTCCATTGTGCGAGTGGGAGTGAACTAGGCCTTGCTCATTCTTTGTCTGCCTCCTTCAG
>WNEZ01003170.1_pt1 | contig 18590 bp, 19 predicted proteins | sample 5400521 | NCBI WGS metagenome assembly WNEZ01 (sample SAMN13153339, study PRJNA577476) | soil metagenome | isolation source: 120 cm saprolite under Douglas fir tree site 2 hole 1 replicate 1 | place: USA:California | collected 2015-04-18
GCGCGCCAACTCATCTGCTGCCGGTTTACGTAGCGGATCAGAGGCTTGTTGCTCGCATTTTCTTGGCTCATGCCGCGAGCTTACGGTACATGATTTTTTTTGCAAGACACAAATTTGGAAGGTTTCTTCACAGCTTCAAAGGCAAGCATACGGCACCCAAAACCTCTCCGCGCTAGGTCTGCCCCACCCGACTGTTTCGGCCAACACTCTATGGAGTCAAACTCCCAGATAAGATTTTTACGCTACTGGTGAATACCTGATAGTTCATAAACGCGCCCCGACACCAATAAATCTTCTTATTGTTCTCGGCCTGTGTATAAATGGTGAGAGGGACGAGCCGAGGAGGCTCATTCGCTCGCTTCAGCCAACCGTAGGTAATCACTATGTGCCAGTCCTCCCATCCATGATAAGCCTTCAATTTGTCGGAAAGGTCTAATCGCTCCGACATTCGGATTATATTAGTATCCTCGTCCGTCCAAACTTCCCCGTAACATGCGACGGCAACAGCCTTGTGTCTGACCACGAAGAACCCAAAATCGTCGAAGGGTTGTATAGGGCACAAGTTATCCTCTTTGCTGGCATAATACTGAAACACCTTCATCCGTCGGTCGTTCATGACAAAGTCCGGGGCTTGATGAACTTTTAATCGGAACTCGGTTCCAACCATCTTGGGCAATTGCGACCATTCGTCGACGGGAGTCACCGAACCACTAGAACGAGGCATCCGAGGAGAAGGTACCTGGTCTAACTCCTTCTTGCCCTCGGGATAACTGCGGAACCGCTGCTCGCCGTCGACAATCCGAACTTCATACGCCGCCTCAAGATCAGGGTCCCTGTCTCCCGAACCCCAAGCAAAGCTCTCGACTGCAATGAAATTGCGAATGCTATCTGCCAGAAGCTGCGCCTTTTGGCGTAGCACGCTGACTTCATGAGGTTCTTCAGGTCGTTGCTGTAGCCCGTCAGAACGCAGTGGTACGAATTTTGGATAGAGGTCCGCCGAGACTAGCGAGACCTGTTTTGTGGCCGGGAAGATTCTCTGTGCCAGGAAGGGCTGTACTTTGGTCACGAAGTCAACCAAGGTTTGAATCGACACGGCCACCGCCGTAGTTTGATTGGTGCCACTCAGAATACCCACAATCTCTTCGGTTTTCCTATCAACGACGACGCCGCCACTTGCGCCCCCTCTGGGAATGTGCTGATCGGCAGACAACTGGTAGTCAAAGGCAAGAAGTCCTGATGTCGTCGGCCCCTTGAACATAGCCGGAAATCGAGTCAGCGTGCGGATAGGATTGATAATTCCCTTGGGGTAGCCGTAGATGTCCACTTCTTGGCCGACTTGCAGCTCATCGAGACTGAAAGTAAGACCATGATGATGGGGCAGCGAGCGCCCTAACTCGAAGATGGCAAGGTCACGTTTAGTGACATACGGAAGCACGTCCCCGTTCCCGAGATTGTTCGCGGTAGCACCCTCATCGTTCGAACCCGTGGCAAGATACCGTTGGATAATTGTTTCTCGTTTGACTTTATGAGCCTGCGTGGCCATAGCTACGTGATAATTGGTTGCGATGAACCGACAAGGGGGGTCCAAGCAAAAACCCGTACCGAAGGTACCCTCTACGTGGAGCTTAGGGCCAAGCTTCCCCGAGATACCAAGTTTTGCCGAGGGACTAATCTTCACCGAGGTAATAGGAACGACGGTCTCGCTAAAATCCTGAGTGTGTTCCGCCGTGGAAGAAAGCGGGATCGTCGAGGGACCTGCCGGGAAGGCCTTTTGGGCCGCCGCGATGGGTGACAGGCAGGAACATATTAAGACAGGAATGATTTCGCGCAAAATCATAAACACCGCCCAGACTCTGAACGAGCGGTTGCATGCGCTTTTCCACAGAAGTGAACAGTCAATGCAAGAGACTTAGTGAGGGTTAAAATGGCGGCCCAACCAAAAAGAAACAGATGAGGGAATCATTTCGGGAAATGGTACCGAAAGGAACTCGGGGATCGTCTCGTCGCGCCCCCTCCGTGAGCCGTCAAACAGGGAGCAGGCTCCATCTCGCCGCGCAGATTTGCAGTTTCGTTTTCCAGACAATCAAGCGATGAAGAGAATTCGCACTGCACCTTCGTTTTTCTATAGGCCGATTGCTAGGGGACTGTCGGATCCACACTCGCGTCTGGCCGCAGCTCTCTACCGCAGTGTAAGCAGTGAGAAAGATTGCCCCGCTGGATGGCCTCCAATGGACGACCACAGAACGGGCAACAGCTTGACCATGGATGCCCGCATTCCGGGCACTCGTCGATCACCAGCTTGGAACGCTCCAGCACTTGAGCGCCTTCTCGAAGGTTGACGATGAAGCGGCACTTCGTATTTGTGCAGATCAAAAAAAGTTCCATGGGGAAGAGCTCCTCATCTGCGAGCAGGGGTTGGGGCAGTAGGATCGCCAGCGTACTCTTTGAGTTTGCGGAAGATAGTTGTCTTGCCGATGCCTAAGAGGCGTGCGGCGGCGAGCTTATCTCCTCCGGTTTCCCGCAGAGCATTCATGATGGCGCGTCGCTCGAGTTCCTCCAGAGGGATGAGCTCGTTGCTATCGGGAGCATTCGGGGCCGATGCACGATAGGGGACCGAAGCCAGGTCATCTGCCGTGAGAACACTGTCAGAACTTAAAGCCACAGCACATTCGATTGCGTTTTCTAATTCGCGGACGTTGCCTGGCCAATCGTAGGCCATTAGTCGCCGCAGTGCGTCATCCGAGATTGTGCGGACCGGCTGCAGCGGGTCCGAGAATTTGTCCAGGAAATAAGTGACCAATAGGGAGATATCGATCTTGTGCTCGCGCAGCGCAGGCAGAGAGATTTGTACGACGTTCAATCGGAAATACAGGTCCTGGCGAAATGTCCCTGCCCGGACTCCCGCTTCGAGGTCTCGATTAGTTGCGGCGATAACCCGCACGTCAATTTGAATTCGTTCCGTGGAGCCGACAGGCCTTATCTCTTTTTCTTGCAGAGCTCGTAACAATTTGGCCTGCAAGAACATTGGGAGCTCGCCGATCTCGTCGAGAAAGATCGTTCCCTCGTTAGCGGCCTGGAGCAGACCCAGCTTCGAGTGGCCTGCACCTGTGAAGGCGCCTTTGACATGTCCGAACAACTCGGACTCGACTAGCGTAGGAGTCAGCGCCGAACAATCAATGGGGACAAGCGCCTTCTCGCGGCGCAATCCCGAGAAGTGAATGGCTCGCGCTACCAATTCTTTCCCCGTTCCGGTCTCGCCAATGAGCAGAGCCGGAGAAGTGCTCTGGCTGACCTTTCGGATCAGCTCGTAGAGACGATGCATCGGAGCGGATTCACCGATCAACCTGCCAAAGCCAGCTTCGCTGGACAACGCCGCGCGCGAGAGGTTCGCGTGGTTCTCCATTTTCTCTAACTTTCTTTTCTCGGCTGGACCCAGTCCGATATTCACTGGAGCAGTTATGTCACTTCAATACCGAGGAATGCGCACTGCGGTCCGCTACGAAGCTGTGGCAGGTCTTGAGCTATCACCGATAACTAAAACTACGTACGTAAAGCTGGGTATAATAACGGTTGCTTACTTTTGTTATTGTGGGCGTTGCAGAATCGACCAGATGTCCCCATCTCCGTGACCAGCCGATGTACACCCCGCGTGCACCATCGGCAGGAGGGCACCATGGGCCAGATCGGGGCACCTCTTGTAGGCTCTTACGACCTTCGCCTGGTCGCGCTCTCTATTCTAGTCGCCATCTCCGCGTCCTATGCGGCACTCGATCTTGGCGGACGTGTCACCGCCGCGCGCGGCTGGATCCGCTCCGGCTGGTTGGCCGGGGGGGCCGCCGCGATGGGGTTCGGAATCTGGTCGATGCATTTCACGGGGATGCTCGCCTTCCATTTACCTGCACGGGTCGCTTACCATTGGCCGACCGTTCTTCTTTCACTCTTGTCTGCCATTTTCGCCTCCGCCGTAGCGCTTTATGTCGTGAGCCGTAAGAAGATGGGCCGCGTCGGAGCTTTGACCGGCAGTGTCGTTATGGGGCTTGGCATTGCCGGGATGCATTACATCGGGATGGCCGCCATGCGCCTTCCTGCGGTGTGTCATTACAGCTCTCTGCTCGTGACCTTCTCCCTCCTGATTGCAATCATTGCTTCCATGGTGGCGCTAGTGTTCACCTTCGGCTACCGCGAAGATTTCAGAGGCACGACCTTGGCGAAGGTCATCGGAGCGACTTTGACCTCGGCGGCGGACCGGCGGTTCGCGATGCAGGCCCAGGAATTGCAATCCAGTGAGCGCTTCCGTCAGATCGCCGCCATCCTGCGGGACGTCCTTGCGCTCAGCACTGGGGACTTAAGCGAGGTTCTGTTCGTCAATCGCGCTTACGAGGCGATCTGGGGCCGCACAACTGACAGCCTCTACGCAGACCCGAGATCATGGTTGGAAGGCGTGCATCCGGATGATCGTCAACAGGTTCAGGAAGCCGTGCGGAGGCTGGTTCGTGGAGAACCACTTGACTATCTCGAGTGCAGAGTTGTTCGGCCGGACGCGTCGATCTCCTGGGTTAGACTGCGTGCCTATCCCGTTGTTGACGCTCAGGGCCGTCCCCATCGAATCGTCGTGACCGCTCATGAGTTCACGAAGCGCAAACAGGCGGAACAAGCGGTTCGACAGCTTTCCGGCCAGCTTCTGCGCTTGCAGGACGACGAGCGACGTAGAATCGCCCGGGATTTGCACGATTCTACGGGTCAAGACCTCGCGGCCTTAGCACTGATGCTCGATCAACTCCGTGGTTCAATCCCATCGGGCGAGCGAAAATCGCGAAGGCTTCTTTCCGAGTGTACAGCGTTGGCGGACCGCTGCGTTCGTGAAGTCCGCACGCTCTCCTACGTGTTACACCCACCCCTGCTGGATGAGGCTGGTTTAGAGGATACGATTCGAGACTATGTGAATGGCTTCACCAAGCGAAGCGGAATCCAGGTGGGATTGGAGCTGCCACCAGGGCTCGGAAAAATGACACGAGAGGTGGAGTTGACATTGTTTCGAGTGGTGCAAGAGGCCCTCACCAACATCCAGCGCCATTCGGGAAGTCAACAAGCCAAGATACGAATTGATCGCAACTCGCATCTCACGCTAGAAATCAGCGACCTTGGCCAAGGTATCTCGGCCAGTGCGCCGCAAGGGAAAGAGGAGCCTCCGTTCCAGGTTGGCGTCGGCATTCCGAGCATGCAGGAGCGGGTGAAGCTGATCGGTGGGCGGCTGGATATTGATTCCACCAGTCACGGCACAACGGTGCGCGTGACGATACCTCTGGAGAGGAACGAACGTGAAAAAGCTGCGCATTCTGGTGGCTGACGACCACGGGTTGATGCGGCGCGGTACGCGGGTACTCCTCGAGGCCCAACACGGCTGGAAAGTGGTCGGCGAGGCAGCGAATGGCCGCGAAGCGGTAGAAAAGGCGATAGAACTGAAACCGGATGTGGCCATACTCGATATCAGCATGCCCGATCTAGACGGGGTGCAGGTAACACGTCAAATCCGCGAGGCAGTTCCAGATACCAAGGTTCTTGTGCTCACGATGCACGAGTCAGACCAGATGGTGCAGCGTGCATTGGATGCAGGGGCCCGCGGGTACGTCTTGAAGTCCGATCTCCCCGAGGCCCTCCCGAAAGCCGTAAAAGCTGTTTTGGAGGACAAGCGCTTCCTCACCCCTAAAGTGTCCGAAATCGTGCTGGAAGGATTTCTCAAGGCGAGAAGTCAGCAGCAGCAAAGGGACCGAGCAGGCCCGCGAACAACTCCTCGCGAGATTGAAATCATTCGCCTCCTGGCCGCGGGCAAGACCAATAAGGAGATCGCAGCGTTGCTAGGTATCGCTGTCAGGACTGTCGATACGCACCGATCTAAGATCATGCTCAAGCTTGGCCTTCATTCTCTGGCCGAGCTAATCCACTATGCCATAGGCCAGGAAATAATCGATACAAAAACGGGGCAAATAAAGGCTGATATCGTCGCGCGCAGCTGAGTTTGGACCGTCAGCTTCGCGATCGCGGTTGATGTGGTCCATTCGTAGCGCAGCGCCATCATCGGGTCGGCCCTGGTCGCCCTGCGCGCCGGCGGTAGGCGTAGCCGGGAAAGGTGAGTATAGCGCGGGTGGGGGTGCGAAAGCGGTTGAGTGTTTAGGTGGGAAAGGGGGAGGGCGGTTCGGAAGTAGGAGAATTTAAGAGGGAAGTTTTTTGATGGAGGGCCTAAATGTCGGAGCTTCCCTCGAGGCTCGGGACAAGGAAGCTCCGACCCCGTAAAGACACGGGCAAGAAAAGCAGGTCCCTCACCCCCGATGTCGGACCTGAAGGTCCGACCCCCAAAAGCAGCTAAGGTTTAAGTGGGGGCTTTGCTTCCGAGGCTTTGGGCTTCATCAATGTCGAAATGTACAGGGTGACCGCGCGTCGCTCGTCCTCGGTGTTGTCGCGGAGGCGGCCGCTCACGGCTTGGGCGATCTGCTCGCTGGAAAGGCCGCGCTGGTTCAGGGGAGGGCCGGTCTTGAGGGGCTTGTCGCCGCGCTCGTCGTGGCAACGGGCGCAGCGCGCCATGAAAAGCTCCTTGCCGGTGGCGAGCAAGCGGGCGCGCTGTTGATCGGAGAGTGGCTGATCGGCAGAGGCTTGGCGGGTGCCGCGCGCGCGGAGGGCAATCCCGCCAGCGAAACCGAGGAGGGTGACCGAGAGGACAAGCGCCGTAGTTGTTGAGCGCATGGCTGCCTCTGTATTCTACTCCGATTAGACGCAGCTCTCGTTCTTTTGCTTCTGGTGAGTTTTTGGGAGAGGGAGCCAATTGACGCCAGCGGGACGGACGGCTAGGATTTGCGTCGAAACACTTTCGAGGGGGAGGGTGTCATGCCCCAGTACAGTTTTGTGTGTCGAGCCTGCAAGAAAGAATTCTCGAAAATCCTGACCATTGCCGAGTACGAGAAGGGCAAGATCGCGTGTCCACACTGCAAGAGCAAGGACGTAGAGCAGCGGTGGGCAGCGTTCTATGCAGTGACTTCAAAGAAGAGCTAGATAGATTCTCGGCAAGCTCACCCAGCCTTACAGGCTTCGTTCGCTGCGCGAATCAGGCCCGAAAGGCCTGACCTACGCTTCTCGCGTAACGCACCTCCGGCGCTTCGGAGGAATTCCCCGCTTCGGAAAGGCGGGCACGACTAATGTCGTGCCCCTATAAACGGATGGAGACGGAGGATGGCGAGGCAAGCTCGTCCCTACGAAGGGCCTGCAAGGGGAGTTACTTGAGGGCGGTGGCCAAGGCGGCGGCGGGTACCGCGTGCTGGGGCTGGGGGGAAACGGCGCTGGGCCAGGTGACGTCGAGGGCGGTCTGGTGCTGAATCAAGTGCTTGGAGCGGCGGGTGACGCGAATGGTGAGGGCGTTTTCGGTGTCGGTGCGAATTTCGCCGAGGCCTTCTTTTTCGGTCTGGAGGCTTTTGTCGGCGCGATAGAGGGCGACGCGAAGCTGGTGAGGTCCGGCGGGAAGCGAATGCTCGATATGGAGGGGCTCGGAGGTGGTGCGGGAGTATAGGCGCGTGGTGAGCAGCAAGTCGCGGTCGGCGAAGATGGCCAGGGTGCCGTCGGCGACGCTGGCGTCGATGTTGATGCGCAGGGAGGCGCGCCGCGCCGGCGCGTAGGCGGGCGAGGCCAAAAGCGCGGGGAGAGCGGGCGCAGCCACGTTCACCTCGGGATGGGTTTCGCGGGCGGCGGGGACGACAGCGCGGGTGAGTTCGGTGTGCCGGAGAGCGACGGGGCTAGCGGCCGGGCGCGAAGCGCGCGGCTTGCGTGGAGCAGGAGCAGGCGGCGCGGGACGGACTGACTGGAGGTCGAGCGTGACATCTCGAGGCGAATCTTCGTCCAGCTCTACGGGCTGTCTGGGCGAAGCGATCATCGCCACGCTGGGAGTGGAAGGCATGTGGTAATGCGCGGCCACCGCGTGGCCCACGGGCACGGCGGCTGCGACAAGCGCCAGGACCGACGCGAAGGCCCAGACGTCGCGCGCCCGTAAGGGGCGCGACCACCACGATACACGGCTCTCCGAGGGCGGAAGGGGCATGCGGCGCGCGAGCGGGTAAAGCGAGGCGGCGAGAGCGTCGCCGGAGGGGTAGCGGTCTTCCGACTTTTTGGACAAGCAGCGCATGACGATGTGATCGAGGCCGTGGGGGAGCGACGGGTTGCGCTTGGAGGGCTCAACCGGGTCGGCCGTGAGTATTTGCGCGCAGACGGCCGCGACGGAGCTGCCGTCGAAAGGCGGCACACCGGTGAGCATTTGGTAGAGAACGATGCCGAGAGAAAAGAGGTCGGAGCGGATGCTGTGTGGCTCGCCGAGGATTTGCTCGGGAGCAAGATAGGCCGGAGTGCCCATGATGCGGCCGGAGTTGGAAACTTGCGTAGCGAAGCGGGCGATGCCGAAGTCACTGAGCTTCACGTTGCCGTCTTCGGTGACCATGATGTTGGCGGGCTTGACGTCACCGTGAATGATGCCGGCTTGATGCGCGCGGCCGAGGGCGGTGGCCAGGTCGGCGGCCCAGGCGCAGGCACGCGGCCAGGGTGTCGGCGACTCGGAAAGAACCTGCTCCAAGGTGCGGCCGTTGATGTACTCCATCACCAGGTAGGCGATGCCGGTGTCTTCGATGCCGACGTCGAAAAGGCTCACGATGGCGGGATGGGAGAGCTGTCCGACGATTTGCGCTTCGCGCAGGAATTGCTTTTGTTGCGGAGCGGCGCCGAAAGAATGGACGAGGGTCTTGATGGCTACGGTGCGGCCAATAATTTTGTCGCGGGCTTTGTCCACGCGACTGGTGGCGCCGAAACCCAGAGGGCCGAGGATTTCGTAACGATCCTTTTGCATATTTGAGGGCGAGCGCGCCCGAGTTCTAACACCCAGGTTAGGTCGAATCGTGAAGGAAAAAGGGCGCGAGGGGAATGGAACGAGAGGGCAGGTGGATACCGTCCCTGAGTACCATGTCCCAAGGGCTAGGGGGATTGCTGGAAGAAAGCGGGGCACTCAAGTAATGGGTTTTTATTCAGTACGTTGAGAGGATTTTCCACAGCAGGTCGATCGGAGAGCACGCTTGGCAGGAAGACAGGGATTTTTCGACGAAAGTACCAGCTAGTACTTTTGGAAACACTTGGAAGTTGCGAGCTCGCTCTTACGCGGAGCGCAAGAGCTGGCCGAAGCGGCTGCGCACCGAAGCGGCTGCCGGGACGACAGGCTCGACGGGGCTGCGACGCGCGAGCGGGTGAAGCTGTGAGGCGAGAGCCTCTGCTGAGCTGCACCGCTGGGCGGGATCCTTGGCGAGGCAGGAGGCAATCAGCTCATTGAAGGCCGTCGGTATCGAGGGATTGGCGTGGGACGGCGGCAGGGGCGTGGACGAGAGAATACGCGAGCAGATGCCCTGCAGGGAATCGGCGTCAAAGGGCCGGTGGCCGGTGGCCATTTCGTACATGACCACGCCGAGAGAAAAGATGTCGGAGCGGGCGTCCTGCGGCTTGCCGACGATTTGCTCGGGGCACCAGTAAGCGGGCGTGCCGAGGAGCGGGGTATCTTTGGCGTCGCGGCTGGCGAGGCGAGCCATGCCGAAGTCCGTGAGTTTGATGCGGCCGTCGTCGGTGATGAGGATGTTGGCGGGCTTTACGTCGCCGTGGATTATGCCTTTGCGGTGCGCGATGCCGAGGCCGGTGGCGATGTCGGCGGACCAGGCACAGGCGCGGGGGTAGGGAATGCTGCCCTTTTCGAGGATCTTTTCGAGGGGCTGACCTTCGACGAACTCCATGACCAGGTAAGGGGTTTGGGAGGCGTCGTCCACGCCCATGTCGTGCAAAGTGATGATGGAAGGGTGCGAAATTTGGCCGACTACGCGAGCTTCTTGCACGAAGCGCTGGCGGGCCTGGCCTTGCGCGAGTTCCTTGGGAAATAGCTTGATGGCGACAATGCGCGCGACTAACGGATCAAAGGCACGGGCTACGCGGCCGTTGGCGCCCACGCCGATGATTTCGAGGATTTCGTAACGTCCAACTTGCATAGGACTTTCCCTCAGAACTCCAACCAAGATCTGAAATCGGAGGATAGAGGCTTATGGCGGCGGGCGGAATGAAGCAAAGGTTAGGGAAGTGAAGGTACGTCGGTACTAGGACGGGATTTGACGGCGAGCGCTGGTGCTGGCCGCTATTCGAATGCGTGGAACGAGAAAGGCTTGCAATCCGCGGGCTGCTTGAGTACGCTCCGCTTCGGTTACTTCGGCGGGCACTTACCATCGGGGGTAACACATGAGCGAAGACGAAGGCGCTTTCAAGAACAGGCGATTGCGGCCTTACTGGTGGTTTTTGATTGGCGCTGTGATTTTGGTGATGGTCAACGCATTCCTCGAACCGATAATTGCGGAACACTTGCACGTCTCGTGGTCGTGGCTGCAGTTTGGGTACGGGCTGATTTCGGTGGAGATCTGCGCGGCGGTTTATGTTTATGGGGTGGGGAGCCTTTCGCCGCACTGGCGGCCGGACGCTCCTTCGGGGGAGGCTGCCGCGAAGACGACGCTGCTGGCTACGACGTCAGCTGGAGGCTCGCATCCGCTGGGGCCGAGAATGAAGGAGCGAGTCAGGACGGCATCGAGCGAGGCGGAGAAAAAGCCGGGGGCGTAAGGAGAACCGATGATTCAGCTGCTGGATACGGCGCTGGGATTTGTGGCGATCATGGCGATGCTGAGTTTGCTGGTGAAGTGCCTGACCTCGTTGATCAAAAGCTATGTGGACTATTACTCGGGGAACTTGTACGCGGAGGTGGATTCCCTGGTGCAGGGAATGTTGGGGCAGGGCCTTGGGGCGCTGGCCGCGACGCATCCCTGGCTCAACGACATTAACTGGAAGAGTTTGGGCGAGGAATATCTGACGGTGGACAAGATGAAGGTCTTTCTGCAGCAGCTCGAGCCCGGTTGGGTGGACATGGGAGACCTTCAATCGCGGGCGGATTTGCACGTGGCGAATTTGCGATATGGTTTCGAACGCCGCATGAAAAGTCTGGCGCTGGCCGCGGGGTTGGCGGTGTGCCTGTTGTGCAACGTGAATTCGGTCACGATTTGGAAAACGTTGTACACCGACCAGCAGTTGCGGACGACGTTTGCGAAGGACTACTCCGAGAAGGCTCTGAAATTGGCGGAGGATGCGGCCACCACGGCAAGTCCGACGAAGGCAACGAGCAAAGAGGATATTGGAAAGCAGTCGCGGGCGTTGCGCGGGAACATGGAGACGTTCTTCGCGGATGTGAATTTTGGCGTGGGGCGGGTGTGGCGTCAGGGAAATCCGCCGATGGGCGGCGGCGCGTTTCTCTACGAAATTTTTGGGTCGCTGATGACGGGGATCCTGGTGAGTGTGGGAGCGCCGTATTGGCACGATTTGCTGAGGACGCTCTCGAATCTGCGGAAGCCGCAGGGTTCGTGAAGAAGATTCAGCGTTAAGAAGCGACAAACGAAGAACCCTCGCACACCCCAAATTCACTTTGTCAACACGACAGGGCCCGCCTCACAGACCGAGGGTGGGACACTCCGGAGACTTGAGAATCAGCGCGAAAGATTGGGATTTGCTGGGCGCACAGGGGCAAAGATGGAGTCGGAGGAGAAGCTGGACCAAGTTTTCGCACGTAGGATTTCATTCCCGGATAAAAATAGTAGTGAAAGCCGGAGGAATTCAGGAGTGGCAGGAACACTGTTATTGTTCGAACTGGAGACCTTATCGATCGGTTCTGAAGCAGCACCGCTACGGGTTTTGCGGCGGCCATTCCGGGTATTTTAGGTTGTCCATTGCGGCGCAAAGGAGTAGAGTTCCAGCCGCTCAGTGGAGGATCTTCCATGAACGCACTTAATCTGCGCTGGCGGGGGTTGATTCTTGCCGCGGTGGTATGTCTGACTTGCGGACTCATCGCGGTTGCTGCCGACGAGCCAACCCTGACCAAGGAGCAGATTAAGCAGTTCCTGCTCACCGCCAAGGTGGTGCACAGCCAGGGGGCCAAGAAAGGCATCACTCAGACCCAACGGCTTACGCTTTCGGACGGCACCGTGACCCACGACGCCTCTTTCCAAGCTATCGATGAACACAAACGCGAGATGAGGACTGCCACCGGCGGCATGGAACTGAACTTCGTGGACTCGTACAAGTACAATCTCGCTGCGTATGCGCTGGCGGAGTTGATCGGCATGGACGATATGCTGCCGGTGTATGTGGAGCGCAAATGGGAAGGCAATTCCGGCTCGCTCAGTTGGTGGTTGCCGGTGAAGATGGATGAGGCGGAGCGCCACAAGCAGAAATTAACGGCGCCGGACGCCGATGCCTGGAACAACCAGATGTACAAGATTCGGGTCTTCGATCAATTGATCTCCGATTCTGATCCCAATCTGACCAACGTGCTAATCGGTGAGAATTGGAAGATTTGGAGGATTGATTTCAGCCGGGCATTTCGCCCCAACAGGGATCTGAAAGAACCTAAGGACCTGGTACGCTGCGACCGGCAATTGTTGGAGAAGCTGAAGGCGCTGGACGGGAACGCGCTAACCGAAAAAATCGGCCGGTATCTCACCAAGGATGAAGTGAAAGCGGTGATGGCACGCCGGGACAAGATTGTGGCGCGGTTCCAGACGATGATCGCTGAAAAAGGCGAGAACGAAGTACTGTACTGACTTAAGTTACCACTGAAGGAAACCGCGCCGCTCAGCGGAGACGTTGGATTGGAAGCCCGGGCTTGAAAAAGCTTGCTCTTTTTGGTCCCTGGGGTTTAGTGTTCGTGCTACACATCACATCTTGCCGGTGATCCCGGTAACAAGGAGAAAAATATGCAGAAGAAGCAGCTTACTCTGCTGTTCGCGTTGGTACTTATCTTCCCGCTGGCGAAGGCGGTGTTCGCGCAAAAGGCTCCCGCCAAGCCGAAGGAGGACCGCTGGGAAGGTAGAGTTGAAAGAAGCAGTAAGGAGCAGTCTACTCTGACTCTTCGTAAGTCGGGTTCGAGTCTAGAGAAGACCTGTGCGTACGACAGCTCGACGAAATGGGTCAGCCAGTATCACGCCGACAAGAAGGTCAACGATATTGACGCCAGCCAAGTTAAAGACGGGGACTACGTGATTTGCAAGGGCACTTCGGAGAAGGCCGGCGTAATCCACGCAACCCTAATCTCTAAGCGGCTCTCCCACTCGCAGTAGACGAGCTGGGTCTTGTAACACAAGTTGAACGCCCTATCTCTTGTGAAGATACGGTTCACTTAGTAATCAGATCGCGGAGCCTTCAGGTGATGGCTCCGCGATTGTGTTTTTTCCGTGTGGTCTATCACGAACCGCTGCGTCAAAGGCAGCCCACGATGTCCAACCTCGACGTGACCGTGCCGAGGTTTTTGGTCCAGGAGAGGTGAGAGCGTTTTTATATCTGGTCGGGCACCCCTGGGCCCTGAGGATGGATTTGCTCCCGAGGGACTGCCGGCCGCCTGCGCGGCGGCTTTTGCGCCATTGGGTTCCTCTATGCGTATTCTCCGCTTGTTGACTTGTGCAAGTCTGGCAGCCTAAGATGCACCGCAATAGAGGACGTCCCGCGGAACCCAATGTTTTCACCAAAACTCTGCTGGTTGCCTATAGGAGACAGGAAAATGGTCCGCCCTCCGTCCTGTGTTTTTCTCCACCGCGCTTGTATTTCCGTCCTTCTTGTCCCGGTGTCGGTGGTGCTAGCGTGGGCGCGACCAGCAAAGGCTCCAGCGGAACCGCCAGACTCCGTAGTCGCCATCGCCGATGTTCACAATGACTTTGACGACTTCGTCGCCATTCTTCAACACACAGGACTGATAGACAAGCAAAACCACTGGGCAGGCGGTAAGACTACGTTCGTTCAGGTTGGGGACCTACTGGATCGCGGCCCCAAGCCGCGCGAAGTCATGGACCTGATGATGGCGCTGGAGAAAGAAGGGCCCCAAGCCGGCGGTCGTGTCGTAAGCCTGCTTGGTAACCACGAGATGATGAATATCATGGGTGACTTGCGTTACGTCGTTCCCGTGAACTATGCCAGTTTTGCGGACGGTAATTCCGAGAAGCGACAGAAAGCTGCATATGAGGAGTATAAGAAATGGAGGAGTAGCCACGCAGCGTTACTAGCCGAGCTTCCCCAGCCCATGGAGTTGACCGAGGCAGAGTGGATGGCACGTCATCCGTTGGGCTTCATCGAGCAGCGCGAAGCGTTGGGTCCAAAGGGAAAATACGGTGAGTGGCTGCGAGGACATGACGCGGTGGCCGAAATTGATGGAGTGATTTTCTTGCACGGAGGAATTCACCCTGATCTGGCGAAGACGAAACTGGATGCGATGAATAAGCGGATCCACGAGGAAATCAAGGCCTTCGATGCCTCCAAGCAGCATCTGCAGAATGAACAGTTGATTTTGCCGTTCTTCAATTTACAGGAAGTCAGCAGTGTGCTTCAGGCGGAGGTCATCGCGGAGCTCAAGTCGCGTATCCCCGCGACCGATGAACGCCAGGCTGAGATCCGGGAGTTCTTGAAATTTCAAGATTGGCTGAGCGTGCGCGTTGACGGTCCGCTGTGGTACCGCGGTTACGACAAGTGGAACGACGAAGACGGTGCGCCGCAGGCGAGCAAGGTTCTGGAGGCTTACAAGGCGACGCACGTTGTGGTAGGCCACACGGTGCAGCAGGGAGGTCGCATCCGGCCTCGCTTCGGTAACAAAGTGTTCCTGATCGACACCGGCATGCTCAGTAGCTACTACCCTGGGGGCAGGCCGTCAGCTCTGGAAATTTGCGGCGATGCCAAATTCATCGCTGTCTATCTGGATCAGCAGGTAGTGCTTCTTGATTCTGCAGGGTCTTCGCCTCAAAACCGAGAGCCTGGAGAACATCTAGGCGTCGGGGATGGGACAGCGGTTTCGGAAAAGGTAGCCGTCTTGCCGGCCGACCGTATGTGTTCCGGGACGACGGCCGCACAGCAATAACAGAGATAGGTTGGGAAAGAAGGTTCTGCGGATGAAACGGTGGATTGAGCGTGCCCTGAATATACGACCAGGAGATTTGGGGCGTGGCTCCCTTCTGTGCTCTTGCTTGTTCTTAGTTATCGCCAGCTACAAAATCGGCGGCGTGGCGGGGGCTGCGCTGTTCCTTTCCCGTTTCCAGGCAAAGCAGTTGGCCTACGCTCAAATGGCGAGTGCGGTGCTGGTCGCGTTGGTCATAGCGGGGTACGTGCTTATTGCGCGGCGGGTTCTTCTCCGCGATCTGCTCGTCGGCAGCATGGTATTTTTCTCCAGCACTTGTGCGGTGTTTTGGTGGCTAGCCCATTACTACTCCCACCTGATCTGGGTTTTTCCCGCCTTTTACGTTTGGGTAAAAATTTTCGGCGTGCTGGGGGCTACGCAAATCTGGACCCTGGCCAATTACGTTCTGACCACACGCGAAGCCAAGCGGGTTTTTGGGATGGTGGGCGGGGGCGGCATAGGGGGAGCGATTTTTGCTGGTTTCCTGTCCAAAACCATGGCTAAGAGGTTCGGAACGGAAAGTCTGCTGCTGGCCATGACGTTGTTCGTTTTGATTTGCGCCGGTCTGGTGATCCTGGTCTGGCGGAGCGGGCGAGTGCTGGTGAGTGACGCGCAAGGGAAGGCGGGAGAATCCGCGGAAACAAACTCGCGGAACTTGCTCGCAAGCATGCGCCTGTTGTTCTCCTCGCCCTATTTGCGGGCTATCGCGGCGGTTATCTGCATTTCGTCGTTGGTAACTACATTAACGGACTGGCAGTTCCTAGCTATAGGTCAGCAGTTCCTGGTAAAGAAAGACGTAATGGCTGTTTTTTTTGGTAACTTCAATTTTTACGCGGGCTTGCTGGGGTTATTGTTTCAGTTGCTGTTGACTGCGAGATTTTTGCGGCGATTCGGTATTGGCACCGCGCTGTTCGTGCTTCCCGTCACGGTATTGATGGGTTCCGCCGGTCTCCTAGTTCTTGGCACGCTGGGCTCCGCAGTGGCGCTGAAAGGCGGCGACCAGGTGCTGCGCTATTCGGTGGACAAGTCTACGGCCGAGTTGCTCTACCTGCCGATCGCCGCCCGTGTGAAGTTACAGGTGAAATGGTTCATCGATACCGTCGTCTGGCGCCTGGGTGATGGGCTGTCAGGCCTAATGGTGCTCATCTTTGCCACCTTGTTGCACTTCCCCCCGCGTCAAATCAGCTGGGTCGTGCTGCTGCTGGTGGGCGGCTGGCTGATGGCAGTTTCTGTCGCGCGGCGACAATACGTCGCCACCCTGAGGGAAAGCATTAGCCAGCATCGCTTCGATCTGGAACAAGCCAGCGCGCCAGTGCTGGACCGGTCGACGACGGACCTTCTGGTCACCAATCTTTCCGCATCCGATCCCAAAGACATTCTTTACGCGCTGTCCCTTTTTGAAGTGGAACGGCAAAGAGCTGCGCACCCGGCGATCCGGGCTTTGCTGAGTCATTCCGCACCAGAAGTGCGGCAGAAGGCAATCGCCATTCTCTCAGCGGCGGGCGACAAAGCCGCCCTTCCAGAAGTGCAACGACTACTGCGGGACCCGGAACTGAGTGTGCGCACCGAAGCCTTGCTCTTTCTGAGCCACCATGGACATATCGATCCTCTGACGGTCATTGAGCAACTAGGCGATTTCCCGGACTTCTCGGTCCGTTCGGCGGTCGTCGCGTTTCTGGCGCAGCCCGGCGAGGCTCAGAACTTGGAAGCCGCCCGGAATATCCTGGACTCTATGGTCAACGAAGCAGGAGAAGAAGGCCTGCGTAACCGCATGGAAGCGGCGCGGCTGCTCGGCGAGTTGCCAGACTGTTTCGACCCTCTGCTCTCCAGGCTTCTTGCCGATTCCGACACTCACGTGGCGTGCGAGGCCATCCACTCGGTCGGAATGTTGCGCAAGCGCCGACTGGTCCCTGAGCTATTAGACCGGCTCGCGGAGCATAGACTGGCCCCCGCGGCGGCACAGGCACTGGGCAGATTCGGGGATTCCATTGTAGGAGGGTTACGCGACCACCTCTGTGATTCTGCGGTTCCCATCCAAGCACGCAGAGAAATTCCCAGCGTATTAGTGGCTCTCGGAACGCCAGCCGCCGCAGGCGTGCTGCTTGATAACCTCCTGCAAGGCGATACGATGTTGCGCTTTCGCACGATTGCCGCGCTCAATAAACTTTGCCGGCTGAACCCCGAGATCGTGCTGGACGGTCAAATGCTAGAGACCGTATTGGCGGCCGAGATTTTGGGGCACTACCGTTCATACCAGATTTTGGCTACCATCGGTGCCACGACAGACGGCGTCGATCCTCTGGCGCGAGCGCTGAAGGAATCCATGCAACAGGAACTGGAGCGCATCTTTCGTCTGCTGAACCTCCTGCATCCCCGGCTCGATTTGCACAGTGCCTATATAGGTCTGCAGTCCACGAGCGTCGCGGTACACGACAATGCCCTGGAATTCTTGGATAACGTCTTGAAATCGCAGCTGCGAGAAATGCTGGTACCTTTGCTGGACAGCAAGGTCACCGTGGCAGAACGAGCCCAGCTGGCACAACGCCTAGTGCGCACGAAAATCGAAAGCCAGGAACAGGCGGTGGCAGAACTCGTTGCTAGCGAGGATCCATGGTTGAAGTCGTGCGGGGCGTACGCTATCGGAACCCTGGGGATAAAATCTTTGGAACACCAATTAGACCGGTGCCTGAATGAATCGGACCCGCTGCTACGCGAAACGGCGCGGGCCGCGAAACTCCGCCTGGACGCTCTCGCCGCGAAGTCTTGACCCTTCTCAGCCTCGCGCTCAGCCTCGCGCAAATCCCTCACGCTGCTTAGCCGCCAGCAATGAGTGCAAAAGGCGAACGCCCCGTACGACCGGACGGGGCTCCGGGAAAGCGCATCTCGAAAAAAGTTAGCGTGGCAAGCGTAGGTCTATGCGCGTCGCGTGCAGTACGCCGCTGTCATCCACTTTGCCGAGTACGATCACAAACGAGCCTTCCTTGACCTCGTCCTGTTGCCCAGGCTTTCCAAGCTTGGTCCATGCGGTCGAGCTGTCGTAGGCGACCTTCCTTGTCTCTTTCGACGGGGCGGGGCCGCCACGGATGTCCATCTGCGACAGGTCTTTATAAATTCTGAGGACGGTACCCTGCCACTTCGTCTCTTTTTTGGCGGCCTGGTTCGCGCCCGCGGGCATAGCAGCAAAGACAACTCCCGCAAGTACTAGGGAAAGGAAAGTAAGGTTAGGGAACCCTTCATTGCATCCTCCATGTTGGAATAACCGCTGGGCCTCGGCCTGCTACAGGGAAGGAACGTGGGGAGAGAATAGTGCGGCGGTAAGGAAGTGTAAAGAAGAATCTGCCGCAAGACAGTGTTCATGGAACATGACCACTACAGATAGACGTGGTACGAAAACGTCAACCACATTTAGCGTTTTTCCTCTTGACAGGAAATTGACAGAGGCTGATACTGCGCATCGCTGACTTGGGGGCACGTGGTAGCGCCCAGACCGGTTTTGCAGATCTTGGGGGAATGACCGGCCGAGAAACCACGAGGCCCGCCCAGCATCGAAGACCTAAAAAAAGAA
>WNEZ01004925.1_pt1 | contig 18586 bp, 17 predicted proteins | sample 5400521 | NCBI WGS metagenome assembly WNEZ01 (sample SAMN13153339, study PRJNA577476) | soil metagenome | isolation source: 120 cm saprolite under Douglas fir tree site 2 hole 1 replicate 1 | place: USA:California | collected 2015-04-18
GAGATCCTCTATGCATGGAAGTTCCCGCCGCAGCTCTATGCGAAGGCCGGGCGGCTCAAGTGGCTCCAGGTGATGGGCGCGGGCGTGGACTGGGCGCTGGTGCCGGAGCTGCCGGCGGGCGTACAGGTCACCCGCGCGCCCGGGATCTTCGGGCCGTGGATGGCCGAGTACGTCATCGGCTGGTGCTCGTGGGTGACGCAGCGGATGCGAGTGTATCGGGACGCGCAGCGCCAGCGCCGGTGGCTCGACCACGTGCTTCCCGACCGCCTGTTCGGCAAGACGCTCACCATCGTCGGCCTCGGCGATATCGGCCGCGACATCGCGCGCGTGGCGCGCGGACTGGGGATGCGCGTGCTCGGCGTCACCCGGCGCGGCCGTCCGGTGCGCGAAGCCGCGCGAGTCTACCCGGTCGGCTCGCTGGCGCGTGCCCTGGGCGAGGCCGACTTCGTCGTCGTGCTCCTCCCCCTGACCGCCGAGACGCGCGGGATCATCGGCGCCGCCGCGCTCGACGCCATGAAGCCGACGGCGTGGCTCATCAACATCGCGCGCGGCGCCGTCGTCGACGAGAAGGCCCTGCTGGCGGCGCTCGAGCAGCGGCGCATCGCGGGCGCCGTTCTCGACGTCTTCGACCGGGAGCCGCTCCCGCCGAGCGACCCGCTCTGGAAGCTCGACAACGTCGTCGTGACGCCGCACATCTCGGGCCCGAGCACGCCCGAAGAGATCGCGCCCGTCTTCAACGACAATCTCGCCCGCTATCTCGCCGGCCGCCCGCTTCGCCACGTGGTCGACCGCGATCGAGGGTACTGACCATGCTGTCCCGACGCAGCGCCATCACCATGTCGGAGCCGGAGCTGATGCGCTTCCTCGACGAGGAGCGCGTGCTGACGTGCGCGACCATCGGCCCCGGTGGGCGCCCGCACCTCATGCCGCTGTGGTACGTCCGCGACGGCCACAGGTTGCTGACCTGGACGTACGGCAAGTCCCAGAAGGTCCGAAACCTCGAGCGCGACGGGCGCGCGACCGTCCAGCTCGAGGCGGGTCGCGACGTCTACGGCGAGCTGCGCGGCGCCATGCTCGAGTGCGACGTCGCGCTCGAACGCGACCCCACGCGCGTGGGCGAGTTCGGGCTCCGACTGAGATGGCCCGGTACACGGGCGCCGAGCTCTCGCAGGAGGCGCGGGCCGGCGTCCTGCAGCAGGCGCCCAAGCGCGTCGTGCTCCGCTTCACGCCGACCCGCATCGTCTCCTGGGACCACCGGAAGCTCGGCCGCACCTACTGAGCCGACCCGATGGGTCGCATCTCACTCGCCCCGGAGTGAGCACCCCGATCTCGCTCGTGATCTTCGATTGCGACGGCGTGCTGGTGGACACCGAGCGCATCGCCGTGCGGATCGACGTCGCCGTGCTGGCCGAGCTCGGCTGGCCGATGACCGAGACGGAGATCGTCGAGCGATTCATGGGCCGGAGCGATGAAGAGATGACCGCGCAGATCGAGGCGCATCTGGGTCGTTCGCTTGGGGCGAGCTGGGAAGAGCCCTTTCGACATCTCTATCGCGAGGCCTTCGCCGCCGAGCTCCAACCGGTTCCCGGGATTCTGGAGGCGCTCGCCGCAATCGCCATCCCGACATGCGTCGCGTCGAGCGGGACCCACGAGAAGATTCGCTACACGTTGGGGCTCACCGGACTCTACGACCGCTTCGCGGGCCGGATCTTCAGCGCCAGCGAGGTCGCTCACGGCAAGCCGGCCCCGGACCTGTTTCTGCACGCGGCGAGCCGCATGGGGATCCCTCCCGCGGGCTGCGCGGTAGTCGAAGACAGTCGGTATGGAGTCGAAGCCGCCCGGGCCGCCGGGATGCGCGCGTTCGGCTACGCGGGAGGGCTCGCCCCAAGGCACGCGCTCGAGGGCCCGCAAACCGTTGTTTTCGAGGATATGCGCGAGTTGCCTCGCCTCCTCTCGAGCGCCGCTTCCGATCGGTAGTTCCCCTCGGTCGCTTTATTGGCTAAACTATTAACCAAGTCAAAAGATCACACGCGCACCTCGGCCGGCCGGCCCACCCCGCGAAGCCCGCGGCGCGCACCTCCGGAGAAGCGAGAAGGTATGGCGACGCGGACCAAGCGGTCGACGACAACTGAGGCTCACCAGATGCTCGAGCTGCTGAACTCACTGGGCGGCACGATCTTCCGGCAACTCCTCTGGCAGAAGGCCTCCGACCTCGACCTCACCTACGCCCAGTCGCAGGTGCTGTTCCGACTCGCCGAGCACCCGGGCTCGCACATGGGCGACGTCGCCAAGGCCTTCGGGGTCACCCTCCCCGCCGTCACCCACATCGTGGATCGCCTGGAAGAAAAAGGGCTGGTGACTCGCGGCGATCATCCCGCCGATCGCCGTGTCTACGTGCTGGATCTGACGCGCGCGGGTAAGGCCCTCGTCGAGGAGCTCGAGGTGATCCGCCTCCGGGGCATGGAGCGCGTCCTCGCGCGGATGTCCGCCGACGATCGGCGGCGGGTGCTCACGGGGTTGGAGGCGCTCGTCGACGCGGCGGTCAGCGCTTCGGAAGACGACGCGCGGTCGGCCCGCGGACGGAGGGCCAGCGCGTGACGGGTCGCCGCCTGACCGCCGTCGCCTGGGCGATCGTCGCGGTCTTGTTCCTCGCCGCGTGCTCGGACAACGCTGCCGGCAAGGCACGGGTCCAGCTGCCTCCGGTGCCCGTGACCCTGGGCGACGTCGTCCAAAAGACCATCCCGATCCAGCTCACCGCCGTCGGTAATGCGCAGGCTTACACCTCCGTCGGCATCAAGTCTCAGATCAACGGGCAACTCGTCGAGGTGCGCTTCAAGGAAGGGCAGGACGTCCAGAAGGGCGATCTCCTCTTCGTCATCGATCCAAGGCCCTTCGAAGCGGCGCTGCGCCAGACCGAGGCGGCGCTGAATCAGCGCCAGGCCGAGGTTCGCCAGGCGCAGGCCGCCGTCGAGCGCGACACGGCCCAGCTCGCGAACGCGCGGGTGCAGGAGCGGCGCTACCGCGAGCTGGTGGCCAAGGAGCTGATCGCGCGCGAGCAATACGACCAGCTCAACACGAACCTGTCGGCCATGGAGGCGACGGTGGAAGCCGATCGGGCGGCGGTCGAAAGTACCGGGCGGCCGGCACGCTCAAGGTCGTCGCGCGCCCGCCCCGCCAGCAGGAGGCGCTCGCGACCGGTGAGCTCACGTTCGTGAACAACAGCGTGGATCAGACAACCGGGACGATCCAGCTCAAGGCGACGTTCGGCAACGCGGACAACGTCCTCTGGCCCGGCCAGTTCGTGGACGTGTTGCTGCTGCTCACGAGTCGCACGGCCATCGTCGTGCCCTCGCAGGCGATCCAGCCGGGTCAGCAGGGGCCCTACGTCTTCGTCGTCAAGCCGGATCAGACCGTCGAGTCGCGCCAGATCGTGCCGGGCACCCGGCTCGGCGCCGAGACCATCGTCGAGCAGGGTTTGAAGCCGGCCGAGCGGGTCGTGACCGACGGCCAGCTCCGGCTGGTGCCGGGCGCCCGGATCGAGGTCCGTCCGCCCAAGGCCTCATGAATACCGACCTCTTCATCCGCCGGCCGGTCCTGACGACGCTCCTGATGGGCGCGATCCTACTCTTCGGCATCATGGGCTTCCGGCTCCTGCCCGTGAGCGACCTGCCCAACATCGACTTCCCGACGATCCAGGTCTCCGCCGCGCTTCCGGGCGCCAGCCCCGAGACGATGGCGTCGGCGGTGGCGACGCCGCTCGAGAAACAGTTCACCACGATCGCGGGCATCGACTCGATGACGTCGTCGAGTGCCTTGGGGCTCACGCAGATCACGATCCAGTTCAGCCTCGACCGGAACATCGACGCCGCCGCCCAGGACGTGCAGGCGATGATCGCGAAGTCGGCGCCCCTGCTACCGCCGAGCATGCCGACGCCGCCGACCTACCAGAAAGTGAACCCCGCGGACCAGCCGGTGCTCTACCTGGCCCTGAGCTCGCCGACGCTCCCGCTCTACATGGTCGACGAGTACGCGCAGACGAACCTCGCCCAGCGCATCTCCACGATCACCGGCGTCGCCCAGGTCCAGGTGTTCGGCTCGCAGAAGTACGCCGTCCGCGTCCAGCTCGACCCTCGCGCCTTGACGACGCGTGGCATCGGCATCGACGAGGTCCAGCAGGCCCTCGGCCGCAGCAACGTGAACCTGCCGACCGGTACGCTCTACGGCGCGCACCAGATGTTCAACGTCATGGCGACGGGCCAGCTGCAGAACGCCGAGGCCTTCCGCCCGCTGATCGTCGCGTATCGCAACGGCTCGCCGGTCCGGCTCGAAGAGCTCGGGCGAGTGATCGACGGCGTACAGACCGACAAGGTCGCCAGCTGGTACAACGACGAGCGCGCGGTGATCCTGGCGATCCAGCGCCAGCCCGGGACCAACAGTGTCGAGGTCGTCGACGCGATCCGGGCCCTGCTACCTCGCTTCCGCCAGGAGCTGCCGGCCGCGGTGAACCTGAACGTCCTCTACGACCGCTCGGTCGCGATCCGCGAGTCGGTCCACGACGTCGAGTTCACCCTGGCGCTGGCCATCGCCCTGGTCGTCCTGGTCATCTTCCTGTTCCTGCGCAACGTGTCGGCGACGATCATCCCGAGCCTCGCCGTTCCGCTGTCGATCATCGGCACCTTCGCCGTCATGTACCTGTTCGGCTACACGATCGACATCATCTCCTTGATGGCGCTCACCCTGTGCGTCGGGTTCGTCGTCGACGACGCGGTCGTGATGCTCGAGAACATCGTGCGCCACATGGAAGAGGGCATGAGCCGCCGCGAGGCGGCGCTGGTTGGCGCCAAGGAGATCGGGTTCACGATCATGTCGATGACCCTCTCGCTGGCGGCGGTCTTCATCCCGGTGCTGTTCATGGGCGGCGTCGTGGGCCGGCTCCTCCACGAGTTCGCGGTGGTCATCACGGCGGCGGTGCTCGTGTCGGGCTTCGTCTCGCTGACGCTCACGCCGATGGCCTGCAGCCGCTTCCTGAAGCCGCCGGGCACGTCGCACGGGCGATTCTATACCGCCTCCGAGCGCTTCTTCGACGGCATGCTCCGAACGTACGACCACTCGCTCCAGTGGACCCTACGGCATCGGCGCTTCACGATGGCCGTGATGCTCCTGACGTTCGTGCTGACCGGCTGGCTCTTCGTCATCATCCCCAAGGGCTTCATCCCGACCGAGGACACCGGCCAGATCTTCGCGTTCACCGAGGCCTCGCAGGACATCTCGTTCGACGCCATGGCGGCCAAGCAGCGGGCGGCGGCGGCGATCGTGATGCAGCAACCGTACATCGACCAGATCATGTCGTCGATCGGCGCGTCCAGCATCAATGTGGTCCCCAACACCGGACGCATCTTCATGCGGCTCAAGCCGCGCGATCAGCGCCCGCCGGCCGACAAGATCATCGAGGACCTGCGGCCCAAGCTCGCGGCCATCCCCGGATTCCGCGTGTATCCCCAGAACCTCCCGATCATCCGCATCGGCGGCAACCTCACCAAGGCGCTCTACCAGTACACGCTGCAGGCCCCCGACCTGCAGGAGCTCTACCGCTGGGCGCCGATCCTCTTCGACAAGATGCGGACGCTGCCGGGGTTCCAGGACGTCAACACCGACTTGCAGATCACGAGCCCGCAGATCACGGTCGACATCGATCGGGACAAGGCCTCGGCGCTCCGCGTCACCGCCGAACAGATCGAGAACGCGCTCTACAGCGGCTACGGCGCGCGCCAGGTCTCGACGATCTACACGCCGACGAATCAATACTGGGTGATCCTCGAGCTCGATCCCCGGTATCAGCGCGACCCGACCGAGCTCTCCTTGCTGTACGTGCGCTCCGAGTCGGGCAAGCTCGTGCCGCTCTCCTCCGTGGCGCGTCTGACGCCGACCATCGGGCCGCTGACGATCACGCATCTGGGCCAGCTCCCGGCGGTGACGATCTCGTTCAACCTGGCGTCGGGCGTCTCCCTCAGCGAGGCGGTGGCCGAGGTCAACAAGGCGCAGCGCGATCTGCAGATGCCCGCCACGATCATCGGGAGCTTCCAGGGCACCGCGCAGGCGTTTCAGTCCTCACTGAAGGGCCAGGGGGTCCTGCTGATCGTCACGGTGCTGGTGATTTACCTCGTGCTGGGCATCCTCTACGAGAGCTTCGTGCATCCGCTGACGATCCTGTCCGGGCTCCCGTCGGCCGGCGTCGGTGCGCTGCTCACCTTGCTGCTCTTCCGCACCGAGCTCAACATCTACGGGTTCGTCGGCATCATCATGCTGGTCGGGATCGTCAAGAAGAACGCGATCATGATGATCGACTTCGCCCTCGAGGCCGAGCGCGCGGGCGCGACGCCGAGAGACGCCATCTACAAGGGCTGCCTGCTCCGCTTCCGGCCGATCATGATGACGACCATGGCTGCGCTCTTCGGCACCTTGCCGATCGCGCTCGGCATCGGCGCCGGCGCCGACTCGCGGCGCGCGCTCGGCCTGGCCGTCGTGGGCGGCCTGCTCGTGTCCCAGCTCCTGACCCTCTACATCACGCCGGTGCTCTACACCTACATGGAGGGCGCGCAGAAGGCGATGGCCGGGCTCCGCGAGCGACTGGTGGGCAGCACCGCGCGCGCCCGCCGGGCCCCCGCCGCCTAGCCTTCCCGCCGTCAGGCGCACGCTGCTACAATTCGCCGCGATGTGCTCGTCCGCGTCGTGAGAAGACGGCGTCGTCCGGGCGGCCGGGCGTCAGCGGCCGCACCTGCCGCCGGCGCCCGCCAGCCGTCGATCCGGATGACCGCCGGCGCGCCCGAAGCGCACCGGCTCGCGTGTGATAAATTGGCTCACCACGATCGGGAGGTGGACATGTCATCGAGCCTGAGTCGTAAATTCGTGCTCCTCGTTCTCACGGCACTCGTGCTGGTCACCGGAAGCGCGCTCACCGCCGAGGCGCAGAAGAAGGGCGGCATCCTTCGTGTCGGCAACCTCGGGGAGCCCCCGTCGCTCGATGCGCACTGGACGACCGCCAGCATCACCGAGACGCTGACCAACCACATCTACGAAGGGCTCTACAGCCTCGACAGCTCCAACCGTCCGCTCCCGATGCTGGCCGAGAGCCACACGGTGAGCAAGGACGGCCTCGTCTACACCTTCAAGCTCCGCCAGGGCATCAAGTTCCACAACGGCAAGGAGATGACCGCCGAGGACGTCGTCGCCTCGCTCGCGCGCTGGGGCAAGCAGTCGATCTACGGCAAGGCGCTCTTCGCCCAGGTCGCCGACTGGCGGGCGGTCGACAAGTACACGGCCGAGATGAAGCTGAAGGAGAAGTCGGCGATCGTCCTGATCTCGCTCGCCGTGCCGAACAACTTCGGCGCCATCTATCCAAAGGAGATCGCCGAGAAGTTCGCGCCGGAGGTGAAGGCAACCGAGTACGTGGGGACCGGCCCCTTCAAGCTCGCCGAATGGAAGCCCGACCAGTACATCCGCATGGTCCGCTTCGACGACTACAAGTCGCGCAACGAGAAGCCGAACGGCTACGGCGGCGGCAAGACGGCGTACGTCGACGAGATCCGCTGGCAGCCGGTGCCCGAGGTGGCCACCCGCGTGGCCCAGGTGGAGACCGGCGAGCTGGACTTCGCCGACGACCTGAACCTCGATGCGTATGATCGCCTGACCAAGAACGCGAACGCCCGCCCGCTCGTCTCGAAGCCGTACTACTGGCTCGTCGCGGTCCTGAACAAGAAGGAAGGCCTGATGACGAACCAGAAGCTGCGTCAGGCGTGGCAGGCGGCGATCGACATCGAGCCGATCATGAAGAACGTGGCGGGCGGTCACTCGGAGTTCTACCGGATGGATTCGAGCCTGGCCATGGTCGAGATCACCGCCTGGCACACGAAGCTTTCGGGGCTGCCCTGGAACGAGCACAACAAGGCCAAGGCCAAGCGGCTCCTGCAGGAGGCCGGTTACAAGAACGAGCCGATCCGCTTCCTGACGACGCAGGAATACAAGTGGATGTACGATTTCGCGCTCCTGTCCAAGCAGCAGCTCGAGGACACGGGGTTCAACATCGACCTGCAGGTGGTCGACTGGGCGACGCTGGTGAAGCGGCGGAACAACTCGAAGGAGTACGACGCCTTCACCACCGGCATCGGGGCCTTCTACGACCCGACCCACCCGGTTTTTCTCACTCCGAGCTGGCCGGGCTGGACCACCGACGAGGACATCCTGAAGCTCCAGGCCGAGCTGGCGCGCGAGACCGATCCCAAGAAGCGCATGGCCCTGTGGGAGCAGCAGACCCGGCAGTTCTACGAGAAGGTTCCGGTCATCCGCTACGGCGACCTCTTCGGGCTCCGCGCGATCCGCAACACCACGAAGGGCTTCAACGAGAAGACGGAGCGCATTCGCTTCTACAACGTGTGGGTCGAGAAGTAACGGCGTGAAGTCAAGGGCGCCGTCGTCCCCGGCGGCGCCCGCGACCAACCGAATCCGGTGACGGCGTACCTGGTCCGGCGACTCCTGACGCTCGTTCCCGTGCTGGCGGTGGTCGTCACCGTGGTCTTCTTCCTCATTCACCTGATCCCCGGCGATCCGGTGAGCGTCATGCTGGGCCCCGACGCGACCCCCGCTCAGATTCAGGGGACGCGCCAGGCCCTCGGGCTCGATCGTCCCCTGCACGAGCAGCTCTTCAAGTTCTACGCGCGCATCTTGCGCGGCGATCTCGGCCAGTCGTACTTCCTCGACCGGCCGGTGGTGACGGCGCTCGTGGAACGGGCCGAGCCGACCCTCGTGCTGACCTTCTCGGCGCTCCTCGTGGCGGTCGTGATCGGCGTCCCGTCGGGGATCGTCGCCGCCGCCTATCCGGGCTCGCTCTGGGACCGCGCGCTGATGCTGGGCGCGCTGCTAGGTGTCTGCGTCCCGGGCTTCTGGCTCTCGCTGAACTTCATCTATCTCTTCGCGGTCCGCCTGGGCTGGCTGCCGGCGGCCGGGTACGCCTCCATCTTCGCGGACCCGGTCGCGGCGCTGCGCTACATGGTGCTGCCGGCGGTCTCGCTCGGCTTCAACCAGTCGGCGCTGATCGCGCGCATCAGCCGGTCGTGCATGCTGGAGGCGCTGCAACAAGACTACATCCGGACAGCGCGCGCGAAGGGCGTGTCGACGGTCGTGGTCACGTGGGTTCACGCGTTCCGCAACGCGCTCGTCCCGGTGGTGACGGTCATCGGCATCACGATGGCGATCCTGATCGGCGGCGCCGTCGTGACCGAGATCGTCTTCAACATTCCCGGCCTCGGCCGCCTGATCATCTCGGCGGTGCTGCGGCGCGACTATCCCGTCGTACAGGGCGTGATCCTGGTCACCGCGACGGCCTATGTGCTCATCAACCTCGCGGTCGACGTCCTCTACGTGTTCATCGACCCGCGGATCCGCTATGGCTGAGGCCGCGGTCCGTCCCACGTGGCTCCGCCGCCTCAGGCGGAACCCGAACATTGCCGTGGGCACGGCGATCCTGGTCTGCGTGGTCGCCGCCGCTCTCCTGGCCGGTGTCCTCTCGACCCACAATCCCCGGCGCCTCAACCCGGCCGAGCGCCTGAAGGCGCCGAGTTCCGCGAACTATCTGGGCACGGACGAGTTCGGGCGCGACGTCTACAGCCTGGTCCTGTATGGCGCCCAGGTCTCGCTCCTCGTCGGGGCGACGACGATGATCCTGACCTCTCTCTGGGGAGTCGTGATCGGGCTGATCGCCGGCTACTACCGCCGCATCGACCTGGCGCTGATGCGCGTCATGGACGGCCTCATGGCCTTCCCGGCCATTCTGCTGGCGATCGCCCTCATGGCCGCCCGCGGGCCGGGTGTCGGCAACGTGATCTTCGCGCTCTCGGTCGTCTACACGCCGCGAACAGCCATGCTGATCCGGAGCACCGTGCTGAGCCTCCGCGAGCTCGACTATGTCCAGGCGGCCCGGGCGCTCGGGCGGCGAGACCTCGCCATCGCGTTCCGCCATATCCTGCCGAACTGCGTGGGGCCGCTCCTCGTGCAGGCGAGCTTCATCTTCGCCTACGCCATCCTGGCCGAAGCGATTCTGGGCTTCCTCGGCGTCGGCGTGCCGCCGTACGTGCCATCGTGGGGCAACGTGATCGCCAGCGGCAAGAACGTCATCCGCGAGGCGTTCTGGGTAAGCCTCTTCCCGGGCCTCGCGCTCACGGTCTCCGGGCTCAGCCTGAACCTCCTGGGCGACGGTCTTCGTGACGTGCTGGACCCGCGGTTGCGCGTACAGTAGGGGTTACGGAGGTGCCATGGCACTCGAACAGACGCTGAACGACACGCTGACGAAAGCGATGAAGGAGAAGGACACGCGGACCTCCGACGTGGTGCGGATGATCAAGTCGAAGATCGGCGAGCGCCGGACGGCCAAGGGCTTCTCCGGCACCGTGGACGACGCGCTCGTCCTCGACGTAATCGGCGCCTACCGCAAGCAACTCCAGAAGGCCCTCGTCGAGTTCGAGAAGGTGGGCGAGCGCGGGGCGGCCCACGCCGCGCAGCTGCGCTTCGAGCTCGAGTTCTGCGAGCGCTACCTGCCGAAGGGCATGGACGAAGCGGCGCTGCGCACGCTCGTCCGCGAGCGCCTCGACGCGCTCAAGATCGCCGACGCGAAGCAGGTGGGCCGCCTGATCGGTGACGTCATGAAGACGCACAAAGGCCAGGTGGACGCGGCGGAGGTCAAGCGGGTCGCCGAGGAGATGCTGAAGGGTTAGAAGCTTCGAGGAAGTCCCTGACGGATCGCGGCTTTGAGGAAGGCGCGATGCAGGGATAGCATACCCGGCCAACGCGCGCCGGGTCGAGAACGTATTCGTTCATTGGCCTCATTTCTTCGTTTGCGAGGGCCTAGGGTCGCCATTCGTAGAGGATGTCCGGACACTTCTCCTCGTTGCGGGAGCCGTCGCTGAACCTCATCGCCCTGAATCCGTAGCGCTCGTAGAAGCGCCTCGCCCGCTCGTTACACTGGAAGGTGTAGAGCCGAATCGGCGGTGGAAGCTGGCTCCGGGCGAGCTCTAGCAACCGCGCGCCGATGCCGCGTCCGACCCAGGCGGGAAGCAGATAGAGCTGTTCGATCCAGCTGCAGTCGTGAGCATTCGAGACCGCCAGGAGCCCGACGACCAGACCATCGACAACAGCGACCGTGGTCCTGCCCTCGGGGATTAGACGCCGACGGATCCAGTCGCGAACGGCTTCATCGGAATGAGCCAGCGGCGCGCACGTCACCAGTTCCTTGCGAGAGCCCAGGTAGACATCCGCCACCGAGTCAGCGTCACCGAGCGTGGCCGCGCGAAAATCGAGGGTCGCCGCGCCAGCCGGTTCTCGCGTCATTGGCCGCCGCGCCTCGATGCAACTAAGACCAGCCCGAGCGCTATGACTGCCGGTAGTGCCTGCGTGAAGAGAATCGACGTCTTCGCCGTCAGGCCGCCGAATATTCCGGCGACGACGACACAGCCGAGGAAGAAGATCTTCAGCTCGCGACGATCCGTCCACAATGCCCACAGGAGCCCAGCCGCAAGAAAGCCATTGTAGAGGCCCTGATTCGCCGCGAGTGTGGCCGAGCTGGCGGACACCTCGGGCGTCATGCCAAAGATTCTGCGACCGATCGGATGGTCCCAGAAGAACATCTCAAGGACTAGGAATCCGATGTGGCTCAGCGCTACGAGGCCTGTCAGAACGTTCGCGATCGCTTTCACGGTGTCGCCCCCTGGTCACGCATTGCGCTTGCAGTGATTCGGTCGATGAAATCGCCCTTGGCACTCATATAGGCGTGCCGGTCGCGGCCGAGGCCGCCCGCCAGAGAGCGCTTGAGCTCGGCGTATTCCGCTGCGACCTCCGGATGAGCCCGCAGATAGTCACGAAACGCCAGCAGGCGCTTCCATATCGGATGTCCACGGAGCATCAGGTGAACGTGGCACATCCGTTCTCCGTGCTCTCGGCGAATGAGCACGATGCGTTCTGACCACATCTCCTGATAGCGCGGGTCAACCGCCTCGTAGCCGTTCCCGATCAACGCTGCGGCATGGCGTTCGGCGATCTCCATTGATTCAACCGCCACCAGCATATCGATCACCGGCTTGGCGGCCAGACCTGGCACCGCGGTGCTTCCATGATGCTCGATCTCGAGCGCCGGCTGCGCGAGTACCCGCCGGATCCGTCCAGACTCCAGCGCAAATCGCTCGAGCCATCGGGGGTCGTACTCGACGATTTCGATCTCGTCAGCCATAACGGCTATCCGGTCAGCGGCGGCGCGCAGCCCGTCCTTTACACGGCTCGGTTGGGCAGCGCCGGGCGCGCCATCCTGTACAGGACGTGGCGCCGAAACCGATGCCCGTCGGGCAGCCCCGGGTAGTCGAAGTCGCCGGCTGGGTCTTGAACCATGCCGTGACAGCGGTATCGCCGTAGACTCGGATGCGTTGCTCCCCGAAGGAGACCTACACTCCGGTAGCGCTTTGAAGGCTCTCCCCCAAATGCGCGTGAACTCCTGTTGCGTCGGCGCTCAGCGAACTGGATCTGGTACCCAACACGACGGCTTCCTTCTCATACAATGCCAAGAGCGCCTCAGGGCTCTGCGCGCTGAAGTGCTTCGCCCACTGCTCTGTGGCGGACGCAACCTCCTCTTGGAGCCCGCCGGTGTACCCGACGCTGTGGCGAACACCAGAAGCAACGCGAGAAGGCTCGAAGGCTGCTTCATTGACCTTCCTCCGCCTTGTGTGTGAGATGGCCCTTCTCCCTACATCGGCTGCCGAACGCTCGGCGTGAGCGGCGCGGCCGGAGCGCGGCGCCAGGCCGACCACTGTAAACCGCGGCCGCTCAACGCCGTTGTTAGACAGGCTTAACGCACCTCATCCAAGAACAACTGCACTTCGCGGAACAGGTGCATCCTGTTTCGCTCCAGAAGGACCGTGTGTGTTCCCTCGCCGATGACCACGTATCGCTTAGCCGGCGCACCGGTCAGGCGCGCGAAGAGGGCCTGGGACATGTAGGCGGGCGTGTCGGCGTCCCACTCCGCGTGCACTAGCAGCACCGGCACCCGGATCTTCGACGCATCATAGTACCGGGTGTCAGCTCCCCAATACCGTTGTCCGTCCTCCACCACGCCATTAGGTGCGCGCACAACGGGTGGATTCTGCCCTGCGCCGACGGGGTCGGCCTCCAGATTGGCGTTCCACCAGGCCTCGAACCAACCGCTCGGGATCAGATCCTTCTGCTTGTCGGCAGCCACGCCCGTGAGCCACCGTTGCCGAGCTGCATCCATAGTCACAGTTCGGTACGCGGCCAGCGGCCCCTCCACGCGGACCAGCGACGGGGTCTGCCTCAGCCACACCGGCGCGTAAAGTACGAGCCGTTCGACCTTGTCGTTGTTCTGTGCGGTGTAGGCCCCGGCGATCACCGTACCCCAGGACCACGCCAGCAGGTTGATCTTCGAGACGCCACGGCGTGCGAGGATGTGATCGACCACCGTGCCGAAGTCCTTTACTGCAAGGTCGGTGTGCACGATGGGCCGGTTCTCTCGGGCCGGCTGACCCATCTCGGGTGGGCGCGTGGACTGCCCGTAACCCCGAACGTCCATCAGGTACACGTCGTAGCCGCGCTGGGCGATGTGGTCCATCCAGGACGACCCGGCGAGCTGGAGGTCGAATGCGGTCTCCGCAGGGTAGGTCGCGCCATGGACGAACAGAACGATTCGGTCGGGCGTGAACGTCGTCATCGCCTCGGGCCGCTTGTTACGGACGTACAGCTGGATCCCCGGATCGCGCGCGGGAACGTGGTAGCTCTCGCTCACCAGCTTCACGGGCTGAGCGACCACGGGCACCGGGATGAGCAGAGCTAGGATCGCCACGATCGAGAGGGTGAAGCGACGTGATGGCGCCATTTGCGATCTCCTTCGGCATGTAGAGTCGGGCGTGTGTTACTGCCTAAACTAGACACTATGCGGAACCAGATAACACTGGTGACGCAGCGCGCGCCGTCTAGGTCGGAACCTCCCGGCGATGCAAGTCCGTTACGTCAATCCCTTGCGTGCTCCACACTTGGACACAGCGACGTATGCCTCACTCCCGAGATACACAGATCTGACTATCCCTCAGAAGACGACAACTCCGCGCGCCACCTGCCCGCTGCGCAGCGCCGCGAATCCCTCGTTGATCTCCTCGAGCTTGTACGTCCGGCTCACCAGCTGATCGATCTTCAGCCGGCCGTCCAGGTACAGATCGACCAGCCGCGGGAAGTCGATGTTCGGGCGCACCGAGCCGTACATCGTGCCGCGGAGCGTCTTCTCCTGGAGCGCCATCATGTAGGGCGTGATGGGCGCCCGCACGTTCATCGCGGCCATGCCCACGATGACCGCGGTGCCGCCGGGCCGGATGGCGTCGAGGATCTGTAGGGTCGTCGCCTCGCCGCCGATCGCGTCGAAGGCGTAGTCGGCGCCCCGGCCGCCGGTCAAGCCTCGGACGGTCTCGACGACGCTCTGCCGCCCGGCGTTGATCCCACGCCGCCGCAGCCGATCACGACGACCGACGCGCCGGCCTCCACTTTCGCGCAGCGGGTCACGGCGCCTACGCCCGTGGGCACACAGCAGCCCATCAGCGCCGCCTGGGGCCAGGGCATCTCCTTGCGGATCGGCACCAGCATCTCCGCGGGGCAGACGACCGATTCCGCGAACGTCCCGATCCGCGCCATCTGGAAGATGTCCTGGTCGTCGCGCTTGAGGCGGCAGGTGCCGTCGAGCATCATCCAGCGCTGCGACTGGTGGCCGTCGCAGAGGATCGACCGGCCGATCGAGCAGTAGAGGCAGCGGCCGCACTGGGGGCGGAAGGAGAAGATCACGTGATCGCCCGGCTTGACGTTGCTAACGCCGGCGCCGACTTCCTCGACGATGCCCGCCGCTTCGTGGCCCAGCACCATCGGCAAGGGCAGCGTCCAGTCCCCGTTCATGATGTGCCAGTCGCTGTGGCAGACACCCGCGGCTTTGACCCCGACGCGCACCTCGCCGCCCTGCGGCCCTTGCTGCTGGACGTCGACGACCTCGAGCGGCGTGTTGGCCTTGTAGAGGATCGCGGCTTTCATCACCCGTCTCCTTGGGAGAGCTTCATCTGCTCGAGCACCGCGCGGCCCAGGTGACCATAGGGTGCGCCGAGCGTTTCGATGATCTCGAAGTGGTTGTAGTCCTCGCCGACCAGGAGCTGAACCGGCTTGCCGGCCGCCTTCACCGCGGCGGCGAAGTCGCGTGCCTGGCGCTGGAATTCCGGCGACTCGAGCGTGCCGTGGCTGACGACGATCGGCGCGTTGAGCCGGTCGAGGTGGCGCTGCGCGCTGAGCGCCTGCTCCATTTCGTCGGTGAACTTGACGTAGTCGCTCCGCGCCGACAAGCGCACCGCCTTCAGGTCGTACATGCCGCTCGAGCAGAGCCCGCCCTTCACGATGTCCGCCGGCAGGTTGAAATCGCGAGGCCAGTCGGTCGTGAGGACGACGCCGGCCAGATGCGCGCCCGAAGAGTGCCCCGAGACGTACAGGCGATCGGGATCGCCGCCGAAGCTGCGGGCGTTCTTGTACACCCAGGCGATCGCGCGACGCACCTGCTCGGCCATCGGCATCAGGCTGCCGCCCACGTCCTGGACCGCCGCGAAGTCCGGCACCACGAGATGGGCGCCGGCGCGCACGAACAGCTCCGCCGGGAACGCATAGTTTTTGGCGAGGCCGGCGCGCCAGGCGCCGCCGTGGATGAAGACGTTGATGGGCGCGTTGGGGCGCTTGGTGGCGTAGAGGTCGAGGCCTTCGATCGGCGTCGCGCCGTACGCGAAGCGCCGGGGCGCGCCGAGTCGCGCGCGGACGGCGTCGCTCTGGGTCGCGAACCGCCTGACGATCTGATCTCGATTCAGAGCCCAGACGTTCTGATCGTAGGCCGCGTCGAGCTCGGCCTGATCGAGATCGAGCCACACGCGCGGCCCCTTGGCGCGAGGCACGGGCTGCGCGGGAACGGGCTGCTGGGCGAACGCGGCGCCGCCCACGGCCATCACCGCGCCCGCCGCCGCGTCGCCCAGAGCATCTCTGCGCGTGACTCGATCATCCGAGGCAGTCAAGCGGCGGGCGGCGCTGAGCCCACGGGCGCGCCGCTTCGAACGCCGCGGAGGCCTGCAGCACCGTCAGGTCCTCGAAGCGGCGGCCGACGATCTGCAGCCCGACCGGCAATCCAGCCAGGGTGAAGCCGGCGGGTACCGACGCCGCGGGCTGGCCGGTGAAGTTGAAGGGATAGCTGAACGAAGCCCAGCGCATCCAGTCCCACACGTGCTGCGGCCAGTGCTCGGGATTCAGACGACCGACGGGGAACGCGGCCACCGAGAGCGTCGGTGTCAGGAGCAGATCGTACTTCTCGAAGAGCGGCCGCACCGTGTCCCAGTAGGCAAGCTTCTGGCCGCGCGCCTCGACGTAGTCGGCCACGCTGTACTGGAGCCCGTCCTCGATGCACGCGACGAGTCCAGGGTCCATGCGCTCGCGCCACCGAGGAAGGTGCTGCGCGTAGTTGCCGGCCTCGTGAGCGCTCCAGAGACAGCGGATCAGATCGTGCGAGTCGGCGAAGCCGGGCTTGACCTCCTCGACGACGCAGCCGAGCTCCTCGAAGGCCCGGATCGCCTGCGCCACCAGAGCGGCAACCTCGGCGTCGACGGGGAATCCACCCAGGTCGGGACTGAACGCGACCTTGAGTCCTCTGATTCCAAGGTGAAGCTTGCCGATGTAGTCGTCGGGTGCCGCCTCGAGCGAGGTGCGATCCCAATCGTCCGGTCCCGCCATCACCGACAGCATCAGCGCGGCGTCGGCCACTGTTCGCGTCATCGGCCCCATGTGTGAGGCGTAGTCGTTGTTCGAGATGGGCCACATCGGGACGCGCCCATAGGAGGGCTTCAGCCCGAAGATTCCGCAGAATCCACTTGGGATGCGGATCGAGCCGGCACCATCCGATCCCTGGTGGATCGGCCCGAGCCCGGCCGCCGTGGCCGCACCGGCGCCGGCGCTGGAGCCGCCGGTCGTCATCCCGGTGTTCCAGGGATTGCGGGTGATCCCCGTCAGCGGGCTGTCACCGAGCCCCTTCCAGCCGAACTCCGGCGTCGTGGTCTTGCCGAGCATGACGCCGCCGGCCTGCTTGAACCGCCGCACCACCGGCGGGTCCACGTCGGGCACGCGCTCGGCGAAGATGAACGACCCGGACATCGTGCGGATGTCCTTCGTGTAATGCAGGTCTTTGATCGAGAACGGGATCCCGTGAAACGGGCCGCGCGCCTCGCCCTTCATGATGGCCTGCTCGGCCTCGCTCGCCGCGGCCAGGGCCAGGTCGGCCGTCACCGTGCAGAACGCGTTCACGACCGGGTTGAGGCGCCCGATGCGATCGAGCACCGCGCGCGTCACCTCGACGGGTGAGAGCTTCTTGGCGCGGATCAGCGCCGACAGCTCGGTCGCGGGCGTGAACGCGAGGTCGGTGGAGGCCATCGTCATCTCCCCGTTACTTCTTGGAGATCAGCCAGTGCCCGAGCGCCAGATGCGGCAGCCCCGAACGCTCGAACGTGTCCACCGCGTCCTCGGCCGAGCAGACGAGCGGCTCGCCGTGAAGATTGAACGAGGTGTTGAGCACGGCGCCGATTCCCGTCCGGCGCTCGAACTCGCGGATGACACGGTAGTAGCCGGGGTTCCACGCCTCGTCGAGGATGTGGGCGCGCGCCGTGCCGTCTTGCGGATGGATCGCCGCGACGATCTCGTCACGCCGCTTCGCGTTGGTCGGAAACGCGAGCATCATGTACGGCGAGGCGAAGCTCTTGGGGTTCAGCAGATAGTCGCTCTCGCGCTCGCGCAGCACGGTCGGGGCGAACGGCATCCAGAAGTCCCGGGTCTTGATCATCCGGTTGATCAGGTCCACCACGCGGTGGTCGGACGGGTTGGCCAGGATCGAGCGGTTGCCGAGGGCTCGCGCCCCGAACTCCATGCGGCCGGCGCAGCGCGCGACGACGCCGTCCGACACGAGCAGCTCGGCGATCTTCTCCTCGATCGCCGCGTGCTCGCTCACGCGGTAGTGGCTCGCCAGCTCGCGCCCCTTGATCACGGCCTCGATCTCCGAATCGCGGACGTCGGGCCCGAGATAGGCGGGGCCGAAGGCTTTGGGCGCCGGCTTGACGCCGGCGGCGGCGCAAAGGTCGAGATAGCCGAGGTAGGCCGCGCCGACCGCGTTCGACTCGTCGCCGCACGAGGGAAACACGAACAGATCGCCCAGCCAGCTCTCGTCGGCGATCAGCATGTTCGCCTTCACGTTCATGAACACGCCGCCGCCGAGCGCCAGCCGCTCGCCGCCATAGCGCTGGCGGGCCAGGCGCGTCCAGCGCACCAGCGCTTCCTCGAGAATCTGCTGAGCGCCGCCGGCGATCCCGTCGAAGCGGAGGCCCTGGGTGGCCTCGAGCAGCGCGCGATAGAGAGGCCCGCGACGCCGCCACTCGAATCGGCTCGGCTTGCCCTCCGTGATGCCGAACACCTTGCCGAGCGCGGCGACGGCTCGCTG
>WNEZ01004157.1_pt1 | contig 18585 bp, 15 predicted proteins | sample 5400521 | NCBI WGS metagenome assembly WNEZ01 (sample SAMN13153339, study PRJNA577476) | soil metagenome | isolation source: 120 cm saprolite under Douglas fir tree site 2 hole 1 replicate 1 | place: USA:California | collected 2015-04-18
CAGTTGTCCTGCGCGTAGAAAGAGGTGAACGGCCGAGTGTAACTGTAAACGGGATCACCAAATCCCTGCTGGTAGAACTGGGGCAGACCCAGCGCAACCGATTGCAGAGAATCAATCGTGGCGCCCGCACCGGTCACACCGCAAGAAGGTGGCGCCGGAACCAAAAAGCAGGGAGACAAAACGGCGCCGGGCAAGTTGCCGAAAACAAACCGGCCAGGGAAGAACGTGTGTGATTCTGAGTGATTTCCGCGTAGCAATTCATAGGCGCCAAACTTGAGCGCATGCTTGCCTCGAATGGTGCTAAAGTTATCAGCAAATTCGTAACGACGCATGATGGTCTTGCTGGGAATGAAAATCTGGTTGCCCAGGTTTGCCGTTCCGGGTATATCAAGTCCAACTTCGCCATTCACGTTGGGAATCACGTTAAAGTCGTCATAGTCATACTGAACGCGGGCTTCATTCAGCGACTTGCCGCTGAACTGGTGGAACCATGAGGCGAGAAGCGTGTGATCCAGTGCATGCACGTTGCTGCCGCGGCTGAAACCGGTAAGAGACTGCACGTCTGGGCTTTCTTCACGATCATGGCCGAAGTTGTAGCGCAGGAAGACCTGGTTTTTGTCACTGAACTGATGATCAAAGCGGGTGGAAGCCAGGTACTGACGGGTGGCGAAGTTGAATAAGCCGCCATTGCTTTCCATTTGGCCAACTACGAAACCAGCGCGGGCAATCTGCCCTGCCGAAAGAAACGGATTCGGTGTGGCTCCGGCATTCACATTGAGCAGTGAAGTCAACGCGAAAGCGCAAGTGGGTCCAGGCAAAATGACGGGTGACGCCGGATTACTGGGGTTGCTAAGGCAGGGCACAGGATTAGGATTCGCATTCAGTTGGCGGATAATCGCGTTCTGAGCGCTCGTAGACCTTAGGCCGGCAGTGGTAGTCAGCAAAGGTACCGCGTTCTGCGAATCCTGCATCAGGCCTTCGAACGCCGCAAACAGGAATGTCTTGTCCTTGCGAATAGGGAAGCCGATAGAAGCTCCGTACTGTTCCCGATTGAGCGAATCTTTCACGTGCGTTGCCACGGCATCGGTCGGTGTGGTGGCAGTATTGAAAACCTGTCCCGGCGCGAGTGCCTGATTGAACGAAAATGGGTTGGCCGCATCCATAGCATCGTTGCGGAAAAAAGCAAACAATGATCCATGCACGTCGTTGGATCCGGATTTGGTGACGATGTTCACGGTTGCGCCGCTGGCGCCGCCCAGTTCCGCACCGTAGTTGCTGCGGTTGATCTGGAATTCCTGCACCGCTTCCTGGCTCATGGTGGTGCGCACGCCGCCAGCGTCATCGTTGGCTTCGCCACCATCAATGGTCACGCTGTTGCCGCGACCGTTGCTGCCATAAAAGCTGAGTCCGCTCTGCGGAGTTTGCCGTACACGAAAATCCTGGTCAGAAGCCAGACGTGTGGAGTCGCTAACGCCGGGAGCCAGCAGGGTGTATGTCAGATAGTCGCGACGGTTGATCGGCAGGTCTTCAATATATTGCTGATTGATCACGTCAGACTGGCTGGTTCTTTCAGTTTCTACCACAGGCACTTCGGTGGTGACTTCCACTGACTCAGACACCTGCGAGAGTTTCATGTGGAAGTCCTGGACCACGGTCTGGCCCACGTTCACTACCAGAGACTTGGCGACTTCGGATTGGAAGCCTGTCTTGCTGACCGTTACGCTGTAAGCTGCGGGCAGAAGGCCGGGAATTTGAAACTCACCGTTAGCGTCCGTGGAGACAGTGCGTTTGGTGCCTTTCGCAACGTCAGTCGCGGTGACTGTGGCGTTGGCTACGGTGGCTCCCGAGGGATCGGTCACCAGTCCTTTAAGTCCGCCTGAGGCTCCCACGCCCTGGGCGTGTGCAAAACCTGAGATCAGCAGACATACGAAAAAAACTTTAGCGAGATTGAAAAACCTCATCGATCCTCCTATCCGAAGCGTGGACATCGTCAAGGCAGTAACCTATTGGACGGGCTGCCCTGACTTTTGTCGCTCTGAATGAATCCTCATTCATATATTGCTTGCATAGCCGCATCTTCTATATGTCCACGTCGTCGCTTCGTGATTCCGCAGCAGCATCCGTAGAGACTGTTAGGTCCGTGCAGGCATATGATCGGCGACGAATTATCTACCCGGCAGACGATTTTGTCAAAGCATTGAATCTATTAGGACGCCACCATAGGTGACTGGCCAGATTCCCTGCGACCAGCCCAGCTATTCAGTCCCTCTATAGCTACGGGACCAGCAACATCCTTTAGGGACGTCTTTCAGGAACTCCAGGGACGCTTAGATCGCTTGCGGCAGTCTTCTGCCGGTGTTTAGCCATATAGTCTGCGAACATGGCTCCGGCCCGCGCCGGAAAGATCCGGGCCATCCAGTCCATGCGATAGGCGTCCTTGCCAATCAGCACCCGGTCTTTATCCTTAAGGATTCCCTGCACAATAATGTGCGCGGCCTCTTGCGGCGTTACCCGCGCTGCTTTGGCAAACACTTTCAGAGCCATGGCCTGATCTTCAGTCCGCGTATGCTCGCCGGCCCGAGCTTTCGCCGCGATGTTCGTGGCAATGCCCGCCGGATGCACGCACGTTACGCTGATTCCGCTGGAGCGCAGCTCTTCACGCAGTGATTCGCTGAATCCGCGGATGGCAAACTTGCTGGCGCTGTAGGCCGTCTGTCCGGGTGGGCCAATCAGCCCGAACACGCTGGAGATGTTTACGATCCGCGCTGACGATGCGCTGCGCAGAAGCGGCAGAAAAAACTTGCAACCGTGAATCACGCCCCAGAAATTGACGCCCATCAGCCACTCAAATTCGGCCAAAGTGATCTCCGCAAAGCTACCGTGCAGGGCGACTCCCGCATTGTTCACCAGAACTGAAACCGTGCGAAAATCCTGCGCCACCTGAGTTGCGAAGGCTTCCACCGAGGATGCGTCAGAGACGTCCACGTGATAACCCTTGGCCTGGGACGAGCCCAGCAACGCGAGCGTTTGCTGCAAGCCGGTGTCATTCACGTCAGCCAGGGCAAGACGAGCACCCAGTCCGGCGAATTCAACGGCCAGCGCCTGTCCAATGCCGGAGCCAGCTCCGGTGATTACTACGACTGCATCTTTCATGATGAACATCCTTTGTCTAATTCGGCAATCGGCCCTTACTCGTAGCTCTTAGCTTGGCCATCAGTAGTTGGTACTTGGTATTTGGTAGTTGGTGAGCCCCGGGGGCGACACAAAGAGACTCTCTAAAACACCTGGGCCTTGCTCCGAATCTGCGGCGCACACTCCGGCGGCTTAGGCACTGCCATCCGTTTGCGCAATTTTTGCTCTTTACGGACCAATCGCGGCAAAAGGAATCTTTTTGCCAGCTTCATTTTGCGCAACGCATCATGCGGATCCACCAGATGTGTAGTCGGCAAGGGCACGCCAGACTCCTTCATCACCAGTCCGATCGGCAGCTCCATCTTTTCCTGCAACTGAATCATTCGCGCCACCAGGTCCGCCGCGGGTGTGAGCAGCGGGCCAAATCCATATCGCGCCTGTCCGGTACCGATGACATAAAGGTTCTTCACCGTGGGCAGAACACATCCGGCATACAAAAATGCGATTCCGCCCTGCACAAGCACCAGATCTTTTGGAAGAAACGGAAAGCTAACGTGGAAACCGGTGGCGGCCACCACCATGTCAAACTCTTCCCTGCTGCCATCAACAAATTCAACTGCACGGCCGTCAAAGCGGCGAATGTCCGGCTTAGGAGTGATGCGTCCGTGGCGGATGTAATGCAGCAACTCGCTGTTCAGGGTGGGGTGCTTATCGAAGATGCGATGGTCGGGCTTGGGCAGTCCGTACGCCTCGTATTTGCCCACGATCACGCGCAGCAGTACGCGGAGCAGCAGCCGCTGCGCCCAGACGGGCGTCCACCAGGGCACCACTTCTACCAGCGGCTTGCCTAATAAAGTCTTGGGCAGAAACCAGTAGCCGTGGCGAATGCTGATGGCAGCGCTGCGCCCCACGCGCGCCGCTTCTGATGCCACATCGCAAGCGGAGTTTCCTCCGCCAATCACCAGCACACGTTTATCACGCAACTGCTCAGGATTTGTGTACTGCTTGGAGTGAATGTACTCGCCAGTGAATTCGCCGGGATAGCTGGGCCAGCGTGTGTCCCAGTGGTGTCCGTTGCACACCAGAACGCCGCGATAGATTCGGCGTTCACCGTTGCCAATCTCCACCTCCCAACGATGATCAGCAAGCGGCCGGCAAAATTCGACGCGCGTGTTGAACTGTATATGGCGGCGGAGCTCAAAATGTTCGACGTAATCAGCGAGGTAGGCCCGCATTTGCGCGGCGCTGGGAAAATCCGGGTAGGCGGCCGGCATGGGATAATCGGCATACTCGGTGGTCTTTCGGGAAGAGATGATGTGCGCGGATGAGTACACGCCGTGCCGCCAGTTGCCGCCGACATCGGCGTCCGCCTCAAGCTGTTCATAGCCGATACCGGCCTTAGCCAGTGCATGGGCTACGCTGAGACCGACCGGCCCCGCGCCGATCACACAGTAGAGCCATGATCGATCATCCATACAGCAACTCTCCCCCGTGTAGCCGAACAGCAACGGCCCGAAAACGATGGCAGTCTAGCACACGCGGGACGAAAATGAATCGTGATTCATTCTTGACACGCAGGCGCCGGCCCTTGACAATGGCATGCCATGGCTGAAGCGTACAGCAGCAGACTTGCCGAAATCACGTTGCCGGACGTGGATAAACGCCCGGTGAAGCTGGGATCGTTGTGGAGCGCCGGCCCCGCCGTGGTGGTGTTCCTTCGGCATTATGGCTGAATCTTCTGCGGAGAGCACGTCGCGCAGTTGCGCGAATACGAAGAGCAGTTCCGCAAAAAAGGAGCCACGCTGGCCGCTATCGGTCTGGGTGACTTTCAGTACGCCACCTTCTTCCGCGACAAAACCCACATCAAGTTTCCCCTGCTGGTGGATGAAGATCGCAAAGCCTACAGCGCGCTGGAGTTGAAGAAGGCCAACATCTTCCATCTTCTGCGCGGCGACAACATGAAAGCCCGCAAGCGCGCCAAAGCCGGCGGACACAAGCAACACAAGCTGGGCAAAGACCCATTCCAGCTCGGCGGAAGTTTTATCTTCGCGCCCGGAAACAAAGACATCTTCGTGCATATCAGCGACACATTTGGCGATAACGCACAGCCGGAACAATTGCTCGCGGCGCTGGGATAAGCGGCTCGGCGCGTGGCTAATCATGAACTCCAAGTGGTTTTGTCATCGTTACTAAATCGCAAGAACTGCTGTGGTTGGCGAAGGCCTATCCTTCTGTCATCTTGAGCGGAGTCGGAGCGCATGCGACGACGCAGTCGAAAGATCCCGAGAATGTCGGTTGTAACGAAACGGGGTCAGGGAGTTCTTCCGAAAGAGTTCGTGCTGCCCTCGTTCGCCGTGCCTGACATTCCGGGGAGAATTCCCTGAAACAGCATATTGCGGAGAGACATCCTCGGGATGTTTCGACTCCGAGCCGCGACTGCACACGCCGGCTCTTCGCTCAATGTGACAGGGGTTTACAGCGTGGTTAAAACTAAGGTCTGACGACTGGCCGACAGTCTGTTGCGCCTGACCGCGCTGTCTTTCCAATCAGCGTTCATCAGCGTTTATCTGCGGCAAATGTCTTTCTCCGCGCCTCCACGTTGACTTCAATTCCGAATCTGTGTCCATCCGCGTCGATCCGCGGTAAATGGTTTTCTCCGTGCCTCCGTATCTCCGTGGTGGGTGTTTTGTCCTGTACCAAATTCACCGCTCCCAACGCCTCAGAGCCAGTAGAATAAAAGACAGCAGATATCGCCCATGTGCGAATTTGACTGGAGTGGACCTACATCAATGAACAAAGAAGAAATCCTCAAGAAGCACAAGCAATACCTCTTTCCTTCCATCAGCAATTATTACTCTGATCCGCTTGTGACCGATCACGCCAGCATGCAGTACGTGTGGGACACAGAAGGCAAGAAATACCTTGATTTCTTCGGTGGCATTGTGACCATCTCCGTGGGGCACAGCAACCCGCGGATCACTTCCAAGATCAAGGCGCAGATTGACAAGATTCAGCACGCCTCCACCATGTTCCCCAATGAGGCGATGGTCGCGTTGGCGGAAAAGCTGGCTGAGATTGCGCCCGGCGAGATCAGCCAGAGTTTCATCAGCAACAGCGGCACGGAAGCCAATGAGATGGCTGTCCAGATCGCGCGCATGTTCACCCGCAACTTTGAGATCGTGGCGCTGCGGCACGGCTACAGCGGACGCTCTGCCATTGGCCAGACGCTCACCGCCCATGGCACATGGCGCAAGTCGCTACCGGTGCCTGCTGCCGGATTTGTACACGCACTCAATCCTTATTGCTATCGCTGCCCGCTGGGCAAGACTTACCCAAGTTGCGAAGTGGCGTGCGCGAAGGATGTTGATGCTGTAATCCAGACTTCGACCTCCGGTCAGATTGCCGCCTTCTTCGCCGAACCCATCCAGGGCGTAGGCGGTTTCATTACGCCGCCGAAAGAATATTTCAAGATCGTTTATGAAATCGTAAAGAAATACGGCGGGCTGTTCATCGCCGACGAAGTGCAGACCGCATGGGGTCGTACCGGCAGACGCTGGTTCGGCATTGAGCAATGGGACGTGACGCCCGACATAATCACGTCGGCCAAAGGTCTGGCGAACGGCGTACCGGTGGGTGTGACCATGACGCGTCCGGAGATTGCCGCCAGTTTCCAGGGCCTGCAGATTTCGACATTCGGTGGAAACCCGGTGACCTCAGTCGCCGCCAAAGCAACGCTTGATCTGATTGAAGAAGATCACCTCGCAGACAACGCGGACGTGGTTGGCCGTTACTATCGCGAAGGGCTGGAAAGCCTGAAGGAAAAGTTTGGACCCATTGGCGACGTCCGCGGCATGGGTCTGTTGCAGGCCATGGAGTTTGTAAAAGACCGCGTGAGCAAAGAGCCCGACGCCGCCATGACCAACAAGTTCATGGAAGAGTGCCGCAATCGGGGACTGCTCGTTGGCAAAGGCGGACTCAGCGGCAACGTCGTCCGCACGTCACCACCGCTGAACATCAGCAAGTCGGATGTGGACGAAGCGCTCAAGATCATGGACGAGGCGTTGACGGCGATCACGCCGGCGATGGCCGGGGTTTCAGCGCGGAGTTAAAGCAAGGCTTTAACGAACCAGTTGCCGGTCGGCTGCTTTTGCCGCCCGCAACGCTAGGCCTTTGGCCACTGAAGTAAACTCACTGCCGCCTATTAGCTTGCCGACGCCGAAGCGTTGCGCAAATATCTCTCGCACCGCCGGCACAAAGGCCGATCCTCCGGTGAGGAAGACGCGATCCACTTCTGTTGTAGACATCCCGCAAGAAGCGAAAAGTTCGTCTACAGTTTTGCCAATCGCGTCGAGATGACGGGCAATCCAGTTTTCAAACGATGCTCGCGAGACCATCCTGTCAATCCTGATGTCGCTCTGTTGAAAGACAAAACGCGCTTTCTCGTCGCTGGAGAGTGCGACTTTGGTGGTCTGTACGGCGCGATGCAACTGATAGCCCAGATCTTCTTCCACCAGATGAATCAGCGCGGCAATGCGATCGGGCTCAACTGCCTGCGTGAGCAGTGACTTGAGCAGACGCATGGTGTCCGGCGCTTTCAGAAATGACGCGTAATGCCAGCGCTCCAGGTTGAGATAAATCCATGCCGGGATGGGCAACAGCTTTTCCATGGAACGATAATCCGTGCCGGCGCCAAGTTGCGGCGAGACCAGGTTGCGGACGATGGCGGCGTCAAAGGTGTCGCCGGCCAGCGGCAATCCTGCATTGCCGATGATGCGTTGCTCTGGCGTGAGTTCAACCCGGGAACGCGGGCCGACGCGGACAAGCGAGAAGTCACTGGTGCCGCCGCCGAAATCGGCCACCAGAACCACCTCTTCATGGTCGAGCGTGCTCTCATAGAAATAAGCCGCGCCCACCGGCTCAAATTCAAATTCCACATGCTTGAGCCCACAGGCATGAAGCGCGGCGGTCACGCGGGCGATGCCGAAGGCTTCGTCTTCCGGAGTGTCGGCGCCGGCGAAGCGTACGGGGCGGCCGACAGTAACGGTATCGCCCAGTGGGCCGAGTTCCGCTTCAGCTTCCGTCATCAGCTCTTTCACGATGATGCCGACAAGATTCTCAAACGCATAAGGACGCCCGCCGATCACGGTGGAAGTGAAAGTACGGTTCGCAGCAAACGACTTCACCGATTGGACCAGACGCCCTTTGTGTTCGTCTTCCAGATACTTGGCAATGGCGGTTGGGCCGGCGTAAGCGCGACGGGCCGGCCTGGGAGCGCCGCGAACCGTCGGTGGGAAATAAAGGATGGAACGAAAGCTTTCAGTGAGACCAAGCGGAGTGGCAAATTGCGCGACCTTGACCGTCGGGCTTCCCTTAGAAAAGCCGTTGTTATCCACGACTGCCAGACTGCTGTTTGTGGTCCCGAAATCCAGGCCGATGTGCCTTGCCAAAGTGATCCTCAGTGGTTGCGCTGCAATCATTATAGAAGGGCGGGCTCGGCACTCACGGGATTGCAGGTGTTTTTGGATTTTGAAATTTCAAATTTTAAATTTCAAATTTTTAAATTTCTTACTCGTTCAGCGCTTCCATCAGCGCGCTTCTCACTTTAACTTGCTGGTCGGGGCCGAGCTTGCCGCCCTTTGATGTGAGATAGAAAACGTCAATCGCCATCTCGCCTTCGGTATCGATGAGCGCGATCTCGATATTGCAGCTCTGTTCGGAAAGCAGCGAGCTGATGCGATAGAGCAGTCCGGGACGGTCCTGCGTTATCACCTGCATCACCGAGCTCTTGCATGACGCGACATCATGCCAGTCAACCAGCGTCTGTACTTTGATTTTGCGAGAAACATCTTTGCTGCTGCGCAGGCGTTGCTGCAGCATCTTCTCCAGATCGGCCGTGCCGGAGAGCACGTCGGCCACGCTTTTCTTGAAGCGGTCCCACTCCGGCAGGTTGAGTTCAAGCGTGCGGAAGCGGTCAGTGAAGTGGAAAGTGTCAACCACGACCCCGGAGGCATTCGAAAAAGCGTTGGCTTTCACAATGCTCATGCCCCACGCGGCCAGAACGCCCGTCATCCGGGCAAAAAGCATGGGACGATCAGTGGTGACCAGGGTGAGATCAAACCAGTGGCGACCGCGCTCCAGGTGCAGTTGCACCGGCTCGCTCTTGAGCCGGCCCGCCATTTCAAGATGCGCCATCACATCATTGGCGGAGTAGGTGGCCAGGTATCTTCGCGGCAATCCTTCAAGAAAAGGTTTAAGTCTGCGCCCGGCTACCGGCGTGAGCGTACGCACCATCTGGTCAGCCTCCGCAGAGTCGCCGTGCAGACGATGGTCCATGCTCAGGTTCAAATAGTTGGCAGTCTCAATGTAGAGCTGCCATATGTTTTCTGCCTTCCAGGGCGTGAGTGCTTCAGGGTTGACGGCCTTGATGTCGGCATAGGTCATGAGGCAGAGCATTTTCAATCGCTCGGGCGATTGCATGAGCTCGGCAAAGCCGCTCACTGTTTCCTGGTCAAAGATGTCACGACGCAGGGCCGCTGACATCGCCAGGTGATTGCTCACCAGAAAACGAACCGTGTCACAGTCTTTGGCTTCGAGATCGAGACGTTCCAGCGAGCTTTCGACGAGGTCCATACCGGCGGCAATGTGGTCTGAACCGGCTGCGCCTTTGCCAACGTCGTGCAGCAGCAGTGAAAGATACAAAAGCTCCGGCTGCTCGAGTTCAGTGAGCAGTTCGGCATAGCGCTGGTCCCATTCTGATGACGATTCTTTGAGCCGATGGAGACTCTCAATGGCAAGAAACGAATGCTCGTCAACGGTAAAGCGATGGTAGAAGTCACGCACAACGAGCGCGTCGATTGCCTGAAGCTCAGGAAGAACCAATGTCAGATAGCGCAGAGCGTGCATGGTGCGCAGCGCGTCGGCCGCATGCGTCTGTAAAAGTATTTCTTGAAGGTAGATCCAGAGCTCAGCTCCGCGTGGAGGTGTTGCCGCCATGGCGGGAAGGACCTGCTCCACGCGCTGCTCCGTGGTGGTGCTCAGCTTCAGCCCGTGCTGGGCGGTGAAATGGAAAAGTCGAAGTAATACTTCAGGGTCCTGTACCGAGCCGGGCTGGGTGAGGAAGACCATCCCGTGAACCACGGAGAACTCGTCGTTAGAGACGCGCGAGCGCCAGCTCTGAAACTGCTTGTAGATGCTGGACCATGCGGCGGGAACTTCTTCCAGCAGTCGGATGCAGGTGCGGTGCACGGAGCGGGCGTTGCTGAAATAGAGGCGCATCCAGTCGGCGGAGGTGAGCGCATTGGCGTCACGCGCGCCGATCTTTTTGGCAGCGGCTTCATCCTGGGCTGACCAGCTCAGGGCATTGTCGTCGCGGCCGTGGCGTATATGCAGGAAGCAGCGCACGGCGGTGATGAACTCAAGCGCCTCGTCCACTTGTTTGCGCGAAGCAGCAGGCAGAAGATTGTTCCCTTCCGGCCAGGCATGCAGCTTGTCCATGGCGGAGATGAGAAGTAGCCAGTGGGCGACATTGAAATCACGCAGACCGCCGGGACAGTCTTTGACGTTGGGCTCAAGATGAAAAACGGTGTTGCCATGTTTGGCATGGCGGCTGCGCGTGACTTCCACCAGTCGCTGCACCAGAGGTTGCGCTTCACGCATAACCAGCTTGGGAATGATCTTGTCATGCAGACGGGTGTAGAGGTCGGGATCGCCGGCCAGAAAGCGGCAGTCCAGCAGTGATATAGAGAACTCAACGTTGTTGGGGTCAAAGCGATCGCACTCAGCGAGCACGCGGCTGGCCGGACTCAGTTTTAGGCCAAGGTCCCAGAGTTCCTGCGAGAAAGCGCGAATGGGATCTTTGAGCGCTTCTTCTGATTCGCGTTCGGCGTAAAGGAAGAGCAGATCAATATCAGAGAAAGGAAACAGCGTGTTGCGACCGTAGCCGCCAATCGCAACCAGAGCGAATTGTTCTGCCGCCGGATTGCCCGCCAGGAGACTTTCCCAGAGACGAAGAATGATGCGGTCCATAAGCGCGGCGCGCTGAGTTACCAGTTTTCGTCCGTCACCGCCGGCGTTGAATTGTTCGACAAACCGAGCGAACTCAGACCCATAGAGTTCGCGTAACTCGCTGCTGAGGGTGGAGGCCGCAGCATTCATGGTGCAGATACCTTATGGCTCCGAGGGCCGGAGCGGAAACGAGCGTCAAGAAATTTGCGCTTCACAGCGCCCCTTCACCCCGTTCTTCATTGCGTATGCGAATTACGTCGTCCACGCGCGAGAGAAAGATCTTGCCATCGCCAATTTTACCGGTTCGAGCGGCAACGGAGATGGCCTGCACGGCTTTTTCCACCATGGTATCCGCGAGCACGAGTTCCACTTTGGTTTTGGGAATAAGGTCCACGGTGTATTCCTGTCCACGGTAAAACTCAGTATGACCTTTTTGCCGTCCATGTCCGCGGACTTCCAGCACGGTCATGCCTTCAACGCCAATCTCATGGAGAGCGTCTTTCACCGCGTCGAGCTTGGAGGTGCGAATCACGGCTTCAACTTTTGTCATCTCAGTGACCTTCCTCAAATATCAACCATTACTTTAACGTTTGCCATGCATGATGCTACGTGGACACTTCGTAATAGTAGCCTTCTTCGCCGTGCTGTGTAAGATCCAGGCCCTGAATTTCATGTTCTTCACTCACGCGCAAGCCAATTGTCATGTCAACCAGCTTCAGGATCACGATGGTGCCCACCGCAGCCAGCACCCAGGCAATCGCCACGCCGACGAGCTGGTTAAACATCTGATGGGCATTCCCTTCCAGCAAACCGGATGCGATGGTGTTTCCTTTTGCATCCTTGAACATCGGGTTGACGGCGCTGGAGGCGAACAGTCCGGTGAGCAATGCGCCAATGGTGCCACCGGCGCCGTGAACGCCAAAGGCATCCAGCGTGTCGTCATAGCCGAAACGGGCTTTGACTTTCGCGACCATGAAATAGCAGAAGACGCCAGCGATCAGGCCGATCACCAGTGCGGATATGGGACCAACGAATCCGGCCGCAGGGGTGATAGCAACAAGGCCCGCGACAGCGCCGGAGATCGCGCCGAGAGCACTGGGTTTTCCGTTGCGGAACCATTCTGCCGCGGCCCATCCAAGAGCTGCGGTGGCGGCGGCAAAGTGCGTGGCGACAAATGCGCTGGTTGCCAGACTGCCCGCACCCAAAGCGCTTCCGGCGTTGAATCCGAACCAGCCGACCCAGAGCAGACACGCGCCGATAAAGCTGAGCACCACGCTGTGCGGCGGCATGTTCTGTTTGGGATATCCGATTCTGCGTCCGAGATACAACGCACATACCAGAGCAGAAACTCCTGAAGTGGTGGCACGGTCGTCCACATCACTTCAGGAGTTTCTGCTCTGGTATATGCGTTGTATCTCGGACGCGCGTTGAGCAATCCGTTCTTGCCCCAGACCATGTGGGCCATGGGGCTGTAAACCACAATCGACCACAAGATCATGAAGACGGCCATGGCGCTGAATTTCATGCGCTCAGCAAATGCTCCGGTGATCAGCGCTGGCGTGATGATGGCGAACATTAGCTGATAGACCATGAACGTCTGGGCCGGAATGGTGGCGGCATACGCCGGATCTGGCGCCGCTCCCACACCGCGCAAAAAGAGGTTGTGCAGGCCGCCAATGAAACTGTTGCCGTCACCAAAAGCGAGGGCGTAGCCAAAGATGGCCCATGTCACGGTGACAATTGCCATCATGGCAAAGCTCTGCATCATTGTGGCCAGAACGTTTTTCTTGCGGACCAGCCCTCCATAGAAAAGAGCGAGGCCGGGGCCGGTCATCATCAGGACCAGGGCGGAGCTGGTCAGCATCCAGGCGTTGTCAGCGGAACTTTTGGCGTCGGCGATTTGTTGTTCGATTTTTGCCAACCGGTCATTTTGGGATTCAGAAGGCGCGGCATTACTGGTCGCTGAAGCGCTTGGGCTGGAGGTCTGGGCCAGTGAAATCACTGGGATAAAGAAAGACAGAGCTGCAATCAGCACAAAAGTCCTGGACTTGGTCATGAATGGTCACCGCTCTGGCCGGGGTGGGCCGCGCAGAGCTTAGACACAATCTACCTACCTGGGAGCCATGCTGGAAATTGAAAATATTTATGAGAGCTATAAGCGTTGGTAGCGCATAAATCTCGCGCAGCAGGAACTTCCCCGGCGTGAACTGAGTCTCTGGAGAATCGGCACTAGCGCGTCAGGCAATATACCCGCTCTTCAATTGTTCAGCAATTGACGAGGCAATAGTTTCCAGCTCCTTCAACATACTTTCGTTGAAGCCGATGTTGGCAGCCCGCAGGGCCGCAATCGGGTCCTTGCGGAACCAGCGTGCATTCATTGCCGAGCGTTCCAGCCACTGATTGAGCAGCGGCTCTCTGGTGGTAAGCTCGGTAAGCAGAATGGCAAGTTTTTCGTCCACCACACCAGTGCCCGGTGTGTGGCCCACGCCGAAAAGATAGGAGACGATCCGGGCTTCAGCTGAGGAAAATTGTCCTGGCTTGCCGTCCCAGGATGCACCAGCACATTGGTGCAGGCGCTCAGCCAACTCCAACAGGTTGTTCCCTGAACTGGCGGCAATAAAGATGCCGCATGCTCCGCAGTAGGATTCAATCACACTGGTCCCTTTTCGCGACTTACGTTGAGGCACACATTCTGATGCCACTAAGATCACCCATGGAATAGACGACTGAGGACCGCATCGTACCCATCTTTGCCCGTGAATCTTTTTGCCTTCTCTGCATTACTAGAGTGCTGTGTTGAGGGGAAAAATATATAGATTTTTCTTAAAAACAGTGGATCGCGCGCTTTCATCGGGCAGATTACAACTTGCTTATTGTTTGCCAAATTGAAACGCGGTTATTTAGATAGAACGCAAACGGCCTGACTTACCCTGACGTAAAGAAATAATTGATCTGATCGGTCGCAAAGCCGGTTTTCACCAGGTGCAGCCTGGTGCTGTTGCGATGATTTTTTCCACTGTACGCCTGGATTGCTGGGAAGCAATGCTGGCAAGCCTGAGGTACGTGCCCTGATACGAGGAAGGCATGCAGACGCCTTGACCTGCCGGCATGACCTGCCATCTTGAACGGGTGCCCCTCCATGGTTGATGATAGGCAATGAAGAAGGGTGAATTGCGAAAGAAGAACCTTAAACAAACACAATCGGATCCTCTCATCAGTGAACTTGAGAAAATAGAGACACGGTTGCGGCAATGGCTGGCCGATTCAGAAGCGAATGCCCAACTCTTTCGCAGCGATCCCATCGCTGCTCTACGCGCAGCCGGCGTGGACCTTGAAGATGAAACCATGATGGAGCTGGAAATAATTGCTGCCAGTATCGCGAGAAGACTGCGCTAAGACGCCCCACGAACTCCATCCCTGCCCTTGGCCTAACACCTCTCACCTTATAATTGTGATATGGCCACGATTATGTACGGCAAGCCGGTTGCCGAGCAGATTGAGCAATGGGTAAGAACGGAAGTCGCAGAACTGAAGGCGAACCACAACCTCATTCCGCGGCTCGACGTGGTTCTAGTGGGCCGCAGCCCAGCCTCAGAGCGTTACGTTGGCAAGAAAATAGAATCATGTGAACGCCTGGGGATGACCGGGCGGCTTCATACTTTCGATGACAACGTCTCTGCGTCTGAACTGCGCGACTGTACCCGTCGATTGAGTGACGATCCTGCTGTCCATGGGATACTCATTCAGCTGCCCCTGCCGCAACACATCGAAGAACCGGAACACGGGCTGAACAAGTTTGACGTGTTTGACGCCATTCGTGGCGAAAAAGATGTGGATGGAATTTCACGCGGCACGGTCCCGGAACTTTATCGCGCGCAGGCAGACGCAATCCTGCATTTACCGGCCACAGCTCTGGCCGTCCGCCGCATGATGACGTTCTACAAAATTGCCACTGAAGGACAAGTGGCGGTTGTCGTTGGACGCAATGATATTACCGCCAAGCCCATCCATCACATGCTGGGTGGCCGCATGTGCAATGCGACGGCCATCTGGCTGCACCGTTACACGCGCAAGGAAGACCATGATGCTTTCATGCGCACGGCTGATATTGTCGTCACTTCCGTAGGCAGTCAACGCTACAAAATCACCCCGGACATGGTGAAGCCGGGCGCCACTCTCATTGACGTGGCCACCCGCGTTGGACCAGATGGAAAGTTGCATGGCGACGTTGATTTTGAGCGCGTCAAAGATATTGCCGCCAAAATTACGCCTGTTCCCAAAGGCGTGGGACCGGTCACGGTTGCCGCTTTGATGGAGAACGTAGTGCGGGCCGCGCAATTTACCGCCGGCCTGCGCCGACCGGGCTATGATTTCAGCGGATTGCCCAGCACCAGCCCCGCGCCGGTGGTTTCTTCCTAAGTGGTCTTTGCAGCGGGATTGTTTGCTATCGTTCCTTGACTACTCTTTTTGCGGCTTGCCAGATTCATCATTGAGTGCGATCGACTGGGCAGTGTAATGCGTTCCTTCAAAGGTGGCAATGATCTTGACGTTGGATCCGATGCCCAGGCTCGCGGCTTGCTGCGTGCGATCAGGACGGAAGTGAATGTCGTAATTCTTGTTGTCCGTCAAGTTGTGAATGGCAAGAAGTCCGCGATGCAGATCCAGGAAGGTCAGGTTACCCAGAAAAGTGAAGGCAGCTCCAGGTGCGGCGGTGATGATGATCTCGCGGGCCACGCCACGATTCCCGCTTTCAGGAGCAAACTTTACGTGCACCAGCGCTCCTGTTTTTATTTGCTGGAGCGAGGTGGGAGTTGCGCCGCTGCTGATGCGCGTTTCTTTATCAACGCCGAAATGCACCGGCACGGAGTTGATGCTGTCACGCAGCGTGATCTCGCCGTGAGCTGTATCAACGGCCATGATCTGCCCGTCGGCGTCCGCCGGCGGAGTGTTTACGCCCACGCGGATGTTGCGGGCAAAAATGTCATGGCGCGCTCCGTCCAGCATGGTATCAACATAGACCCGCTCCCCCTTTTTTAGGGCGACGTTTGTGGTCTCCGCGCCATTGCGAAAGATGTGCGTGCGTTCATCGAAGAATACGGTCCAACGTCCGCCACAAAACACCGCCACAGCCATGCGGTTGCGCACGTGGTCCACATCACGGATGATTCCACCAACCAGAGTCGCATTGCCTGAGGGGAAAGGCGGCGGATCAAGGATGGGGTCGCGTCCATTGGCGCCGGACGTGGCGGAGCTGTCGAGTATCTCAGTTTTGGGCTGCTGTGGACTGGCGGGCAGCGCAGAAGGTGACGCCACGGATTTATCAGAAGCTTTGTCAGAAGCGTTTGGCGATGGGGACGCAGTGGACGAGGGTGCTGCGGAGGGCGAAGAGGTCGTGTTCGACGAACCTGAATTTGAGGCTGGCGCAGCGCTGTTGGAGCTTGGCGAAGCAGGATTGGAATTTGGCGAAGCAGGCAAAGCGCCCGGTTGCGGCGTTGCCTTTGGGTTGGCCGCGGGCGCGGGCGAAGGTTCAGCCGCTGGAGGTGTCGCCGGAGCCGGAGTGGGATTAGAGCTGGGGGCAGTCGCCGGAGCCGTCGTGGACGAATTCGGTATTCCGGAAGCGGACTTAGGCTCGGCCGAAGGCTGTGTCTGGGCAGAAAGCGCTCCGGTAGAGCAAGTCAATAGCAAAATGGCTAAAAATAGGCGACGTTGCATAGGCTCCTGAAAACACCTCTTCCAAAAGCTTTGGATGCAGAAAGCAGCAGCTCAGATGGCAGCGCCATCTGACAACTTAGAGATGCCAGCGCCGGGTACCCAATCTGGTAACATCTTAAATCCTGAATCCTTCGATCCGCCTATCCGGTCCCGCCCAACCTCTGGCCCGGTACATGCCATCCAACAGACAAGCAGAGCTACTGCTTAAGGCAGAGGCTCGGCTGCCGCACCGCTCGAATTTCAGCATGAGGTCTTCCGAATAAATGCGCATTCTGCTTCATTCAAAATTCCTGGTTTCAATGTTCCTGGGTTTGGCCCTGGCAGGATCGCAATGCACCGCGCAGACCCTGCGTGTTCCTTTGCCCAAGAAGAGTAAGTACACGCCGGTGCAGCAGTTGAATCGCGATGGCGTGCAGGCCCTGCAACGGCACCAGATGGATAAGGCCAAGCGTCTCTTTTACAGGGCGTACCTCATTGATCCCAATGATCCGTTCACGCTGAACAATTTGGGATATCTGGCGGAAGCCGAAGGTGATATCGATCGAGCGCAGCGATATTACGATCAGGCGCAGGCCAACACTTCAGATGCCGTGGTGGATAAATCCACGGAACCGACGGATGAAGGAAAATCGGTGGCTAAGATTGCTGGACGCACATCCGAAGGTCCTATGCGGGTGAACGAGCTGAACAGCCAGGCGGTCCGGCTGCTGAATAATGATCGCGCTCCGGAGGCCGACCTGCTCCTGCAGCAGGCGCTCAAGATTGACGGGAACAATCCATTCACCTTGAACAACATGGGTTTTGCCAAGGAAAAAGAAGGTGAACTGGAAGACGCCATTAATTCTTACAGCCGGGCTGCGAAAACCGGCTCACAGGAACCGGTGGTGGTAACCATTAATAAGGACTGGCGTGGCAAGCCGATCAGCGAAGTAGCTGCCAAAAACGCCGAGAACGCCCGCAAGACACTGGAACATGGAAACGATACAGAAAACCGCGTTGCCCGATTGAATCTACGTGGTGTTTCGGCGATGAATCGCAACGATCGCAAGGCGGCCCGGGACTACTTCGAGCAGGCGTTCAGGCTCGATCCCAAGAATTCCTTCACCATTAATAATATGGGCTACCTGGCTGAACTCAGTGGCGACCGTGAGACCGCCCAGTCTTACTATTCTGAAGCCCAGGATGCGAACCGTAATAGCGCCAGGGTTTCCGCTTCCACGCGTCCTGAAGCTGAGGGACGTCCCGTAGGGCAGGTCGCGGGACAAAGCACGGCTCTGGTTGAAGCCAACATGGCTGAACAAGCAGAGGCCAAACGGCGTAGCGGCGCTCCGCCAACCTTGCGCACACGCGATAACAGGGTTGTGGTGGAACCGCCTCGTCCGGCAACTCCGCCCAGCACGAATAATAACCAGGCCAATCCGAACCAGCCGAACCCGGATGAAGCGGCGCCGCAACCCGATCAGCAACAGGGACCGCCGACACTGAAGCAGCGCCCGCCAGAGCAAGCGCCAGCGACGAATCAGCCGCCGGAATAGAGATGCTGTTTACAGCAACGGCCCGATTCCCTTGCCTATTCCGGGAGCATTTCGGATAGCGGACTCAACATAGCTCTTTGCCGCGCGGGCTGCATCGAGCAATCCCTTTCCCAATACCAGATGGCATGCCAGCGAAGTGGAATAGGCGCATCCTGTCCCATGGGTTGAGGTGCTTAGAATTCGCGATCCGACAAGAAACACA
>WNEZ01001691.1_pt1 | contig 18584 bp, 17 predicted proteins | sample 5400521 | NCBI WGS metagenome assembly WNEZ01 (sample SAMN13153339, study PRJNA577476) | soil metagenome | isolation source: 120 cm saprolite under Douglas fir tree site 2 hole 1 replicate 1 | place: USA:California | collected 2015-04-18
CGATCTGCTGCCGGGTCATTTCCCGCGCCGTCACATAGTCAACATTTTTAGGGGCCAGCCGGGCCGCGGTCTCGAATTGATCGAAAGCTTCATCCAACCGCTTCCCGCGCTGCAGCCGAACTCCCTTGGCGTAGGCGCCGTCAGCTTCTTTCAATTCTCTCTTCGACGGATCGCAGGAGACCGCTCCGGGAGAGCCTTCAGGGCAAGGCAAGAGCGGCAGGTTCGACGGCTGATCGCTGCAGAAAGCCGCCACAGCCAGTAGGCAGGCCATCGGGGTTAACTTGCCCAGCCGCATAGCCAGATTGTAACCGGGATGCAGTCCTTCACCTGAGGCTTTAACGAGGGCTAATGTACCTTCGTGTATTCGTCGAAGGCTGGACGGGATTCAGCGGTGGGGCAGTTCTTTGCGATCTTTGCGGTTTCCTTTGCGTCCTTTGCGGCTAAAGGTCTTGACCGTGTTGACCACAAACCCGCATGCCCATAGAATCAAAGCGGACCGTTTTTCCACCATCTCACCAAGAGTTGCCCCCTCGTTCAATGGTAGGACAGCAGATTCTGGATCTGCTTATCGGGGTTCGAATCCCTGGGGGGCAACCAAAACCTCAATCTTCCAATGCCGCTCCGAACAGAGGTTTCCTGCCTAGCGCGACTTTAAAGCCGTAAAGCGCGATAGCAGACACAACCGCAAGTTCGGTCAAGCCCCGCCAAGCGTACCAGCGGGACAAATCGGATGTGACCACACCACCACCCAAGGTGTAGAAGACGCATCGGGACACACACACTGATAAGAGGCCCACCCGCATCAGGCAAATCAGCCACAGGATCACTGCAGCCGAGGCAATAACCAATTCAACCCGGATGTTCTCTCCGAGCAGGTTAACTCCGATCGCAACTAGTGCCACCACCGCCATCGCTGCTACTTTACTGCGAGTTATCTTAGCGACAAGAAAAACGATTGCCAGCGATGCGATACCATCCATGACGGCGAGGATATTTGACGCGATGTCGCCGAGAAACACCGATCCCTCCCGCCAGCTTTGGCTTCCCGGCCCCCACACAGTAATGCCCGCAACCGCAAACCAGTCGGGGAGCGAGAGGCGTAGGCAGACAAGGAGAAACATCCCAATGCCGAACAATACGCCGATCAAGACATCGTGACCCACCAACGGGTTTTTCCATCCTCCCGCAACCAGACGACTCCAGGAGATCAGAATCTCGGGCCAGGTTCGGCGAACATAGGGCTCCGATGCTACATACAGAACGGCAAACTGCAGCGCGTTGGTCAGAGCGAGGCCAGAACACAGAAGGAACCATCCAAAGATCCACTCGGCATCTCCGATGTAGTGCGCAACCAGCGCCTGTGCCAGCAAAAAGACAATGAAGACCACGACGGCCACCCGAATGGCTCCCTGACGGTCGCCGCGCCCGTGTTTCAGGTTCCTGCGCGCAAACAGGAAACCCATTGCCAGAATTACGAAAATGGTGATAACGAAGAGCCCGATCCCGAAACGAGAAGCAAAGCTGGGCTGGGTCGGCCGCGCCCGTTCCGGACGTTCCCATGGCGCCAACACCCGGAAGAATACGATTTTATTGCGATAACTCGCTCCCTGAATCTGCAGGGTTTTGCCATGTGAGATTGTTTCCCAGGCAACGCTTCTGTCGGATGGAACATCTGGCAGCCATCGTGCCTCGGCGGTGTGACTTTGCTGTAGGTCGAGGCCTGCCGCCGTGAACAGTGACTGCCAATCCAACGCTCCATTATCACTTGTTGAACCGCTTTCCTGTGGACCGATAACGGCAAAGTAATTCAGTCGTCCCGCGGAATCCATGCCAATTCGCCATTCTCCCGAGAAAAAAGGCATGGGATTGCTGCTGCTCACTTCAAATGGATAAGCCGTACGGAACACATGCGGGCTCTGCCTATACCAGAACTGCAGCGGAAAGGGGAACTCACTTCCCAAATCGTGGTACCGCTGCGGGGCGGGGATGTGCGAAGAGTAGCTGTAATACGCTTGATCAACGTCAAACCAATAGGCGGTATCGGCAGGCGGATCGAGATAGCCCAGCTTCGCCGCGATCTTCCGGGCGTCTTCGGTAAGCACTTCTGGAGGCTTGCCGGTTGGCAAGAGATTCGCCAAGGAAGCGTGTTGCGCCAGGAAAACGATCAGCACCAGCCCGGCCACAACCCCTGCCAACAGACTCCACGCCTTCCCAGCACTCAGGGTCCCTTCTTCGCCGGCGGCGGCAACCATTTCCGGAGACGGCGTTTCTCCCGCCGCAATTGCGGCCGCCAGCGGATTGTTTCCGGGTGGCGCCGCTGCTACTTGCAATGCCGAGCGCGGGCGGGAATCGGGATTCTTTTCGAGGCAGCGAAGAATAAGCCGCTCCACATTTGGTTCCATGTCCGGGGCGCGCGACGACGGCGAAGGCGCCTGCTCCTTAGTGTGACACCGTCGCCACTCCGACAAAGAGCTGCCCTGCCAGGGCCGCTTGCCGGTATGTACTTCATACAGAACCAGCCCCAAGGCATAAAGATCACTCTGCACAGTAGCCGGCTGGCCCTCGAAGAGCTCCGGGGCCATATATGCGGGTGTGCCTGCGAGTTCACCAGCGGTTGTTTCTTCGGCCCCCACGGCGAGCCCAAAGTCGGTGATGCGGGCATGGCCGCGGCCGTCGATCATGACATTAGCCGGTTTCAGGTCCCGATGAATTACCTCTTTGGCGTGCGCTGCGGCCAGGCCGGCGCAGAGCTCATGCGCAACCTCAAGTGCCTTGGCGTTGGGCAATCGCCCGATCCGGCTGAGCAGAGTAGCCAGATCCTCGCCATCGACGTACTCCATCGTGAGAAAGTATTGACCATCTAGCTCGCTGACGTCATACACGCGGCAGACGTTTGGATGCGAGACCCTGCGGGCGATCCTCACTTCAGCAAAGAAACGCTCTACACGCGCGCTGTCGCGAGAAAAGGATGCGGGCAGAAATTTCAGGGCTACGACTTGTCCCAGCTTCAGATCCTCGGCCCGATACACCATGCCCATACCGCCTCGCCCTAGAATGCCCAGGATCCGATAGCGCTCTGCGAGGACGGTGCCGGGAGAGAGATTCAAAGGACGACCCGGCGAAGACCCGCCGGATGCTCGTTTGGGAGAGGAGGACGCCGGAACCGCGAGTGGCCGATCAGAGGTCAGGGTGGGAACCACGGAGGCCGAGCTGACAGGTTCACCGCATGTAGAGCAAAAGTGGGCACCCTCCGCAAGTTCCGTCGAGCAGGAATGACAGCGAGGCATGCGCGCGAATTATAGCTTAGAAACTCCCCGCAGACTCTTTGGTGGTGCGCTTCCCACGAGCGTCGCTAGTCGAACACCACAGTCTTGTTCCCGTAGGTCAGAACCCTGTGGACCAAGTGCAGCCGCACCGCCCGGCCGAGTACGGTGCGCTCCAGGTCCCGTCCTTTTCGGATCATGTCGTCGATTGAATCGCGGTGAGACACGCGGACCACTTCCTGGTCGATGATCGGACCTTCATCCAGATTCATGGTCACGTAGTGCCCCGTAGCCCCAATCAGTTTCACTCCACGCAGGAAGGCCTGATGATAGGGCTTGGCGCCCACGAAGGCGGGCAGAAAAGAGTGATGGATATTGATAACGCGATTGGGATAGGCGGCGATGAAATCTTCGGTCAGAACCTGCATGTAACGGGCCAGCACGATCAGCTCAACCCCTCTTGATTTCAGTTCGCGCATTTCTTCCGCTTCCTGCTGCTTCTTGTTTTCCGCGGTGATGGGAAAATGCAGGAAAGGTACGCCATAGCGGCCGGCGATCAGGCCGGCGTCCTCGTGATTGCTGATGACCACGGCAATCTCCGCTTTGAATTCGCCGGCCAGCTGGCGTTGCAGCAGGTCCTCCAGACAATGCGGCAAGCGCGAGGCAAACAGTGCGATTTTCGGGGCATGGTCGCTGAAATGGAGTTCAAACTTTATTTCGAACTGCTGGGCCAGCGGACGAAAGCGATCCGCAATCTCGTCGCGGGGGATCTGGAATCCGTCACGATGGAACTCGAAACGGGCCAGGAAAATGCCAGCTTCGAGGTCGGTATATTGGTCGGACTGCAGAATGTTGCCGCCGTGCCGGAAGATGAAGCTGGATATGCCGGAAACCAGACCTTTTTGGTCCGGGCACGACACCAGTAATGTTGCAGTTTCAGGCATGGGAAGGGGAAAGCTAGCAGACCCCCGAGCGAAGACGCAAGTTGCACCAGAAACCACGTACGCCCGCCCCTACGTGGTCCGTAGTGGCGGCGCGATCCCGAGTTGCTGGCGGACGGCAGAATTTGCCAGGCCGTTGGCCTCGGCATTGCGCTCGCGAGGCACGTGGGTGATGGAAAACTTCAGAGACCGGGTCAACTTGCGGCAGATCCAGTGCAGGGAATAGAGGCGCGGGCTGCGGCAATCGTACTCGCCGCGCATTTGCCTGACGATTACCTGGGAGTCGGAATAGACATGCAGCGCCCTGGCCTTCAGCGCCACAGCGTACTGCAGGGCCTCAAGCAGGGCCACGTATTCGGCGACATTGTTGTCCTGCCGCCCAATCCACTTGGCGATCCGGATGGTGCCGCCCGCGCAACCCTCGATTACTACGCCAATGCCTGACGGCCCCGGATTCCCCAGAGAACCGCCATCCACGTAGGCTACGAGATTCGACATGCTGCCGGCGCGCTCTCCCCAACATGCGTCAGAACGATTCGCGCGTCAAGATGTTTATTCTGTGCGCCTGCAACGTGGTTTGCGCTCTGTGCAATAGTTTGTGGAAAACGCGGATATCGTGATCCCCAAGACCTATAAGCGTCGCCGCTTCAACCAACTACAATTTTGAATTTGCACAGGAAGAAAAATCGTGCTTGCACCGAAAAGCGGCGTTGACATTTCACGTCAGTGCATTTAACTTCGCCAACGTCGACGGTCGAAAGGGTTGGCCCAAATTAAAACTTGGCCAGTCCGAAGTAGACCGGGTGATCAGTCTGGCGGGGCAACCCGGCGGACGACCGAACCCGAAAAAACCGACGGCTCTGCGAGGGGCAGTTGGGGTTTGGAACTGCGAAAGCAGCGATCACATCAGGGGCCGTGATGGTGCATGCCTCCACGTTGTTATGCTCCCTCGCAGGAGCTGGCAGCTAGAGCATAACCAAAGTCACGGCCTTTTCCTTTTCTCCCTCCTGCAGTCCCTGATTCCATCTCCCACTGTCAAAGTCCAGCGCCGTTAGTGTATATTTCCGCGCGTGACGGAGCCCCTGCGCACGCGCTGCTGCATCGTTGGAGGCGGACCCGCGGGCATGATGCTGGGCTTCCTCCTGGCGCGGATGGCGGTCGATGTCGTAGTCCTCGAGAAGCACGCCGACTTTCTCCGCGACTTCCGCGGAGACACGATTCACCCCTCGACCCTCGAAGTCATGTACGAGCTGGGCGTTCTGGATGAATTTCTAAAGCGTCCGCACCAGGAGGTGCGCGAGCTGGCCGGCCAGATCGGCGCCGAATCCGTCATGCTGGCTGACTTCACCCATCTTCCCACTCATTGCCGCTTCGTCGCCTTCATGCCGCAATGGGATTTTCTCAACTTCATCGCGGAGAAGGCAGGGAAGTATCCCCAATTTCATTTGAAGATGGAGGCGGAGGTCACCGATCTCGTCGAGGAAGGCGGCCGGGTGACAGGCGTGCGAGCCCAAACCCCGCAAGGCGAATTGCAGGTCCGGGCGGATTTAACGGTCGGGGCGGACGGACGCCACTCCGTGGTGCGCGAGCGCGCGGGCTTGCAGGTGCTAAACCTGGGCGCCCCCATGGACGTGTTGTGGATGCGAGTCAGCCGTCGGCCTACTGATCCGGGAGCGACCTTCGGACGGATCGATACCGGCAGGATCCTGGCGCTCCTCAATCGCGAGGATTACTGGCAACTGGCTTACGTGATCCCCAAGGGGAGCGCGGACGAACTTCGGCGGCAAGACCCGGAAGTCCTGCGGGCTGACCTTGCGCGCCTCGCTCCCTTTCTGGCCGACCGCGTGAGCGAGCTGCGTGACTGGAATGACGTCAAACTGCTCACGGTGGCGGTAGATCGCTTAAGTAAGTGGTCTCGGCCCGGACTATTGTGCATCGGCGATGCAGCCCACGCCATGTCGCCCATCGGCGGCGTCGGTATCAATCTGGCGATCCAGGATGCGGTGGCAACAGCCAATATCCTGGGCAAGAAGCTGCAGCAGGGACCTGTAGGCGAGGACGCGCTGGACGAGGTTCAGCAACACAGGACGTTTCCTACCCGGGCTACGCAACGGCTTCAGTTGCTGGTGCAGAACAACGTGATCACGCGTGTGTTGGGCAGCACGAAGCCGTTATCAGTTCCGTGGCAAGTGCGGCTCCTGGGGAGGTCGCCATGGCTGCGCCGCATTCCGGCAAGGCTGATTGGACTTGGCTTCCGGCCCGAGCATGTAAAGACCCCTGAAGGGCGGATGGCACCCGCGTAGAGCATTACGCCATAACAAACCACGTAGGCCCGGACGCCCCGTCCGGGCGGGCGAGGGCGCCCGCCACTACATGGGTGCAGTCTACTTCGAGGCGCTGGCGCCGGTTTGTCCGATCATCACCGCGTCCTGCATCTGGCGGAACAAATCTCCAACGGCTGAAGGCGAGTGCGAGACGAAAATAGTGTTGCTCTTACCCTGGGCGCCGATGTCCTTCAGCGTATCGAGATACTGGGTAACCAGCACCAGCATCATCACATCTTTGGGCGAGGTTCCTTCGACCGCCGCGGCAAATGATTCCACTGACAGCTTCAGCCCATCGATGATCGCCTTGCGCTGATTGGCGATGCCCTGGCCTTGCAGGGCCTTGCTCTCGGCTTCGGCTTCGGCCTGCTTCACTTTCAGGATTTTTTCGGCTTCGCCCCGCGCACTGGCGGCGACCTGCTCGCGTTGCGCGGCGTTGATCTCGTTCATCGCCGACTTCACTTTTTCGTCAGGCTCGATATCGGTCACCAGCGCCTGGTCGATGGCGTAGCCGTAGGTCTTCATCACATCGTCGAGACCTTCCTTGATGGCCACCGCAATGTCGGACTGCTGCAGGAAAGCGTCGTCCAGGTTCATCTTGGGCACGTGGCCAAGAATCACGTTGAATACATACGACGAAATCTGCTGCTTGGGATTGGCCAGCTTATAAAAGGCTTCGTACACGTGGTCCGGGATGACGTGGTACTGCACGGAAACCGGAATCTTCACGAACACGTTGTCTTTAGTCTTAGTCTCCACGTCGAGAGCGAGCTGTTGCACGCGCAAGTCGATCCGGCCGGCGATCTGGTCCAGCCAGGGCAACTTGAAGTTGATGCCTGCAGTGGCCACCCGAAGGAATTTTCCCATGCGCTGGATGACGACAGCTTCCGCCGTTCTCACCTGGAAGAAGCCCTTCAAGATCGTGCCGACTACGAAAGCGAACACGATCGCGTACAGCACGAAAAGCAGAGCATCCATAACTTTGTCCTCCTCGCGTTTGTTCCCGAGTGCGAAACTATGTATTTAGTACGTCAAGCTTCTGCTGCTGGCGTTCATTGATTTGACCAACGGCTGTCGCTGCTCGTGGTTACGTTGCCTGTTTTGATTTGAGCCTGTTTCGATTTCATTTGCCGAATCATGAAGAACCATAGTGCGGCTAGCAGGACGAGAGGCATCAAGTTCATCAGTGTTGCCGGCCATCCTCCGCTCGGCGTGTCCCTGAACCAAATTTCTACGTTCTTCTGGTGCAGGGTTTGTAACATTCCTTCCTGACTGGCTGGTGCAGTCACTCGGAACGGGCTGTTGTCGCGGTTAAGACCATCAACCTGAGTCTGAGAGATCGTCACCCTGAGAACACTTCCGGATTCGACCTGAGAAAGGAATTCCGAATAACTGATCTCGGGTGCGCCCCGCACATTCGGTTTAGCTGACACAGTCTTCCAAAGAAGGAAGGCGGAGAACGCGATGACGATCCAGAACACTACAGTCTTAGCTGTCGAATTCACTCAAAAGACTCCAGACTGCTTTCCACGGGCTGAAATTGGTTGACCGGCTCCAAAGGCGATGGAATGGATGGCATAATAGCCGTTGAATTACCGTCCTACAATTGCATAGTGTGGTTGCCCGCGCCCGAGGGCGAGACGCCCTCGAGACAGCCGGCGGGACGCCGGCGCTACGAGAAGCAACTCGAATGAACCGCTTCCTGGCTTCCGCACACCACCCGCCCAGGTGTGTGCGCATCTACTAATTGCACGTTTGTGGAATATTGCGGACCGACCGGAGATGAACAGCGTCAGGGACGCTTGCAGAGGCTGTAAGACGTGGAAGCCAGTCTTTTTGCTGTTTCGATTGGTGGAGTCGACGCTCGACGAGGCGGCTAGGCCAAACTCGAGTCAGTCATGCAAGCGTCACGGTCTGCTGCAGGGAAGCTCGGTTTGCAGATCTTGAGCACCGCTGCACCCAATCTATAACCCGGTCAGTCGAGGGGCGGTCCGTCTCGGTCCTGGCCGGGACCAGGTCCTCCATCCCGCGCGCCCATACCGCGCATCGGTCCATGCATCGGCGGGCGCTCAGCCTTTAACTTCAACCACTGTTCATGGGTCAACTGTCGGCGGATGCCCAGGAGCATCCGGGCGTTGGCTTTTTCCAGTTCGGCTCGCGCCTGGGCAACGCGGTCGATTTGCGCCAGCAGCTTGTTTTCATCCGGCGGATCGGCAGCCACCAGCGGCTCCATGATGGCCTCTTCCTTTTGCACTGCCGCGAACAGGTCAATGAGTTTGAGTCGGTTGGTGTTGAAGATTTCGTCCATCTTTTTCTGTTGATCGTCGGATAAGCCCAGCTTCTTGATGAACTCGGGATCGTCCCACCAACGTCCCGGGGGACCCAGGCGCATGGGTCCCCCCGGCCCCCCGGGGCCACCAGGACCGCCCATACCGTGGCGGCCTGGCCCACCGGGGCCTTGTTGCGGAGGACCGTCAGGACTGCCAGGGGAGGTCTGTTGTCCAAAACATGTCGCTCCGAGCAAGAGGGTTATGAAAAGCAGCGATATGAAATTCGTGCCCCTTCGAAATGAAAGCATCCGAAATTCCTCTTTCAACTTACTTGGTTGTAGCAGTGCTTGAGGTAGACGACTCCAAAACGCCCAACGGCTGCATGGGCGCCGGCACCGCTTCCGCCAGTTCGCTGTCTACCTGGGACAGCAACTCGTTGTCTTTTTCAATCTGAGATTCAATCTGAGATTGCGCAGCATCAATTTTGGTCAGGGGAGCCGCGAGTTGGACGGAACTAGTCTGGTTCCGCGCCTGATAATCGTGCAGATAAAACGTCAAAGCCGCCGCCAACAACATTAGGGACGCAGCCACGAGCACCCAGTTTGCGGTCCAAGACCGTTGCGGGAACTTCGGCACCACCGAAACGCCACGGTCAGCCGCCAGTGCGTTTTCGCTCCAGGCATGGGCTGCGCCGCGAAACCCCGCGATCGAGTTTTTCATTTGCTCCAATTCGTGGGCGCACTCCGGGCAACTTAGCAAATGCGCATTTACGGTCAGGGACGAACCCCCTAACAGCTTGTCGGTCAATTCTTCGTGGGTCAGATGTGCGCTCATAGAGTTGCTCCCAGCCGTGTACGGATTGCTCCCACCGCGCGATACAGATGGGTTTTCACCGTGGGCAGTGACATTCCGGTAGCCACGGCGATGTCCGACAATTCCATTTCTTCGACAAAACGCATCACGAATATGCTGCGCTGCTTGCCGGAGAGTTCCTGCAACGCCCGGTGGACGGTTTCGACTTGTTCCTTCGCGATCAGCTGTTCTTCCGCGGAAGCGGCTCTACTGGCCAGATGCTGGCTGACATCGTTGGCATCGATCGCGGTGGCCGCGGCATTCTTCCAGAAACGAAACTTCTGGCTCTTGGTGTGATCACGCACCAGGTTGAAGGCAATCCGCATCAGCCACGTGCTGATGCTGCAGTCACCTCGAAATTGATGCCGGGTGAGATGAGCCTTCAGAAAGCAATCCTGGGTGATGGACTCGGCTGCGTCCCGATCGGAAACGGAGAACGCCACGAACCGGAACACCTTCGGCCGGTGCAGCCGGACCAGGGCGTCAATATCTTCCAGCTCTGAGATAAGGCGCTCTCCAGAGAGTGCGACGAGGTCGACCGGGATCGTCGTCGGTGTCATCACTGATACAGACGATCCGGCCGCAGTTTAGATTACAAGCTCTGGCGGAGCCTTGGCCCGTGTCTTTTTGATGCCCGGGTTGCGCCCAACGTAGTCTCCAGCCCGAATCCGTCGTCTAAGCCTTTCAGACCCACCAAACCCGGCCCGGTGACGATTCTCCCAACTGTCGGAGAGGCGCGTGGGCCGTGGTGTCTCAAACAGGAGAAAAGGATGCCATCAGAGAGCACAAGCAAGGAAATCAGTCGGCGGCAAGCGATCGGGATTCTGGCGGTCGCGGGAGCTGGCGTAATGCTCGGCTGCGGGGGAGGGCAGTCCGCGGCTTCCACCACGGCCACCACTACAACCAGTACGGCCAGCACAGGCAATGCTTCGTGCATCTTGACTCCCGAGCTTACGGTCGGGCCGTATTTTGTGGATGAAAAACTCAACCGGTCCGATCTCACCGCCGACACTACCGACACCAACGTGACCAACGGCGTTCCGCTCACGCTGCAGATGTTCATCATGCAGTACAGCAGCAGTGGATGCAGCGCCTTGTCGGGGGCGCAGGTTGATGTCTGGCACGCAGACGCGGGCGGCGTCTATTCCGATGAGAGTGTAGAGAACACCGTGGGACAAACCTACCTCCGCGGCTACCAGACGACCGACTCCAACGGTCTGGTGACTTTCAAGACAATTTTCCCGGGCTGGTATTCCGGCCGCACCGTCCACATCCACGTAATGATTCGGACGTTTTCTTCGTCGGGCGCTCAAACTTTCGAATTCACCACGCAACTGTTTTTCGATCCCGCGTTGACCTTGACCATCATGGCAAAGGCGCCCTACAACACACGCGGCAATCCAGACACCACCAACGCTACGGACAGTATCTACAACAGCGAAACGCTGTTGAGCCTGGCGTCTGCGACCTCGGGTTCCGGCTATACCACTTCTATTACGGTCGGAGTACAAACGGCATAGGAGGCGGCGGTTTCTAGGCAGCCGGTTTGGTTCCAGGAGGCTCGATGGCGAGAAACTCCGTGGCGAATCGTTCGGCGTACGCTTGCAACAGCGCCTGAACCCGCAGGGGATCGGAGGAGCGCAGAACCAGGCCGGCGTGATGTCGTTTTTTCAGGCGCAAGGCAATTTCGGGATCGTTGTAAGCGGAGGTATCCGGGTCTTCCTGGCGGGCCAGGGAAAGAATGATGCCGGCGTAATCGTTGCGGGTGGCAGGTAAGTGGTAAGGCTGTTTGCCTCCTCCGATTTCGATGCGAGCCCACTCGCGCCACAAGTTGATGCCAGTAGCGGTTTCAACCATTTCACAGATGTACGCGCCACCCACGCGCGCGGCACATTCCAGGAAGTAAAACTCTCCGTCGCTGTGCGCCCCGATGAATTCGGCGTGGGACACTCCGCGCACCAGTCCCAGCGCCTTGATCAGATCGCGGTTGAGCTGGCGCAGACTGACCGCCTCTGGTGACTGGCCCGGCAAAAGGTAAGTGGTAAAGATGCCGCCCTGCTGCGCCACCGCCATGGGTGGAGAGCCGTAGCGGCTGACGCTGGAGAAGACAACCTCCTGCTCCGACACCACCGAGTCCACGTGATAGACATCTCCGGTAACGAATTTTTCCAGTACGAACGAGGACTGCTGGTCGCCCAGCGATTCGAGCACGGGCCATAGAGCTTCCGCGGACTCGATCTTCCTGATTCCGATGGCAGAAGCTTCCGACCGCGGCTTCAACACCCAGGGGCCGGGCACGTGGTCGAGGTAGTAGCGAATGTCCGCATGATTCAGGACGGGGATGAAATCGGGCACACGGATTCCGTTTTCCATCGCCTTCATGCGCATGGCCAGCTTGTCGCGGAAATAACGCGTGGTGGTGAGGCCCATGCCGGGGATGCGCATGTGTTCGCGGAGCGTGGCCGCAGCCTCCATATCGAACTCGTCCAGGGCCACGATGCGGTCGATTTTTTTCTCCCGCGCCAGGTAGGTGACAGCTTTCACGATCTCGGGCACGGGAAGTTCGGCGGGCATGCAGAAGACATCGTCCAGACTCTCGCGCGGCCAGTCGGCTGTGCGCAGGGTTTCCGCCGTGAGCAGAAAGACGCGGCAACCCTGGCGCTTGCATTCGCGCATGAATTCCTGGCCTTTTTCGTAAGTCGTAATGCAGAGAAAGGTGAGCGGAGCGGCTTCCGCCATGCGGCCTCCCGAATCAGGCAAAAAACTATACCACCGCTCGAAGGGCGGGCTGTAACGCAAAGATTCGATGTGGAAGTAGCGGCGGAGAGACGGGATTGTCTTCGGGCCTTGACCCGAATTCTATAGCACGTATAATGGTGCTGCACGTAAATATGTGCCAGCACAAAATTCCCATGAAAACAAATATCACGCTGAAGCTTGACGCCGATCTGTTGCGCGAAGTTCGAATCCTAGCTGCCGAAGAAGGCACCTCTATCAGTGCTTTACTCGCGGCGCGGTTGGAGAAGATGGTACGGGAGCGAAAGGCGTACGATCGCGCAAGACGGCGAGGCTTGGCCAGGCTGCGCGAGGGCTTCAACCTGGAGTGGAAGCGTCCACGGTCACGGGACGACCTTCATGAGCGATAAATATTTCGTAGATACCAATATTCTGGTGTACGCGCATGATCGATCCGCGGGCGAGAAACACCACCGCGCCCGGGCGCTGGTCGAGCAGTTGTGGCATTCCGGGGAGGGCGTCCTCAGCACCCAGGTGCTTCAGGAGTTGTGCGTGAATCTGCGGCGCAAGTCGAATCGTCCATTGTCGAGCGATGAGATGATCCGGCTCATTGAGGACTATTTGAGCTGGGAAGTTGTCGTCAATAGTCCGGATTCCGCGGTGCAGGCGCTGCAACTCGAGGCGCGCTACAAGGTGTCTTTCTGGGACGCTCTTATTCTTCACGCGGCGGAGACTGCCGGAGCCGCCGTGCTTTATTCGGAAGATCTGGCGGCAGGCCAAAGGTACGGTTCCACGCGTGTGATCAATCCATTGACTGACTAGAAGCGACGGACTAGAAGCCATGCGATTGACCCATCGGCCGGAGTGCCCCGAAGCTCCTGGGTGTAAAATCGGCGTGCTTTCTACCCCAAAACAAAGCGACAGTCTGACCACCGGCTCTCAGGAGGTTCGATCTGCTCGGCAGTACACTCTCCCATTACCGCATTACCGCCGCGATCGGCGCGGGTGGCATGGGTGAGGTGTATCGCGCCACCGACACCAAGCTCGGCCGTGACGTCGCCCTTAAGGTGTTGCCCGCCGAAATGGCGCGTGATCCCGAGCGCCTGGCGCGCTTTCAGCGCGAAGCCCGCGCCGTCGCCGCCCTCAACCATCCGCATATCGTCACGCTCTACTCGGTCGAGGAGGCCGATGGCGTCCATTTTCTGACCATGGAACTGATCGAGGGGCAGTCGCTGGAACGCCGCATTCCGGCGGGCGGCCTGTCCATCGAGCAGATCATCGAGATCGCTAATGCTCTCGCGCAGGCGCTCGCCGCGGCGCACGACAAAGGCATCGTGCATCGCGACCTGAAGCCTGCCAATGTGATGGTGACTACCGACGGCCGCGTCAAGGTGCTGGACTTCGGATTGGCCAAAGATGTAGGGGCGGGCAAGCCCAGCGATGCCACTCTGACTTCGGCCGGGCAGACCCAGTTGGGAGTCGTAATGGGGACGCCGGCCTACATGTCGCCCGAACAGATCGCCGGCCGCGCGGTGGACCACCGCACCGACATCTTCTCGCTGGGCATCGTGCTCCACGAGATGGCGACCGGGCAGCAGCCGTTTCAGGGGGCTTCTTCGGCCGAGTTGGCCTCCGCGATCCTGCGCGACACTCCACCCCTCGTCACCGACCTGCGGGCCGACTTGCCCGACGATCTGGCACGCATCATCCGGCGCTGCCTGGAGAAGGATCCGCAGCGTCGGGTTCAGACTGCGCGCGATGTCGGCAACGAGTTTCGCGATCTGGCGCGACAACCGTCGTCAAAAGCAGTGCCGGTTCCCGCCGCCGCGCCCGCTTTCGGGCCCGACACTTCCGGCGCGGTTCGCGCTGAGCAGGGGTTCTGGGTTGCGGTGCTGCCGTTCAAGTACGGCGGCACCAACGCCGACCTCGTGGCATTGGCCGAGGGGCTGTCGGAGGACATGGTGACCGGCCTTTCCCGGTTCTCGTATCTCAGGGTAATTGCGCGCAGCTCCACGTTGCGATACGCCCACGAGGCGGTCGACGTCCGGTCCGCCGGCAAGGAGCTCGGTGCGCGCTATGTGATGGAAGGAAGTATTCGCCAGGCCGCGTCCAAGCTGCGCATCGCGGTGCAGCTCGTCGATGCGAGTTCCGGTGTCCATCTCTGGGCGGAGACATATGATCGCCCCTTTCGTCCGGAAGATATTTTCGCTTTGCAGGACGATGTCGTCCCTCGGATTGTCTCCACTGTCGCCGACACACACGGCATTCTGCCGCACACCATGAGTGAAGCGCTACGCAACCTGGACCCCGACCGGCTCAGCCCGTACGAGGCCATGCTCCGCAGCTTCGCGCACTTCCAGCGACTCAATGCCGAAGAGCACGCCGCGGCCAGGGCCGCCCTGGAACGGGCGGTCCAGCAGGCGCCGGGCGACGCCGATTGCTGGGCCATGCTGTCGATGATGTACCGGGAAGAGTACACGCACGGATTCAACCTGCGGCCCGATCCCATCGGACGCGCGCTCACAGCGGCGCGGCGTGCGGTCGAGCCGGCGCCTTCCAATCACCTCGCTTACCACGCCCTGGCCTCGGCCCTGTTTTTCCGTCGGGACCTCGGGGCCTTCCGGAGCGCGGCGGAACGGGCGGTGGCCCTCAATCCAATGGACGGATTCACCCTCGCCTACCTGGGCTTCCTGATTGCCTATTCCGGTGACTGGGATCGTGGCTGCGCCCTGGTGGAGCAAGCCCGACAACTCAACCCTCACCATCCCGGATGGTACTGGTTTCCCTCCGTGTTCAATGCTTACCGCAAGCGTGACTACCGCGGTGCGCTGGACTTTGCACTCAAGGTCAACATGCCGGGCTTCTGGCGTACGCAAGCCGCGTTCGCGGCTGCCCACGGACAGCTCGGCGAGCTGGACGCGGCGCACAACGCGGTAACCGAGTTGCTCGGGATAAAACCGGACTTCGCCGTGGTGGCGCGCGAGGAGCTTGGCAAGTGGTGGGATCCGGAGCTCGTCGGGCACATTATCGATGGTCTCAGAAAAGCCGGGCTGGAGATCGCCGACGCGCCAGAATCCATGTAGGGGCGGGCGTCCCCGCCCGCCTGGCCGGGCAGAGCCCGGCGGGTCTTAAGATCCGCAAAGAAACCGTCGAGCTCCGCTCGACCCGGACGGGTCCCTTCGACTTCGCTCAGGGCAGGCTCCGACCCGTCCCCACACGGGCTCAGCCCGTCGAGGCGTCCGGGCCTAAGTGCGCGGCTTTCCGCAGGCCTTTACTGTCCCACTTTTCTCCGCATTGCAGGACTCTGTACGGCTGGCCCAGCCGACCGCACTCACGGCGGAATTCGTCGGGCGAGGCGGTGTTGAACGCAAACATATCGAAGTGGCAGGGGATGACCAGTTCGGCCGCGATATCTTTCGCCAATTGTGCGGCCTCGCGCCCAAACAGATTCCCCGGCACGCGTCTTTCCGGAGCGCGTCCGTTGATGGGAAGAAGGGCGACTTGGATTCTGAATGGCTGAAGCCTTTCCGCCATTCCCGGATAGCGCACCGTGTCGCCGCTGTGGTAAATAGCCCATTCGCCGAACTGGAGAACGTAGCCCAGAAACCTGGCGCGGCCTTGCTCATCGCTCTCCACGCTTTCGTGAGCCGAGGCTACTCCGGAAAATCGAATTCCTGAGATTTCGACGGTGGTTCCATTATCGACTCCGACGGGAAGGGCTGTGTCGATGCCAAGTCGGTCGGCCACGAAGGCGCGATTCGCGTCCGCTATCACGAGCTTCAGGCTTGGGTTTCGCGCCAGGATGGGATCGAGGGTTTCGGCGTCAAGGTGATCGGTGTGATTGTGAGTGGAGGTAGCGATATCGGCAAACGAGAGCTGGGCCGGATCGATTACCAGTTCGGTCATCCGGACGTGGGGCTTGTCGGTCTGACTGTACTTTCGGGTGAGTGAATCGGAAAGATAGGGATCGAGCAGGACGTGCACGCTCTGCCACTGCAGCAGGAACCCGCTTTGTCCCAGCCACCACAAACGGAAGTTGCCGTCGCGACGGTCTGAAGCACGAATGTCCGCAAGCAGCGCGCCATGCGACTGAAGCGGACGAATCACTGCAGCCCCAGTTCCTTTCGGACCATGGCCACGCCACTTACCATGTTGGCCAATTTTTGCCGCGCCGCCCAACGCGCAGTTTGGCTGAGTCCGCAATCGGGTGCAAAAGAGAGTTGTTCCGCCGGCGCATGTTTCAGGCACAAACGCACCCGGTCGGCGACGTCGCCGGGACTTTCAATGTAGTAGCTCTTTACGTCGATGATGCCGACCGCCACGTCGATGCCACGGGCAGCAATCTCGTGAATAATTTCGATCTCCGCGAATTCGCGGCTCGCCATCTCCAGATGTATTTCCTGCACCGGCAACTCGAAGAACGCGGGAAACAGAGGCGCGTACCGGCGCAACCCCACGGCGCGGCCCTTGTAGTTGCCAAAGCAAAGATGGGTGGAAAGCCGGCAGCGGCCGACGATCGGCTCGACCGTCTCGGCGAATATTTTGACGAAGCGATTCGGATCTTCACGATGGCCGTAGCAGCTCATCGACGGCTCGTCGAGCGTTATTTCCTGACAACCACTTTGCACCAATTGTTCAAGTTCCGCACGAACAATCGGCACCAGCGCCTCGGTCACTTCCCAGCGGGATGGGTAGGCTCCGCCAGGATTGATGCGACCGCTCAAGGTGTAGGGGCCGGGGACGCTGGCCTTCAGCACCGGGCCCGGCGGCGCAATCTTCCGCAAGCGGTTGAACTCTTCGACTGCGCCCAGCCCATATCCCGACCTTATGGTTCCGGTGATTTCATATTTTCCCCGTTGATCATGCGCCGGCGGCCCGAAACGGCGAGGAGAAAATGGCGTGGCGTTGATGCCTTCCAGGCGACCGTAAAACGAGAGGTTGAAATCGTATCGCGTCTGCTCTCCGTCGGTAATCACATCCAATCCGGCGGCAATCTGGTCGTGGACCGCCGCGATGACCGCATCCGTCCGCATTTCCTCAATGTCAGCCTCGCCGAACTGATCGAGATGCGCCGAGGCAAACTCCAACCAGCCCGGAAACGGATAACTCCCGACCACCGTAGTCCGTAAAGCTGGCATCACGCGCTCACCGTCCATCCCGCGTCCACGGTCACGATCTGACCGGTGATCGGGCTTGAGTCTCGACCCAGCAGGAAGCATGCGGTCTTGGCAACGTCTTCCGCTGTCAGCATGCCCTTCCGCAGCGGTTGTTTGTGAGTCATATATTCCTTGATTTCGTTGTTTGACTGAGCGCGGACGGTCATCGGAGTATGCACCAGTCCGGGCGCGATTACGTTGATGCGGATGCCTTGCGGCGCGTAGTACGCCGCCGCCGCGATGCTCATGGCCTCGATCGCACCCTTGCTTGCTGCATAACCGACAGTCGAAAAATGATCGCGCTGCGGGTGCCGGGCCAGCACGCTTCCGGTATTGAGAATGACTCCCGCTTGCCGCATCTTCGTCCACACCCCGAGAACCTCGCGACACATGAGGAACGTGCCTTTGGCATTCAGATCCATCACCGCATCCCAGGCTTCGGCGGTGCACTGGTGCAGGGGACCGTCACCCTGAACGCGGGCGCTGACGCCGGCAACGTTCATGAGCGCGTCAATCCGGCCAAAGCGCTCGAGGCACGCGGATACGCCGCGCTGGACCGCAGATTCATCGCGTACGTTGCCGACGAAGAAACCGGCCCGGGGCAGATCGGCGGCGAGACCGCTGCAGCTATTTTCGTCTATCCCAAAAATAAGAACGGGATTTGCCACTGCCCACATGCGCGCCACCGCAGCTGCGATTCCCGACGAGCCCGTGATTAAAAGTACTTCGTCCACCTGGTTATTCGTACAGATGCTTCAGACTCTTGCGGTAGGCTTCGTAGAACGTTTCCAGTTGCGTGACGGCACTGGTGTTGCCCACAAATTGATGACTGGGCAGCACCACTGGTTTTACTCCCTGGGCGAGCAGCGCTTCGGCCGTCGCGCAGCGAATCATGTTGATGACCATCGCCCCGGTAATCGTGGAGATCGGCCCGGTTCGCCACTCAAGCCCTTCCAACTCGACCACACAGTCGCCCGGAGGGCACTGGTTGTCGATGACCAGGTCAGCGCAATCGATGAGCTTCTTACCCGAAGAGTGGGCG
>WNEZ01001692.1_pt1 | contig 18582 bp, 17 predicted proteins | sample 5400521 | NCBI WGS metagenome assembly WNEZ01 (sample SAMN13153339, study PRJNA577476) | soil metagenome | isolation source: 120 cm saprolite under Douglas fir tree site 2 hole 1 replicate 1 | place: USA:California | collected 2015-04-18
AGCTCGCCAGGTTCGAGCCGGAGCGGCTCAGGGCGCCGGTCGGCCGCAGGATGAAGCGCACCGTCGCCGGCAGGTCGTGCAGGAAGCGCGCCGCGATGCGCTCGAGCGGCTGCGACGGCGTGATGAACAGCACCTTCACCGCCCGCAGGCCCGAGTCGGTGAGCCGGTCCGGCGGCACCAGCCGCACGGTGCGGTTGATGCGCTCCAGCCGCTCGATGTCGACCGCCAGGCTGTCGAGGAAGATGCTATTCAGCGCGTGGCCGGCGATCTGCGCGATCGACGGGTAGACGCTGGAACGCGTCCGCGCCTGGTCGACGTTCTGGCGGCCGGTGCCGACGATCAGCACGCGGTCGGCGCCGAGGTGCAGCGCCGGGCTCACCGGCGCGATCTGGCGCATCGAGCCGTCGCCGAAGTACTCGCGGTTCAGTTTCACCGCCGGGAAAATGAACGGCAGCGAGGCCGAGGCGAGCAGGTACTCGAGCTTGAGGCTGACCCCGGCGCCGATGCGCTGGTTGCGCTCCCAGCCCTCGACCCCGCTGCCGCCCTGGAAGAACGACACGCTCTGGCCCGAGGTGTAGCCCGAGGCGGTCACGCACACCGCGTACAGCGCGCCCGAATCGATATGGGTCTGAATCCTCTGAAAATCCAGATTTCTTTCCAGCATCTGCGCGAGCGGCTCGTTGTCGAGCAGCGACACCGGGTTGTGGCGCGAGATGAGCATCATCGCGCTGAGCCAGCGCGCGCCGCTCTTCAGGATGCGCCAGGCGTCGGTGCGGTAGATGTGCTCGCAGCGCATGTGCTCCCACACCTCGAGCAGGTTGCCGACGGCGCGCGAGAAGTTGTCGGCGAACACCGCGAGCGTGGCGGCGTTGATCGCGCCCGCGGAAGTGCCGCAGACGATCGGGAACGGGTTCTTGACCGGGTTGCCGAGGATGTCGCGCACCGCCTTCACCACGCCGACCTGGTAAGCGGCGCGCGCGCCTCCCCCTGTCAACACCAGCCCGGCCCGCGGCTTGATCCGGCTCGCCGGGAATGGCGCCACGTTGGTGGCCGCGGTATCCATTTCCTTTAGAACAGGCATTGCTCCTGCCCGCGCGGGGCGTTCGCGTCGGCGACCGTGACCGCGGTCATGTTGACGATGCGGCGCACCGTGGCGGACGGCGTCAGGATGTGCACCGGGCGCGCCGCGCCGAGCAGGATCGGGCCGATGGTGACGCCGCCGCCGGAGGCCGTCTTCAGCAGGTTGAAGGCGATGTTCGCCGCATCCAGCGTGGGCATCACGAGGAGGTTCGCTTCTCCGCGCAAGCGGGAGCGAGGGAACACCCGCAGGCGGATCTCCTCCGAGAGCGCGGCATCGCCGTGCATCTCGCCGTCGACCTCGAGCTGGGGAGCGCGCTCGGTGATGAGCTGCAGCGCGCGCCGCATCTTGGCGGCCGAGGGGATGTCGACCGAGCCGAAGTTGGAAGCCGACAGCAGCGCCACCTTGGCGGTGAGGCCGAAGCGCTTCATCTCCTCCGCGGCGAGCAAGGTCATCTCGGCGATGTTCTCGGCGTCCGGGTCGGGCGTGACGTAGGTGTCGCAGATGAACAGCGTGCGCGCTTGCAGGATCAGGGCATTCATCGCCGCGTAATGGCGCACGCCGGGACGCAGGCCGATCACCTGGTCGACGTAGCGCAGGTGCCGCGCGTGCGTGCCGGAAGTGCCGCACAGCATGCCTTCGACCTCCCCCTTGTACATCATCATTGCGCCGATCAGCGTATGGCGCAGCCGCATCTCGATGCGCGCGTAGTCGGGCGACACGCCCTTTCTCTCGGCGAGCTGCTGGTAAGTGGTCCAGTAGTCGCGGTAGCGCGAATCGAACTCTGGATTCACCAGGTCGAACTCCTTGCCCGGGCGCACGCGCAGCCCGAGCCGCTCGAGGCGCTGCTCGATCACCTGCGGCCGGCCGATCAGCGTCGGCCTGGCCAGCCCCTCGTCGATGACGATCTGCACCGCGCGCAGCACGCGCTCGTCCTCGCCTTCCGCGTACACGACGCGCCGCGGCGCCGCTTTCGCCGCGCTGAACAGCGGCTTCATCAGCAGGCCCGAGTGATAGACGAACTGCGCCAGCGATTCCCGGTAGGCGACCAGATCGGAGATCGGCCGCGTCGCCACGCCGGAATCCATCGCCGCCTTCGCCACCGCGGGCGCGACGCGCGCGATCAGGCGCGGATCGAAGGGCCGCGGAATGATGTACTCGGGCCCGAAGCTGATCGATTCGATGCCGTAGGCAAGCGCGACCTGCTCCGAGGTCTCGGCCTGGGCGAGCTCGGCGATGGCGTGCGCGGCAGCGAGCTCCATCTCGGTGTTGATGGTGGTGGCGCCGACGTCGAGCGCGCCGCGGAAAATGAACGGGAAGCAGAGGACGTTGTTGACCTGGTTGGGATAGTCCGAGCGACCGGTGGCGATGACGCAGTCCGGCTTCGCCTCCTTCGCCAGTTCAGGAAGGATCTCGGGCTCGGGGTTGGCGAGCGCGAGGATCAGAGGCCGCTCGGCCATCTTCTTGACCATCGACGGTTTCAGGACACCGCCCGCCGACAGCCCGAGGAATACGTCGGCCCCGGCGATCACTTCGTCGAGCGTGCGGGCGCGCGTGTCCTTCGCGTAGCCCTCCTTATCCGGGTCCATCTCCTCGCGCCGGCCCTTGTACACCACGCCCTTGATGTCGGTCACCGTGATGCTGGCGAGCGGCAGGCCCATCTTCACCAGCAGGTCGAGGCAGGCGAGCGCCGCCGCGCCGGCGCCGGAGGTGACGAGCTTCACCTCCTCGATGCGCTTGCCGACCACCTTCAGGCCGTTGAAGATCGCCGCGGCCACCGTGATCGCGGTGCCGTGCTGGTCGTCGTGGAACACCGGGATCTTCATCCGGCTGCGCAGCTTGCGCTCGATGGTGAAGCACTCCGGCGCCTTGATGTCCTCGAGGTTGATGCCGCCGAAAGTCGGCTCGAGGGCGGCGATGATGTCGACCAGCTTGTCGGGGTCGCGCTCGTCGAGCTCGATGTCGAAGCAATCGATGCCGGCGAACTTCTTGAACAGCACGCTCTTTCCTTCCATCACCGGCTTGGCGGCAAGCGGCCCGATCGCGCCGAGGCCGAGCACCGCGGTGCCGTTGGTGACCACGGCGATGAGGTTTGCGCGCGAGGTCATGTCGAACGCCTGTGCCGGGTCGCGCACGATCTCTTCGCATGCCGCCGCGACGCCGGGCGTATAGGCAAGTCCCAGGTCGCGCTGGTTGGTGAGCTGCTTGGTCGGAAGAACGGAGATCTTGCCCGCGGGCTTGCGCCGGTGATACTCGAGGGCGTTCTTCTTCAGTTGTTCATCCACCAAAAAATTATAATCCCGGACCGTCATGCTCAGGCTCACGGCGCGCCGCGCAGCAGAAATCGAACCTTTCGAAGTCATGGACGTGCTCGCGCGCGCGCACGCGCTCGAGGCCGAGGGGCGGCACGTGGTGCACATGGAGATCGGCGAGCCGGACTTCACCGCCCCTGCGCCGGTGGTCGAGGCGGGCGTGCAGGCCCTGCGCGACGGCCTGACCGCCTACACGGCGACGCTCGGTTTGCCCAAGCTACGGGAAGCGATTGCCGGGCACTATGCGTCGAAGTTCTCTACTCAAGTAGAGCCTGCAAGAATCGCCGTCACCTCGGGAGCATCGGGCGGCCTGCTCACGGTTGCAGCGTTGTACGTCGACGCGGGCGACGAGATCCTTGTCCCCGACCCCGGTTACCCGGGGTACCGGCACTTCGTGCGCGCCTTCGAGGGCGTCGCGCGCACGCTCCCGGTCTCGGCGGCCGGCAATTTCCAGCCGACGCTCGAGATGGTGCGCGCGGCATGGGGTCCGCGCACCAAGGGCCTGCTCCTGGGCTCCCCATCGAATCCGACAGGGACCTTGATTGAAAAATCCGAGCTGGCACGCATCGCCGGCTTTATCGCCGAGCGCGGCGGGGTGCTGCTCGTCGATGAGATCTACCAGGGGCTGGTGTACGGCACCGAGCCTTGGAGCGCCTTCGGCTTGCCGGGCGAGGTGGTGCTGATCAACAGCTTCTCGAAGTACTTCTGCATGACCGGCTGGCGGCTCGGCTGGGTCGTGCTCCCGGAGAGTGCAGTGCGCAGCTTCGAGAAGCTGGCGCAGCACCTGTTCATCTCCGCGCCCGCCGCCGCGCAGCACGCCGCGTGTTCCGCCTTTTCTCCGGCAACCGTGCAAATCCTCGAGGAACGAAGAAGCGAATTCGCAAGACGGCGCGACTTCCTGGTCCCGGCACTGCGCCGCGCGGGACTGTCGATCCCGGCGGAGCCGCACGGCGCGTTCTACGTGTACGCCGATTGCGGTGGCGACGCCAAGCGCTTCAGCCTCGATTTGCTGCAGAAGGAAGCCGTCGCCGCCACGCCCGGCGTCGATTTCGGCGCGAACGGCACAGCGCGCTTCGTGCGCTTCGCCTATACGCGCAGCATGGACGACCTCGAAGAGGCCGCCGTGCGCATCACACGCTTTGTTTCTTCGCTTTCTGCCTGAACACCTCGAGGCGGGCGCGCTCGGCGAACACCTTCGCGGCGTACTGCGATGTCGGCTCGTCGAAGGCGCCGGCGTACATCTGCAGCGCGGCCTCGGTGTCGCCGAAGCGGCGCAGGTACTCGCGCAGGATCCTGGCGCCGACCACGATGTTGACCTCGGGCTCGAGCACCGCGTGCTCGCCGCCATGGTCGCTTAGCTTGTCGAGATGGAACTTGGGCATCACCTGCATCAGACCCTTGGCGCCCACCTGGCTCTCCGCCACCGGGTTGTAGCGCGATTCGACCGCCATCACGGCCAGGATCAGAAGCGGGTCCACCGCGTATTGGTCGCCGGCGCGGTAGGCCGTCGAGACGAACCCCGCCACCGCCTGCTCGGAGACGCGGTAGCGCTTGGCGATGAACTCGGTCACGAGACGCTGCTCGCGCTCGCGCGGCGTTTCTGCCGCCGCCTGGATCGGGCCCGCAGCGATGCGCGCGGTCTTCATGGCGTCGCCGTCCAGGCTGGGAAGAGTCTTGACGAGGGAATCGCGCTGCAGCGGCAGGAACAGGGTCCCCGCCAGAGCAGCCAGCCCGACCATGGCCAGCAAGGTCTTGGCCGATTCGTAAGCGCGAACCGCGGCGGCGCGAAGCACTAGCGTCGAAGTGTTCATCTACACCTCCGGCTTGTTGCAACTTGGGACAAAGCTTGCCTTAAAAACCCGCCAGAAGTGCTTGCGGTTTTGTTTTGCCGCCAGCACAGATGTTGTGACGCAGCATATCGGCATTCTGTGAAGAAATACCAATATTGTCAATAACTTCTGAAGTTGATGCAGTGCGGAATGACAGTTTGCAAAAGGCTTGTTTCGACAATTGTTTTCAAGTTCGCAAAGACTCGGCGGGCGTCGGTAGAATGCCCCTGTGGTGGGTTCCGGCGCCGGCCGGAATCGGAGGAAGCCTCGCGGACCGGCCCAAGTCTCCGATCTTGGGCCGATTGACCAAGCCGGTCCGCTGAGCTTCGAGGGCTGGCGGGGGGCTTGCGCCCCTCGCCTCATTTCCCTCAGGTCCCGGTTACGGCCGGGAACCGGTGGGAAACGGCCACGCGGCCGCTGGATTCAGCGCGGTTCTCGCGCCTGGAGTCGCAGCGGTGGACGGCGGTGAAGCAGGTGCCGGCGCCGTCGGTGCCGCAGGGCTGGCCTGAGTGGTGGCGGCTTGCTTCGCCTTTTTCTTTTTTCCCGCCTTTTTCTTCTTCTTGGCGGATTTCTTTTTACCTGCCGCCTTTTTCTTACCAGCTCTCTTCAATGACTTCTTCTTCTTTTTTGATGCTTTCTTCTTCTTCTTTTTCTTTCCGCCTTTTTTCGCTTTTTTCTTCGCCATTCTCAATCTCCTTCAAGGTTGTTGAACAAAAGAAGCCCGGCCTTGCCGGCCCGGACTATCCAACCGCCGACGGAGGCTTTCGCGCGCCGGCATGCTGAATTGGGTGCATCGCGCTTCTTGACGCGACGTCATGATAGAGGATGTCGGGGTCGAGCCGGATGCCGCCCTCCCAGGTGACCGTCGCCGTCTCCGGGTCGACGCTGACCTTTTCGAACTCGCGCACATCGCGCCACAGCTGGAAGGCGCCGATCTCGAGGAGATTGCCGAGGAACACGCTGCCCTCGAGGCCGTCCTCGAAACGCAGCCACAGCCGGTAGTCCTCTTCCGCCTTGCACGCGGTCACTCGGTGCATCTCGCTCCAGTGCTCTTGCACGGTTTCATCCCCCTGGTCTAGTCCCAACTCAGCGCGCCGCCGGTCTGATACTCGATGACGCGGGTTTCGAAGAAATTGCGCTCCTTCTTCAGGTCGATCATCTCGCTCATCCACGGGAACGGGTTGGCCGCCCCCGGATAGAGCGCGTCGAGCCCGATCTGCTGGCAGCGCCGGTTGGCGATGAAGCGCAGGTACTCCTTGAACATCGGCGCGTTCAGCCCCAGCACGCCGCGCGGCATGGTGTCCTCCGCATAGCGGTACTCGAGCTCGACCGCGCGGCGGAACAGCTCGCCGATCTCGTCGCGGAACTGCGGCGTCCACAGGTGCGGGTTCTCGAGCTTGATCTGGTTCACCAGGTCGATGCCGAAATTGCAGTGCATCGACTCGTCGCGCAGGATGTACATGTACTGCTCGGCGGCCCCGGTCATCTTGTTCTGCCGCCCGAGCGACAGGATCTGGGTGAAGCCGACGTAGAAGAACATGCCTTCCATGAGGCAGGAGAAAACGATCAGGCTGCGCAGCAGCGTCTGGTCGTTCTGCGGGGTGCCGGTGACGAACGCGGGGTCGGTCAGCGTGTCGATGAACGGCACCAGGAACTCGTCCTTCTCGCGGATCGACGCGATCTCGTGGTAGGCGTTGAACACCTCGCCCTGGTCGAGATCGAGGCTCTCGACGATGTACTGGTAGGCGTGGGTGTGGATCGCCTCCTCGAACGCCTGGCGCAGCAGGTACTGCCGGCACTCGGGTGCCGTGATGTGGCGGTAGGTCCCGAGCACGATATTGTTGGCGGCGAGCGAGTCGGCGGTGACGAAGAAGCCGAGGTTGCGCTTCACCAGCCTGCGCTCGTCGTCGGTAAGGCCGCTGGGATCCTTCCAGAGCGCGATGTCGCGGCTCATGTTGATCTCCTGCGGCATCCAGTGGTTGGCGCAGGCGGCGAGGTACTTTTCCCAGGCCCACTTGTACTTGAACGGCACCAGCTGGTTGACGTCGGCCTTGGAGTTGATGACTTTCTTGTCCTCGACCGTCACCCGGCGGAAGGCGGCCGGCGGTGGCTCTTCGGTGCCGGCACTGGGCGGGACAAAGCCCCGGGTGGGCTGCACGGCGAGTTCCTCGAATTTGAGCATGGCGCCGCCTCCCTATCTCTCGTTCTTGTTGGTGCGAAGCGCCTGCGCGAGCAGCAACGCTTTCAGGCTGGGCGTTTCCGGCATCGGGGCCGGGTGGTTGAACTCCGGCCGGTATTCGCGCGCGATCTGCCGCTCGACGGCTTCGCGCTGCGCCGGGGTGGAAAAGGACATTGCGTACGTCGCGATGTAGAGGTTCCAATCGGTGCCGGCGATCGCGAGCCACTCGCGGTAGCGGGGATGCCCGGTGAGGAACTCGCGCGCCGAGAAATCTTCCGCCTGCCCGAAGTGGAGCGCGCGGAAGGTGAGAAGGCGCCAGCCGGGCACCATCACCGCATACAGCCCGGCGGTGCGCGGCGCCGACCACAGAGGCAGGAGGAACGGCCCGGTGAAGGGGCGGCCGGCGAGCGTGATCACTGGCACGCCTCGCAGTCCGGGTTTTCGACGGCACAGATGGCCGCGTCGGCCGCAGACTGCGCCTTGATGCCGCCCGCCGCCGGTACCGCGTTGAGCTGCCCCGCCTTGGAGGTCGATTTCTCGGCATGGGTCGCGCCCACGGCGCGCAGGTAGTAGGTGGTCTTCAAGCCGCGGAGCCAGGCGAGCTTGTAGGTCTCGTCGAGCTTCTTGCCGGAGGCGCCCGCCATATAGATGTTGAGCGACTGCGACTGGTCGATCCATTTCTGCCGGCGCGCCCCGGCCTCGACCAGCCATTTCGGCTCGACCTCGAAGGCCGTGGCATAGAGCCGCCGCAGCGCCGCCGGCACCCGGTCGATGCGCGCCAGGTTGCCGTCGAAGTACTTCAGGTCGGCGATCATCACCTCGTCCCACAAGCCGGCCTTCTTCAGGTCGACCACCAGGTACTCGTTGACCACGGTGAACTCGCCCGAGAGGTTCGACTTCACGAACAGGTTCTGGAAGGTCGGCTCGATCGACGCCGACACGCCGACGATATTGGCGATGGTGGCCGTGGGCGCGATGGCGATGCAGTTGGAATTGCGCATGCCGTGGCGCTTGATGCGCGCGCGCAGCGCATCCCAGTCGAGGTGCGATGAGCGGTCGAGCTCGACATAGCCGCCGCGCTCGGCGGCAAGCAGATCCAGCGTGTCGCAGGGCAGGATGCCGCGCTCCCACAGCGAGCCGGGGAACGTCGAGTAGCGGCCGCGCTCCTCGGCCAGCTCGGTGGAGGCCCAGTACGCCGCGTACGCGACCATTTCCATCGAGCGGTCGGCGAATTCCATGGCCTCCTGCGAGGCGTAGGGAATGCGCAGTCTGTGCAGGCAGTCCTGGAAGCCCATGATGCCCAGGCCGACCGGGCGGTGGCGCTTGTTGGAGTCATGCGCCTTCTTGACCGCGTAGTAGTTGATGTCGATGACGTTGTCGAGCATCCGCATCGCGGTGCGGATGGTGTTTTTCAATTTCGAAAAGTCCAATCCCGCATCGGTCATGTGGGCGACGAGATTGACCGAGCCGAGATTGCACACCGCGATCTCGTCCCGCGAGGTGTTGAGCGTGATCTCGGTGCACAGGTTCGAGCTGTGCACCACGCCGACGTGCTGCTGCGGGCTTCTCAGGTTGCAGGGATCCTTGAACGTGATCCACGGATGCCCGGTTTCGAACAGCATCGACAGCATCTTGCGCCATAGCTGGACCGCGGGAACCTTCTTGTAGAGCTTGATCTCGCCGCGCGCCGCCTGGTCCTCGTAGCGCAGGTAGGCTTCCTCGAAGGCTTTGCCGAACTTGTCGTGCAGCTCGCGCACGTCGGACGGGCTGAACAGCGTCCAGTCCGCGTTCTGCATCACGCGCTTCATGAACAGGTCCGGGATCCAGTTCGCCGTATTCATGTCGTGCGTGCGGCGCCGGTCGTCGCCGGTGTTCTTGCGCAGCTCGAGGAACTCCTCGATGTCGAGGTGCCAGGTCTCGAGGTAGGAGCAGACCGCGCCTTTCCTCTTGCCGCCCTGGTTCACCGCCACTGCGGTGTCATTGACCACCTTGAGGAACGGCACCACGCCCTGCGATTTGCCGTTGGTGCCCTTGATGTGCGAGCCGAGCGCGCGCACCGGGGTCCAGTCGTTGCCCAGGCCGCCGGCGTATTTGGCGAGCAGCGCGTTCTCCTTGATCGCCTCGTAGATGCCGTCGAGGTCGTCGGACACCGTGGTCAGGTAGCAGCTGGAGAGCTGCGAGCGCTGCGTGCCGGCGTTGAACAGGGTCGGCGTCGAGCTCATGAAATCGAAGGTCGACAGCACGTTGTAGAACTCGATCGCACGCTGCTCGCGGTTCTTCTCCTTCAGGGCGAGGCCCATCGCCACGCGCATGAAGAACACCTGCGGCAGCTCGATGCGCCGGCCATGCACGTGGAGAAAGTACCGGTCGTACAGCGTCTGCAGGCCGAGGTAGCCGAACTGCAGGTCGCGCCGCGCCTTGAGAGCCTTTCCCAATTTGTCTAAATCGAAGCGAGCTAGGTCGGGATCCAGCAGCTCGGCGGCGATGCCACGCTCGATGCATTGCGGGAAGTAGGCGGCGTAGCGCGTCTCCATGTCCCCCTGGCTCGCTTCCTCGCCGAGGACCTCGAGCCGGATGATGTTGAGCAGCAGCCGCGCCGTGACATAGCTGTAGGCCGGATCCTTCTCGATCAGGGCGCGCGCGGCGAGCACCGCCGACTTGCGCACTTCGTCCATCGGCACGCCGTCGTACAGGTCGCGCAGCGTCGCCTCGAGGATCGGCTCGGAAAGAGCGTCGGCGAGGCCCTCGCACGCGGCGACCACCAGCCGCTGCAGCGCGTCCCGGTCAAGGGGCCGTCGCTGCCCGTTCTCAACTACGTGGACACGAGCATCATTCGTTCTGGCGGCTTTTTCCTGGGCGCGCAGCTTGGCGCGCTCTTCGCGATACAACACATACGCGCGGGCGACGTCGTGCTCGCCCGAGCGCATCAGCGCCAGCTCGACCTGATCCTGCACGTCCTCGATGTGGAAGGTGCCGCCTTGCGGCTGGCGGCGCATCAGCGCGCCGATCACCGCCGCGGTGAGCGCGACGACGAGCTCGCGGATGCGCGCCGAGGCGGCGCCCTGGCTGCCGTTCACCGCCAGGAACGCCTTGGTCATCGCCACCGTGATCTTGGCCGGCTCGAAGCCGACCACCGCGCCGTTGCGGCGGATCAGCTTGTACTCGGAATAGGGGCTGCGCCCCCCCGTGCTCGACTCAGGAAGGGCTACGCCCAGCGCAGCGCTCGCCGTGGCGTCTTCCTGAGCAATCTGCATTCTCGTGCCTCCCACGTTGTGCTGGACGCTGGCGGACAAACCTGAGCTCACCTACTAGATTTAGTACTCTAGTAGTCCCTTTGGACTAGGTTTAGTGCACTGTAACCCAACGCGGAAACTTTTTGCAAGCTCGCAAAAGCCGCAACGCGAAAAAAAAATTTGTCGTGGCGACGCGACGGCGACGTGGCAACGCGATTGACGCGGCGCAACAAAACAACAAGCTGTAGTTCGAGGCGAACTACCGAACACTACATCTAGTCAGCGTGCGAGATCGGAGAGCAGGCGCGCCCAGTCGAAGTGCGCGCCGGGGTCGGCCTTGCGGCCGGGCGCGACGTCGCTGTGCGCGGCGACGTCGCTCAGGGGAAGCGGGCCGCGCAGCGCGCGCACCAGCTCGTTCAGGCGTGCATACTGAATATCTTCAAACGCGCTTTCCTCAACGCCTTCGAGTTCCACGCCGATCGAGAAGTCGTTGCAGCGGCTGCGGCCGCGCCAGCACGACGCGCCGGCGTGCCACGCGCGCCGCTGGACCGGCACGAACTGCAGCAGCTCGCCGCCGCGCCGGACGAGGAAGTGCGACGACAGCTTCAGACCCGCGATGTCGCGGAAATACGGATGCGCGGCGGGGTCCAGGCGGTTGGTGAAGAGGCGCTCGATCGCGTCGCCGCCGTACTCGCCCGGCGGCAGGCTGATCGAGTGCAGGACGAGGAGCGTGATCGCCGTTCCAGGCGGACGGTCGTCGCAATTCGGCGAGGCGAGGTAGCGCGCCTGCGGCAGCAGGCCGTCAGGGTCGATTTTCATCACGGATGCCAAGGCGCTGCATCCGATAGCGCAGTTGCCGGAAAGTGACGCCGAGAAGCTTGGCCGCCGCCGTACGGTTGAACCCGGTTTTCGAAAGCGCATCGAGGATCGCCTTGCGCTCCAGGCCGTCGAGGTAGTCGGGCAGCGTTTCCCCCGAGGTGCCCTCGGCGCGCTCCATGGCCGCCTGCGGCGGCGTGAGCCGCAGGTCCTCGCTGCCGATCTCCTGGCTCGCGCTCAAAGCGAGCGCCCGCTCCAGAATGTTCTCGAGTTCGCGGATATTGCCGGGGAAGCCGTAGCGCATGAGCTCGTCGAGCGCAGCCGGCGTGACCTGCGGCGCGGCGCTGCCGGCCTGCGCCGCCAGGCGCTGCAGGATCGCGGCGGCAATGAGCGGGATGTCCTCGCGGCACTCGCGCAGCGGCGGCATGGCGAGCTCGATCACGTTGAGGCGGTAGAACAGGTCCTGCCGGAAGCGCCCGGCGGCCACCAGCGCGGAGAGGTTCTGGTGGGTGGCGCAGATCACGCGCACGTCGACCGGGTCTTCCTGCGTCGCGCCGACCTTGCGCACGCGCTTTTCCTGGATCGAGCGCAGCAGCTTGACCTGCATCGCGAGCGGCAGCTCGGCGACCTCGTCGAGGAACAGCGTGCCGCCGCTCGCCGCCTGGAAGAAGCCTTCGCGGTCCTCCGCCGCGCCGGTGAACGCGCCCTTCTTGTAGCCGAAGAACTCGCTCTCCATCAGGGTATCGGGGATGGCGCCGCAATTGACCGGCACGAACGGCTTGTCGCGGCGCGCGCCGTTCTCGTGGATCAGGCGCGACGCGAGCTCCTTGCCGCTGCCCGATTCGCCCGAGATGTACACCGGCGCCTGGGTGCGGGCGAGCTTGCCGATCAGCTCGCGCACCTGGGCGAGCGGCGCGCTGTCGCCCAGCAGCCGCTGGCCCTTGGCCGGCGCCTCGGCGGGATCGGGCAGCGACAGCGCCGATTTCACCAGGGCGCGCAGCTGCTCGAGACCGACCGGCTTGGAAACGTAGTCGAAGGCGCCCGCCTTGAGCGCGGCGACCGCGTTCTCGGCGCTGCCGTGAGCGGTGATCACGGCCACGGGCAGGTCGGCGCGGAGCCCGGCGATATGGCGCACCAGCTCTAGACCTTCGCCGTCGGCCAGGCGCATGTCGGTGAGGCAGAGGTCGTAGCGATCGCTCTTCAGCCGCTCCTTCGCCTCGGCGATCGAGCCCACGCTTTGCACGCCGAGCCCCATTTTGACCAGCGTCAGCTCGAGCAGCTCGCGGATGTCGGGCTCGTCGTCGACGACCAGGACATTGGCGCCGCGCGACGCGGCGCGCCGCTCGGCGCGCTTCATGCGGCGTGCGCCTCCCTGATCACGATCCTGAAATGCGCTCCCGGCATGTCGTTGACGTATTCGAGCAACGCCCGGTTGGCGGCGCACAGCTCGCGCGCCAGATACAGACCCAGGCCGGTCCCCTTGCTGTCGGTGGTGAAGAACGGCTCGAACAGCTGGCCCTGGCTCGACGGCGGCACTCCCGGGCCGTTGTCGATGACGCTCAATTCTACTCGACCGGCGAAACCGCCCAGCGCGACGCGCACGCTGCGCGGCTCGCCGCGCGCGTAGCGCACGGCGTTGCGCAGCAGGTTCCACATCACCTGGTGGAGGTGCTCGCGGTCGAACTCGATCCAGGCTTCGCGCGTGGCGCCGACGCTCAGGCGCGTGGCCGGCACCGACTCGTTGGCAACGAACTCGGCGATGAAGCCGGGCAGCCAGGCATCGAGGCGGATGCGCTCGGCCGAGATGCGGTCGCGGCGGTTGAGCTGCAGCACGTCGGCCACCAGCCGCTCGAGCCGCTGCGTGTTGTCGTGCACGATGCGGGTCAGGCGCTCGCGGTCGTCGTCTCGCTTCTCCTCGTCGAGAAGCTCGGCCGCATGGCTGATCGCCGCGAGCGGATTACGGATTTCGTGCGCGATGTTGGCGGTCAGCCTGCCGAGCGCGGCGAGCTTGAGCTGCTGCGCCTGCTCGCGCGTGCGCGTCATGTCCTCGATGAACACTACGCTGAACTGCTCATCGGTGCCCGTGTCGAGCAGCCGTACCCGGATGTCGCGCCCGAGGAGGGCGAGGTCGGCGGGCCCGCCCGCCGCGGCGTCGCCCGAGCGCCAGGCGCGCCAGCGCCCGGCGAAGCCCGGCATCAGCTCGGCGATCCCCGCGCCGAGCGGCCTCTCGGCCGCGAGCAGGCGCTGCGCCTGCGGGTTGTGCTGCAGGACGCGGCCATCGCGGTCGAGCACCAGCACCCCGTCCTGCATGTCCTGAATCACCAACTGGTTGACGCGCGTCTGCGTCGCGAGCGCCCGGCCGCGCTGGCGCGCCAGCGCCTCGTTGGCGGCGACGCGCTGCGCCAGCCACCCCGTGACCCCGACGGTGGCGAAGCAGCCCATCGCCAGCAGCCCGGGCTGGACGAAGCCCGCGCTCGGCACATCTTGCAGCAGCACCCAGTACCCCTGCTCGAGGAGCAGCGCGATCGTGGCGAGCGCCGCATAGAGGAAGCTCAGGCGCCGAGGCGCCACGATCGCCGCCCCGGTGAGCGAGATCAGCAGCATCACGCCGAGGCCGCTGCGGATGCCGCCGCTCGCATACATCAGCAGCGTGATGGCGACGACGTCGGTGCAGGCGTGCAGCGTCAGCTGCAGGTTGAAGTGCTCGCGCCAGCGCCTCAGGCCGGCGTGGAACACGATCCCCGCAACCATGTAGGCGGCGGCGACCAGGCGGAACACATACAGCGAGTGCGCGCCGAGGTTGAGCGCATCGCCGTAGACCAGGCTGAGGGTGAAGAACAGCCCCGCCAGCGCAACCCGGTACAGGTTGAAGTAGCGCAGCGAGATCCAGAACGAGTCCGGCGTGCGCTCCTCGGGCGCGAGGAACAGCTCGGGATAGCGCGCCGGGGCCAGCATCAGCGCCGCGCCGGCCCGAGCCGGGCGTGCTCCTCGCTGCAGTAGAGCCGCTCGCCCGCGGTGCGCGCCTCGCTGCGCGGCAGATGCACGCCGCAATGCGCGCAGCTCACCAGGTCGCCGTGCACCGGCGGCTTGCGCTCGATATCGTCGCGCTGCCCGGAGCGCAACGCGCGCCGCAGCAGCCAGACGGCGACCACGACGAGCAGCACCAGCACGATGAGCTTGCCCATCGCGCGATTATCTAACGGGAGAAGAAGGATTGGTCGGGGTGACTGGATTTGAACCAGCGACACCTGCGTCCCGAACGCAGTACTCTACCAGGCTGAGCTACACCCCGATGCCAGAGAAAAGCTAGCTGTGGCGCGCCACGGAGAAGGACGCCAATTCTAGCAAACAATCCTTGAATTCCGAGGGCTGCAGCCGCTCCAGCGCACGCGCTGCCGCCTGAGCTTCGCGCTGCGCCGCTTCGCGCACGTAGTCGAGCGCGCCGCAGGCCCGGATCACGTCCAGCACGCCGCCGAAGTCCTCGCGCCCGCCTTCGAGAATCGCGTGCCGCACCACCGCCGCCTGCTGCGGCGTGCCGGCGCGCAGCGCATGGATCAGCGGCAGCGTCGGCTTGCCCTCGGCGAGGTCGTCGCCGAGGCTCTTGCCGATCGCCGTCGCGTCGCCCGAATAATCCAGCACGTCGTCGATCAGCTGGAACGCGGTGCCGACGTGCCTGCCGTAATCGGCCAGCTCGTCCTCCAGAGACCGGGGCGCGCCGCCGAGCACGCCGCCGAGCCGCGCGGCGGCCTCGAACAGCTTCGCCGTCTTGCGGCGAATCACCTCGAGATAGCGCGTCTCGTCGACCTCGGGGTCGTGGCTCCCCATCAGCTGCAGCACCTCTCCTCCGGCGATGGCGTTGGTCGCCTCGGCGAGCACCTGCATGACGCGCATGTTGTCGACCTCGACCATCATCTGGAAGGCGCGGGAATAGAGAAAGTCGCCGACCAGCACCGCGGCGGCGTTGCCGAAGGCGGCGTTGGCGGTGCTGTGCCCGCGCCGCAGCTGCGATTCGTCGACCACGTCGTCGTGCAGCAGAGTGGCGGTGTGGATGAACTCGACCACCGCGGCGAGCTGCAGGCGGGCTTCGCCGCGATAACCCGCCGCGCCGCACGCGAGCAGCAGCAGCGCCGGCCGCAGCCGCTTGCCGCCCGAGGTAACGATGTATTCGGCGACCTCGCGCACCAGCGCCACGTCCGAATCGAGTCGCCGGCGGATCAGGCTGTCGACGCGCTGCAGATCCTGCGCGACCGGCGCCAGCATGGACACAAAACTCATGATTCGCTTATAATTCCAAGTCTTTGCTGATGCAAGACGCAAGTCCGGAGCAATGAGCCAATGTACGCAGTGATCAAGTCGGGCGGCAAGCAATACCGCGTCCAGTCGGGCGCCCAGGTGCGCGTCGAGGCGCTGCCGGCGGAAGTCGGCGCGGCGATCTCTTTCGACGAGGTTTTGCTCGTCGGCGAAGGCGACAACCTGAAGATCGGCGCGCCGCTCGTCTCCGGCGCCAAGGTGAAGGGCACGGTGGTGGCGCACGGACGCGACGAGAAACTGAAAATCTTCAAGCTGCGCCGGCGCAAGCACTACCAGAAAACGCAGGGCCATCGGCAGTCGTACACCGAGGTCCGCATCGACGACATCCTGCAGGGGTAGGCATGGCCCACAAGAAAGCAGGCGGCAGCTCGCGCAACGGGCGCGATTCCAAGGCCAAGCGCCTCGGCGTCAAGACGTTCGGCGGCGAGCGGGTCAATGCCGGGCAGATCCTGGTGCGCCAGCGCGGCACGCAGGTGCATCCCGGCGCCAACGTCGGCATGGGGCGCGACCACACGCTGTTCGCGCGCGTCGCCGGCCAGGTGCTGTATGCGGTGAAAGGCGAGGACTCGCGCAAGACCGTGAGCATCGTACCGGCGTAAGCCGGACGCTCTTTCAAAAAAAGCCCTGTCGACACCGATAGGGCTTTTTCATTTCAGGGCCATGAAGTTCATCGACGAAGCGAAGATCGAGGTGCACGCCGGCAAGGGCGGTGACGGCGCCGCTTCGTTCCGGCGCGAGAGGTCCGTGCCGCGCGGCGGCCCCGACGGCGGCGACGGCGGCCGCGGCGGCAGCGTGTGGGCGCGCGCCGACCGCAACGTCAACACGCTGATCGACTACCGCTTCGCGCGCATCCACCGCGCGCAGAACGGCGGCAAGGGCGGCGGCGCCGACTGCAACGGCAGGGCGGGCAGCGACATCGAGCTGCGCATGCCGGTGGGCACCGTGATCCGCGACGGGGCGAGCAGCGCGCTGGTGGCCGATCTCGCCCGTGACGGCGAGCGCGCGCTGCTCGCGCGCGGCGGTCAAGGCGGCCTCGGCAACCTGCACTTCAAGTCGAGCGTCAACCGCGCCCCCCGTCAGTTCACGCGCGGCGCGCCCGGCGAGAACCGCAGCCTTGCGCTGGAGCTGCGCGTGCTGGCCGATGTCGGCCTGCTCGGCCTGCCGAACGCAGGCAAGTCGACCTTCATCCGCGCGGTGTCGAGCGCGCGTCCGAAAGTCGCCGACTATCCGTTCACCACGCTCAACCCTTCGCTCGGCGTGGTCCGGGTCGGCGACGCCAGCTTCGTCGTCGCCGACATCCCCGGGTTGATCGAGGGCGCCGCCGAAGGCGCCGGGCTCGGCCACCAGTTCCTGCGCCATCTGTCGAGAACGCGGCTGCTGCTGCACATCGTCGACCTCACACAAGAGGATCCTGCACGCGACGCCAGGGTCATCGCGGCCGAGCTGAAGAAATACGAGGACGCGCTGTATCGCAAGCCGCGCTGGCTGCTGTTCAACAAGATCGACGCGGTCGAGGACGCCGACGCGCGCATCAGGAAGATCCTGAATCAATTGCGCTGGAAACGGCCATGGTTCAAAGTGGCTGCCATCAGCGCCACAGGAACAAAAGAACTGTGCCGGGCAGTGGCCCGCGAGTTCTCCAAGAAATGATCTCGAGGGCAAAGACCCTGGTCGTGAAAGTCGGCACGTCGCTCGTGACCCACGCCGGCCGCGGCCTCGATGTCGAGGCCATCGCGCGCTGGGCGGCGCAGATCGCGCGCCTGCGGCAGATGGGGCGGCGCACGATTCTCGTCTCGAGCGGCGCGATTGCCGAGGGCATGCAGCGGCTCGGCTGGACGCGCCGCCCGCACAGCATGCACGAGCTGCAGGCGGCCGCGGCCGTCGGCCAGATGGGCCTCGTGCAGTGCTACGAAAGCTGCTTCCGCGAGCACGGCCTGCACACTGCGCAGGTGCTGCTTACCCACGCCGACATGGCGGACCGGCAGCGCTATCTCAACGCGCGCACTACGCTGCGCACGCTGCTCGAGCTCGGCGTGATCCCGGTGATCAACGAGAACGACACCGTGGTCACCGACGAGATCAAGTTCGGCGACAACGACACGCTCGGCGCGCTGGTCACCAACCTGGTCGAAGCCGACGCGCTGATCCTGCTGACCGACCAAGCGGGTCTTTATGAATCGGATCCCCGCCGGAACTCAAGTGCAAAACTGATAGAAGAAGCACAGGCGAGCGATCCGCGGCTCGAAACCGTTGCCGGCGGTACCGGCAGCGCGCTCGCCAAGGGTGGCATGCTGACCAAGGTGCAGGCGGCAAAGCGTGCCGCGCGCAGCGGCGCGCACACCGTCATCGCCTCGGGACGCGAGCCCGACGTGCTGGTGCGGCTCGCGCAGGGCGAGCGCCTCGGCACCCTGCTCACCGCGCAGACCGTGCCGCTCGCCGCGCGCAAGCAATGGCTTGCCGACCACCTGACCGTCACCGGCCGGCTGCGCCTCGATGCCGGCGCGGTCAAGGCGGTGGTGCGCGACGGCAAGAGCCTGCTGCCGATCGGAGTCGTCGAAGTGTCCGGGGAGTTCGACCGCGGGGCGGTGGTCGGCTGCCTCGACCCGCAAGGCCGCGAGGTGGCGCGCGGCCTCGTCAACTACTCGGCAGCCGAGGCGCGGCAGATCGTGCGCCGCCCGTCAGCCGAGATCGAATCCGTCCTCGGCTACTTCGACGAGCCCGAGCTGATCCACCGCGATAACCTGGTCCTGCTCTAGTTGCCGCCGCCGAGATTTTTCGGGTCGACGTAGACCGACGGATGGCTGCCGCGCCGCAGCGCGTCGAT
>WNEZ01002492.1_pt1 | contig 18581 bp, 19 predicted proteins | sample 5400521 | NCBI WGS metagenome assembly WNEZ01 (sample SAMN13153339, study PRJNA577476) | soil metagenome | isolation source: 120 cm saprolite under Douglas fir tree site 2 hole 1 replicate 1 | place: USA:California | collected 2015-04-18
CGCAGCGGGCAGCTGCGCATCAACCCACCGGAGACACAGGTACTGGAGAGCGACGACCTGCTGGTCGCGATTGGCACGCGCAAGCAGATGAGCGCCGCCGAACGGCTGCTCTGACGCGCCGCGGGGGCGGTCGTGGCCGCCCCTAAGCGCCTCCTTTTTCTCTTTTCCGACACGGGCGCGGGCCATCGCGCCGCCGCCGAAGCCGTGGCCGCGGCGGTCGCCCGCCGCTACCCCAACGAGTTTCAGGTCGAGCTCTTCGACCCGATGGCCGACCAGCGCGTCATCGCCGGGCGCCTGACCGCTCTCTACGGACCGGTCACGCGGCGGGCGCCGTTCCTGTGGGCCGCCGCATACCACGCCACCAACTTCAAGCCGGCCGTCCGCCTCTTCCAGCATGCGGTCGGTCGTGGCCTGCGGCGCAAGCTCCGTGGCGCGCTCGAACCCCGACCCGCCCTGGTCGCCAGCTTCCATCCGCTGCTGAACCATGTCGCGGTCGACGTCATGCCTTATGGGGTCCCGCGCGTCACCGTGATCACCGACTGGATCAATTTTCACCAGGCATGGACCGACCTCACTGCGGACTGCATCATCTGTCCGTCCGATGCCGCCGTGGAGCTCTGTCGCCGCCGCGGGGTTCCGGCCGATCGCCTGGTCAAGGTCGGGCTGCCCATCCATCCACGGTTCCAGGACACGATTCGTGGCTTCACCGACAAGACGGCGATGCGGCTGAAGCTTCGCCTGCGGCCGCACGCGCCCACCGTGCTGCTAGCGGGCGGGGGCGATGGCACGGAACCCCTGCGCAAGTACGCCGCGGCGCTCGCGCGTTCGCCGCTCGACATCCAGGTGCTCGCCATCTGCGGGCGCAACAAGGCGCTGGCCGAGCGCATCCGCGAGGACAATCACGCCGGCGTTCACGTCTACGGCTTCGTCGACAACATGCCGGAGCTATTGCTCGCCTCCGACCTCCTCGTCACCCGAGCGGGGCCCGGGATGATCGCGGAGGGTTTGGCCTGCGGCTGCCCGCTTCTGCTGACGGGCTACTTACCCGGCCAGGAAGAAGGCAATGTCAAGGAGGTGGTCGACCGCGGCCTGGGCCGCTTCGTACCCCGGCCGGACGACCTGGTTGACGCCGTGACCGAGTGGTTTGCGAAGCCGCAGACGGAACGGTTAGAGGACGCACAGAAGGTGCGGGCCGCGGCCGATCCCAGTGCGGCCTTTCAGGTCGCGGACGTACTCGTCAGGCTGACCGGCCGCTAGACGGCGGCGCTCGGGCAGAGCTGGCGGAAGTCGCAGCCGCCGCATTTCTTGCGGTCCGGCCTGGCAACAAAGAGCTCGGCCCGAATCCCCTCCGCCACCTTGACGATCGTCTGCCGGTCTTCTTCAAGCCGTTCCTGTGGCTTGTCGACCGTGACCCGCTCACTGGTCTCGAGGTAGTAGTAGGAGAGGCTGAGCGGATCGAAGCGGAAGACCTCGCGGGCGGCGAGCGCGTAGACCCCGAGTTGCAGGTCCCGCTGTAGCTCCGCGGCGCGCTTCGCCGAGCCCGTCTTGTAATCGATGACCTCGTAGCTGCCATCCGGATGGCGGTCGACGCGGTCGATCCGGCCGGTCAACCTGAGCCCGTCGACGCGCAGGCTGAACGGCTGCTCCAGCAGCAGCGGTTTGCTCAGGTCGCCGGCGTCGAAGGCCCGGCGGAGGTAGGTCCGACCCAGGTCCTGCAACGACGGTGCCTGCTCGGGTGCGCAAAACCGTTCCTTCGCCCAGGCCGCGATGTAGGCCGAGTCCACCATCGCCCAGGTGAGCGGTGTTTCGCGTTCGATGCTGCCCAGCGCATCCTTCAGCGCGTCGTGCAGGATGCGGCCGAACTGCATCTGCGGCTTCGGCCGCGTCGGCAGCCGGAAGACGAAGCGGTACTGGTACATCTGCGGGCAGCGCAGGTAGGTGTCCACCTGCGTGTACGAGAGCGCGGCGATCGGCGGTGCGTCGTTGAGCGGCAGTTCCACCTGGCGGGCGACTTCGACCAGGCCGCCGCCGGGCGCGGCGAGCAGCTGCGAGGCGGCCAGCTCGCGCGCCCCGTCGCCACGCACCGGGGTCAGGAAGCGCGACGGCCGCCAGTCCTTGACGCCTTCGTAGCGGCCGGCCAGCGTGCAGACGATTTCCTCTCGGGCGCGCGTTAATGCGACGTACGCCAGGCGTCGCTCTTCGGCGAGGTGCAGCTCGGCTGCGGGCAACTCTTCCTTCAAGAGCTCGTCCGGCAGCGTGAGTCCCTCGCTGCGGCGGCTCGCGGGAAAACGGCCTTCCACCAGATGGGGGACGATGACGAGGCCGAACTCCAGCCCTTTCGCCTGGTGCACCGTCATGAGGTGGACGGCGTTGACGGTCTCATCCAACGGCGCAATCTCCTCGTCCGCCTGCGCCGCCTCGGTCGCATCGAGGTGCTTGAGGTAGGCGGACAGGTGGTGATCGGGATGCTCGTCGCAGTACGCCGCGATCAGCTCGGCGAGCTTCTGGATGTTGGCGCTGACCTGCAGCCGCTCGATCGGCCCGAGGAACCGTTCCAGGTCGAGGTAGTGAGTTTGCTCCATCACCTCGTAGAAGAGGTCGTCAACGCCGAGCCGCAGCGCCAGACCGTTGAAACGCCGCAGGTCGTCACTGAGACGGCGGGCGCCCCCGTCGGTGGATTCCTGCAGGAGGTCGAAGAATCGCCGTCCACCGTCTCGCGCCTGGCGCGCCCAGCGGCCCGCTTGTACCGAGTCGACGGCGTAGCGCGGCAGGCTCAGCAAGCGCATCAGGCAGACGGTGTCGTCAGGGCCGTCAACCCCACGCAGGTAGGCCAGGCAATCCTTGATCTCCGGCTGTTGATAGAAGCCGCGCCCACCGCTGACCTGGTAGGCGACGCCCTGGCGCTGCAATGCCCGCGCGAAGTTGTGCAGGTGCGCATTGGCCCGCAGCAGAATGGCGATCGCGTTCGGTCGGTGCCGCCCTTCGTCGATCGCGGTTTTGACAAGGTTGGCGACGGCGTCGGCCTCCTCGGCTTTTTCTCCAGGCGGTCCGGGTCTTCGCTGATCAACCGGCCGGCGGCGCGCAGGATGGGACCGCGGCTGCGGTAGTTGTCCTCAAGCCGGATGACCGCGGTGTCGGGAAACACGGCGTGGAACCGTCGCAGGTTGGCAACCGACGCGCCGCGAAACTTGTAGATGCTCTGGTCGTCGTCACCCACGACGCACAGGTTGCGCTCCGTGCCGGCGAGCAGCTCGAGGAGCCGGCTCTGGGCGAAGTTGGTGTCCTGGAACTCATCGACCATCAAGTGGGTGAAGCGCCTCGACTGCCGGGCGGCGACCGACGGTTCCTGTGTCAGGAGTTGCACGCTGAAGTAAATGGTGTCGTCGAAGTCCAGGCGTTCCTCGGCGAGCAGCCGGTCCTGGTACTCACCGTAGACGAGCGCCGCTTCCCGTTGGGCGGCCAGCACCGGATCATCGAGCCTCGCGTTGGCGTCCGCCCACGTCCGGAATTCGACAGGTGAGACGAGTTCCTGTTTCGCTCGCTCGACCAGCTTGAGCAGTTCGCCGATCCGCTCGTAGGGCCGCTGGGCGTGGAAGAGGTGGGGCGGTCTCAGCTCCAGCAAGACGTCGCGCATCAGCTCCCACTTGCGGACTTCGGACACGATGTGGAAGGCCTTCGGAATGCCGCAGAGCCAGCCTTCTTCCTGGAGAAACCGCTGGGCGAAGGCATGGTAGGTAAGGACGAATCGCTCGCCGGCCGGCAGGTAGTCCTCCTGCTCGACGCGGTCGAGCACCTCGCGCGCGGCCTTTTCCGTGAAGGTCAGCAGCAGGATCTGTTCAGCCGGCACGCCCTCCTGGCGAAGCCGCCGGTAGCGCTCGACCAGCACCCGGGTCTTTCCGGTGCCCGCGCCGGCGATGATCAGCAGCGGCCCCTCGGCATGAGCGACCGCGGAACGCTGCGCGTCGGTGAGGGCGGCGGCGGTCGCGATCATCCGGAGGACTGCCGGAAGCGGATCTCGCGCACCGCGGGCGCGCCAATCCGCTCGTTGAGGCGCTCGATCAACATGCTCCGCTCGAGATGGAGTTGATGCGCGAGCGCCGGACTGCTGGCGGTGACCAACAGCGTGCCGCCGGTCAGTTTGAGCGCATGCGTCTCGCGGGCCAGGTGGTCGCCGACCACCTGCGGCCACAACCAGAGGGCCTGTGCCTCCCGGGTCCGCCGGGAGATGCCGAGCGACTTCAGCGCCTTGGGGAGGGCGGCTCCGATGCTACGCATGAATCTCACCTTGCTCGACCCGGAAGAGCGCGGCTCGCTCCAGGATGCTTTTTGGCAGGTCGTTGAGGTCGGCGGCGGTGATCAGCGCCTGGGGCCCGGGCTCGAGCGCGGCCAGCAGGCGCTCACGGCGCGCCGGGTCGAGCTCCGACATCACGTCGTCGAGCAGCAGCACCGGTTGCTCGCCGGTCACCTCGGCGAGATAGTGCAGCTCCGCCAGCTTGAGGCTCAGCACGGCGCTCCGCTGCTGTCCCTGGCTGGCGTAGAGCCTCGCTTCGTGGTCGTCGAGCCACACCTCGACATCGTCGCGCTGCGGTCCGACAGCTGTCTGTCCGCGCCCGATCTCTTCGTCGCGCGCGTCGCGCATGGCGGCCCTCAGCTGTTCCACGACGAGCTCCAGCGGCGCCTCTCCGATCCGGGCGCCGGCGGGACGGTAGCGCAGTTCGAGCCGCTCCCGGTCGTCGCTGAGCTCACGGTGAAACGCGGCCGCGATCGGTTGCAGCTCGAGCAGCCGGCGCTGCCGCTCCACCATGATGGCCGCACCCGACTCGGCCACGGCGGCCGTCCAGACGTCGAGCCCGTCGACCGGCTGGCGGCCCTCCCGAATCGCGCGCAGTAAGGCGTTGCGCTGCTCCAGCAGATGGCCGTAGCGGCTCAACTCGCGCGCGTGGTCATGATCGATCTGCGAGAGCAGCGTGTTGAGAAATCGGCGACGGCCCTCGCCCGGTCCTTTGACCAGCTGCAGGTCGTCCGGCCAGAAGAGCACGACCCGGAGCGACCCGATGATGTCGCTCGAACGCCGGGGGATGCCGTTGACGGTGAACTTGCGGGACGCTCGCGAGCCGGCGGCGACGGGACTGAGGTTGATCCGCACCTCAAGCTCCTTGTGGCCGGCGTCGGTCTGGACGCCGCAGGTGACACGGGCGGCCGGCTGGCCGAAACGCACCAACTCGGCTGCTTGCTGCGTGCGCGGGGAGCGGGTCAGGGCCGCCAGCGCGACGGCTTCGAGCAGGTTGGTCTTTCCCTGCGCGTTGCCGCCGAAGAAGACGCTGGCGGAGCGCTCCAGCGCCAGGTCCAGTTCCGCGTAATTGCGAAAGTCGAACAGTGAGACGTTAGCCAGGAACACGCGGTCTGCGCGCTGACTACATCGCCACTCTGACCGGCATGATGATGTAGAGGTAGTTGTCCTTCCCCACCGGCTTGATCAAGCCGGGGTTCAGCGGGCCGGTGAAACCCAGCGTCACCTCCTCGCTGCCGATGATGGCGAGCACGTCGAGAAGGTACTTGGAGTTGAATGCCACCTGAAGGTCCTGGCCTTCGATGGTCGCCTCCACGCCGGCCACGTTCTGACCAACCTCGCTGGTGTTGGCGGTCAGTGTCAGCTTGCCGCCCTCCGCCTTGAACTTGACGACGTTGGCGGCATCCTTGGAAAAGAGCGAGACCATCTTGGTGGTAAACAGCAGGTCCTGTGTCTTGCTGGTGATGGTCGTCGTGCTCTGCCCGGGAATGACCTGCTGATAGTTTGGATACGTCCCCTCGATCAGCCGGCTCATCAATTCCACGTCACGCGTCTTGAAGAAGACCTGGTTCTTCTGTGCGCCAACCGTGACCTCGACCGTCTCGTCGCCGGTCTTGAGGATGCGGCTGAGCTCGCTCAGCGCGCGGGCCGGGATCACGATCGTCTCGCCCTCGCCCGGTTCGGCCTGGACGGCCAGGGTCTTGACCGCCAGCCGGTGCCCATCGGTGGCGGCGAAGGTTGCCTTGCCGCCGTTCAGATGCACGTAGACGCCGGTCAGCACCGGGCGTCCCTCATCGCTGGAGGCGGCGATCACCGTCTGCTCGATCGCGTCTTTGAGCTCGGCCTGGTCGACTTTGACCTTGCGACCATCCATGCCCGCAGGCACCGGCGGGAAATCGGCGGGGTCGATCCCGCGGATGCTGGCGTCGAATCGATTGCTCTTGACGGCGAGTGACTGCGTCTTCTTGTCCAGCGTCATGGAGAGCGGCTCGTCGGGATGAGAGGTCACGAAGTCCGTCAGCAGCCGCGCCGGCACGGTAATCCCACCTTCTTCCTGGACCTCGGCAGGGATCACCTGCCGGATGCCGATCTCGAGGTTGGTCGCCGTCAGTTGCAGCCCGGTCTGGGCCGTCTGCAGCAGGACGTTGTTGAGGATGGGTAAGGTGGTCCGCGATGAGACGGCGCGAGAAACGACCTGCAACCCTTGTCCGAGGTTTCCGGCGGTGACTGTGACCTTCATGATGCTCCTGGTCTACACGACCCCGTTAATCAAGGACCGTAATTGAAAGAAGAGACGTAGTCGTAGGGCGGTGCACAACAGGGAAAAACCCCTTCTTCGCGTTCGAATCGGCCCAATTATAGCTTTCAAAAACTGTGCGTTCGCACCCCGGGTATCCCCAGTCGAGCCGCATTCCAACAGTATCCACGTCCCTTGCAGCGCTATTCCACAGGCTCAATGCGAATAAAGAATTTCGCGAAGTTTTCGCAGGTCGGCCTGGAGACGCTGGTCCTCTTTGGAGTCGGTCGAAATCTTCTCGTAGGAGTGAAGGACTGTCGTGTGGTCTCGTCCTCCGAACGCCTGCCCGATCGCCGGCAGCGAGGACGCGGTTTCCTCGCGGATCAAGAACATGGCCACCTGGCGCGGGAAGACGATGTGCTTGTCGCGGCGCTTTCCCTTCATCTCCTCCAGGCTGATGTGATAGAAGCTCGCGACCGTCCGGGAGATGGTGTCGACGGAGAGAGTCCGATTCTCGGTTGAAGGGATGACGTCCTGCAGTAGTTTCGCCGCCATTTCGACATTGACGGCGCTGCGGTTGAGGGAGGCGTGGGCAATCACCCGGATGAGGGCACCTTCGAGCTCGCGGATGTTCTTCTGGATCTTGTGGGCGATGAAGGAGAGCACGTCCTCCGGGACCAGCCGCGCATACGGCCCAACCTTCGACTTGAGGATGGCGACGCGGGTCTCGAAGTCGGCCGCCTGGATGTCGGCGATCAGACCCCACTGAAAACGAGAACGCAGCCGGTCCTCGAGTGTGGGGATCTCTTTCGGGGGCCGGTCCGACGAGATGACGATCTGCTTGTTGAGCTCGTGCAGGGAGTTGAAAGTATGGAAGAACTCTTCCTGGGTCCGGTCTTTGCCGGCCAGGAACTGGATGTCGTCGACCAGCAGGACGTCGACCGTCCGGTAGCGGGTCCGGAAATCGTTCATCCGTCCTTCCTGGATCGACGTGATCATCTCGTTCATGAACTTCTCACTGGTCACATAGGCAACCCGCCGGCGATGGTGCTTTTCCAGCACCGCGTGTCCGATGGCGTGCATTAAGTGGGTCTTGCCCAACCCGACGCCGCCGTACAGGAACAACGGGTTGTAGGCTTTGGCGGGCGTTTCGGCCACCGCCCGGCAGGCCGCATGCGCGAAGCGCGAATTGTTGCCCACCACGAAATGCTGAAACTGGAATTTCGGATTGAGCTGTGAGGCTTCGGTAAGGACCGGGTCCTCCACCTCCGCCGGCGGCTCATCGGCAACAGCCACGGTGGCCTTACCGTTCCGGGGCTCGGTCTGACCGGGCACCACTTCGAACGCGACGCTGACATCACCCGAGACGATCGCCGACAACGTCTCTTTGATCATTGCCGAGTAGCGGTCCTCGAGCCAGTCTTTGGCAAGCTTGGTCGGCACGCCGATCTTGAAGGCATTCTTCTCGCGGCCGACGAGCGAGGCGTTCTTCAGCCAGGTCTCATAGCTTGGCTTACTGAGCTGGAACCGAAGTTCCTCCTGCGCCGCCTGCCAGATCTGTTCCCCGTTCATCGGCTCCTCCACACGCACATGACGCACATAACGACTTCAGTGGAGAGCAGAGCCGGTGCTGCGCGTCAGGCCGCGAAGTCGGAAACGAGGCCCATGGACGGCGTTAGCGGGACGGAGCTTATACACAAGCTTCCCACAACAGTGGAGAAGTCTATCGAGGTCTCCCCAGCCTCATGTGTATAAGTTGTTGATGATTGCTGCCGTAGCTCTCCAGGGCAGCGGAATAATAGCAAACGGCCTCCGCGCGCGCAATCCGAAACTACGTACGAACGTTGCCGCCCGCATGGTATGGTTAGGCGCCGAAAAACGTTGAGGTTTGCATGAAACGTACCCACCAACCAAAGAAGCGCCAGCGTGTCAAGGTCCATGGCTTCCGCGCCCGGATGTCGACTACGGGCGGCGTCAAGGTGATCAAGGCCCGCCGTCTGAAGGGTCGCCGTCAGCTGACGCCTACCTCCAGCCGGCGCTACCGCTAGCCCGCTTCGGGCGGGTGAAACGACAGTCTCGGCTGCTCCGGTCGGCCGACTTCGACCGCACCCTGCGCTCCGGCCGTCGGGCCGCTTCCGAGTACCTCGCCCTGTTCGTAAGCGATAATGAGCTTGGCCGGCCCCGGGTCGGCCTGGCCGTTAGTCGGAAACTGGGCAACGCCGTGGTCCGAAATCGAACCAAGCGGCGCCTGCGTGAACTGGTCAGGCCGTTGTTGACGCGGGCAGAAGGCGGCCGTGACGTTGTAATCGTGGCACGGGCTCGTGCTGTCGACGCGGAATTTACGCGCTTGCGCCAGGAGATGGAAATGCTGTGGGCGAAGGGGTGGGGGTCATGACGGCGATATCGCTGGCGTTGATCCGCGCTTATCGGCTCACGCTGGGTCCCATCTTTGGCCTGGTCGCCGGCTGCCGCTACACGCCAACCTGTTCGCAGTACGGATATGAAGCCATCCAGCGCTACGGCTGGTGGCGTGGCTGGGGGATGGCCTTCCGACGGATCGCTCGCTGCCACCCCTTCCACGCGGGCGGTTGGGATCCCGTGCCGTGATGTCGCTTCTCGCGCTGCTGGCGACCCGCCACGAGCCCTGGACGACCTTGGGCGAGCTCTGGCACCCGATCTGGCTGATCTGGTGGACCCTGATCGGCGTCCCGATCCAGGCCGTCCTCAACGCGATCCTGGGCGTCCTGAGCGGCAATCCGCTGGCGGAATCGATCGGGCCGTTCGGCATCGCCATCATCCTCCTGACGATTCTGATCAAGCTCGTCATCTCGCCCATCTTCCAGTACCAGCTCACCACCTCGCGCCGGGTCCAGGCGGAGCAGCGCCGCATCGCCCCCGAGCTGGCCAAGATCCGCAAGCAGCACAAGAAGGATCCGCAGCGCCTCAACCAGGAAACGATGGCGCTCTACAAGGAGCACAACATCAACCCGCTGGCGCAGATGAGCGGCTGTCTGCCGGCGCTCGTCCAGTCCCCGATCCTGATCGCCCTCTTCTACGTGATTCGGGACGCGCATCAGACGCTCCACATCCACGATCTGACCTTCCTGGGCATCGCCCTCGACAAGACCGCCCTGCAACACGGACAGTTCGCGCTGGCCCTCCTCCTGCCAATCCTCGCCGGCCTGACAACCTTCGTGCAGACCAAGATGATGACCCAGCCGGGCCAGGTTCAAGACCCGACGCAGGCGGCGATGACGCAGAACATGACGCTCATCATGCCGGTCTTCATCGGATTCATCTCGCTGAACTTCGCGGCCGCCCTCGCGCTCTATTGGGTGGTCAGCAACCTGTTCAGCATCGGCCAGCAATACTTCATTACCGGCTGGGGATCGCTCTCCCTGCCGCCGGTCTTACGTAGGGGGAAAGCCGCATGAGCAGCAGCAGCGATAGCGTGGAGACCACCGGAACGACAGTCGAGGAGGCGGTCGAGAAGGCGCTCGAGGACCTGGAAGAGGCGCGCGAAAACGTCGAGGTAACGGTTCTGGACGAGTCGCCGCAAGAAGCCAAGGTGCGCGTGACGGTGCGCGAGACCTACGCCGTCAAGGCCCGCCAGGTGGTGGCCGAGCTTCTCTACAAGATGGGGATTACGGCGCAGGTGTTCATCAAGAAGGCTGACGACCCGGTGATGATCGATGTCGCGGGCGATAACCTGGGTTTGCTGATCGGCTGGCGGGGAGAGACGCTGCGCGCGTTTCAAACGGTGGTCAACCTGATCCTCAATGAGGGGCGGGTCGACCGCCGACGCCTCGTCGTCGACGTCGAGCACTACCGCAACCGGCGCGAGGAAACCGTCAAGGAGATGGCGCTCCGGCTGGCGGAGCGTGTGCGGCGCACGGGAGAGCGGGTGATGATGGATCCGATGCAGTCCTACGAGCGACGCATCGTGCACATCACGCTGGAAAAGGAGCCTGGCATCCGCACCGAGAGTCAAGGCGAGGAGCCCAACCGGCGGGTCGCCATCCTGCCCGACGGTGTCACCGCCGTCCGGCGGCCGGCGGAGCGCCCGGTACCCGCACCTTCACCGCCACTGACCCGCCAGGGAACCGGCTACGGCGACCGGCCTCGCTACGGCGACCGGCCGCGGTTCGGCGATCGGCCCCGCTTCGGCGAGCGGCGCCCCGGCTACCGCGAGGGCGAGGGGGGCGGCGAGACGCCCTGAGCGCCACCGGCATCGAGCTCGCCCCGGACCCGATACAGCGCCGCCGCGACCGCCTCAGCCGATAAGCCGTCGTCGAGCGCATCCTGGGCACGGCGAACACCCTGTTTGAGCGTTGGGGAGGCGGCCGCCCCGGCAAGCGCCTTCAGCTCGCGCGCCACCTCCACGGGCAACCCCGCGCCCGCATCTGAATCGGCATAACTCCAGGCCTCAACCCGCCCAATCAGGCGATCCAGGCGCTGGCTGAATTCCAAACGCTCTTTCACGCTTGCCTATTATCCGACATTCTATCGCTCACCATGTATACAGGCGCGCTGTCGAAATGTGAGGATGCGCCGGCAACCCTACGATATACTCAGATCGTGCCCCAAGCCCGTCCTCCCTATCGTCTTACCACCTTGCCGACCGGGGCCAGAGTCGTCTCGACGGACCTGGCCGACCGCCCCTCGATCACGATGGCGATCATGTTCAAGGTCGGTTCCCGCTACGAGTCTGACAAGGAAGCGGGGATCAGTCACTTCCTCGAACACATGTTCTTCAAGGGCTCGGCGCGCTACGGCGGGGCCAAGGAGATCGCGGAGGCGATCGAGGGCGTCGGTGGGGTTCTGAACGCCGCCACCGACAAGGAGCTCACGATGTACTGGGCGCGGGTCCCCAAGACGAAGGCGAAGCTGGCTATCGATGTCCTCGGTGACATGCTGTTCCAGCCGTTGCTCGATACGGCCGAGCTGGAAAAGGAGCGACTGGTCGTCCTCGAGGAGCTCCGCATGTACCAGGACTCGCCGCAAGAGTATGTGCACAGTCTCTTCGAACAGATCAGCTGGCCGGATCATCCGCTCGGCCGCGACGTGGGGGGGACCGAGGCCTCGGTCCGCGGCTTGTCGCGCGACGACCTGGTGCGTTACCTCGAGGAGCACTACCTGCTGCGCAACCTGGTCGTGACCATTGCGGGTCCGGTAACGCACGACGAAGCGATCGCGCTCGTCCAACCGTATCTCAAGGTTCGTGGCAACGGCGCCGCACCCCCGTCGTTCTTGCCCTCGGTCGGCAACGGGCTGAAGCCCAAGGTCCTGCTCAAGCCGAAGAAGACCGAGCAGGCGCACGTCGTGGTCGGTGTGCATGCGCCCTCCTACATGGACCGTGACCGCCACGTGATCGACATCCTCAACTGTGTGCTCGGCGAGGGTATGAGCTCCCGCCTGTTCCTCGAAGTCCGCGAGAAGCTTGGCCTCGCGTACGATGTCCACTCCTACGTCAACAAGATGTTCGACACCGGCGTCCTGGGTGTCTACGCCGGCACCGAGCCGCGCCAGGCGGCGCGTGCCGTCGGCGCCATCGTCGGCCAACTTCGCCGGCTGTGCACCGAGCCGGTGCAGAGCGCGGAGCTGACGAAAGCCAAGGAGTTTTACAAGGGCCGTCTGCTGCTGCAGATGGAGAGCACCAATTCGGTCGCGACGTGGTACGGCGGGCAGGAAGCCCTGACGGGAAGAATCGAGGGCGTAGACGAGACCATGGCGGAGATCGACGCGGTCACTGCCGACGATCTCATGCGCATCGCCAAAGAGCTGTTCAGCCAGGCGCTCCAGCTGGCCGTGATCGGCCCCTTCCGCAGCGAGGCGCCGTTCCTCAAGCAGATCGCGTAGGGTTTCTTCCCTGCGGGATTACAATGAATCGCCTCGGATGAAGTTGAACAGCTAAAGGATGGCGCAGCCGCACATGGCGCAACCGCCGGCGCCGGCACAATCAGCGCGCCAGAAGTCTTTCCTCAGGGACACGCTCGAGATCGTGTTCCTTGCGCTTGTCCTCTACGTGGTCATCCAGTACGCTGTGCAGACCGTCCACGTGCTGGGGTCGAGCATGGTCTCGACACTGCACGACAACGACCTGCTGGTGGCGTCGAAGATTTCCTACAAGCTTCACCAGCCGCAGCGTGGCGACATCATCGTGTTCAAGCCACCCGATGAAGCCAGCCGCGATTTCATCAAGCGCATCATCGCGCTGCCGGGTGAGCGGGTCCACATCACCAACAGCGTGGTCTACATCAATGGCCAGGTGCTGCACGAACCGTATCTTCCGGAGCGGTGGACGTATAACAACAACTGGCCGGCAACGGGCCAAGACCAGCTGATCGGAGCGAATCAGTACTTCGTGCTGGGCGACAACCGAAATCATTCCAGCGATTCGCGCAGCTTCGGGCCCGTTGACCTCGACGCGATCCTTGGAAAGGCCGAGATCCGCATCTGGCCGCTCGGCCAGGTCGGGTTCCTCGGCGCCAAGCCGACCCTCGCCGCGGGACCATAGCGATGCAGCGCACGCTGGTCCTGGTCAAGCCCGACGGCGTCCAGCGTGGACTGGTCGGCGCCATCGTCGCTCGGCTAGAGCGTCGCGGGCTGAAGCTGATCGGCCTCAAGATGATGCGGATAAGCAAAGACGTGGCGGCGCGCCACTATGCCGAGCACCAGGGAAAGGCTTTCTTTGATGGCTTGATCGCGTTCATCACCTCCGGCCCGGTGGTGGCGATGATCTGGGAGGGGCGTGAAGCCGTCACCGTCGTCCGCAGCCTGATGGGCGCGACGGATCCGCTAAAAGCCTCACCCGGGACGATCCGCGGCGACCTCGCGCTCGACCTTGGCATGAACCTCATCCACGGTTCGGACTCACCCGAAAGGGCTGAAACTGAAATCGTGCTCTTCTTCGAGCCGAAGGAACTGCACGAGTACGAGCGCACCGCGGACCGCTGGATCCGCGAATAGCCCCTTACACGTGTAAGGAGCTAGTTCGTCGTGAGACGGCGCCTGATCGCCTCGAGCTCCTCGTTGCTGTAGAACTCGATCGTGAGTCGCCCGCCATTCTTGAGCCGGGTCAGGACAACCTTTGTGCCCAGGGCGCGTCGAAACTCTTCCTCGACGGCGCGCGTCTCTGGATCCGTCGCGGCAATCCGGCGTCGGGGCTGCCGGGTGCCCTGCTCCACCGCGCGAGCTCGCACCCACTCTTCCGTCTGGCGAACGCTCCAGCGTTCCCGAATCACCCGCTCGAGGCCGACCAGTTGCTGGGCCGCGGTCGGCAGGCCCAGCAGGGCGACCCCGTGGCCGGCCGTGATCGCGCCGGCCTCGATCGCCTTGATCGCGGGCTCCGGTAATCCGAGAAGGCGCACGCTCTGGGCGATCGTCACGCGGTTCTTTCCGATCCGTTCCGCCAAAGCATCATGGGTCAGGCCGAAGTCGCGCAGCAGCCGCTGCATCGCGCGCGCTTCCTCGATGGCGTTGAGGTCGGTGCGCTGCAGGTTCTCGACGAGCGCGAGCTCGAGCCGCTCCTCGAGGCGGCCGCCGCTGCCAGGGTGGACGATGACCGGAACCTCGGCGAGCCCGGCAATCTCCGCGGCTCGGAGTCGCCGTTCGCCGGCAATCAGCTCGTACCCGGCCATTCCCTCGCGAACCAACAACGGCTGTAGGATGCCGTGGATCCGAATCGAGTCGGCCAGTTCCTGGAGTGAGGCCGGATCGAAAGAGCGCCGCGGCTGCTCCGGGTTCGGTTTGATCTCGTTGATGGCGATCTGCAGGGCGAAGCGGCGGCGGGCGCGATTGTCGCTCAGCTCCTCGACGTACTCCCCCGAAGGAATCAGGGCCTCCAGGCCCCGACCCAAACCACGTCGTTTGTTCATCTGGCGATCAACTCCTTGGTGAGTTCCTGATAGGCGACGGCACCGCGCGACGTCGGGTCGTACTGCGTGATCGGCATCCCATGACTGGGTGCCTCGCTAAGCCGCACATTGCGTGGGATAACGGTCTGGAACGTCTTTTCCGGATAGCGCGCGCGCACCTGCTCTGCGACCTGGAGCGCCAGCGTCAAGCGCGGATCGAAGAGCGTCAGGACGATACCGCCGATCTTCAACCGTGGATTGAGCTCGCGCTGGATGAGCTGCGTGGTGTGCGTTAGCGCGCCGAGACCTTCGAGCGCGTAGTACTCACACTGGATCGGGATCAGCATGTACTCCGCGGCCACCAGGGAGTTCACGGTGAGCAAGCCCAGTGACGGCGGGCAGTCGATGATGATGTAGTCGTAGGCGACGCGCAGCGCCTCGAGCGCGTAGAGCAAGCGGCGTTCTCGCCGCGGGAGGTTGATCAGCTCGATTTCGGCGCCGGCCAGCGAGCGGTGCGACGGAAGGATGTCGAGGCCAGGGACTGCCGTGGGCATGATGATCTCGTTGATGTCGTCGGCGTCGACGATGACGTTGTAGACACTACGGCTGAGCTGGCTGCGCACGATCCCGAGCCCGCTGGTGGTGTTGCCCTGGGGGTCCATGTCGACGATCAGCCCGCTCAAGCCGAGCGCCGGAAGGTTGGCAGCCACGTTGATGGCGGTCGTGGTCTTGCCGACTCCGCCCTTTTGATTTACGACTGCGTAAACTCTTGGCACTTTGCTGGCTGGAACGAGGGACGGTGCTGCCGCGATTATAGAGTCGCCCGAAGCAAACGCACGTTTGCAGAAGTGGATGGCCTGTGCATAACTATCTCGCCAGGTAGCCGATGAAGCCAACCGCGATGTTGTAGCCGGCGTGCGTCACCATGCACGGCAACGTGCTGCCGGAGCGTACGCGTAGCAGGCCGAGCCCGATGCCGAGCACGAACACCTCCAGCGTCGCGAAGGTGATGGCGTACTGGGTGTGGAGCGCGGCGAACAGCACCGCACTGACCACGATGCCGAGCCGGGGAAGCAGCGCACCGCGGAACAGCGTCTCCTCGACGATCCCCGGCAGCAGTCCCAGCAAGATGACACCAATCGGGTTGTTGAAGCGACTGAACAGCACATTTGTCGCATTGGTGACCTGCTGCTGGGTCGAGGGACTCAGTTTGTCCGCCACGCGTTCGATTCCATACGCGATGGCGAGGAAGGCGATGATGCCCACCACGGCGACCAGCCACCATCGCTTCTGACGGGGCGGGACCAGGCCGAGGCGTTCGATCGCTTCGCGCGGCGACCGACGGACGAAGATCCCGACACCGACAAAGGCAAGGACGAGCAGCGGAATGTCCTGCGCCAGGAGATCGGCAAGCGTCAGCGGTGTGCCGGGCTGTACCTGCGCACCGGCTTGCTGCGCGACCAGCAGCAGGCCGAGCACGACGGTAAGGTAGACAACCGGCGAGCCGGGGCGTACCGGTATCACGCGCGCCACAAGGCGCTGGACCGCCGGCCACAGGTACAGCAGCCCGAGCGCGCCGGCAATCATCAGGGGAACGCCCACAAGCATCGCCGCCTGGAACTTGTCGGCGCCCTCGCTACCGGACGAGTACACCCTCAGGTGGCGTCCGACAACCACCAGACCCACCAGCAGCGCGAGCCCGGCGAGCGATCCACCGGCGATGAGCGACACGAGCCGGGCAGTCGAGTTGCGCTCGCCGAAGTTCGCGAGCACGTACAGGCCGGCGACGACGCCAATAAGGACGACCGTCCAGAAATCGACCGCGGCGTCGCCGTGCGCTAGAAGGAGAATCAGGTCTTTGCCGGTGTCGCGGACGCGCCGCCCTTGCCCTGGCGGATATCGATCAGCTGCTGGACGAGGTCGATCGGCACCGGGAAGACGATGACCGTGTTCCGTTCGACGCCGATCTCCGTGAGGGTCTGCAGATAGCGCAGCTGCAGCGCGCTGGGTTGGGTGGCGATGACGCCGGCGGCGTCGGTCAGCTTCTGCGCCGCCTCGAACTCGCCCTCGGCGTGGATGATCTTGGCTCGCTTCTCACGTTCGGCCTCCGCCTGCTTGGCCATGGCGCGCTGCATCGTCTGCGGGAGCTCGACGTCCTTGATCTCGACGGTCGAGACCTTGATGCCCCAGGGCTCCGTCTGCTCGTCGATGATCTTTTGCAGGCGGGTGTTGATCTTCTCCCGGTTGGCGAGGAGCTCATCCAGAGACGACTGGCCGAGCACGCTCCGTAGTGTTGTCTGCGCGATTTGTGAAGTTGCGTTGATGAAGTTGGCAACCTTGGTGACGGCGTTGTTGGGATCGACGACCAGGAAGTAGATGACGGCGTTGACCTTGATGGTCACGTTGTCGAGCGTGATGACCTCCTGCGGCGGGACCTCGAGGGTCACGGTGCGGAGATCGATCTTGACCAGCCGGTCGATACCGAACGGAATGATCAGCCGCAGCCCGGGGCCCTTCAACGCCATCAAGCGGCCGAGCCGGAAGAGCACGCCGCGCTCATATTCGTTGATGATCCGGATCGCCGAAGTCAGGCCGATGAGGACAACGAGAACGATGATGCCAAGCACGATGAGAGCGAATACGCCCACGGGTCCCTCCTCGCTAGTGCACTAATGCGACGGTTTTCATCTTAAGGGTCCGGTCTTATCAGCGAGCTCCGGCGTGGAAAAGCGCGCGTGTCATCAGCGAGCTCCGGCGTGGAAAGCGCGCGTGTCATCAGCGAGCTCCGGCGTGGAAAGCGCGCGTGTCATCGGCGAGCTCCGGCGTGGAAAAGCGAGCGTGTCATGACGATGCGGCTTGTGGCCCTTCCGCCGGTAGCGGCTGCTGCTGTTGCAGGGCTTCGACGCGCAGACGAAGTCCGTCCACCCCAACGACGCGCACCTGCGTCCCGGCGTCAACCGGCCCACTCGTTGACGTTGCCTGCCACAGCGCGCCGTTCACGAACACCATCCCGCTGGGGTTCAACGGTTCTCGCACCGAGCCAAGATTGCCGATCATCGACTCCTCGCCCGCTGCATAGGGGCGGCGCCGGGCCTCGATCAACTTGCGCAGGATGAAGAGGAAGATGGCCGCAATGACGAGCACCGTGATGACGAGGAGCGGGATGTTCACGCCCTCGGCCAGGAAGCTGGTGTTGATCAGTAACAGGCCTCCCAATGTCATCGCGACGATGCCGCCAGTGGTCAGCACCCCGTGCGTCACCGCTTTGAGATCGATGATGAAGAGCACGACCGCGATCAAGATGAGGAGGACCCCGGCGATGTTGATCGGGAGGTCGTACAAGGACACGGCGGCGAGCACGCCGGCGATGACGCCGATCACGCCAGGAAGAAACATCCCGGGATGCGTCACCCAGAAGCCGATGCCGATGATGGCCAGCAAGAAGAGGAGGTAGACCAGGTTCGGGTCGGCGAGCGCCTGCAAGAATTTGTCGAACCCACTCATGTCGTAGCGCTGGATGCCGGCTCGGGCCGTTTGCAGCGTATAGGTGTGGCCGCCCTTTACGACCTGGCGGCCGTCGAGATCCTGCAGCAACGTGTCGAGGTCGCGGCTTTCGAAGTCGACGACGCCCAGTTTCACGGCGTCGTCCGCCGGCGCGTTGATGCTCTGCCGCACGGCCTTCTCCGCCCAATCCGCATTGCGGTTGTGCAGCGTGGCAAGCGCCCGAATGTAGGCGGCCGCGTCGTTTTCGATCTTCTGCGATTCGATGTCGGGCGCGGTCGAGGTGGCGCCGCTGGCGCCGGGGCTCGCTGCCGGGCTGGCGGCGGGGTTAGACCCGCCCAGGCTGACCGGATGGGCCGAGCCGATGTTGGTTCCCGGCGCCATCACGGCGATGTCGGCAGCCTCCGTGATGTAGAGACCGGCCGAGGCGGCCCGGGCCCCCGAGGGAGAGACGAAGATCACCACGGGCAGCGGCGCAGCAAGGATCTTCTTGATGATGTCGCGCATCGAGGTGTCGAGTCCGCCAGGTGTGTCCATGGTGATGATCAGCGCGTTCGCCTGGCCCGAAACGGCCTTGTCGACGGCGATGGAGATGTAGTTGTCGGTGATCGGGTTGATGACCCCGTTCAGGGTCGCCACCAGGACGTGCGGCTCGGCGGCGCGGGCCTGAACCGCGGGCACGAAGGCGGCCAGCAGG
>WNEZ01001694.1_pt1 | contig 18569 bp, 21 predicted proteins | sample 5400521 | NCBI WGS metagenome assembly WNEZ01 (sample SAMN13153339, study PRJNA577476) | soil metagenome | isolation source: 120 cm saprolite under Douglas fir tree site 2 hole 1 replicate 1 | place: USA:California | collected 2015-04-18
CGGTGGGGAGGTGGACTTTGGGGTGGGAGGGTAGGTGTCAGATCTTTTCCGCCACCCGCAGCCGCGCCGAGCGGTCGCGGGGGTTGGCCGTCACCTCCGCCTCGGACGGGCGAATGGGACGGCGGGTGACGATACGGAGGGTTGCCCGGTGGCCGCAGGTGCAGACTGGCTGCTGGGGTGGGCAGATACAGTCTTTGGACTCGACGTTGAAGAATGACTTCACCAAGCGGTCTTCCAATGAATGGAAGCTGATCGTCGCCATACGGCCACCGGGTTTAAGAATCCCAAGAGCTGCCTTCACTCCTGCTTCGATTTCACTCAACTCGTCGTTGACGGCGATGCGGATGCCCTGGAAGGTTCGGGTCGCGACATTGATGTCGCGTGGCCATGCCCGTCGGGGGATGGCCGCCTCCACCGCTGAGGCCAGATCGCGTGTGGTGCGAAGCGGGCGGCGCGCCACAATGAACTCTGCAATCCGCCGCGCCCAACGTTCCTCGCCGTAGTCGCGGAGGATCCGCTCGAGCTCTCGGACGTCGAGCCCGTTGACGATCCGTTCAGCGCTGAACGTTTGGCTGGTGTCCATCCGCATGTCGAGCGGACCGTCAGCGCGAAAGCTGAATCCGCGCTCCCGGGCGTCGAGCTGAGTGCTGGAGAGACCGAAATCGAACAGGACCATGTCGACCGGGACGAAACCGGTGGCGCGTGCCAGGGCGTCCAGCTCGCTGAAGCGACCATGGACGACGACCACCGCCGGCCCGTAAGCAGCCAGCGCCGATCGCGCGGCCTCGACAGCTGCGGGATCGCGGTCGATCCCGAGCAACCGGCCGCCTGGATCGATCCTGTCCAGGATCTGGCGGGCATGGCCCGCCTGCCCCAGGGTGCAGTCGATCGCGACCGCCCCCGGTCGGGGCTTGAGCAGCTCTATTACCTCTTGTGAAAGTGCAGGTTGGTGCTCGCTCAGTGTCCTGAGATCACCCTGTCAGCGAATTCTGTGAAGTGTCCTTGCGCGTCGGTGTTGTAGCTGTCCCATCGCGCCTCGGGCCAGATTTCCACTCGTGAGCCCATGCCGATCACCACCGCGGTCGACGGAGTTTCGATTCCCGTCAGCCGGCGCTGCTCCATTCCCAGCGTTATCCGGCCCTGGCCGTCCGGCTCGAACGCTTCCGACATCGAATAGAGCGTCCGTGCCAGCGCCCGCTGGTCGGGACCCGGCAGAGGGCTGCGGAGCTCCTGCGCCAGCGCGTCCCATAGGTCCGGCGGATAGATCGCCAGGGCGCTGTCCTGGCTCGCCGACACGTAGCTCCCCTCCGGCAGCTGCTTGCGAAACGCCGCCGGGATGGCGAGCCTTCCTTTGTCGTCCACGCGGACCCGATGAGCTCCGGTGAACACTCATCTGGCCTCCCAGTTATTCCCCACGAAATCCAAGGCTTCGCCGTGACTTCGCGGGGACCCCGTTATGAAGTACTGGAGGCGGGTGCGCTGCTGCCGTGCGCAGAGGCTGCATCCGCAGCCGTGCAGCTCCAGCGGCAGCGGGTTACCGAGCTTGTCGAAGCGGTGATTCATGAGCCCCACGAACTCAGAGGCTTCGCCGTGACTTCGCGGGGACCCCTTTTTCACCGGCGCATCGGCTCGTCTCCACAGATCCCTAGCGAGCTGGCGTGGGTTCAGAAACGTCTCCAGGCGGTCCACCCGAAGCCGGCGGCTCCCCGGGGGCACTCAGCTGGTCCTCGGGGAGCTCGTCGTCGCCGGCGTCATCGCGGCTGCGGGGAGAAGTGGCGTAGAGGAGGTGTATGGCGTGCCGTACTTGGACGTAGGGTGCGACGTATGCTTCCATGTTGCTTGGTTCACCACTTCTCCCCACTGATCACCGCGATTCGCCGCGAACAGTAACAACCACGTTTAGCCCTGTCAATACCTTTACCACAAGATGTAGACCGGCTAATCAGGCACAAGATGCCCTCAACCCAACATCTTGTGCGTCAGCGTTTTTGAGCCACGACATCCAGGTGCTGAATGTGATAGCGACGAACATTAGTTTGGATCGCCACCCTCGGTGGGGAATTCTCGCGGGTTGGTTCCCAGGGGTCCCCGCGAACTCGCGGCGTCAGCCTCCGAGTTCGTGGGGCTTTATCCGCTCCGTTTCAGGAGGCCCAACCGCTTCGCGCGGTTTTCGGCCCACGCGAACACAACGATGCTGGCGGGGATGAGCACGACACCCATCCCCAGGAGGATCCCGATCGTATGGAGCTGGTCCCCCACTCCGGCGCCATCCAGAAGGCTGCCCCGGATGCCGGCCAGCGCATACGTGAGCGGCGAGGCAGCGCCGGCAACCTGCATCGCGAAAGGCAGCACCGACAGCGGGTAATAGACGCCCGAGACCAGGAGCAGGAAACCCTGCAGGGCGATCGACATCTGCTCGCCCTTCTGGGGCGAGAGCAAGGGCAAGACCGCAGTCAGGATGCTCAACCCGATGAGCGGAACAGTGGAGGCGGCCAGCACCGCCAGGGCTCCTGGGATATCGGCGTGTGAAAAGTCGAGGCGAAATATCGCGATAGCAATGAGCAGCACGACAAATGTCCGAGCGAGCCCATACCCGATGGCGAACAGACATATGCCGAACAGATGCGTGATGCGCCGCACGGGCGCCATGAACGTGTACTCGATCGTGCCCTCCCATCGCTCCCAGCTGATCGCGTACGCGGCCTCCATGAAAACGAGCGACAGGTAGCCCCAGAGAAGCGCCCCCACGAGCAGGTAGAGCTGTGCCCGGTGGAGGTCGAACGAGCCGCTCTCGACCCCGAGCGTGCCGAGCCCAGAGGCGAGATAACCGATCGACAGCACGCTGACCAGGCTGTAGAAGAGCCACACCACCTCCCAAACCCAGTAGCGCTTGACGACGTGCATCTGCCGCTCGGCGAAACCGAACAGCGCGTTCAGCTCGGTGTGCCGTGTCTCAATCACGTCGAGTCGTCCTCCCCATCGACCTCGAGACTCTTCCCGGAAAGGTGCATGAAGACGTCTTCGAGGGTGGCGACCTCGCCGTCCTTCGAGTACCGGCGGCACAGCTCTTCGGGCGTGCCATCGGCGAGGACACGACCGGCGTCCATCATCAATACGCGGTCGCATAGCTGCGCCGCCTCATCCATGTCGTGTGTGCAGAGCAGGACCGTCACCTCTCGCTCGCCTCGCAGCATCTGGAGGAGCGTCTGCACCTCCTTCTTCGACCGCGGGTCGAGGCCGGTCGTCGGCTCGTCCATCAGCAGCAACGAAGGCGCGGTCAAGAAGCTTCGCGCGATGGCCACCTTCTGCTGCTGTCCGCGCGAGAGCTGCTTCATCGGTTGGTCCATCGTGTCGAGCGGCAGCCCGAGACGGTCGAGGATCTCGACGACCTTCTGCCGCGTGCCGCCTGCGCCGCGTCCGTACAGACGCGCGGCGTAGAGCATGTTCTCCCAGGGGCTGAGCTCCTTGAAGAATGCCGCCTCGACCGAGACCCGATTCACGTGCCGCCGAACCGACAGCGGTTCCGCGACGACGTCCCACCCGAACACCATGGCTCGGCCGGCATCTGGGGTCAGCAACGTGCCGAGGATGCGGATCAACGTCGATTTCCCGCTCCCGTTTGGGCCCAGGATCCCGGTGATGCCGCCGGCCTCGATGACAAGGTCCAGCTCGTGGAGAGCTACCTTGTCCTTCCACTCGCGGCGCCACCAGGGCGCGCCGGCTTCGCGCTCGCGGCGCCGGAATGCCTTTCTTACTCCACGTATCTCAATCGCTGTCACTGCTCATCTCCCGAAAATTTCAAGTTGCGACGCACCTCCGGCGCTCCGCGCCACCTCCCCACGTGGTGGGGAGTGCCAGGCAAAAGAAAAAGGACCGCCGCGGTGCCCAACAACCGCACGGTCCTTTCGGTGTCTGTACTAGAGGGTCGTTACCGGAACAGACTCAATGTGCGGTTAGAAGGCAGACTTCGCCCTCGGCAGCGAAGTTCAGCTTCTTAACGCACATCAAAAGGTTCGCTCCTTACATTACCCCACGAACTCAGAGGCTTCGCCGTGAGTTCGCGGGGTCCCCTCACGGCATAGACACACCCGGGTGGGTGTGCAGATCAGGCCTAGGGTAATCGCGACCCAGGCCACAAGTCAAGACACTTCGAGGTGGTCGACGACGAAAGCCGAGACGAATGCCTCCTCTCGCCAGGAGTCGTACCGGCCCGATGGGCCGGAATGGCCGGACCCGAGGTCGGTCTTCAGCACGATCGGACGTGAGCTCAGCGTCGCCGACCGCAGCTTCGCCACCCACTTGGCAGGCTCCCAGTACGGCACGCGCGGATCGTTGAGCCCGGCCGTCACAAGCACTGCCGGATAGATCGCGCGATGCACGTTGTCGTATGGCGAGTAGCTCTTCATGTACTCGTAGAACTCGGGGTCGTTGGGGTCGCCCCACTCCTCATATTCATTGACCGTCAGCGGAATCATCTCGTCAAGCATCGTGGTCAACGCGTCGACAAACGGCACCTGCGCGACCGCGCACGCGAAGAGGTCCGGTCGCGCGTTGAGGACCGCGCCGATGAGCAGCCCGCCGGCACTCCTGCCGCGAATCGCCAGACGACGCGGGCCCGTATATCCCCGCTCGATCAGCTCCCCGGCGCACGCGATGAAGTCGGCGAACGTGTTCGCCTTGTTCAGGAACTTGCCGTCCTCGTACCACTCCCTCCCCATCTCGCCCCCACCGCGGACATGCGCGATCGCGTACACGAAGCCTCGGTCGAGCAGGCTGAGCCGGGTCGCGTCGAACATGGGGTCGCTCGGCAGCTCGTAGGCGCCGTACCCGTAGAGCAGTGTTGGGTTGAAGCCGTTCATGGTCAGGCCGCGCCGGTACACGATGGACATCGGCACGCGCGTTCCATCAGATGAGGTCGCCCAGACCCGATCGGTGATGTAGTCCGCGCGGTTATAGCCGCCGCGAACCGGCTGCTCCTTCACGAGGGTGCGCTCGCGCGTGTTCATGTCGTAGTCGAACGTTGACCACGGCGCGTTCAGCGACGTGTAGTAGAAGCGCATCACCGAGCTGTCGTAGACGGGGTTGGAGCCCGCAAAGGCTGTGTAAGAGGGGTCGGGTTGATCGACGACATACAGCTCGCCGGTGGCGCAGTCGAGCACCTCGAGCCGCTGCAGCCCATCCGAGCGCTGGCCAAGCACGACGTGATTGATATGCACGTCGGTCGCGTTGAGGCGGACATCATTTCGCTCGGGCACCAGCTCATCCCAAGAGTCGCGCCCGGGCCGGCCGACTGGCGCCGCCATAAGCCTGAAGTTGCGCGCGCCATCGTTGGTCAGGATCAGGAAGCGATTCTCCTGGTCGTCGACCGAGTATTCGACGCCCTGGCGCCGGGCCTCGATCAGGACCGGCTCGCCCGTGGGGTTGTCGCTGCGCAGGTAGCGGCTCTCGCTCGTAACCTGGCTGGAGCTCGAGAAGATGATGTAGCGCTCACTCTTGGTCAGCTCGACGCTGAGCTCGAAGCGCTCGTCGTCCTCCTGGAGCACGAGAGCGTCCTCCTCCAGCGGCGTGCCCAGCACGTGGCGCCAGACCTGGTACGGCCGCATCGCCATGTCGGTGCGTACGTAGAAGAGCGTCCTGCTGTCGGCCGACCAGGCGGCGCCGTAGTAGACGCCCTCGAGAACGTCGGGCAGGTCTTCCCCACTCATCAGATCCCGGAACCGAACCTGGTGAAGCTCGTTACCTGTCAGGTCGATGGCGTAGGCGAGGATGTTCTCGTTGGGGCTGCGCTCGACGAACCCGAGCTCGAAATAGTCGTGACCCTGGGCCAGCTGGTTGGCGTCGAGCTCGACCTGCTCGGGGGCGTCCATCGAACCTTTGCGCCGGCAGTAGATCTCGTAGTCGAGGCCCTCCACCGTCCGGGTGTAGTGCCAGAAGCCTTTAAAAAACGAAGATGGCGATTCGTCGGTCTGCTGAATCCGGTCCACGATCTCGGCGTAAAGCCGGTCCTGGAGCTTCGCCACCGGCGCCATGACCGCGTCGGTGTATTCGTTCTCCGCCTCCAGGTAGGCGATGACTTCCGGGTTGGCTCTCTGGCGTAGCCAGAAATAGGGGTCGATCCGGCTGTCGCCGTGCTTGGTGAGCACAGTCGGGTGCTGGGCTGGGATTGGCGGCCTGGGGACCCGTACCGGCTCTTCCATGGGGGATACATCCTGCCAGGTTGAGGGGCCTCCCAAACTAGTCATTTAGCCTCGGTCGGCTGGTGAAATGAACCTCCCCCAGGTTCGGGAAAACGGGCCAAAAACAGGGCCCAAAGGCGCCCCGCCACCGCTTCGGGGGCGAGGCTAGGCGCCCAGGCTGAAAGCCTTGCGGACCAGTCTCTTCACGGCCGGCTTTTCAGCGTCGGCTGGAGAGCGCAGGGTGATGAACCGGGAGTCCTTGCCGCCCCCCTGGAGTAGGCCGCTACCGTCGTCGAGCTCGCGGCCGCGATAGAAGAACAGCGTCGAATGGTTCGGGAAAGTGCCTACGCCGACCACGTTGGCGCCGCCCGCGGCATAGCGGACGATCTTCCACATCGCGCTCTTCGAGCGGGGCGGCTGGCTCCGATAGGTGATCTCCTCGGCGTTCGGGGCGACCTGCTTGACCGTCCTGATGGCCGCCTCCACGGTCGGGCGTGTTTTCCCCGGAATCTTCTTGAGGTGGTCGGAGAGCGGGATCTGGCTGGCGGTCACTTCAAGCTCCTCCTACTACTAGGACTGACGAGCCGATCGAATCTCATCGCTCGCCGGGCTGATACGTCGCGATCAGCACCCCGGTGGTCGTGGTCTTTATGTCGACCAGCTTGAGGTTGGCGTATGAACCGCCGTCGGTGAAGAGGCGGCGCCCCGATCCCAAAATCAGGGGGTGGATCAAAAGGATGTACTGGTCGATGAGGTTGAGCCGCATCAGGGCCTTCACGAGCTCGCCGCTGCCGAGGATCACGAGATCATTCCCGGGATCCTCCTTGAGCCTCGCTACCGAGTCCGCGGCATCGCCTTTCAGAAGCGTGGAGTTGCTCCATGGCAACGGCTCGCGCAGCGTCGTCGACGCCACGTACTTGGGGGTCTTGTTGAGTACCTCGGTGAACGGGTTGTCGGTCCGGTTGGGCCACACGGCGTAGAAGTCCTCATAGGTCCGCCGGCCAAACAGCAGAGCCCGAGTGGTGGCCATACTCTGCCCGGCCGCTTTGCCCATCGCCGGATCCGAGTAAGGCAACGCCCATCCGCCATGCTCGAAGCCGCCGCGGCGATCCTCGTCCGGCCGCCCCGGCGCCTGCATCACGCCGTCGAGCGTCAGGCTCTCGAAAACAACGACCTTGCTCATGCCGGCTTAGTGCTGCTCGGAAAAGGTCTTCTCACCTGCGCGGATCGGCACCTTGAGCCAGTTCTCTGCCGGCGGCAGCGGGCAGTTCCACTCAGGGTTGTAGGCGCAATTCGGGTTATAGGCGTAGTTGAAATCGATCACTATCTGGTCGCCGTGCGTGTGGAGGTCTAGATAGCGGCCGGCGCCGTAGGTTTCCTTTCCTGAGGTCGCATCGCGGAACGGCAGGAAGAGTTCGTGCCCATGGTCGGATGCATACAGCATCACCTGCGTGGCTTCGCCCTCGACCTCAAAGTGCACCACGCCATGGCGCTTGTAGGTCTGCTGCTCGCCCTTGGTCGTCTCCATGCGAATGATCCCCGGTTCCACCTTGCGGTCGATCTTTGCCTTGATGACCAGTGACGGGTTGTCGGGAAAGTACGCCAGACCGTGAAATTCGCGTTGCTGCTCGGTAGTCAGCGGCGACCTGTCGTCGCGGCCAAAGAATTCGTCCTTATCTGCCCTGAACTCCTCGAGTTCGGTTGACGCCGTCATATCCCAGTGGAATCGGCGCCGGGGACTCGCTATTCACTCGCCTCACGATCGGCTGGAATGGGATCCCTTTCCCCACGGTAGATTTCAAGGTGAAAGCAACTGCCTGGAATCAGAAGACGATCGCCGAGTTTCAAGCCAAGCAAGGTCTCGGGGTCGGCATGTGGGGCGACCACGTGCTGCTGATGACCGCCAAAGGAGCCAAGAGCGGCGAAGCGATCACGACCCCGCTCGTCTACGGCCGACAGGGCGACGACTACGTCATCGTCGCTTCGAAGGGCGGGGCGCCGAATCACCCGCTGTGGTTCGGGAACATCAAGGCAAACCCCGAGGTCGAGGTCGAGGTGGCGCACGCGGGCGGGACCGAGAAGTTCAAGGCTCGAGCCCGGGTAATCGACAACCGGCCTGAGCACGACCGGCTCTACAAGGAAATGTCGATGATCTGGCCCGGATTCGCCGAGTACCAGACGCGGACCGAGCGCCTGATTCCCGTGATCATCCTCGAGCGCCAGCCCTGATCTAGGGTTCGTGTAGCTGCCGTGAGCGAAAAGGTCCACATGGACCAGATCGAGGTTGAGGGCATTCGCATTGCCTATCGCCGCACCGGCGACGGGCCGCCCCTCGTTCTTCTTCACGGCTTCTTCGCCGATAGCCGGGTCTGGCGCCGCCAAATCGGCGATCTCTCCGACGAGTTCGACCTTATCGCGTGGGACACACCTGGCTGCGGGCGGTCATCGGACCTGCCCAACACATTCCGCATGCCCGATTACGCCAGGTGTCTTGCGGCGTTCATTGAAGCCCTCCAACTCGAGCGTCCACATGTGCTCGGATTGTCGTTCGGCTCAACCCTTGCTCTGGAGCTGTACCGTCAGCAACCCCAAGTGTGCAGGGCGCTTGTGCTGGCTTCGGCCTATGCCGGTTGGAGCGGCTCTCTCTCCGCGGAGGTCGTCGAACAGCGGCTCCAGAAGACCATTCTCGACCTCGACCTGCCACCTGCCGCGGTCGTGAACGTCTACAACGTCCCCGGGCTACTTACCGAATCCGCCTCGCAGGCTTTGGTTGACGAAAACGCGGCGATCATGTCCGACTTCCACCCCGCCGGCATGAAGGCGATGACTCACGCGCTCGCCGAAGCAGACCTCCGCGCAATGCTTCCCTTGATCGACGTGCCCACTTTATTGTTGTATGGCGACAAAGATGTACGGTCGCCGCTGAAGGTGGGTCAGGACCTGCATTCTCAGATTCCGGGATCCCGACTGGTGGTGCTCCCTGGGGTCGGCCATCTGAGCAATGTCGAAGCCCCGGACCGCTTCAACGCTGAGGTCCGGAAATTCCTTCGATCCGTGACCGCTGCCCGTTAGGGCTTACGGGACTGGAGCCTTGTAATCGTCGTGTCGACGCCACCACTCGTACGGCGGGGTCTGCGGGTACCCGGCCGGCGAATCCTCCCAGTTCTCCTGCCGGCCGAGCGGCGTCAGGTCGAGGAAGGTCCAGGTGGGGCCAAGCGCCTCGACCCCGCGAGAGGTCGTGAAGTAGGTGCGATAGATCTTTTCCCCGTCGCGAAGGAAAACGCTGAGGCCGAAGGTCTCGCCCTGGTCCGTGCTGAGGCCAAAGTCTCGGTTGAAGTCGGTCCCATGAGAGGAGAGCCATGGGATGCTCCAGCCCATGCGCCGCTTGTACGCCTCGATGTTCGCCAGCGGTGCAAGCGAAACCAGAACGAAAGACGTATCCCTCTCGTGCAGATGTGCAAGGTGTCCGATCTGGTCGACGAAGAACGAACAGCCGGGGCAACCGGCGGACGGCCAGCCGTCAACACCGGGGGCGAACATGAAGTGGTAGAGCAAGAGCTGACTGCGTCCATCGAACAGGTCGAGGAGGGTTGACTTCCCTGCTGGCCCCTCGAACACATAGTCCTTTTCGATCAGAACCATCGGCTGCCGGCGGCGCTCCGCGGCCAGCGCGTCTCGAGCGCGTGTGGCCTCTTTTTCCTTGACGAGCAGCTTCCCATGCGCTGCCTGCCACTCTTCAGACGACACGATCGGGGGCAGTTTCATTGCTCCTCCTTTCTTCGCAGCTTAATGGCCAGTGCCTGATGGGCGACACGTACGGTCATGTGCAACCGCTATATGTTTGTCTGAACTGTGAGCATTTTCTTCCGAGCCGCTTACCTGTTCGGCTTCAAGCCGTGGGACAGGGGCGTGCCGCCTCCCGAGCTCGTCTCGGTTATGGAGGGAAATGAGAGGCTGACACCGGGGAAAGCGCTCGATCTGGGCTGCGGGACCGGGACCAACAGCATCTATATGGCCCAGCACGGATGGGATGTGACAGGCGTCGACTTTGTGCCACGCGCCATTAGCGCGGCGAACCGGAAGGCGGCAGCGGCGGCCGTCACGCCCCGTTTGATCGTCGGCGACGTCACGCGACTGACCGAGCTCGGTGTGGCCGCCGGCTACAACTTACTGCTCGATCTCGGCTGTTTTCACAGCATCCCGGACACCGGCAGAGACGCCTACGTCAGGGGTGTGACCGAGGTCGCCCGTGCTGGGGCCTCAATGTTGCTGTTCTCTTTCATACGTCGGGCGAGACCGTCACGGATCGGACCACGCGGCGTTGCCCGCGGCGAGGTGGCCCAGAGGTTCGCCTCCGATTGGGAGGTGGTCGCAGAAGACGCAGGCAGCCCGATGGCGGGCTTCGACGCCGCCTGGTACCGGCTGCGCCGGCGCTGAAGACGGTCGTTCGACGACGGACGTTCTAGTCGACAAGACCATAACTTCCTGTTAGAGTAACAGTCGTGAGGACCAAAACCCGCGATCCGGGATTGCCCGCGGGCTACCACCCATCGCAGTTCCCGGCGTTCGCGGTGACGGTCGACGTGGTGATCATGACCATGTCCGACGGCCGGCTTCATGTGCTGCTCGTGCGTCGTGGAGTGGCGCCGTTCAAGGGGATGTGGGCCATCCCGGGTGGCTTCAAACGTCCCACCGAGACGCTGGACGAGGCGGCGAAGCGAGAACTTGCCGAGGAGACCGGCGTCGACAGCGCGAGCTTGCTGACCCAGTTCGGCGCCTACGGTGATCCTGGGCGCGACCCTCGAATGAACGTTGTGACGGTCGCCTACCTCGCGGTGCTTCGCGATGTGCGTGGGATCGTTGCGGGCACCGACGCTGCGGCGGCCGATCTGATTCCGGTTTCCAGGGCGCTAAACGGGAAGATCGAGCTGGCGTTCGATCATGCGCAGATCGTGCGGGGTGCGGTCGAGCGTGTCGCCCTCGACCTCGATCTCACAGGCATCGCAACAGCATTCGTCGGACCGACGTTCACCCTGGCCGAGCTGCGGGAGGTTTACGAGGCCGTCTGGGGGGTGCAGCTTGACGGCGCGAACTTCCGGCGGAGCGTTGTCACTGAGGAAGGCTGGGTGATCCCTACCGGGCGCCGAGCTCGGCCTGGCGCGACTGGCGGCAAGCCGGCTGAGCTCTATCGAGCAGGGCGGATGTGGAAGTACGGCAGTCCGATCCGGCGCTCGCAGCCAAACGGCAGCAGGAAGGGGGACTCATGAAAGCAGTTGTCTACGACCGGTACGGGCCGCCGGAGGTCCAGCGACTCGAAGACGTCGAGCGGCCCGTCCCCAAGGAGGACGAGGTCCTCGTCAAGATCCACGCCACGACGGTCACCCGAACGGACGTTGGCATTCGTAGCGCAAAGCCGTTCTTCATCCGCTTCCTCTTTGGCCTGCGCCGACCGAAGCAGCGGATCCTCGGCACCGAGTTTGCTGGTGAGGTCGAATCAGTCGGCGCAGCCGTCAGCCAGTTCGCCATAGGTGACCACGTGTTCGGCAGCACCAATGCGTTCAGGTTTGGGGCACATGCGGAGTTCATCTGCATTCGGGAGAGCGCCCCGCTGGCGCATAAGCCCACGGGCGTGACCTTCGAAGAGGCCGCGGCGGTCTCCGACGGAGCAATCCTGGCCCTGATGTGCCTCGAACCGAGAGATCTCCTGAGGGGGCAAAAGATCGTCGTCTACGGAGCATCCGGATCCATCGGCACCGCAGGGGTGCAGCTCGCGAAGTACTTCGGCGCCGACGTCACTGCCGTATGCAACACGAAGAACCTCGAGCTCGTAAGGTCGCTCGGAGCCGACAGGGTGATCGACTACACGCGTGAAGACTTCACCAAGAACGGTGAAACGTATGACGCCATCTTTGACATGGTCGGCAAGCACTCGTTCAAGCTGTGCAAAGGCTCACTGAGGCGGGGCGGCACCTACGTGGCAACCGATGGGCTCCGGAATTTCTTCCTGGCGCTGTGGACACGGCGAATCGGAGACAAGAGAGTGCTATTCCCATTACCTCACTACACGAAGGAGAACGTTCTCTTCATCAAGGAGCTGATCGAGGCTGGGAAGTACCGGGCCGTCGTCGATCGGTGCTACCTACTCGAGGACGTCGTCGAGGCAACCAGGTACGTCGAAACGGAACAGAAGACGGGCAACGTCGTCCTGATGGTCAACGGCCGGAAGGAGAACCAATGAGGGCAGTTGTCTACGACCGGTACGGGCCGCCAGACGTCCTGCGACTCGAAGACGTCGAACGGCCCGTCCCCAAAGAGGACGAGGTCCTCGTCAAGATCCGCGCCACGACTGTCAACCGATTGGACGTTCACACTCGTGAAGCCAACGTGAAGGCCGGGCTCGCCGTCTCGCTGCTCAGCCGGCTCGTCTCGGGCGTGCTGCGGCCCAGGCAGCCGATCCTCGGCAGTGAGTTTGCGGGAGTGGTAGCAGCAGTCGGTTCAGCTGTCAGCGAGTTCGCGGTCGGCGATCGCGTTTTCGGTAATACGGGGCTCAGGTACGCGACACACGCAGAGTTCACGTGCATCCGCGAGAGTGCCCGAATCGTGCACATGCCGGCCGGAATCAGCTTCGAGCAGGCTGCGCCAGTGACCGACGGAGCTCTCAACGCGCTGTGGTGCCTGAGACTGGCAGATGTCCGGAAGGGACAAAAGGTCCTCGTCTACGGCGCATCTGGATCCATCGGCACCGCAGGGGTGCAGCTGGCTAAGTACTTCGGCGCCGATGTCACAGCTGTGTGCAACACGAAGAACCTCGATGTCGTCCACTCGATCGGAGCCGATAGGGTGATCGACTACACGCGGGAGGACTTCACCAAGAACGGCGAGACGTACGACGTCATCTTGGACGCTGTCGGCAAGCAGTCCTTCAAGCGCTGCAAGGGCTCACTGAAGCTGGGCGGCAGCTACCTGGCAACCGACGGGTTTCGGAACCTCATGTTGGCGCTTTGGACGTCGAGGTTCGGAGACAAGAAAGTCATGTTCAAGCTGCCGCCTCGATACACGAAGGCGGACATGCTCTTTCTCAAGGCGCTGATCGAGGCCGGGAAATACCGGGCCGTCATCGATCGGTGCTACCCGCTGGAGGACGTGGTCGAGGCGAGTCGGTACGTCGAAACGGAGCAGAAGACCGGGAACGTGGTCCTGACTCTTACTTAACGGGTTCACGATGGCCAAGCTGATCTACTCGGCGATCACGTCGCTCGACGGCTACGTGGCGGACGAGGACGGCAACTTCGACTGGGCCGCACCGGACGAGGAGGTGCACAGGTTCGTGAACGACCTCGAGCGGAATGCAGGCACGCATCTATACGGACGCCGGATGTACGAGGTGATGGCCTTCTGGGAGACCGCACACACGCTCCCCGACGAGCCTCCCTCCATAAAGGACTACGCGGCGATCTGGCAGGCGGCCGACAAGGTCGTGTACTCCCGGACGCTGGAAAAGGTCCGGACGGCCAGGACACGCCTCGAGCGCAAGTTCGACCCAGAAGCAGTCCGGCAGATGAAAGGGCGAGCGGAACGTGATATCAGCGTCGGCGGCCCCGACCTCGCCGCGCAGGCGATCAAGGCCGGGTTGGTCGACGAGTTCCACCTGTTCCTCTCACCCATCGTGGTGGGTGGCGGGAACCAGGCCCTCCCCGACGACGTGCGCGTGAAGCTGGAGCTACTTGACGAACGCCGTTTCAACAACGGCGTGGTTCATCTGCACTACCGCACGGTGATGACGACTTTCCCTCGGGCGTGACCTGCTTCGAGATACCTCATAGCGTCGGGGGTCTCGCTTAGCGGGTAGGTTCGGTCGACGACGGGTGTGACCTTCCCGGCTTCAATGAGCTCCTTCAGGACAACCAGGTCTTCGTTTGTTATCTGCGCCAGAAACGAGGCCAGCCGGTGGCTCACGAACTTTGACAGAAAACTTCCCTTGACATTTCGCCCGATGCCGTCGATCCAACGACCGGCCGTTCCACCGTTAAGCACGACAGCCCCCTCGGGAGCAAGCGCCCGCCTGCAGTCTGAGATCGAGCGGTACATGTTGTCGAGGACAACGTCATAGCGCTCGCCACTTCTTGAGAAGTCCACCCGAGTGTAGTCAATGACGTGGTCTGCGCCGATCGATCGGACCATCTCGATGTTCCTCGTGCTGCACACGCCGGTCACTTCCGCCCCCAACCACTTGCCGATCTGGACGGCGAAGGTTCCCACTCCGCCTGAGGCACCGTTGATCAGGACCTTCTGCCCCGGTTGAACATTCGCGACATCCCGAAGCGCTTGCAGGGCCGTGCAACCGGCCACGGGAGTGGCGGCCGCCTGCTCGAAGGTGAGGCGTGCCGGCTTCGCTGCCAAATTCTTCTCGCCTGCACAGACGTACTCCGCGAAGGCGCCGTTTGCCGTGCCGAATACACCATCACCCGGGTGAAACCTCGTCACGTTCTTGCCAACCGCCTCGACCTGGCCGGCCATGTCCAATCCCCGGACGCTCGGGCTGGGTTTGCGCATCCCGAATGCCATACGCGCGATGTATGGCAGGCCTCTCATGAGGTGCCAGTCGAGCGGGTTGAGAGCAGCCGCTAGAACGCGAACAAACACATCGTCATCCCCAGCCACCGGCCGATCGATGTCCCTGAGCTCGAGAACATCCGGTGCGCCGTAAGTGTCCTGGACGATTGCCTTCATCGTTGCGTGGTTATCGCGGCAGCGCCGGCCTTCTCGTCCCAGCGCTGAACGTTCACCCCGCGCACGAGAAGCCAAAGCATCAGCGCCGACTCCGCGAGGAAACCGAGAACCTCGATGGGGGTCAGCACGGAGTTTGCGAACGGGGGTGACAGAAAGGTGAGCCACCCCAGCCCGGCGATCACCATCAGGCACCCAGAATTCGGGGCAGGAAGGTCGACTTGAAAAAGTAGAGCAAATAGATGACACCGGTAATTCTTGCCCTCGGTCCTTCCGTCATCGAGCCCATTCCAATCGTGATGTTGCTGCACTTGCGCGATCGTTCCATCGTTGAACGTTCACGCCAACGAGCAGCAGCCAGAGGCAAAATGATCCTTCCCCAGCGAGCGAGGGCAGCTGGATGTAAGGGACCAGATGGTGCGCGAAACCGGGTGAAAGAACGGTCGCAAAGCTGTAGGTCAGGTAGCACCCCGCACCGATCGCGAGCAACACGCCTATCACTCGGGGAGCGAATGCCGAACGAAAAACCAGGTGCCCGATCGCGAGGCCATAGAACGAGAAAAACGTGGTGTATATGCCATAGTTGGCTTCCTGCAGGTCGATCGGGGCGTACGCCTGAGCCTGCAGCTGCGCGGCTGTAGTGGCGGTCGAGTACGTCGCGGAATGTTCGCCCACCAGCAGGGTCAAGGGCACGAACTGATTGGTTAGGCTCGCGCCTTCAACGGCAGTCCCCGCAAGGGTGAAGAACACCACCAGCAAAGACAGCCGCCTGTTCACCACCTTGAACAGGTCATAGAAAATGACCGCCAGGGGTATGTTGCAGCACAGGATGATGAGATGAACGACGATGCCTAGCCGGTAGAGCAGTTCGTGGGCCTGGATGTTGTGCGCCGTTGCCGCCGCGTCTCCAGGCACGACTATTGTCGCCGGAACGTAGCCGATGGCGAAGGCGCCGCCAAGTATGACGATCAAGTACAGGCCGCCGGCAATCCTGGCCAGCAGCCGCGGCGAAGCTTCTGCAATGCGTTCCATCATTGACCTCCGTCAAGAGGTGAAGAGGGCGTCGACCTTGACTCGAGGCTGATGACCTCGTGACCGCGCAACGCCTCGAGAAATGGCTGAAAGCTGCCGAGGACAAGGCAGCGCAAGACTGAGCCGTCGATTTCCACCTCGCTGACTCCCGTCGCGCGCTCTATCTGTTGAGCAGGCGGGGCGCCGATGAAACTCAATTCCACTCGCCGTATCGGTAGCTCTTTGGTCATGGTCGTCAGGCTAGGGAGCACTCGGACGGCTGGAATCGGTGGAATTGCTGATTGGCTACCGGGACGGGGTCGTAGCCTGCGGCAGTAGTAGCTTCTTGTCACCATGGCCAGACTCGCCCGCCGCACTGGCAACCTCCCCGCTGAAGCAACCAGCTTCATAGGTCGACGGCGGGAACTTGCGGAGCTCAGAAAGCAGCTCACCGCGGCCCGCCTGGTGAGCCTGGTCGGGCCCGGCGGCGTCGGCAAGACCCGTCTGGCTGTCCGGATCGCGACAGACCTCGCGCGTGGATTCCCGGGCGGCGCATGGCTGGTCGAGCTCGCTGACATTCGGGACCCCGCGCTGGTTGCCAACGCCGTCGTCGCGGCCCTGGACCTGAGGGACCAGGCCTCGACCGAACCGCTGCCCCTTCTACTTTCTTTCTTGCGCGACAAGGAGCTGCTGCTGGTGATGGACAACTGTGAGCATCTGCTCCCAGCAGCGGCCGTGCTCGTGGCGGACGTCATCAGAGCTGCGCCGGGTGTGCGCGTGATCGCGACCAGCCGCGAACCGCTCACGGTTTCGGGTGAGCAACTGGTCCCCGTCCCGCCTCTCGAGTTGCCTTCGGCAAACGCAGCTGAGCCTCTCGCCCAACTGCGACAGAACGAGGCAGTCTCGCTGTTTACTGAGAGGGCGGCGGCAGCGTCGGGCCGATTCGAGCTGACCGCGTCGAACCATGCGACTGTCGTCGATCTTTGCCGCCGGCTCGACGGTCTGCCGCTGGCGATCGAGCTTGCGGCCGTAAGAACGCGAGTCCTCAGCCCGGAACAGATCTTGGAGCGATTGTCCGACCGGTTCCGCTTGCTTACCGGAGGCAGCCGCGCTGCCCTACCGCGCCACCAAACGCTCCAGACCACGTTCGACTGGAGCCACGAGCTGCTGGCCGCCACCGAGCAGACGCTCCTGAGGCGGCTGTGTGTGTTCGCGGGCAGATTCACGCTAGAAGACGTCGAGTCGGTTTGCGTCTCGGACGACGTGCCGCCCGCAAAGGCGCTGGACTTGCTGTCATCGCTGGTGGAGAAATCGCTGGTGATGAGGGAAGACGCGAGGTCCATCGCCTGCTACAGGCTGCACGAGACGATGCGGGAATACGCCGGCCTCAAGCTGCGAGACGCCGGTGAGCAGGAAACCATCCAGCTGCAATTCGTCGACTACTACACGTCCAGGTGTCAGGGATCTGCATTTGAAGCTCGATTCCGGCTTGTCGAGTGGCTCGAATGGATGGACCTCGAGATCGACAATGTCCGATCAGTCCTTCGGCGATGCCTGATTCATGCTGACTCCCTCAGGGGAATCGCCCTCGCGTCGTCGGTCAGCTGGTATTGGATTACGCGCGCGACCACTGAGGGTGTTCGCTGGCTGGATGAGCTTCTCGCGTCTGGACACGGCAATCCAGAGACGGATCAATGGGCGTACTTCATTCGTGGATTCCTGGCCGTGCTTCAGAGTGATCCCGCAGCTGCAAGGCCGGCGCTCGTGCGCGCGGTGGCGGCTGCTCGCGAGACGAGACAGCTCGTTCCGCTCTCGCACTCGCTTTCCATGGCATCGATCGCCGAGAACCTGGTCGGCGACCGTGCATCCGCCAGGCGGTTGCTCGATGACGCGGACGTCGTCACAACGCGTCTCGATGACATCACCGCCAGGGTAGGCTTGCTCCAGGCTCGAATATTCAACGCCTTCTTCGAGGGCGATCTCGAAGCAGCGAGGTCTGCGTCGTCAGAAGGCGCGCGTCTCAGCCGAGAAGCAGGTGACCTTTACAGCCTCGAAATGATGCTGATGAACATGGGGCTCACTGCCCTGATCGCCGGTGACCTCGATGGCTCAGAGCCATTGTTCGCAGAGGCGTTGCGGATCGCACAGCAGATCGATGACCGGGTGGCACAGTATGCCTTGCTCGACGCGCTGGGATACCGCGCTTCCGCCGCACGCCAGGCGCGGCTGGCAGCGCAGCTGCTCGGTGCAGCGGAGACCGTGCGAATCGGCGCCGGCGCAAGCGTCATACCGTTCCTCGCTCCTCTGCTGGCCCAGGCGGAAGAGTCGGCTATTGCAGCGCTCGGAGCGTCCAGATTCGAGCTCGAGCTCAAGGCCGGAAAAGGGTTGAGCCGAGACGCCGCCATCCGACTGGCACTTGGCGAGCCGGCTCATGTTGCTGTCGCGGCTTCTGACCAGGACGGCGCGGGGCCGCTCGCGAAGCGAGAAGCAGAGGTCGCACGGTTGGTGGCCGACGGCATGAGCAACAAACAGATCGGATCGCGCCTGTTCATATCGGAACGCACAGTCGACGCCCATGTCCGCCACATCCTGAACAAGCTCGGGTTCAACTCGCGTGCCCAGATCGCCGCGTGGATGGTGTCGTCGAACCAATAG